>OBLK01000015.1_pt1 | contig 114202 bp, 97 predicted proteins | sample 1518871 | NCBI WGS metagenome assembly OBLK01 (sample SAMEA2464837, study PRJEB22497) | soil metagenome | biome: Grassland; feature: Farmland; material: Clay | place: Australia | collected 2013-02-01 | depth 0.8 m
GCCTCTCATTCTTGCCGGAACGAAAGGACTGGATGCTAACGCAGCTCGCCTCTCAATCCGATTCAATGAGTTGCACTTCCGAGTTGAATTGGCGTCTGGAGATTCACTGGGGATTGGCTGGATTTTGTCTTGAGCATCGGGGAAGCCCGCCATTCCGGCGTCGCATATGTGTTCGGACCGTTCCGACTGGTGCCCGACGAATACCTCCTGCTGCGCGATGGCGAACCTGTACCGCTCCCGCCGCAGGCCTTCGATCTGCTCCGACTGCTGGTCGAATCCGCCGGGCATCTGAAATCACGCGATGAATTGATCGAGGCGCTGTGGCCTACAACCGTCGTCGAGGACAATAGCCTGCCCTGGTACGTGAGCGCCGTGCGCAAGGCGCTGGGCGACGACAGCGGAGAGCCGCGCTACATAGGCACGGTGCGTGGACGAGGCTACCGTTTCATCGCACCCGTCCAGGTCGAAGACGCCGGCCGCTCGGAAGAAGACTGGAGAGTCTCACAGCGACGGAGTTGGCCGTGGCTGACTGCGGGCGGACTGGTTGTGGCCGCGATCGTCGCGATTACGCTGACCGTGCTGTGGCCACGGCTTTTCGGTGGAGCGCAGGCGGTGAATACCGGCTCCCGGCGCCCCAGCATTGCAGTGCTGCCGTTCGAAAACCTCAACGTGGGAAAGAAAGACGCTTACTTCGTCGCCGGCATGCAGGACCTGATCCTGACCAAGCTGGCCGATATCGGCGAACTGAAGGTCATCTCGCGCACTTCTACGGCGAAGTATGAGAGTCATCCCGATGATCTGAAAGCCATAGCCCGTCAGCTTGGCGTTGCGACAATCCTTGAAGGCAGCGTGCAGAAGACAGGCAATGAGGTCTTGATCAACGTACAGTTGATCAACGCCCGCACAGGCAATCACATCTGGGCGAAGAGCTATATGCGTACGCTCAAGAACGTTTTCGGCGTGGAGGGCGAGGTGGCTGAGAAGGTCGCCGCGGCACTCAAGACCAAGCTCGACCCAACCGAACGAACGCACGTAGCTTCGGTCTTCACCCACGATCCCGCCGCTTACGATGCCTACCTGCGTGGATTGTCACTCGAATTCAACACCAGCAGTTTCAGTGGGATCACCCTCGAGACGGTTGCTTCCCACTATGAGCAAGCGGTGAAGCTTGATCCGGATTTTGCTCTCGCCTGGGCTCGCCTATCTTCCGTGGACAGTAGTATTTTTTTCAATGAGTTTAATTTCGCACGCCTCGCCAGAGCCAAGGCTGCGTTGGGACATGCCCTCGCCCTTGCCCCGGATGCGGCGGCAACCCAGATAGCCAAGGGTACTTACGCCTATTACGGTCACCTCGATTACGCCAAGGCGCTCGCCGCCTATCGCAAGGCACTGCAGATTTCGCCGAACAGCGCCGTGGCCATGTTGGATATCGGCTTCATAGAGCGGCGCGAAGGGCATTGGCAAACGGCCAACGACTACATGCAGCGTGCGCTTGCCCTCGATCCCCGCAATGTCGAGATATTGAGCAATCTTGCTATGACTTATCTGGCGCTGCGTCGTGACGCAAAGTCCAAGGAGCTGTTGCGGGGGGCGCTTGCGATCAGTCCGAGCGAGCCGATCGTGGCCGCTCTGCTGGCCGTCGTCTACCAGGGCGAGGGCAATCTCGCCGAATCGGGAAAGATTCTTGCCAGCGTCAGGATACCGCCGAGCTACTGGGAGATCAGCTATCCATGCGTGATCCAGCAGGCGCTATTCATCCATCGTTACGAAGATGCCGTCCATCTTGCGCAGGAGGCGCTGGCAACCCCGAATCTGCCGAGAGTGGCGAAAGCCAGCTATTATCGATGGCTCGGCGTTGCCGAGCAGCTCGCTGGAAACGGGGACGCCGCACGCCACGCCTACAGGCAAGCGGCAGCGATCATGAAGCGCGTCGTGGCACCAGCCCATATGCTGCCACCCACCGTAGCCGTCGGGTTCGGCTTCCTTGCCTTGGTCTACACTGGTCTCGGCGAAAAGGAGGCGGCTTTTGCTTCGGCGCGGCGTGCCGTCGCCCTGTTGTCCCCCTCACGCGATGCCTTTCAAGGCTGGGATACGGCAGCGGAACTTGCCGCAGTGCAGGCACATTTCGGCGACAAGTCGGCTGCGATAGCAACACTCAAACGCCTGCTCGCCAAGCCGACCGGATACGTGGCCAACGTGCACATCAAACCTGCGCTGCTACGTCTCGCCCCGATCTGGAAGCCGCTGCGCGGGGACCCCGCCTTCCAGGCATTGCTGAAAAAATACGCAAAATACAAACCACACTTTACCGTTGCCACGCCGACAGCAACGGCTGCAAATGAGTAGGCGGGACCCTTCCGCCATGTGAAGGGCCGGATTTCACGAGTCCGGATGACCGGAACGGGTCGGTTTCGCCCGTCGAGATAACTGAAATTCAGACAGTCGGAACCCTTTGATAAGACTGATTCGTGAAATTGCCAGTCAGCTTGCGGCGCCGGGCAGGCGCAGGCGGGCGACGGCGCCGCGGGCGTCTTCGCGGTTGGCGAGCACGAGGGTGCCGCCATGCGCCTCGATGATCTGGCGGGCCAGGACCAAGCCGATGCCGCTGCCCCCCGGTTTTGTGGTGAAGAACGGCACGAACAGGTTTTCGCTTTCCGGTAACCCGTTGCCTTCATCCGCGATCTCGACTTCGATGCGGCCATCTTTTGTGCGCCAGTGCAGTTCGATTCCGCCGCCGGTTTCCCGGGTGGCGTCCGCGGCGTTCTTGGTCAGGTTGATCAGGGCCTGTTCGAGTTGCGCGGGATCGGCTTTTGCCGGGAGGTGTTCCGGCCCTTGGGTTTTGACCGGCACGCGTGTTTCCAGCGTTGCAATGCGTTGCAACAGTTCGCCGAGGTCCACGGCCTCGAATCGAGGCGGTGGCAGGCGGGCCAGGTCGGCGTAGCGGCGTATGAACTCCGACAGGTAGCGGGCCCGTCGTTCGATCAGCGCGAGTCCGCTCGCCAGATCACCCTGCGGGGGGTGCGAGCCGGAATTCTTCTGGAGGGTGCGGCTGAGGGTGTCGGCCGCGGACTGGATGGGGCCGAGCGAATTGCTGGCTTCATGGGCCAGGACCCGGATCAGACCCCGCCAGGCCCGGCGTTCCTCTTCACGCAGTGCCTGCGAGAGATCCGTGATCACGAGCAGGCTGTAGGCGCGCCCGCTGCGGCGAAAGCGCGCCATGCGCACCTCCCAGGGCCCTTCCCCGCCCGGGAAGTGCCGGCTTTCGCGGTGAGGCGCAGTGGTGTCCAGCCAGTCCTCCAGTCCAAGGTCTTTGGCGAGGTGTCCCACGAGTTCGGTGTCTCCGCCGCCCAGCAGTTGCAGTCCGGCGGTGTTGGCACTGGTGAGGCGCCTGGCCGGATCGAACACCAGGATGGCGAGATCCAGGGTGGAGAGCAGCTTGCCCAGCAGGGCGTCCGATTCGATCCCCGCGCGCTGCAAGCCGGCCAGTTCGCTGCTGAGGAGATTGACGGCGGCCAGCGCATGGCCGTAGCTCCCGGCCTCGCGCCGCGCGCGCAGCCCGTATTCGCCTTCGCGCACACTGTGGACTAGCCCGGATATACGCTCGAAGGCATGCGTTAACCGGCGTGCTGCATAGACGGACAAGACGAGCAGCCAGATCAGGGCGACCGCGATGCCGGTCCACAGGATCCAGTTCGGGAGGGAGAGGAAAATGACGAGTATGGCGATTGCTACTGCGGGCGCGGCGCCGGCCAGGGCCAGTGCCGCGATGCGCCATTCGAGCGGAATCCGTTTCACGTACGATGTTTAGCCAAGCGGCGGTAGAAGGCGCTGCGTGACAGGCCCAGTTGCCGGGCCGCGGCTTCCGCGTCCCCGCCGGCGCGTTCCAGGGCACGGCGCAGGAGGTAGCGCTCGGCCTGCTCGAGCGACATGGTGTCCATCGACAGCTCGCCCTTCACATCGGGCAGGCGCAGGTCGTGCGGCGTTATCTCATCGCCTTCGCTCAGGAGCACTGCACGCTCGATGACATGGGCCAGTTCCCGGATGTTGCCCGGCCAGTCGTAACCGACCAGCGCTTCACCGGCCGCCGCGTCGAAACCTTGCAGCGCCTTGCCGTGCCGGGCCGCGAAGCGGGTGAGGAAATGCCTCGCCAGCAGGGGGATGTCTTCGGCGCGCTCGCGCAGGGGCGGCAGGTGGATTTCCACCGTGTTCAGGCGGTAGAACAGATCCTGGCGAAATTCGCCGGCGGCGATGCGCTCGGCGATGGCGGCGTTGGTGGCGGAGACGATGCGCACGTCCACCTTGCGCGCGCGGGTTTCCCCCAGGCGCTCCACCGCGTGGCTTTCGAGTACCGTCAACAGCCGGGCCTGGGCCGCTGCGGTGGTGTTGGAAATCTCGTCGAGGAACAGCGTGCCCCGGTCGGCCAGTTCGAAGCGCCCGGCCTTTTCCGTACGGGCGTCGGTGAAGGCGCCGCGTGCGTGGCCGAACAGTTCGCTCTCGAGGAGGGTCTCGGGCAGCGCGCCGAGGTTGACATGCACGAAAGGCGCTTCCCCGCGTTTGGAGCGGCGGTGGATCTCGCGCGCGATCACGCCCTTGCCGGTCCCGCTCTCGCCCGTGATCAGCACGGCTACGTCGCCGTGGGCGACCTTGGCCACCATGTCCATGACGTTCTGCATGGCCTGGGAGCGGAACACCACTTCATTGTCGTCGGCGGGCACGGCCTCGGCGCGCAGGCGCTGGTTTTCGGCCCGTACTTCCGAGAGCATCATCTGGTTGCGCAGCACCGACAGCAGGCGGGTGTTCTCCCAGGGCTTTTCCAGAAAGTCATTGGCGCCGACGCGCATGGCCTGCACCGCCAATTCCACGTTGCCCCAGCCGGTCAGCACGATGACCGGCAGGTTCGCGTCGCGCGCGCGGATTTCCTTGAGCAGGGCCAGCCCCTCGCGTCCCGAGGTGGTGTCGGCGCGGAAATTCAGGTCCAGGACCAAGGCGGCGTAGCCGTCGCCGTCCAGCGCGGCCAGCACCTCCGCCGGCGAGGCGGCGGTTTCCACCTCGAAGCCCTCGCTGGACAACAGCAGGGTCAAGGCCTCGCGCACGTCGGGCTGGTCGTCGGCGATCAGGATTCGGGGTTCACTCATATTGATAAAGATACACTGCTCGGGGTGTATTACTGGGGCCGTAGCAGCGACAGCAGGTCGGCCCTGCGGGCGCGCCGGGCCGCGACGCCCGCGGAAACGACGGCCACTGTGACGAGTATGGTGACGGCCATCACATAGACCGGGACGCTCTGCCAAGTCGGAAGCTCGGTAAAGCTGCCCAGCATGCGTGCCAGTAGTGCGCCGCCCGTAAGTCCCGCGACGGCGCCCGCGATGGCGATGCCGATACTCTGACCGATGGCTTCGGCATGCACCCTGGCGGGGCTGGCGCCCAGGCTCTGGCGGATGGCGAATTCGGCGAGTCGCAGCCGCGTGAGATAGGCGATCGTGCCGTAGACGCCGACCGCCGCCAGTACCAAGGCAATCAGGGCGAATATGGCGAACAGGACGGCGGGCGCCTGGTCTCCGCGATAGGCCTCGTCGGTCATGGCGTGCATCGAACGCACCGAGGAAAAGGCCTGGTCAGGCGCGAGCCGGGTCAGCAGTCCGTCGAGTTCCTTTTTGATGATCGGCGTGGGCAAGGCGCTACGGACCACGACGAAGGCGTCCGAGCTGGCCGATCTCAGCCGCGAGAAAGGCAGCCACAGTGTGCCATCGGAAGGCCCGCTCGCATGAGCACGCCAGCGCACGGCGCGAGTAATGCCCACGATCTGAATTGTTTCCTTGCCGCCCTGGAGCGATTGACCGAGCGCGGCCTTGGTTGAACCATAGACTGCCTTGGCAAGCGTTGCTCCGGCGACGGCGACATGGGCGTCACCAGTGATGTCGCTTGCGGTGAAGAGGTGTCCGGCTTCCAGTTTGATGCCAAGCGCCGGCAACAGGCCGGCGGTGACATACGAGACGTTGGGAAACGCCTTCTCGTTCGCGGGGGAATTGGGTTTGCCGAAGTCGGAGCTTTCTCCTTTATGACCGAAGGGAATCGTTGTGGCAATGCCGGCCAGGCTCACGCCGGGGAGCGCGGCGGCAGATTTTGAAAAATGCTGCACGAATGCGATTTGTTCGGTCTTTTTGCCAAGCTGCGGACCTCGCAGGCCCAGGTCACCAACAATGAGGTGAGGCGCCTTGAATCCCAGACCGCGGTGGGAAAGGTTGTCGAAGGACATGCTGATCAATCCGGCATTGACGAGTAGCGCAACGCCAAGCGCCACCTGGACTACCGACAGGCCGCGCTGTGCGAATCTCACGGTACGTGATGACGTACCATGTTCACCCTCCGTAAGCCGGGCGAGCAGGCGGACGCCCGATCCGAGCGCGGCCGGCAAGGCGGCGAGCAGGCCCGCCACTAGGGCCAGGATGAAAGCGGCCAGGATCGTCGAGACGTTCAGTCCGACGGTGAAGGCGGAGCTGTCCGTGCCGAAACCGTAATGCGAAAGCAGACTCGTGCCAAGCCAGGCAAAGATGATAGCCAGCACACCGCCCAGAAGCGCGAGCGGCAGTGTCTCTGAGAGCGCGTTTCGCCAGAGGACGCCGCGTCCGGCGCCCAGTGCGAGCCGCAAGGCCTGCTCGTGGCGGCGGCCTATGGCGCGAACGGTAACGAGGTTCGCAAGGATGGCGATCGCGAGCGCGAGCAGGAAAGCTGCGCCGAGTTCGATCAGTGCCAACCGTTTGCCGGTAGAGCCGATAAGCAAGGTGCGCAATGGGGACGCGCTCAGGGTGTAGCCGTAGTGTTTGGCGAATTTCTGTTCGTCTGCTCCGACGTGGGTTATTTCATTCTCGGCACGCGTTTTGAGGGCTGTTCGCAATTGATTGAGCGTAGCGCCAGCCTTTAATCGCGAGACGAAGTACCAGCTCGATATGCTCAGGAGCTGGGTGTCCTTGGGGTTGACCACCATCGGCAGGTAAATCTTCGGCGAGCGATCGGGAAAGAAGAATCCAGTCGGCAGGATTCCGGCGATGACATAGATACGGCCATCGACCTGCAATGTTTTCCCGATAACGTCTTTCGCCCCGCCAAAGGCGCTGAGCCAGAAGCCGTGTGAGAGCAACACTTGGTGGGGGCCGTTGGGCCGTCCTGCTGCCTTGTCGAAATTGTTCCCCAGGCTGGGCGCGACCCCCAGGGTTGGGAGCATGGAAGGGGTCATGTAGGTGGCGGATACGACACGCGGATGCTTGCCGGTACTGATAGTTGGGTTGCTTAGCCGTGCGAGCCCACCGGATTCGATCCCCTGGGTGTGCGCCATGACATCGCGGTAGGCTTCGAAGGACATCCCCCCCGATCCGAGCAGCTTCTCCTGGATGCTGACCAGTTTCCCGGTGTCTCTGTAGGGGAGCGATGCCAGGTAATAGGCATGCAGGGCAGAAAACAATGCCGCGTTGGCGCCCACGCCGAGCGCCAGGGTGATCACGAAGATCGCGGCGAACGCGGGTTCGCGCCGCAGGCGAATTAATAGACGTTGCATTAGCTGCATGGATTTTTTCTCATTGCGCGCCGCCGCCGATCAGGTTGCGGATGGGTGTGCGTGCTGCGCGGCGTGCGGGTCCCCAGGCGGCGGCGAGAACCACCATGGCGATAACGGCGATGCCGGCCAGGTAGAGCCCCACGCTCAGGACCGGCGTCCGGTACAACGCGCTGGCAATGGCCTGGCCCAGCAGCCAGGCACAAAGCAGGCCGATCGGCACGCCGATTCCCAGCAGCCATTTCGCTTCCTGGAAACCGAAGCGCAGGAGCGCTGAGGGCGCGGCGCCCAAGGCGGCGCGAATGCCGTATTCGCCCAGGCGCGCGCGGGCTATGAACGTGGTGATTGCGAATACGCCGAGCGCCGCGAGCAACAGGGCCAGGGCGGCGAAGGCCCCGACCATGCCGGCGCCGGCGGCGCGGAAGACCGACGCGCCCCTGACCATGTCGGGCAGCGCGGCAATGCGCACGATCGCGCTGCTGGGTAGGGCCTGGAGAATGCCCTGCTTGAGCATGGACGCCACCGAGACCGGTGATCCATGGGCTTGCGCAATGACGATCAGCAGGTTGCCGGACAGCGTGCCGAGCGGCTGGTAAACGGTCCCCGGGTTGTAGTCATCCAGTGTCGGTTGCCACGCGATGTTCCGAGTTACGCCGATGATGGTGGGATGCCCGTCGAGGTCCAGTTGCTTGCCCATGGCGTTACCGACGCTGCCGAAAAACCGCTTGGCCAGGTTTTCATTGATAACGATCACGGGCGACCGGTGGGCGATTTCGTCGGCGGTGAAGGGGCGGCCGGCGAGGAAGCGGATTCCCAGCGTGGTGAAGAAATCCGCGCTGACCGAAGGCATGTTGGCGATGGTTCTCTTGCCGGTATTGGTTGCGCCCATCGGCGACACGTCACCCTGGTCCCGGCCGATCCGGGCGAAGGGCATCATGTCCGTGGCCGACAACGAGCGGATGCCCGGCAGTTGTTTCAGCTGCGGTTCCAGTGCCGTCCATGCGGCCGTTCTTTTCATGTCCTTGGGCAGGATCAGGAGAGCTGCCACGCGGTGTTGTGCCAAAAAGCCGACGGGTTGGGAAAGGACGCGCCATAGACTGACGCCGAGCAAGCCGCCGGAAATTAGAAGCGCGCAGGCCAGGGCGATCTGGGTGGCGCCCAGTGCACGCTGCAATTGTTTGGGCACCTTGCCTCCGGTATCGGTCGGGCCGTGGCCGAGCGTTGCCAACAGCTTGCGGCCGCTGGCGAGCAGGGAAGGGCCAGCGATGATCGTCAGCACTGACAGTATTGTGAGCATCCAGGTGAATACGATGACTGCCGGGCCTAATGTCATCTGAAAGGGAGACAGGAGTGGCGGCAGCCCAAAAGCGTGCATGGCGTCGATTCCGGCACCGGCGAGTACCGTTGCCAGCAGGCCGACGGCGACAATGATCGGAAGATGTTCGAGAACGATCAACGCCGTCAGCCGCAACCGGGTCGCGCCCAGGGCACGGCGTAGCGCGAATTCATGCTGCCTGGAACGTTGGCGCACCAGCCCGAGATTAATGGTATTGGCGAGTGCCAGCAGCAGGAGCAGGGCGGCGGCGGCCTGCAATAGCCATGGCAACCGGCCTATACCGAACTGCTTGAGTTCGGTATCGCGTAATCCTCCGGCTTCAATTGCATAACCATTGCGTATGGCTCGCGCACGATGAGCGGGGGCGGCGGCTGCGAGCAACCGGGAGCGCTCGTTTTTCAGTTCGAGATTCAGTTGGTGCTGCGACACGCCGGGTTTGCGGCGTACGACCATCCAGTAATTGATATTGCCGCTACGGGCATGGCCGGGCGTGATTACGAACGGAATCCAGGCATCCATGCCGCCCATGACAAAAAAGAAATTCCGCGGCATCACGCCTACGATGGTGTAGGTCGTGTCGTTGATCTTGAGGGAGCGGTCGAGTGCCTCGCGGTTTCCGTTGTAAGTGTTCTGCCATAAGCGCCAGGAAATGACGGCTTCCCGCGGGCCACCGGGTTGATCGGCGTTGGCACCAGGCAATCGGCCGATGACGGGAGAAACCCCCAGCGTCGCAAACAGGGATGGTGTGACCGCTTCGTATCCGAGCAATCGGGTCTGGTTGCCGATTTTTACCGGTGCGCCGTTAGGCCAGGTGGTCAGGGCCGTGCTCTCGACGCCCCTGAGGTCTTTTTTCATTTGCAGATAGCTCTTGACCGAAACCAGCGTCGTGTCGAGTCCGATCCTGGGCAGACGCTCGCTGATGTACGACAGGCTACCGGGCTGCCTGTAGGGCAATGGTTTCAGCATGAAACCGTAGACGATCGCAAACACGGCGGCGTTGGCGGCGACGGCCAGCCCCAGCATGACCCAGGCGGCGATGGCGTAACCCGGGCGGCGGAACAACCCGCGAACAATGCTTTTTGATTCTGTTGTAAGACTGGAAAACAACTCAAGATGACGTTTCATGTGGAAGCTACCGCAGGTCTAGGTCTGTAAATGGGTGATCGGGTTGGCGCGCGCCGCACGGTGAGCGGGGCCGGCCGCCGCCATGAGGGACGTAACGCCCAGGCCGAGTACGACGGCGGCTGCGACCCACGCCGCGGGCAGTCCCAACTTCGGCAGGCGAGAGTCAAGGAACATCGATAAGGCGTAGGCGGCAGGGACGCCGATCACGCAGCCAACGGCCCACAGCGCGAACGCTTCGGAGATCACGTGGCCGACCAGGCGCCCCGGGGTGGCCCCCAGTGCGCCGCGGATGGCGAATTCGGGGCGGCGCACGAGGCTGCGGTAGGCGAGTAGCGCGAAGAGCCCCACGGCGGCAATCAACACGGCGACCACGGCCAGGGCGCCAAAGACCCGGCCCATCCGGGCGCGGCCCGCATAAGCCGAAGCTATGAGCGCCGTTGCCGGCTGGAAGCGCTCCATCCGAGCCTGGGGGTTGATTTCCTTGATGGCGTCGGCGATCTGCTTGCGCAGGGCGCTGCCGGGCACCGTGCCGTGGACGACCAGTTCCGGCGGCCCGCCGGACAGGTGCCTGGATGAGGCGAGCGGGCTGAAGGCCGTGTCCCCCACCGAGCCGTAGGCTTTCATGCGCAGCGGGGAGACGACGGCCACTACCCGGACGTCGGTACCGTCCAGGTAGAAGTGCCGGCCGATGTCCTCCCCCGGCGTCGAGCCGGGCCAGAAGTGCCCTGCCGCCGTGGCGTCTATCATTACCGAGTGCCCGGTACCGTCGAAAAGGCGGGTGATGTTGCCGGCCTGCATATGCAACCCCAGTGCGGCCACGATGCGCTTCGACACCGTCTGGATGTTGAGGACATGCTGCGGGCCCTTGCCCCAGGGTTGCAGGCTCGAATTCGTGGTGGACGACGCGCCCGCGAACGGCGCGGCCGACAGGACGGCCGCGTCGGCAATGCCGGGCAGGCCGTTCAATTCCCTGAGCAGGTCCTTGTCGAACACGCGGATCTTGTGCACGTAGGCCTCGTACTGGGCTTCGGTTTGATGGCCGTAGCTGCCGGGCAGCGAGATGGAGACGAACGTGCGGCTGTCCGGGTCGAAGCCCAGCTTGTCATGCATGAGCGAGAAGACGTTGCCGTGCAGGTGACCGGCGATCGCCAGCAGTACGGCGCTTGCCGCGAGCTGAATGACGATGAGCGCCCGCAGTGTGCGTACCAGTCCGCGGCCCCCGGTGGCGTGCCCTCCGCTCATCAGGTCGGCGGGCAGGGCCGACGGCCGGAGCAAGCGGCGCAGGCCCACGCCCGAGAGCAGGGCCGCGACCAGCAGCACCACGGTCAATGAAATGCCCAGGACGGGCAGGGACCAGGCGGCTATCGTTCCCGCCCGACCCACTGTGGCGGCCAGGGCGTGGCTGCCCACCCAGCCGAGTCCGATACCGATCGCCCAGCCGACCAGTCCGAGTCCGGCCAGTTCCCGGAGCCGTTGCAGGTAGAGTCGTCGGGCACCGGCGCCGAGCGCGGCGCGCGTCGCCATTTCGTGGCGTTGCGCCAGCGCATCCGCCGTGGTCAGCCCCCCGAGGTTGGCCAGCACGAGGAGGAACAGCAGCACGGCCGCGAGCTCGAGCAGTTGCAGCCGCGTGATGAGGTCGCCGTATTCGCGCCGGGCCAGCGAGGCCACCTCCGGAGTCAGCTCCGCCATCCGCATGCGCCGGCGGGCATCGGCGGTGTAGTGGGGCAAGGCGTCGTGATAGGCCTGTACCAGGGCGGTATGCAGGGCCTGGTCGGAGAGGCCGGGGCCCGGGTGCACGAGTGCGTAGGTGTCGAAATTCATATCCGAAGCGGGGCCGGCCGGTTCCGGGGGGAATGGCGCCCAGGCTTCGAAGCTGTATGTGTGCGTGATGCGGCCCCCGGGGAACCGCAGGGCCGCGGGCAGGACCCCCACGATGCGGCGGACCGTCCCGCCGAGTTTCAGCGTCTTGCCAACGGCGGCGTCGACCGACCCGAAGTGCGCCTTGGCGAATTGCGCCGAGACGAGCACGACCGGGGTTGCGCCCGGTTTCATGTCGGCACGGGTGAGCGCCCGCCCCGCGGAAACCTGTATGCCCAGCACCGCGGCGAGCGAAGGCGTGACGGCCAGGTAGGGGAATCGAACCGGCGCGCTGTTGCCCAGTTGCAGCTTGCCGCCCGTGAACTTGTAAAGCGCGACTTGGCCGCGGTTGCCGATGTCCTTTTGCAACTGATCATATGCGGGGCGGAATATGCCGACTTCCGATGGCGGAACCGCCTTCAATCCCAACGCCTTGATGTAGGGTTCCACCAGATGCTGGTGCGCGCCGCCGGGCACGACGCGCCCGAACATCACGCCCAGGTTGGAGAGCACGGCGACGTTCGCGGCCACGGCGATGGCGAGCGTGGCCACCACCCCGATCTTGAACGAGGCGCGCCGGCCGGCGAGGCGAGGCAGCAGTGCGGGCAAGCGTTTCATGTCATTGCGTTCGCGTTCGATATGCAGGAATCGTTATCCCGGACTTGATCCGGGATCCAGTGAGGCGATGTATCCCGACCGTCGGTCGGGATGCTTCTTCTACTGGGTTCCTGCCCCCCGATCGGGGGGCGAGGGCAGGCTTCGCAGGAACGACGGATCCGGCGTGCTTCAGGCATCGGTTTTGTCGCCGAGGTGCAAGGGCGGCGGTTCGTCGGCCGTGGTTTCGTCGACGACCTGGCCGTCGTGCAGGCGCACGATGCGCCGCGCGCGGGTGGCGTAGTGTGGGTCGTGGGTGACCATCAGGATGGTCGCGCCCTTGGCGTTCAGTTCGTCGAGCAGCGCCATCACCGCTTCGCCGGACTTGGAGTCGAGGTTGCCGGTCGGCTCGTCGGCGAGCAGGATGTCGGGTTCGCCGACCAGTGCCCGCGCCACGGCGATGCGCTGCTGCTGGCCGCCGGAGAGCTGGCCGGGATAGTGGCGCGAGCGGTGCGCCATGCCCACTTCTTCCAGTACGCGGTTGACGCGCTCGCGGCGCTCGGCGCGGGTTACGCCTCCGCGGTAGACGAGCGGTAGCTCCACGTTTTCGAACACCGAGAGGTCGCCGATGAGATTGAAGGCCTGGAACACGAAGCCGATGTGGCGGTTGCGGACGTGGGCCCGTTCGCTTGCGTTGAGCGACTCCACCGGCGTGCCGGACAGGTGATAGCTGCCGCCGGAGGGTTCGTCGAGCAGGCCGAGCAGGGAGAGGAAGGTCGTCTTGCCGCAGCCCGAGGGGCCCATGACGGCGACGTATTCACCTTCCTCGACGGTCAAGTGCACGCCGTTCAGGGCGTGAGTCTCCACTTCCTCGGTGCTGTACACCTTGGTCATGTCGGTCACCTGGATGACCGGTGTTGCTGAATTCATTGGCTGTCTCCTGTGGATTGGATTTGCGTAGGGGGGGATTGGGTGCCGCCCGCCGGTGCTTGCGCCAAGTCGAGAGAAAGCGCCTGCAGGCGTTTGTCGGTCAACGTGCCGCTGGTGCGGGCGAGGGAAATCTCGTCGGCAATAGTCGTGGCGACGGCGTCGTTCAGTGCCTGCTGAGCGGAGAGCAATCTTTCACGCTGGGTCACCAGGTCGTCTTCCGTGCGCACGCCGGCGGGAACGCCCCGCGTGGTGGCCTGGACTGCGTCGCGTGCCGCGGAAACCGCGGCCTGGAGCGTCTTGAGCCGCTGGGCGTCGATCCGTAGCGCGGCGTAACGGGTCTTGATCTCCCGGGTCACATCGAGTTGGGTGCTGGTGGCATTGGCATCGGACTGGTCCGCCTGCGCCTCGGCTTTCGCGACCCGGGCCCGGGTGGCGCCGCCCGAGTAAAAGTTCCAGTTCAATTGCAGCTCGATCTGGTTGCCGGTCGCGTTGTAGTCGGCAGGCGTCGGCACTGTCTGGCCCGGGATTGAATAGGAAGACTTCCCGCTCTGGATTTGCTGGTTGTGGATCAGCGCCAGGGACACGCTGGGCAGGTAACCGGATTCGGCGGCGCCGATGCGATGATTGTCCGCGCGTGCGCTGAGTCGGGCGGCGGCGAGGCGCGGGTTGCCTTTCAGCGCGCGGTCGAGCCAACTGCCTTGATCCCCGGTGAGCTGGATCTCGTAGTGGGTCGGCAACGTGGCTCCCGGGTCCGGCAGGAGCCCGGCTGTCAGTGCCTGCAGAGCGTTCCGCGCGGCCGTGAGCTGCTGGCGTGCCGCCAGCAGCTGGCCGCGGGCGGACTCGAGCCCCGCGCGCGCCGAGTCGGCGCCGATCACACCGGTCATGCCGGCGTTGTAGCGGGCATTGGCCTGGCGTGATTGCTCGGCGAATCCCTTGACCGTGGCCTGGGTGGCATCGAGCGTCGCCCGGGCCAGGAGCACGTTCATGTAGTCCGTTGTCACCTTGACAGCAAGTTGCGAGAGCGCATCCTGGTAGGTGGCAGCCGCGGCGGCGGCGTCGAGGTCGGCGGCCTGCAGGTTCTTGATCGCGGACCAGTCGAACAGGGGCTGGCTGAGCTGCACCTGCCAGTTTGTCGTCCCCGTGTTCGTGGCCTGGGAGACGGGCAGGATCTGGTTCTGGCCGAAATACTCGGGCCCCTCGCTGTTGGCGTTGTAGTAGCTGCGCGCGAGCGATCCGTCTACGTGGGGGAGCAGCGCGGACAGCGCGTCGGGCCTGGCGGCCCGTGCCTGGGCCAGCATTGCCGCGGCCGCCCGGAACGCGGGGTCGTGCACTTTCGCCGCCTGCCAGATTTGCCACAAGGTCGCGGCCTTCGCATTGGCACCGAACCCGAGCAGGCCGAACGCGGCCATCGCCAGGCATGCCACCACATGCCTGGCCGCAAAGTGCCGGGAACGGAGCAGCAGGGCGGAGGCGATTATCATCGCCGCGGCGGCTCCGATCACGATCAAGGCGCTCATCGGATCCGCACCCGCTTGCCGTCGGCGAAGTCGGAAGTGTCGGACACGATGACCTCCTGGCCCGGCTTGAGTCCGGAGAGGATCTGGATGTCCTGGTCGGATGCGCGGCCGAACTTGACGTGTACCGGGACGGCTGCGTCGCCGCCGGCGACAAGCCGGTAGAGCGTCTGTGCCGAGTCGGGCTGGCTGTACACGGGGCGTTGCACGTAGATCGCCTGTTTCAGCGTGGCGATGTCGATGGTGCCGGACACCGAGAGGTTGGGGCGGGCGCCCGCGGTCAGGTCGCCCGGCAGGGACACGTCCACGTCGACGCTGCCGTTGGATACCGAGGGCGCCACGCGTGCGACCTTCCCGTCGAGGGTCGTGTTCGAGCCGACGTTAAGCACGACGTCCACGGACTGGCCGACGGCCAGTTCGCCGGCTTCGCTCGGCGGCACCTGCAGCACGGCCTTCAGTTTCTTGAGGCTGGCGATGCGGGCGATGTTGCCGCCCAGGCTCAGGGTCTGTCCGTTCTGGACCGGAACGCTTTGCACGACCCCGTCGAGTCCCGCGGTGATCTTCAGGGCATCGACTTCGGACTGTTTTTCATCCAGGGCTGCCTTGAGGGCGTCGACTTTCGCCTGCTGCGCCTGGAGCTGGGCCGACATGTTGGAGCGGAAAGAGGCGATGCGTTGCCGGGTCAGTTTGACTTGCTGGGCATAGTTGTCGGCATCGAGCTGGGAGCGCTCGTAATCGAGTTTCGCAACAACGTGTTCCGCGACCAGCTTTTTCTGCGCCTCGGCCTTGAGTTTCGCGCTCTTGGCCTGGGCATTCGCCGTCGACAGGGTGGCCTGGAGGTCGAGGAACTGGTTCTGCAGCTGCGCCTTCAGGGATACGAGCGTGGCACGTGCGTTGGCCAGGTCGGATTTGGCGGCGACGACGGCGGAGTCGAGCTTGGGGTTGACGAGGGCGGCCAGCACCGTGCCGGCCTTGACGTGGTCGCCGGGCTGGACCTTGACGTCTTCGACAACGCCCGGGGAACGGGCCGTGACCCAGCGCCGCACTTCCGGCTCCAGAGTGCCGGGGGCCTGCACGCGGATCGCCAACGGGCCGGACTTGACGGTCGCGATGAGCAAGTCGGAACGCGCAACTGCGGCGCCGGTGGGCACGAGGAAGTAGACGAGGAGCGCGACGCCGATGGCGGCCGCGATGCCGGCACCGATCAGGATGCGGCGGCGCTGCTTGCGGCGGCGCTGGACGGCGGCGGGAATCTTGATATCGGGCATACGTTCTTCCTGAGCTATGAGTCGGGGTGAATGGGTAAAGCCGTGCAATCGCTACTGGTCATGGATCACCTCGGCGGGATTGAGGTTTGCCGCGCGTCGCGCCGGCAGGTAGCAGGCGAGGAGAGTGGTAAGGCCGAGCACCACGACAGTCGTGGCGAGCGTCAGCGGGTCATAGGGCTTCACATGGAACAGCATCGAATTCAGCGCGTAGCCGACGCCGATGGCGAGTGCCAGGCCGGCAACGAGGCCGGTTAGCAGCAACTTAGTACCGTCGCCGATGACGAGCGAAGTGAGGTTTGTCTTCTCAGCGCCCATGGCCAGTCGGATGCCGAATTCGTTGCGTCGCTGTCCCACCATGTAGCTTAGTGCGCCATAGACGCCGATGACGGCAAGCAGCAGTGCAATGCAACCGAACGCCAGTGCTACGAACATGAACATCCGCTTGCCGCGGAGGCTACGGCTTATTATTTTTCTCATGCTGTAGCCGTGTAGGGTTCCACTATATACAGCGATAGAAGGGTCTACGTCGGAAATCGCTCTTTTGATGGTCTTTACCATTGTGCTTGGCGCAGTGTTCGTGCGTACCATCAGCCGCATTCCCTGCCCGTAGGCGTAGCGTAGCTGTTTGTCGCTAAGGTAGATTTCGTTAGGCCTAAGCCGTTCCAGTCCACGCAGTTTGATCGACCGTGCTACACCGACAATCCGTACCCACTCGTTGTTGCTTTCTTCGCCTAAATTGATGTCTTGACCAATCGGGCTCTGATGGGGAAAAAAGTGCTTCGCAAATCGGACATCGACGATGGCGACCAGTTGACTGTTTTTGGTGTCCGAAGTATTGAAACTACGGCCTTGTAGGATGGGGATTTGCAGTGTCTTAAAAAATTGCGCTGTGACTGAGTCATAGGTAATTTCAGGCTCTGGAGGCGAAAACGGTTTCCGTCCACGTAATTTGAATTCGGTCTCGCCAAAGTAGTCGTTAAGGGGGGTCCAGCTAGCCATGGCAGCTTGTTCGACGCCCGGCAAGTTTTGTACGCGACGCAATATTTCGTGACGATTATTTGCCGATGTGTCTTTGTCCTGGTGATTGCCAAGCAGCCGCATGGCCAGCACATGATCGGGATTGAATCCCGGGTTAACGTTTTGCAGATTGACAAAGCTATGCAGTAAAAGCCCCGCTCCGGCGAGCAATGCGGTCGCGAACGTGATTTGCGCGACCATGAGGACGTTCATGGCTCGCTTGGCACGATGTCCGCCGCTAGTGGCATGGCTGCCTTCCTGAAGCAGGCTTTTCAGGTCGGTCTTTGCCAGATAAAAGGCGGGCAGTACGCTGACCAGAACGCCGACGATGCAAACAGCAGCAAGTACGAACAGGCCTACCCGCCAGTCGAGCGCGATACTGAAAATACTGACGACCGGATTGAAGGGCGAGCCGGCAAGGAGGTGCACGCAAAACCAGCCTAGTCCGAGGCCGGCGACTCCGCCCGGCACAGCCAGGCACAGTCCCTCAATCAGCAACTGACGCATCAACCGGTGGCGGGTGGCGCCGAGCGTGCTGCGCATCGCCATTTCGTGACCCCGTCCCAGAATGCGCGCCAGCAGCAGGTTGGCGACATTTACGCAGGTTATCAACAATACCAGCAGCACAGCTGCCTGTAAGGAGAACAACAGCAGTTTCGTGTGCGCGCCTTCGTCTTCGAGCTTGGCTTGTCTGTATGGCCTCGTCACGAAGCGGAATCCGGAGTCACCGTACTTCTTGTGCTCGGCTGGTGGCAACTCATCGATTAGTTGGGTCTGTACATATTCGAGCTGTTTATGCAACGTCTTACGGCTAGTTCCGGGTTTCAGGCGTGCGACAAACGGGCCTAACCACGAATAGCCGAAGGTATTGGCAGCGCTCTGACTTGTAACGCTAAGTACGTGCGGAACCCATATATCCGTGTGCCCGTTGGAGAAGGCGAAACCTCTCGGCATGATGCCGACCACCCGATAGGGCTGGCCATTCAGCTTTATAGGGTTGTCGATAATCGTTCGGTTCCCGCCGAGCGCGTCTTTCCAAAGCCGATAACTTACGACGGCGATTCGCGGTTGTCCCGGACGATTATCGGCCGCGGTTAGTGCCCGGCCCAGCAAAGGCTTGACGCGCAGCGTCTTAAACATGTCGCCCGTAACGCCGATGCCGGCGACATATTCCGTACCACCATTGATTTCAAGGCTGAAGGGATCGTAGAGGGTCGCCACTCCGCCGGAAAATGCGCTGACATATTTCCGGATGGCTTTATACATCGTCGCGGAAACGGTCATTTCCGTGTTGCCATAAAATTCCGGCAAACGTACGCTTAGCGCTATGAGTCGCTGCCCTTGCGGATAAGGCAACGGTTTCAGGAAATAGCCGTTGAGCATGCTGAAGACGGCGGTGTTGGCGCCGATGCCGAGCGCAAGCGTCAGGATCGCGACCGCGGCGAAGCCCGGCTTCGCCGCGAGCTGTCTGAGTGCGAATTTAAGGTCGCCGATGAAGTCGCCCGTTGCCATGTTCAATTCCTCAGTGCCGTGGAGGGTACGGTGCGGCTGGCACGCCAGGCGGGGAGCCAGCTTGCGGCGAGGGCGGCGAGGCAGAGCACGGCGGTGACCACGATCATGCTCAGCGGGTCGAACGGCGAGATGCCGTAGAAGGCGGAGGCGAAGGCGACGCCGATGGCGGCGAGCCCGGTGAGGCCGATGACGAGGCCGATGACGAGCAGGCGGGCGGCTTCGCCGACGACCATGGCGAGCAGGCGGCCGCGCTCGGCACCGAGGGCAATGCGGATGGCGAACTCGCGGGCGCGCTGGGCGACAGCGTAGGCCTGCACGGCATAGAGGCCGATCGCGGCGAGCAGCAGGGCGCCGAAGGCGAACAGGCCGACGAGAAGACTCAGCAGGCGGTTGGGGGCCAAGGCGTCGCCGAGACGCTGGTTCATGGTCTGCACGTCGTAGAGCGGGATGTCGGGCAGCAGTTTGTGCGCCGCATTTTTTACTTCGGAAATCACGCTCGCCGCGGACAGCGGCGAGCGCACCGAGAGATACCAGTCGGGGAAGCCCCACGACCAGTTCTTGTACTTGCCGACAACCTGGGCTGCATCAATGTAAACGCTACCCATCGCGGGCGCACTGCCGACATGGCCACGATGCACTGTGGGCACGACGCCGATGACGCGAAAAAGAATACCGAAACGGTTCTTGTGCGGGCCATCGAAACTGAACTCGCGGCCCACGGCATTTTCGGTGCCGAAGAGCTTTTTGGCGGCGAGCGTGTCGATGATTGCAAGGCTTACACCGGCATTATCGTCGGCGGGCGTAAAGTCGCGTCCGGCGAGCAACGGCATTCCAAACGTCCGGAAATAGTCGGCATCGGTAGCGGTAGGAAATGCGTTGGACTTAAAGGCGGGATTGGGCGGGCGAGGGTACACGCCGCCGCCGGCCATGTCGCCGTTGAAGGGCACGGCTGAACTCACGCTCACTGCGCTCATCCCGGGCAGCCGACCGACGCTGCCGCGCAATGTGGCGAGCGCGGCGATCATCTTCTTGAGTGAATATTGCGCTTCGGGAAAACTCAACTTGAACGTGACGACGTGATCGGGTTTGAAGCCGAGGTTAACGGCATTCAGGTTGAGCAGACCCCGGCCGAGCAGGAGGCCGGTTCCGGCAATCGCACAGGCGAGCGCAATCTGACCCGCGATGAGCCCCGTTCGGATACGCTTCGTGCTCCGTCCCGGCGAGGCGTGTGCACTGGCGTCTCCGAGCGCCGCAGAGAGACTGTTGCCGCGCAGAAAGCTGACGTTTGTCAGGGTGAAGATGCCTGCCGAAATCAACGCGAGAATGAGCGCGATCACGATCAATGCCGGCCAGGATGCGGCGGAAATCGAAGAGGCTGCAACCGCCACGGAACTGCCGGAGAAAAGGTCGAGCAGGAACCGACCGAATACAACACCGAGGCCAGCTCCGATTAGACTCAGGATGAAGTTCTCCCGCGCGAGCGACAGAGCAAGCGCCCCTGTATTGGCGCCGAGGATGCGCCGTAGAGCCAGTTCGGCGCGGCGCGAAAACCCGCGCGCGAGAATCAGATTGGCCAGGTTGAACCAGACGAGCAGCATCAGAAGCGCCGTCGCACAGAACACCAGTACCAGAGATTGATGGAGATTCCCGAGCCGGCTCGCGCGCCATCTCGTCGCCCGGATGCGGTAGCCGCTTTTTTTGAATATCGGAATTGCACTCGGATCCGGGAAGTTCGCGATTTCGCGTTCGAGCACGGCATTAGCCTGGGTGGTGAACGAATTCACGGATGCGCCCTGGGCGAGGCGTCCGACCATGTGATAGCCAAAAGCCGTGAGCATGTCGGCGTTCTGATCGAAATCGTCGAGCGTCTGCGGCGTCCACAAGGCGCTTTGTGCGGTCGGGAAATTGAAACCCTTGGGCATCACGCCGATGACGGAATACAGCTTGCCGTTCAGGTGCAGCGTTTCCCCGATCGCCGAAGCCATGCCGTCGAAGAGTGTCTGCCACAGCCGGTAGCTCAGCACGACGACCGGCTTTGCACCGGGCTTATTGCTTTGCGGCCCGAAAACGCGGCCGAGCACGGGGTGTACGCCGAGCGTGGAAAAAACCGAAGCGGTCGCCTCGGTGCCGTTTACCCGGCTAAGACGGCCGTCGCGAACCAGGTTGTAGCCCCGCCTGGCGTACAGGCCCGAGTCGACGAGCGCGGGGGCGCCTTTCTGCAAACGCTGCCAGGTCGGGACGGACATGCGCTGCAGCGCTGCAAGCACCGGCCTGTTTGCCGTGAAGTACACGCTCAGAATTCGCCCGCCCTGCGGATACGGCAGCGGCGAGACGTAGTAGCGGTAGAGCAGTCCCAGCGTGGCGACGTTGATCCCGATCCCCAGCCCGAGGATGAGCACGACGGTCAGCGCGAAGCGCGGGTTGCGCGCCAGCGGGGCGAACAGGCTGGACAGGAAGGTCGGCAGGTGCAGTGTCGGTCGGGTCATCGGGACGCCAGGCATGGACTTCGCCTAATGGGAAGCAACTTCCGTGCCAAACACGCGGGAATCCGGCCAGTCAAATGATTTATAAGGATAAAATCGAAAAATCGTTCCTGCGGCTTCGGGTAACAGTCACGGTATCCGCGTTCACCGGCGGGATTGAATCCGGCCTTTGTCCCGGAATTGGGATTATGGCTAGTAGTTGGTGTTTCCTGTCTTCTCGTACCGGAACCACGGCGGGGGTGTCCCCGTGAGGCGGCCGATGGCCTCGGCGTCGCCGGCGTAATGGGCTTCCAGCCGTTCGCAGGTCGCAGCCGGGACAGGAAGTTTTCCCGACTTGACGTTCCAGCGCTCCAACGCCAGTTGCAGGCTCTTGTAGCGGCGCTTGCTCATCACCAGCCGCAGCAGTCCGCGCACGATGAACGAGCGCATGAATTTTTCCAGGCCGGGGATCTTGCGCTGCATGCCGCCGACATGGAACTCGCGCCCGAGGTTGGGCGGCGCGTAGTCGGGGTCGACCCCCAGGTGGCGGCATGCCCGGCGCAGGGTTTCCTCGCGCTTTGCGCGCAAATCTTCGGAATACAGGATCAACAGCTGTTCACGCGGGAAGTGCGCCAGGAAGTTATCGAGGATCCGCGCATATTCACCCCAGGCGACGTAGGCGTCGCGTTCCGCGACATCGTGCACGGGCAGCGAGCGTGGCTTGTCCAGCGCGCCGGGTTCCAGTTGCGCTTCAACGGCCTGCGTGAAATTGCGCCGTTCGTCGCCGCGGCGGCGGCACATCTTGTAATGCGAGACCGCGCGGGCGATCGGATCGCGCAGCACGGCGATCAGCCGGGCATCGGGGACGATGGCGGCCATGCGCCGGGGCACCGACGCGTCGCACATATACTGCGGGCTGGCGGTGCCGACGGCCTGGGCCTGTCCGCCGGGAGTGAGGAAACGTTCGCGATAGGCCGACCAGCTTTGCTGCGTCGGCTCGCCCTCGGTGAAGAACTCGGCTTCTTTCTCCGGCGGCATGTAGATCTGCGGATGATGGCGCAGGTATTCGAACAGCGCCGTCGTGCCGCCCTTCTGGGCGCCGATGATGAAAAAGTACTGGGGCATGCCCTCGGGACTCTTCCGTATGGTTGATTGCTGGCAGCCAGTATAAAAGAGGTCGCGCGGTCAGAACGGTTCGAGGCGCAGGGCCTTGTGGATACGGTCACGCATGGCAGGGTCGACACCGGCTGCGTCGGCATAGTCGCGCCAGCGTACGACCGCGTCCTGCACTTCGCGCACGATGGTCTCAGCACGGCCGCGCTTCATGGAAGCGGTGCGGGCGCAGGCCTTGAAATCCTCGAGCGTGAAATCGTCGCGCTTGCCGTTCAGCGTCATCTGGTGCGTGGAGGTCCACAGTCCCGCCGGGTTGTAGCTGTAGGTCACGTCGAAGGCGGGCGCCAGTGACCACGCACCCGTCTTGTCCATCAGGAAGGCGATGTTCTTCACGTGGTCGTCCTGGTTGCGGGCGACGATGTTGAAGACCATGCGGCGGAACTGCTGCTCCGTCGCGTGCATGGGTAGGCCGAGTTCGCGAATGACCTGCAGGGCCTGCTCGTAACCGTAGGCGCCGGCCAGGTTGTAATCGAAATGCGCCAGAGCGCCGAGGGATTGCATATGCAACTTCTGCCCGTCGGGCAGGCGGTCGAAGCGCCGCGTCATGAAATGGCGGCGGCCGTTTTCCTCGAACAGCCGGCACTCGCTCATCTCGATGCCCGCGTCGCGCGCCATGTGGGCGTAGGCGTATTCGATCACGCCATAGCCCTGTGGGTCCTCCAGCTCCTTGTCGCGGTTGCCCCGGACGCCGTCGAACTTGAGCACCCAGTATTCGAAACCCTCACCGGCCGGGACCTGCCCGGAGCGGACTTCGTTGGTGGCCGGGTTCCAGGCGATCACGGCCTTGGCCCGCGCGCCGCCGGCCGAGGTGCCGACCCGCAGGATATCCTGCAAGGCGGCGCCGTCGTGCTCCGCCGACAGCGACGCGTGGAAAACGCGGCGGCGGGTGAGCACGTCGGAGGCGAGTTCGACCAGGTGGTCGACCTGCACCTTGTGCGCCGGCCGCAGCCTGGGGCCGATGACCGGCGCGAATTCCAGGGCGCCCATGCCGCGCTGACCCGTGTAGCAGAGCCGCTCGACGGCGTTGAACGAGGAGGGTGAGCGCCCTTCCGTCGCCAGCCAGACGTCGATCAGCGCATTGCCGAAACGGTCGGGCAGCGAGTCGGCGAGCAGGCCCGGCAGCCCGTGGAAGGTCTCCCGCGACAGTTCGGGAAAACGGTAGACCCGCGGAGCCAGGGGCATGACGAGCGGCGAGAGTTCGATCCCGCTGCCGATGAACTCGTGGGCGTACTCGAACTCGGCGACGTCGTTGCCGTCCGGCAGGGACACCGCGCCGATCGTGCGGCCCCAGAGGCGGACTTCGGCTAGCGTGCTCACGATTCGTCATCCCAGTGCCATGGCTCGCCGCTTTCGCCAGCCTGCCGCGGAGAGGTGGCTCGCTGGCGTTGCTTGCCCTGGAGCCGCAGCAAGTCCATCGGGCGCGGGCCGCCTTGCGGCAGCATTTCGTCCAGGGCGCCCATGAGGCCGAGCACGCGGAAGATGCGCACCAGGCTGGCGAATTGCACGCTGGCGCCGTTCTCCAGGCGCTCCACCGTGCGCTTGCCGATGCCGGCCTGTTCGGCGAGTTCGGCCTGGGTCAGGCGCAGGTCCAGCCGCCGTTGTTGCAGCCGGTGGCCGAGTTCCCCGAGTATGGCATCGTCGCTCATGTCAGGATTGATCGCCATAATCGCCACCTCTGACGAATAATTGGCTATATGAGGACTATATCGCCATATATGACGAATTGCAATATTTATTTCCGCCCCTGCCCGCTTGCATCATCGAGATGTCTGGCCAGGTGCGCATAGTCGCTCGGGGACAACGTATCCGGGCGCGCACGCGGATCGAGCCCGGCGGCCTCGATCTGTCCGGCATCGGCCACGGCGCGCAAGGCGTTGCGCAGGGTTTTGCGCCGGGCCGCGAAGCCGGCGCGCACGAGTTTCTCGAACAGGCCCCAGTCGCCGGGATCGAAGGGCAGCTCGGCGTGGGGGACGACGCGCACGATGGCGGATTCCACCCTGGGCGGCGGGGAAAAGGCACCGGCCCGCACGATAAAAAGCTTTTCAACCCGGCAGCGGGCGGCCAGCATGACGGTAAGCCGGCCGTAGTCGCGGGTCCCGGGCGAGGCGGCCATGCGTTCGACCACTTCGCGCTGGAGCATGAGCGTCATGTCGCGGATGTGCCCCGCCGCCTCGAGGAAGCGGAACAGCAGCGGCGAGGAAATGTTGTAGGGCAGGTTGCCCACCAGGCGGAAAGGGCCGTCGGCGGCAAACTGCGCGTAATCGACTTCGAGCGCGTTGGCGTGGTGCACGCGCACATGCGCCAGGTCGGGATGCGTGGCGAGTGCCTGTGCCAGGGTGCGGTCGAGTTCGATCAGATCAAGCTGTGCGCCGCTGGCCGCGAGGGGCAGCGTGAGCGCCCCGCGCCCCGGGCCGACTTCCACGATGTGATCGCCGGGCCGCGGATTGATCGCCGAGATGATGCGGTCGATGACCGCCGGATCGTGCAGGAAATGCTGGCCGAGACGCTTGTTGGCGTACATGCTCTAGCCGTTTCGATGCCGGGCGATGGAAACCGCCGCTTCGAGCGCCGCGTGGAGGCTGCCCGGATCGATACGTCCGGTGCCGGCCCGGTCCAGCGCCGTGCCGTGGTCGACCGAGGTGCGCACGATCGGCAGTCCCAGCGTGACGTTGACGGCCCGGCCGAAGCCGGCGTGCTTGAGCACGGGCAGCCCCTGGTCGTGATACATTGCCAGCACCGCGTCGGCTTCCGCCAACCGTGCGGGGACGAAGGCCGTATCGGCCGGGAGCGGGCCTTCGACGCGCAGTCCTTCACCGCGGAGTTTCTCGAGCACGGGAGTGATCGTCGTCAGTTCCTCGGTGCCTAGGTGCCCGCCTTCGCCGGCGTGGGGGTTGAGTCCGAGCACGAGGATGCGTGGCCGGGGCAAGCCGAAATCGCGTTCGAGGCCGGAGACGAGGATCCGCAGGATCCGCTCGACGCGCTCCGAGGTGATGGCGGCGGGCACGGAGCCCAGGCTCAGGTGCGTGGTGACCAGGGCGACGCGCAATGCTTCCGCGCATAACAGCATCACCGGGAGGCCGGCCCCGGTCCGCTCCGCGAGCCATTCGGTGTGTCCGGTGAACGGGATGCCCGCTTCGTTGATTACGGCCTTGTGTATCGGGCCGGTCACCAGCGCGTCGGCCGAGCCGGTAACGCAGGCGTCGCAGGCCGTCCCGAGGGCATCGAGGACATATGCCGCATTGGCCGGGTCGAGCGTCCCCGCCTCGACGGGGGCGGCTAGCGGTACCGGGACCACCTCGAGGCGGCCTGCTATACCCGCCTCCGCCGCGGTTCCGGGCCGGTGCTCGATCACCTCCAGGGGCAGCCCCAACTGGCGCGCACGCTCCTCCAGCAGTTGCGGATCGGCGTAAGCCACGATTCGCGCGTTGTGCGCGCGTTGCGCCAACAAGACGGCCAGATCAGGCCCGATGCCCGCCGGCTCGCCGACCGAGAGCGCGATCCTGGCCCGAATGCTGGCGGTGCCGGGCCTGCTGGTCACTGCGCCTCGTCGTCGCTCCCGCGGTCCGCCGGATTGAGAATGTGGACGTAGGCCTGGTCGCGGAGGGTGCGCTTGAACTCCGCCATCTGGTCCTTGAGCTTGCGCTGGAACAGGACTTCGTAGGCGTCGTGCCGCTGCTTGTCCTTGCTCTGGTCCTTTTCCCGCGTCCCGGTTACCTCGATCAGGTGCCAGCCATAATGGCTGTGAACCGGTTGGCTGACGGTGTTCGGCTTCAGGTGCGGGATGACCTGGTCGAAGCTTTCCGGGAAGTCGCTCAGCACGTGCCATCCGAGGTTGCCGCCGCTGCCCGCGGAGTTGGGGTCGTCTGAATACTGTTTGGCGGCATCGCTGAAGCTCATCTTGCCCGAGATGATTTCCTTGCGGATCTTTTCGGCCAATGCCTTGGATTGTTCGGAGTTGCGCACGGGGTTGGGTTTCAACATGATGTGGCTGATGTCGTATTCGGTGGTCTTGGGGCCGGTCTGCTCGCGGCGCGCGACCAGTTTGACGATGTGATATCCGCCGGCGCCCGCGATCGGGTCGGAGAGTCCTCCCACCTTCATTGAGGGTACGACGTCGCTGAACAGCGTGGGCAGTTCGGCGCCCGACATCCAGCCCAGGTCGCCCCCGTTCAGAGCCTGCGGCCCGGCGGACTTGGCGGCGGCCATGGCTGCGAAATTCGAGCCTTTCTTCAGCTCGGCCTCGATTTTCTGTGCCTGCGCGAGCGTCTGCTTGGCCTGCTCCGGCGTCGGATTGGATGGGAACGGCACCAGGATCTGTGCCAGGTGGTAGCGGATGCCGGCGCCCTGGTTTTGCGACTGACTCTTCAAATAGTTGTCGATTTCAGCCGGCGAGACCGAAATATTAGCCGCGACTGACTGCTGCTCAAGCTGGTGGATCACCATCTGGTCGTGGATGGTGCGGCGGAAGGCGCTGTAACTCTGGCCCTCGGCCGCCAGGGCCTGGGGCAGCTGCGCCAGGGTGATGTTGTTGCGTGAGGCGATGGTCGACAGGGCGCGGTTGACGTCGTCGTCGCTGACCTGGATGCCCTGCTGTTTGGCCGCCTGCAACTCGAGGTTCTGGGTGATCAGGTGCTCAAGGACCTGGTGCCTGAGATCGGCCGGGGGCGGGAGCGGGGTGCCCTGGGCCTGCAATCGGCTGCGGACCTGCGCCAGCTCCTCGTCCAGGCTGCTCTGCAGGATCGGCTGGTCGTTGGCTACGGCTACTACCTGGTCGAGTACTTTCCCCGGCAGGTTGGCCGTGGCGCTGGCCGCGGCCTTCCCGGCCGTGGCAGCGGGGCCCGGCTTGGCCGGCGCGGCGCACGCCATGCCTGCGGCGGCCGCCAGGCTGAGTGCGAGGAGGTAACTAATCGGTGTTCTGGCCATAGCCTTGTATATCGTCATGAAGAAAATCGCTCAATCGGTTGCCGAGACTGCCCAGTCCCTTGAGCTGCAATTCAAGGTAAAGGGCTGAATTACCCTGGCCATTCAGGGTTACGAAACGACGCTGGACGATGCGGAATCGCCAGCAGCAGCTGTCATATTGTAGGCCCAGCATGTTCTCAAGGGTTTGATGGTCCTGAATCGAATAGTTCCATCGCCCCACCACGCTCCAGTGCCGGGCCACGGGCCAGGCAAAGGAAATGTCGCTCTGGTTGAGCTGGCCGCGGCGGTACAGGTAGCCCACGTTAACGACGTGGAATGGCGCCGGCTGGTACTGCAGGGAGACATAACCCTGGTCGAAATCGTGCGTATAGGGATTGTAATCGCCCACCACGCGCGTGATCAGATGGTGGCCGAGGTTGGTGGTCAACTCGCCCACGTAATCCGAGCGTGCCTGCGTCTGTGGGCTGTCCCCGGGCAGTGTCACGTCGCGGTTGCGGAAATAATAGGCCTGCCCTAAGCCGACGGTGAACAGTTGCCGGCCGCTGCCGTTGTCGAGGAAGCGCGAGGTGAGTCCCAGGGAAACCTGGTTGGCGTCCCCGAGGCGGTCGGGCCCGGTGAAGCGATTGTCCGAGAACAGGCGCTGCATGTCCAGCGGCGGCAGGTAGGTGTCGAAGACCGGGATGTTGCTCTGGTCGCGGTACGGGACGTAGAGGTAGTAGGCGCGTGGCTCCAGGGTCTGGGTCAGCCAGCCGTCCTTGCCCCAGTAGCGCTCGAACTCCAGCCCGGTGTCGAGCGAGAAGATCGGCGCCGTGCGATTGATCGAGCGCTGCGGGGCGCCGCCGAACGCATCCAGGTTGTAGCGGGCGGTGTCGACGGCGAAGGTCGGGGTGATGTTCCAGCTCGCATTGCCGTAATCGGCGCGCAGGAAGGGGCGGATGTCGGCGCGCAGGCCGTTCTGGCGCTCGGGTGCCTCGAAATGCGTCACGTCGCCGCCGAATCCCGGTGTCAGGTGGCTGGGGTAGGAAGGCCAGGCGAAATTGAAGCCGATCTGCGGCAGCTTGCGGTAAGGCCGCAGCGCCGGGGTAATGGCCGGATCCAGCGGCACTTCGTCCTGGACGCTGATGAAGGCCGACCCGCTGGGTACCTGGTAGGTGGCCGTGACCTTGCGGGTCTGGTAGGTCTGGGCCACCTGGCGCAGCGAGGTGCCCAGGTCGTCGTAATAGTTGGCGTCCGAGACGTATTCGAGATCGGTGTTGATGCGCCAGTGCGAATACAACTGCGTCGTGTCGTACAGGTTCGCGAGCCCGCGCGTGCGGTTGGCCACTCGGTCGTGCGGCAGGTACTCGAGATGGAACTGGCCGTGCGTGCCCGGGAGCAGCCAGCGGGTGGTGTCCATCATCATGATGCCGCGCCGGCTGAGAAAGCGCGGCGTCAGGGTCATGTCGAAGTTCGGCGCGATGTTGAAGTAGTACGGCACTTCCAGGTCGAGCCCGCTGGTCGAGGAGCGGGCGATGCTGGGCGCCAGGAAGCCGGACTTGCGGGCGTCGGTCAACGGGAACGACAGGTAGGGTGTCCACAGCAGCGGCACGCCCTTGAAACTGATCCAGGCGTTGGTGGCGTAGCCGACCTCCGTGTCGTGGTTCAGTGTCACCTGGCCGGCATGCAATGCCCAGGACGCGTCTCCCGGCGGGCAGGTCGTGTAGGTGAGTTGGCTCAGGCGGGTCTTGTCCGACGCCTCCGTGCTGATCTTGCCGGCGCTGCCGCGTCCGTGCCTGGCGGGCAGGAAATACTTGTCGTCCCAGAAAATGCCGTGATCGTCGGTAAAGTCGTACTGCATGCGCCCGGCAGTGAGGCCCAGGTTGGGGCTGCTGTAGCGCAGGTTGCCGCTGGCGTCGAGCACCTGGGTGTAGCGGGAATAATTGATCAGGTCGGCCCAGATACGCCGGGATCCGCGATCGGCCGTGGCATGGCCGCTGAGCCGGATTTCGTTCTTGCCTGATGCGCGGGCCTGGTCGGCCGCAAAATGGATCGCGCGCCGCGCCCGGGCCGACGTCGATGGAGGCGGCGCCACGAAGGCCGGATTGGCCGGGCAGAGTTCGAATTCGTTCGGTCTCACGCTTGGCGCCTGAGCCAGGGCGGGTGCGCCCAGGCAGATGAGCATCAGGGTTGTCGGGATTCGTCCGGAGGTCACCGTTGCGTCCCGTCAACCTCGGGCCGGCAGGGCCGGGGAGGCTGCTGCGGTATAGGGGGCATGGGCCGGGCCAGGGCGGTATTGCCGCTTCATTCTGGCCATCTCTGGATTCATTCGAGTGCTTCTCCCACGTTTCGGGCCGGCCATGGGTTAAAGTCCGTGACCCATGGAGGGTTGCGCTGACCGGCGCGGTAAGATCGCATAATGACAAACTCGATGGCAAACGTCACATCCGGAGATACCCGCCGGGCCGGGCTCGGGCGTTGGTTGGCCGGGATCCTGGGTAGCGAGCCGGAATTGGCGCCGGCCTCGGCCGATGCCAGTTTCCGCCGCTATTTTCGCCTGTCGGCACCGGGGGATGCCAGCCTCATCGCCATGGATGCGCCGCCGGCACACGAGGACACGGCCCGGTTCCTCGCCGTGGCCGCCCTGTTGCGGGACGCGGGGCTGCATGTGCCGGACGTGCATGCGGCGGATCCCGGACAGGGCTTCGCGCTGCTCTCCGACCTCGGGACACAGACCTACCTCGATGCTATCTGCGAGGACAATGCCGACGGCCTGATCGATGCGGCGCTGGAAGCGCTGGTGCGCCTGCAGGCGGCGACGCGGCCCGGCAAGCTGCCGCCCTACGACGCGGCGGTGCTGCAGCGCGAGCTGGATCTCTTCCCGGACTGGTATGTCGGCCGCCACCTGGGCATCCAGCCCGGCGCTACCTGGATGGATGCCTGGCACGGCCTCTGCCAGGCGCTCGTCGCCGGAGCCCTGGCGCAGCCGCAGGTCTATGTGCACCGCGACTACATCCTGCGCAACCTGATGGTGTCCGATCCATGCCCCGGGGTGATCGATTTCCAGGATGCCCTGCTCGGGCCGATCGCCTACGACGTGCTGACGCTGTTCCGCGACGCGTTCCACAGCTTCGACGAGGCCTGGATTGAAAAGAAGGTGGCGCAATACCTGGAATCGGCGCGCCGTGCCGGGCTGCCCGTGCCGGCGGATAACGCGGTTTTCCTGCGCTGGTTCGACCTGATCGGTATCCAGCGCCATCTCAAGGTGGCCGGCATTTTCGCGCGCCTGGCCTACCGCGACGGCAAGGAACGCTATCTCGCCGAGGTGCCGCGTTTCCTCGGTTATCTGCGCGCCATCGCCCCGCGCCACCGCGAGACGCGGCCGCTTGTGGCCCTGCTCGACGGGCTGGAAACCGGCTGATGCGCGCAATGATCCTCGCGGCCGGCCGCGGCGAGCGCCTGCGCCCGCTGACCGACACGGTGCCCAAGGCGCTGGTCGAGGTCGGCGGCAAGCCGCTGATCGTGCACGCCATCGAGCGCCTGCGCGCCGCCGGCGTCGACGAACTGGTGGTCAACCTGGCCTGGCTGGGCGAGCGAATCCGTGAGCGACTGGGCGACGGCAGCGCCTACGATGTCGCGATCGCCTATTCGGATGAGGGCGATGCGGCCCTGGAAACGGCGGGCGGCATCGTCAAGGCATTGCCGCTGCTCGGCGACGAGCCCTTCTGGGTCGTCAACGCCGACGTCCTTTGCGATTACCCCTTCGGCGGTCCCGGCCTTGCGCCGGACGATCTGGCCCACCTGGTGCTGGTCGACAATCCGCCCTATCGCGCGGGCGGCGATTTCTCCCTGGAAGAAGGGCGGCTGCGCCCGCCGGGCGAGGATACGTTCACCTTCGCCGGCATTGGCTTGTATCGTCCGGCGTTCTTTGCCGGGGAAACGCCGGAACGCAAGCCGCTACTGCCGTTGCTGCAACGCTGGATCGCCGCTGACCGCATCGGCGCCGAACGTTATCGCGGCCGGTGGCATGATGTCGGCAACCAAGAGCGCCTGGCCGCCGCCCGGCAGCCCTGAATTCCCGTTCAGTCGCGCGCAGTGTCGATGCGTGCGCGAAAAAGTGGCAGGAAGGTGTCGGCAACGGTGTCGAGTTGCGAGGGGCCGCCGAGTTCTGAGACCTGGGTCATTTCGAGGCCGGCATAACCGCAGGGGTTGATGCGGGTGAACGGTTCCAGGTCCATGTCCACGTTGAAGGCGAGGCCGTGGTAGCTCGCGCCGCGGCGCACGCGCAGCCCGATCGATGCGATCTTCTTATCCGCCACGTACACGCCCGGCGCATCGGGGCGGGCGTGGGCGTCGACGTTCCATTCGCCGAGCGCGTCGATCGTTGCCTGTTCCAGCGCGTCGACCAGGGCGCGCGGCCCCAACTTGCGCCGGCGCAGGTCGAGCATCGGGTAGACCACGAGCTGCCCGGGGCCGTGGTAGGTGACCTGGCCGCCGCGATCGATATGTATGACCGGGATGTCGCCGGGCGCAAGCACGTGCTCGCGCTTGCCGGCAAGCCCCAACGTGAACACGGGGTCGTGCTCGAGCAGCCAGATTTCATCCGGCGTGTCCGCGTTACGCGCGTCGGTGAAGGATTGCATGTCGCGCCAGGTCGGCTCGAAGGGCACACGCCCCAGCCGTCGGATATGGACGTCGCTCACAGCAGGAAGCGCACCGCTTCGCATTGGCGCAGCTCGGTGTAGACATTGATCAGTTGATCGCGGCTTTCGGCCATGAAGGTGGCCGTCAGCGCGACGTATTTGCCGCCGCTGCTCTCGCGGATATCGAATTCCACCGTGGTGCCCTCCGGCAGGTGGCGGGCCAGGGCCGCGTTGAGCGCGTCGCGCAGGTCGTCGCCATTGTCGCCGACGACCTTCAGCGGCACCTGCTGCGGGTAGAGGTCCTCGGGATTCTGCGGCTCGTTCATGCGTCGCACTCGCGTTGTTTCAGCGCCTGGAAGCCCTCGTACACGCGTTTCCACACCGGGCCCGGCTTGCCCGTGCCGATCGGGCGGTCACCAAGATGTGTGATCGCGAGCGCCTCACGCGTGGCGCTGGAAATCCAGGCCTCGTCCATGTCCGCCAGTTCGGCGACCGGCACTTCGCGCTCGGTGACCGTCAGCCCCAGTTCGTCGAGCACGTCGCCCACGACCTGGCGCGTGATGCTCGGCAGGCGTTCGCGGCTGGCCGGCGGCGTGATGATCTCGTCTTTCTTCACCAGGAACATCGCGCTCGAGGAGCCCTCGGTGAGATGGCCGTCGCGAACCAGGATCGCTTCGTCGCCGCCCCGCGCGTTCGCCTCGCGGCGCAGCAGCACGGCCGCAAGTAGCGCCGTGGACTTGATGTCGCAGCGCAGCCAGCGGATGTCCTCGAGGACCACGCCGGTCAGGCCGTTTTTCAGTTGCTTGTCCCCGGGCGGCGCGAGCGGCCAGGCAAAGCCGAAAATGGTCGGCTCGAGGCCGGCAGGCGGCAGGAATTCGCGCCCTGCACCGGCCCCGCGCGTCACTTGCAGGTACACGCCGATGTCGCCGCCGCCGTTGGCCTCGATGAGTTTGCCGAACAGCTCGTGCCAGCGCGAGCGTGGGTAAGGATCGGCCATGCCCAGCCCCTCGAGGCTGTTGGCGAGGCGGTCCAGGTGCGCGTCGAGGCGCAGCGGCCGCCCGTTGTAGCAGGGCACCACCTCGTAGATGGCGTCGCCGAACAGGAAGGCGCGATCGAGCGGCGACACGCGGGCGTCGCGGGTCGCTATCAGCTCGCCGTTGAGCAGGCAGGTGGGAAGCGCATCAGCCATGGGTAAATTTTAACCCGGATGGTTCACGGGGACGGACAGGGCTATGCCGGGCCCGGCACTTTCCGGCGCACGTAAAACAGCAGCCACCCGAGCGCGGCGATCTCCAGCAGCGTGCTGAGCGCGGTCAGCGCCTCGGGCGAAACCGTGTAGAGCGCGCCGAGCAGGACGCTGCCGGCCAGCCAGGCGACGCCGGTCATCGTGTCGAGCAGGCCGAAGGCTTCCCCGCGGCGCCCCTCGCCCACGCTGCGGGCGACCTGCGCGCGCACCACCGCGCCCTGGATGCCCAGGCCGGCTCCCCAGACCACGGCGCCGACCCAGGGCACCCAGGTGGAGCCGAGGAACAGGAAGGCGGTGCCGATCAGCCCGCACAGCGGGAACCCGGCGAGGAGCAGGAATCCGCGGCGGTCGCTCAAGCGGCCCAGCACCAGGGCCGTGAGGCCCTCGCTCGCCATGGCGACGGCGAAGAGCACCGGGATGAATGCCGGGCCGAAGCCGATGGCCGCAAGGTCGAAGGCGACCAGCGTGAAATGGGCGAAACCGGCGGTGGCGAGCATGACGAAAACGATCCACAGCCAGAAGGTCCGCGGCAGACGCTCCCGGTGTTGTGCACGCGCGCGCGGCCGGATCTGCAGGCGCTGAGCCGCGACCAGGGTGAGCAGCGCGGCGACGGCGGGCAAGGCGAGGATGGCAAAGCCCGCCTTGTAGCCGGCGCCCAGGACCAGGGCGGCGACGATCAGTGGCCCGGACAGGGCACCGAGCTGGTCCAGGAATTGATGCAGCCCGAAAGCCGAGCCGTGCCCGAGGCGCTCGCCCGCGCGGGCGAGCAGCGCATCGCGCGGCGGGCTGCGCACGCCCTTGCCGAGCCGCTCGGCCGTGATCAATGCCGCGGCGCTGCCGATGGATCCGGTGAGCGCCAGGAACGGAACCGCGAGCAGGTTCAGGGCGTAGCCGCCATACAGGAACAGCCAGTGGCGGTTGCTGCTGTCGGCGCCGCGCCCGGACAGCCAGCGCACGGCATAGCCCAGGCATTCGGCACCGCCGCCGATCAGCCCCGCCAGGATGGCGCCGGCACCGAGCTGGTACAGGTAGGCGCCGATGATGCTGCGCGCGCCCTCGTAGGTCATGTCGGCGAACAGGCTCACCACGCCCATCGCGACGACGAAGCGCCAGGCGGCCTTGCGTTGGGGAACTCCCGATCCGTTCATACGCTGATCAGAGGGGCCTTGGGTTATTCGATCACGACGTCGGTGTCGTGGAAACCGATCCGATCGAGCCGTGCGGTCAGCGCATCGACCTGGTTCACGGTCTTGTAAGGGCCGACCAGCACCCGGAAGAACGTCTTGTCGTGGACCTCCTTGCGCGAGATGTGAATGTTACCCAGCTGGCGCAGGATGAGGCGCGCGCGCATCTTTTCCGCGTTGGCGTGCTTGGTGAACGCCGCCACCTGCACATAGAGCCGCGCCCGGTGGTGGAGATGTTTCGCGGGGAACGTCTGGCTCACCTGCTGGATGTCGCCGGGTACGGTGGCGGAAGGCTTGGCGATCGCCTGCACTTCCACGAGTGCGGTGCCGTCATGCACCACGCCCAGGGCCTTGGCCGCGGAAAAGGACAGGTCGATGATGCGGTTGCGCACGAACGGGCCGCGATCGTTGACCTGCACGATAGCGCTCTTGCCGCTTTCCAGGTTCGAGACCTTGACCCAGGTGCACAGCGGCAGCACCTTGCTCGCCGCGGTCATCGCGTACATGTTGTAGCGCATGCCGCTGGACGTGAGCTTGCCGTGGAAATTGGGGCCGTACCAGGAGGCGATGCCGCGCTCGTCGTAGCCGATGGCGCTATCCAGCACGTGGTAGCGGCGGCCGAACACGACATAGTTGTCGCCCGCCTGGTTCGAGGACGGGCGGCATCTGCCCTTCGGCGGCGCCATGGCCGGTTGGCTCCCGTCGAAGCTGTTTGCGCCCTTCGGGAAACTGCTGCAGCCGCCCAGGCCGCAAATCCCTGCCGCCAGCAAGAGCGCCAGGGGGAGGAGCGGGCGCACCGTTCCGGGCTCAGTGTTGGTTGGCGATGGTCGCGGCGGCCGTCGAGGCAGCCGGCGCGGTATCGATTTCCGCCGCCAGCTGCGTTGCCGCCAGGGCGTAGAGCGGGCTGCGGTTATAGGTCATCAGGACGGAGAAATTGGGCAGGCCCACCCAGTAGCGCGTCTTGTTCCGCAATTCGACGCGGACCAGCCGGACCGGCGCGGTGCCCGGCACCGGGGCTTCGAACACCACCCCGAGGTGATGCAGTTGGCTGGCCTTCATCTTGCGGCCGATCAGCTTGTCCGCGTCGAATCCTTCCGGAATCGCGGCGGGCGCCGCGAGCGGTTCGCCGCGCCGCCATCCGTGCCGCGCGAGATAGTTGGCGATGCTCGCTGTGATGTCGTCCCAGCTGTGGAACAGATCGCTGCCATGCCCGTCGGCGTCCACGGCGTAGTGGCGATAACTCGAGGGCATGAACTGGCCCGCGCCGAGCGCGCCCGCATAGGACGACTTCAATTGCGCGGGATCGAACCCGTTCTCGCGGCACAGGATCAGGTAAGCCGCCAGTTCCTGGCGAAAGAAGCGCTCGCGCGGCGGGTAGCCGAAGGCGAAGGTGACCAGCGCCTGCAGGGCCGAATGCGAGCCTTCATGCTTGCCATAGAAGCTCTCCATGCCGATCAGCGAAGTGATGATCGCGGGCGGGACGCCGTACTTCTCCTCTGCGGCCGCAAGCGCCTTTTTTTTCTGCACCAGGAACTCGCGCCCGGCCTTGATGCGTGCCGGGCGCACGAAGATCTCCCGGTACTCGTACCAGGGTTTGGCTTCCGCCGGATGGGTGAGCGCCGCGATCAGTTTCTGGCTGATCGGGGTCTGAGCAAGCAGTTCGTCGAGCTTCGTCCGGGGGTACCGGTAGTGCGTGACCATGTGGTCGATGAAGGCCTTGACCTCGGGTTTGCCGGTGTCCACGGCACGGGCCGGCGTGCTGAAGGCCAGGGCGAGGGGGATGGCGACGAGCAGCGTGAGCAGTTTCATGTATCGATCAGTCGGCGGTGGGCGGCGATACTGAGCAGGATACCGAAACTGGCAAGCACCGTCACGACCGAGGAGCCTCCGTAACTGATCAGCGGCAATGGCACGCCGACGACAGGCACCACGCCCGCGACCATGCCGACGTTGATGACCGCGTAAAGGAGGAAAGTCGTGATCATGCCGGCGGTGATCAGGCGCCCGAAACGGGTGTGGGTGCGGGACACGAGCACGTAGCCGCGGCCGATGATGAAGGCGAGCAGCAGCAACAGGGCGAGCACGCCGGCGAAGCCGAACTGTTCGGCGAAGACCGCGAAGATGAAATCGGTCGTACGCTCCGGCAGGAAGTTGAGTTGGGCCTGGCTGCCGCCCATGAAACCCTGGCCGAACAGGTTGCCGGAGCCGATGGCGATCTTGGACTGGATGATGTGGTAACCGGCGCCCAGGGGGTCGCGCTGCGGGTCGAGGAAGATCAGCAATCTCTCGCGCTGGTAATCATGGAGGAAATGCCAGCCGACCGGCAGCACCGAGCCGATGAGCACGGCGAATACGAAGATCCAGCGCAGCGGCATGCCGGCCAGGAACAGCACGCAGGTGCCGGCGCCGATGATCATGATGGCGGTGCCCAGGTCCGGTTCGATCGCGATGAGGCCGGCCGGTATGGCTATCAGCACCAGGGCGATGAGGACCTGGTGCCAGCGCAGGGGCGGCGAGCGTTCATGGAAATAGGCCGCCAGTGTCAGCGGCAGCGCGATCTTCATCAACTCCGCGGGCTGGAATTGGAACAGTCCCAGGTCGAGCCAGCGCACCGCGCCCTTGCCGGATGCGCCGACCACCAATACCGCGGCGAGCATCAGCACGATGAGCACGTACACGGCGGGCGCCACCAGGCGGAAATAGCGTGGCGGAGTAAAGGTGAAGGCGATCATCAGGGCGAAGCCCGCCGCCACGCGGGCGCCCTGCTTGCCGACCAGGTCCCAGTCGCCGCCGCTCGCGCTGAACAGGATGATCAGCCCGCCGATGGCGAGCAGAATCAGGGCCGTGAACAAGGGGCGGTCAATACGGTTGCGGAACATGGCTTCTCAAGTGCGGGCGCGGGGAAGCATTACGGCACACAGTAAAGAGTAAGGCTTCACGGGGCTCATTTCGCCGTCCCCGGTTTTTCCGGCTTGTCGTCGCCGTGCATCCACGCGTCGATGACCTTGCGGGCGATCGGCGCGGCGGCGGAGGCGCCGCCACCGCCGTGCTCGACTACGACGGCCACGGCGATGCTCGGCTTCCTGACCGGCGCCAGGGCGATGAAAAGCGCATTGTCGCGCAGCTTCCAGGGAATGTTCTGTTCGGGCGCGAAGTCGCTGTGATAGACGCTGGTGACCTGGGCTGTGCCGGTTTTCCCGGCCATGGCGTAATTGAGGCCACCGGCGATGCGATGCGCCGTGCCCCGGGGATTGACTATCACCTCGTGCATGGCGTGAAGCATGTAGGTCCAGTAGCTGCTTTCCGGCAGGCCGATCTTGCCCAGCGACTGGGGGATGGTGGTCGTGCGTGTGTTGGTCGCCGGATCCAGGGTGGCGGCCAGCACATGGGGACGCATGCGCTGGCCGTGGTCGGCCAGCGTTGCGGTGGCCCACGCCAGCTGCAAGGGCGTCACCTGGAAGTAGCCCTGGCCGATGCCGATGTTGATGGTTTCACCGCGATACCAGGGCTTACCTCGTGTGCGCATCTTCCAGGCCGGGGAGGGGTTGATGCCGGCCAGCGCCCCGGGCAGGTCGATCGGGGGCCGTTCGCCGAACCCGAAGCGGTCCAGGAAACGGTGGATGCGGTCGATGCCCAGTTCGTCGGCGATCTTGTAGAAAAAGGTATCGGTCGACTCGGTAATCGCCTGGGTCAGGGTCTGGTCGCCTTTCTGGTAAGGGTTCCAGTTGTGGTAGATGTGCGAGTAGTTGGGCAGCGTGAAAGTCGGGCCGGCGAAAACAGTGGAGGTGGGCGTCACAATTCCCCACTTGAGCGCGGCCAGGCCGATAAAGGGCTTGATGGTCGAGCCGGGTGCATAGCGTCCGCGCAGGGCGCGATCCACCAGGGGGTGCTGGGGCTGGTCGAGCAGCTCGTGGTAGGCCTTGCTGGAAATGCCATTGACGAACAGGTTGGGGTTGTAGCCGGGAGAGCTCACCAGGCAGAGGATGGCCCCGGTATCCGGCTCGATCGCGACGACGGCGCCCGGCTGTCCCTTCAGCGCCTTGTAGGCGGCCTGTTGGAGGCGGTCGTCGATGGTGAGGTAGAGATTCCTGCCGGGCACCGGAGGTGTGGTGCTCACCGTGCGCAAGATGCGCCCGTTGGCGTTGACTTCGACCTGGCGATAGCCGATCCGGCCATGCAGGAGTTTTTCGTACTGCCACTCCGCGCCGGTCTTGCCGACGTGGGCGCTCGCCCGGTATTCGTCGGTATCCAGGCGCCTCAGGTCGCGTGCGCTGAGCAGGCCGACGTAGCCGACGACGGCGGCGGCGTCGGTGCCCGTGGGGTAATGGCGCTTGAGCGTGGCGCGCACGTCGACGCCGGGGAAGTCCTGGCGGTTTACCGCAAAGCGGGCCAGTTCGGACTGGGTCAGGTCGGTCTTGAGCGGGATGGGCTGGAAGGGCTTCTTCAGCTTGCGCAAGTGCTCGAAGTTGGCCAGATCCTCGGGGTCCAGGCCGACCAGGGGCGTCAGGCGCCGCAGGGTCGCCTTGAGATCGGTCACCTGGTCCGGGGTCACCGCCAATTCGTAGGTTGGTACGTTTTCCGCCAGTACGGTGCCGTTGCGGTCATAGATCAGGCCGCGCGTCGGAGCAATCGGTAGCACGCGTATGCGGTTGCCGCGCGCCAGGGCCGTGTAATGCGAGGCTTCGATGAGCTGGAGCCAGATCATACGGGCGACCAGCGCGCCACCGAGCAGGGCAGCGATGATCGCGATCAGCGCCAGGCGGCGCCGGAAGTGGCGCTGGTCGTGGCCGAATGGCGTGAAGCGGGCCACGGTGCCGGATCAGGCCGGAATGAAGCGCTGGCGCACGCGGCGCAGCAAGGCATACACCCAGGGCCAGATGAGCGCGCTGATGATGACCGGGATGAACCGGTCAAACGGCCGGGTCAGGTGCCCGGCGATGCCGCCGATCCAGAAAAGCAATACGGCGTTCAGCAACAGCGCGAATGCCAGGGTGAAGCTCTGCTGCCATTGCGGGTGCATGCGCAGCTTCAGGTGCCAGCGGTTGGCGATCAGGGCAATGATGGCAAGGGTCATCGCATGCGCTCCGAGCAGACTGCCGGTCAGGGCGTCCACCAGCAGGCCGACCAGCCAGGCCCAGCCGACATTGAAACGCTCGGGCAGGGCGAGTACCCAGTAGAACACGGCCAGCGATACCCAGGCGGGCCGCAGCATCTCGGCCCAGCCCGGCAAGGGAGCGATGGTCAGCATGAGCGCGGCCACGATCGAGAGCGCGATCGTGAGCGGCCCGGCCAGCCAGCGCGACCTCATTGCTTGCCTCCCGATTGCTCCGGGTGCGAGGAGAAATAGAGCATCACTTCGTGCTCACGGCCGATGCTCGCGAGGGGGCGCGCCTCGACCCGGGCGAAGGGGTCGCCCGCCTGGGGGGTGACCGAGGTCACCACGGCGACCGGGTACCCGCGCGGGTAGCGGCCGCCGAAACCGGACGCGATGAGCTTGTCGCCAGGTTTGATGTCGGTGTTGTTCGGCAGGTAAGGCAGGGACAGTACGTTGAGCTGCCCGGTGCCGATGGCGATGCTGGCGAGCCCGGTGCGTTCAATCTCCACCGGCGTGGCGCTGGCGGGATCGGTAATCAGCATGATCTGCGACTGGAGGGGGCCGACATGCGTGATCTGGCCCACGACGCCGCCTGCGTCGATGACGGGTTGCCCGGTATGCACGCCCAGGTTGTGCCCGGCGTTGATCGTGACCAGGTTCTGGAACGGGCTCATGTCCACCGAAAGGATGCTGGTGGCCACCACGCGCCCCGGCATTTGCCCGACGGCATTGAGCAGGAGGCGCAAACGCGAGTTTTCCCTTTTGAGCGCGCTCATGCGGGCGGTGGCGACCCTTTCCTGCATGAGTTGTTTTTCCAGTTGCGCGTTGCGTGCCAGCAGCGCATGACGGTTGGCCAGGTCGCCCGCCAGCTTGCGGCCGAGCGCGCCCGGCGCGTTGACCAGCCACTGCACGGGATAGACCACGGCCAGGAGCGCCGAGCGCAGGTGGTTCAACGCATGGTATTGATGGTCGAAGCCCATCAGCGCAATGGCTGCCGCGATCAGCAGCGCGCCAAGCAGGTTACGCCTGCGCGAAGTGGCATGGAAGAGGCGGTGCTCGCGTGCGAACCTCACGCGTTAATTATTCGAGTGCGAGCAGGTCCGGTCCGTGCTCGTCGATGAGCTCCAGGGCCCGTCCACCGCCCCGGGCGACACAGGTGAGGGGGTCTTCGGCGATGATCACGGGAATGCCGGTTTCCTCGGCGATAAGTCGGTCGAGGTCGCGCAGCAGCGCGCCGCCGCCGGACAGGACCAGGCCGCGTTCGGCCACGTCGCCGGCGAGTTCGGGCGGGGTCTGTTCCAGCGCCTGCTTGACGGCGCCGATGATGCCCGACAGCGGTTCCTGCAGGGCCTCGAGGATTTCGTTCGAGTTGAGTACGAAGCTGCGCGGCACGCCCTCGGCGAGGTTGCGGCCCTTCACTTCCATCTCCAGCACTTCGCGGCCGGGGAAGGCCGAGCCGATGGTGATCTTGATGCGCTCGGCCGTCGCCTCGCCGATCAGGATCGAGTAGTTGCGGCGCACGTAGTTCATGATCGCTTCGTCGAAGCGGTCACCGCCGATGCGCACGGATGCGGCGTAGACGATGCCGTTCAGCGAGATGACCGCGACCTCCGAGGTGCCGCCGCCGACGTCGAGTATCATCGAGCCGCGCGGTTCGGCGACCGGCAGCCCGGCACCGATGGCTGCCGCCATGGGCTCGTCGATCAGATAGACTTTGCGCGCGCCGGCGCCCTCGGCCGAATCCCGTATCGCCTTGCGTTCGACCTGCGTCGAACCGTGGGGCACGCACACCAGCACGCGCGGGCTGGGGCGGAAATAGCGGTTGCTGTTCGCCCGCCGGATGAAGTGCTTGAGCATCTGCTCGGTGAGCGTGAAATCGGCGATTACGCCGTCCTTCATCGGGCGCTCGGCGCTGATGTTGCCCGGCGTGCGGCCGAGCATCGCCTTGGCCTCGCCGCCGATGGCCTCGGGCACGCGCGAACCGCGCTTCGGGTCGAAGCGCACCGCGACCACGGAGGGTTCGTTAAGCACAATGCCGCGACCGCGGACGTATACCAGGGTGTTGGCCGTACCGAGGTCGATGGAAAGGTCGCTGGAAAAAGCACCCAGAAGCTGGCGGAGCATGGTGATGGGCTCGTTTAGATATCAGTCGCAACAAGCCGTCTAATCTAGCAATCCACAACGCAGGAAGCAAGGGGAAACGGGCTTTTTGTTACGATAAATCGATTTTTCCATCCAAGGTGCACGTGTGGCCCTCGATTCTGCCGTCGTCCGGCGTCTGGCGCATCTGGCGCGCATCGCCGTAGACGACGATACTGCCCGTTCCCTCGGGACGGACCTGGAACACATTCTCGCCATGGTCGACCAGCTCCGGGAGGTCGATGTCGGCGACATCACGCCGATGGCCCATCCGCTGGACCTGCAGCAGCGGCTGCGCGAGGACGTGGTCAGCGAGAAGCCCGAGCCGGAACTCTACCAGCAGAATGCCCCCGAGACGACCGCGGGCGTCTACCTGGTCCCCAGGGTGATCGACAACTCATGAGCGCCAGGGACATAAAAACACTGGCCGCGGATCTGGCCGCGGGCAAAACCACGAGCGTCGCGCTGACCGAGGAGGCGCTCGGCGCCGTCGCGGCTTGCGACAAGGACCTCAACGCCTTCATCACGGTGGACGGCGAGCGGGCGCTGGCCCAGGCGCGCGCGTCCGACGAGCGCATCGCGCGCGGCGAGGCCGGCCCGCTGACCGGCATTCCCATGGCGCACAAGGACCTGTTCTGCACCAACGGCGTGAAAACCACCGCCGCCTCGCGCATGCTCGACAATTTCGTGCCGCCCTACGACGCCACGGTGGTCGAGCGGCTGACCGCCGCCGGCGCCGTGATGATCGGCAAGACCAATCTGGACGAATTCGCCATGGGCTCGTCCAACGAAACCAGTTTCTACGGGCCGGTCAGGAACCCGTGGGACAAGGCGCGGGTGCCGGGGGGCTCCTCGGGCGGATCCGCGGCCGCGGTCGCCGCGCGCCTGGTTCCCTACGCCACCGGTACGGACACCGGCGGTTCCATCCGCCAGCCGGCTGCGCTGAGCGGCATCACCGGGCTCAAACCGACTTACGGGCGCGTGTCGCGCTACGGCATCGTGGCCTTTGCCTCGAGCCTCGACCAGGCGGGGATGCTCTGCACCAGTGCCGAGGACGCGGCGCACGTGCTCCAGGCCATCGCCGGCTTCGACGGGCGTGATTCCACCTCCGTCGAGCATCCGGTGCCGGACTACGCGAGCCTGCTCGGCGAGGATGTCCGCGGCAAGCGCGCGGGCATTCCGCGGGAATTTCTCTCCGAGGGCGTGGCGCCGGGCGTGCGCAATGCCTTCAGCGCGGCCGCGGACCAGCTCGGCGCGCTCGGGTGCGTCGTGGAGGAGACCTCGCTGCCGAGCCTGTCGCTGTCAGTGCCGACTTACTATGTGGTGGCGCCGGCCGAGGCGAGCTCCAACCTGGCCCGCTACGATGGCGTGCGCTTCGGCCACCGCGCGGACAACCCGGCGGACCTGACCGATCTCTACGAGCGTTCGCGTGGCGAAGGCTTCGGCGCCGAAGTGAAGCGGCGTATCCTGATTGGCACCTTCGTGCTCTCGCACGGCTACTACGACGCGTATTACCTGCGTGCCCAGCAGGTGCGGCGCTTGATCGCCGACGATTTCGCCAGGGCATTCGAGCAGTATGACTTCCTGATTGGCCCGACGACCCCGACCGCCGCCTTCGCGATCGGCGAGAAGACCGCCGACCCGGTGCAGATGTATCTCAACGACATCTTCACCATCGGCGTGAACATGGCCGGCCTGCCGGCTTGCTCGGTGCCCATGGGCTTCGACCGCAAGCTGCCGGTCGGATTGCAGATCATCGGGCGCGCCTTCGACGAGGCCGGCATCCTGGGCCTGGCGCATCACTACCAGCAGGCCACCGACTGGCACCGACGTGTACCTGAAGGATACGAATCATGAATGATTGGGAAACCGTCATCGGGCTCGAGATCCACGCCCAGCTCAAGACGCGCAGCAAGATCTTCTCCGGGGCTTCCACCACCTTCGGTTCGGCGCCGAACGCCAACGCCTGCCTGGTGGACCTGGGCTATCCGGGCATGCTCCCGGTGCTCAACAAGGAAGCCGTGCGCCTGGCGGTGCGTTTCGGGCTGGCCATCGGCGCGGAGGTGGCGGAGCGCAGCGTGTTCGCGCGCAAGAACTACTTCTATCCGGACCTGCCCAAGGGCTACCAGATCAGCCAGTACGAACTGCCGATCGTGAAGCAGGGCACGCTCACCGTCGTGCTCGACGACGGTACCGAGAAGACCATCGGCGTGACCCGCGCGCACCTCGAGGAGGACGCGGGCAAGTCGCTGCACGAGAATTTCCGGGGCGCGACCGGCGTGGACCTCAACCGCGCCGGCGTGCCGCTGCTCGAGATCGTGTCCGAGCCGGACATGCGCTCGGCGCAGGAAGCGGTCGCCTACATGAAGGCGATCCATTCCCTGGTCCGCTATATCGATATCTGCGACGGCAACATGCAGGAAGGCTCGCTGCGCTGCGACGCCAACGTGTCGGTGCGCCGCCGCGGCGCCAAGGAGTTCGGCACGCGTGCCGAACTGAAGAACCTCAACTCCTTCCGCTTCGTCGAGCGCGCCATCGAATACGAAGTCGCCCGCCAGGTCGACCTGATCGAGTCCGGCGGCGAAGTCGTGCAGGAAACGCGTCTGTATGATCCGGACCGCAACGAGACGCGCTCCATGCGGGCCAAGGAAGAAGCCAACGACTATCGCTACTTCCCCGACCCGGACCTGTTGCCGGTGGTGCTGGACGTGGCGTTCATCGAATCAGTCGCCGGGGAGTTGCCGGAACTGCCCGGCGCGCGCCGCGAGCGCCTGATGAGGGACCATGGCCTGTCCGCCTACGACGCCGGCGTGCTCACGGCCGAGCGCGACATGGCCGACTATTACGAAGCCGTCGCCGCGAGCGTGGGCGGGGAAGAGAAGCTCGCCGCGAACTGGGTGATGGGTGAACTGGCCGCGGCGCTGAACCGCGACGGGCTCGCGATCAGTGGATCGAAGGTCGACGCCGAAACGCTTGCCGGCCTGCTGCGGCGCATCGTCGACAACACCATCTCCGGCAAGATCGCCAAGGAAGTCTTCGAGGCTATGTGGGCCGGCGGGGGCGACGCGGACACGATCATCGACAAGCGCGGCCTGAAGCAGATCACCGACACCGCCGCGATCGCCGCGATCATCGACGAGGTCATCGAGCAGAACCCTGCGCAGCTCGCCGATTACCGTGCCGGCAAGGAGAAGCTCTTCGGCTATTTCGTCGGCCAGGTGATGAAGGCGACGCAGGGCAAGGCCAACCCCGCCGAGGTCAACCGCCTGTTGAAGGACAAGCTCGCGGGCTGAGTGCGGCCGGCTACGCCGCCGTGCTTCGGGCGACGGCGTAGCGGCCCGCGAAACTCGCGCCCTCGGGTTGGCCGGGATCCCCGATCCGCGCCCGAAGGTCGATGCGGGCCCGCTCCCGGCGCTCGAGCTGGCCAATGAAGCGATCCCATTCCGACGGCGCGGGCAGTTCCGCCACCGCGTGAAGGTCTCCGCGCAGCGGCGCCTTGAACGTCGTTTCCGCATGCTGGATCACGATCCGCAGCTCCGGGTCGTCCAGCGCGAGCCACAGCAGCCCCCAGCCCGCCAGCGTGCCCAGGCATTCGATCGCGCCGCCGAAGGCGATGCCGATGTGGTTGAGGCAGGGCGCGGCCGGGGCACCGAGAACGAGGCGTCCGTCCGCGTGTTCCTTCACGCTTATCCGCATGGCGTGTGCCAGCGGAATGTCGGCGAAGATGCCTTGCAGGCCGTCGGTACCGCTTTTTTTCATTCCGGCTACTCCACAAAAAACACCGGTTATTGTCGCCGTGCGCTCACGGCGCGCGGGAGTCCCGCCAGGTCGCGATGTCCCCGGCATCCGGCAAGGCCCCGGGCCGTGAGCAATTCGAGCACCGCCGCCTGCTGATCGGCGCCATGTTCGAGCAGCAGCCAGCCGCCCGCGTCCAGGTACTCCGGAGCCGCGGCGATAATGTGCCGCAGGTCGTCCAGGCCCTCCAGGCCGGCGGCCAGGGCGGATACCGGTTCGTGACGCACGTCGCCGAGCTGAAGGTGCGGGTCGGCCGCGGCCACGTAGGGCGGGTTCGAGACGATGAGGCCGAAGTGTTGCCCGCCGACGGGCCCGAGCCACTCGCCCTGAATGAAGGTCACGTTGACTAGGCCATGGCGCTCGGCGTTGGCGCGGGCAACGGCCAGGGCGGCCGCCGAGCGGTCCACGGCAAAGACCCGGGCCGCGGGACGCGCCTGTGCGATGGCGATGGCGATGGCGCCGCTGCCGGTGCCCAGGTCCAGCACCTGTGCCGGGGTGCCGGGTGCGAGCCTTTCCAGGGCGAGGTCCACCAGCAATTCCGTTTCCGGGCGCGGGATGAGGACATCGGGCGTGACCCTCAGGGGTAATCCGTAGAACTCGCGGGCACCCACGAGATAGGCGACCGGCTCGCCCGCGGCCCGCCGCGCGACCAACCGGGATGCACGCACCAGTGCGTCGGCGGACACCTCGCGCTCGGGGTGGGCATACAGCGTCACATCCGGCAGGCCCAGCGCGTGGCCCACGAGCAGGACGGCCTCGTGCGGATCGGTGAGTTCGGCGCGTGCGCGGCGGAGCAATTCGCCCACGGTGAGCGGCTGGTCGGCAGTGTTCATGCTGATAACATAACGTCTTTGTCTCCGGCCTTTCGCTATGTCGACCGTCGCCAGCAGTGTATTGGAGCTGATCGGCAACACGCCGATGGTGGAAGCCCAGCGCCTGGATACCGGTCCCTGCCGGTTGTTCATCAAGCTCGAGGCGCTCAACCCGGGCGGATCGGTCAAGGACAGGATCGGCCTGCAGATGATCGATGCGGCCGAGAAGCGCGGCGACATCAAGCCGGGCGACCTGCTGGTGGAAGCGACGGCCGGCAACACCGGACTCGGGCTCGCCCTGGTGGCGGCCGTGCGCGGCTACCGGTTGCTCATCGTGATGCCCGACAAGATGAGCCGCGAGAAGGTGTTCAACGTGCAGGCCATGGGCGCCGAGGTCGTCATGACCCGCTCCGACGTGCAGAAGGGTCATCCCGAGTATTACCAGGACCTCGCCGAACGCCTGGCGAAGGAGCGCGGCGGTTACTACATCAACCAGTTCGGCAATCCCGACAACCCGGCGGCCCACGAGGCGGGCACGGGGCCGGAAATCCTCGCGCAACTCGACGGCAAGGTGGACGCGGTGGTGCTCGGCGTGGGCACCAGCGGCACGCTCACCGGCGTCAGCCACTATTTCGCCAAGGCCTCCCCGCAGACCGAATTCGTGCTCGCCGACCCCAAGGGCTCGGTGCTCGCCGATTACATCAAGACCGGGAAGATCGGCAAGGCCGAGCGCTGGATGGTCGAGGGCATCGGCGAGGATTTCATCCCCTCGATCGCGGACCTCTCCGCGGTCAAGACCGCATACACGATCCCCGACGCCGAGGCCTTCGCCGCCGCGCGCGAAGTGCTGCAGAAGGAAGGCCTGTTGCTGGGTTCATCCTCGGGCACCCTGATCGCCGCGGCGCTGCGTTATTGCCGCGAACAGACCGAGCCGAAGAACGTGGTGACGCTGGGATGCGATACCGGGGCCAAGTACCTGTCCAAACTCTACAACGATTTCTGGATGGTCGAGCGCGGGTTCACCGCGCCGCCGCAAACCGGAACCCTGGCCGACCTGATCACGCGGCCCCACCGTTCCAACGCCACCGTCACGGTGGGGCCGGACGACAACCTGGCCACGGCCCACGACCGGCTGCGCGACGGCGGCTATTCGCAGGTGCCCGTGGTGCAGGATGGGCGCCTGGTAGGCGCCGTGACCGAAGGCGACCTGCTGCGCGCGGTATTGGAAGAGAAGCTCGCTTTCGATCAGCCGGTGAGACGGGTCATGAACGCTGGCTTCCCGCGCATGGACGTCAACGAGAAGCGCAGCTATCTTGCCGAGCGCCTGGCCATGGAGCCGGCGATCGCGATCGAGGACGGCGATGAATTCCTGGGCCTGGTCACCCGCGCCGACTACCTGACCTGGATTCGCAACGGAGGCGATTCATGAGTTACGACAAAGACGCACGCTTCGACACCCTGTGCATTCACGGCGGGCAATCGCCGGAGCCGGTGACCGGGGCCGTGATGCCGCCGATTTCGCAGGCATCGACCTATGCGCAGAAATCGCCGGGCGAGCACACGGGTTACGAATACTCGCGCACCCAGAATCCGACGCGCCAGGCCTGGGAACGGGCCGTGGCCGTCCTGGAAGGCGGCACCGGCGCGTATGCGTTCGCCTCCGGCCTGGCGGCCGCCGCGACCGCGCTGGAGTTGTTGCCGAGCGGAAGCCGGGTGGTGGCGATGGACGATTTGTACGGCGGCACGCGCCGCCTGTTCGAACGGGTCCGCGCCCGCAGTGCGGGGCTGAATTTCCATTTTGCCAACCTGTCCGATCCCGAGGTCCTCGAGCAGGCGGTGACGCCGGATACGAAAATGGTGTGGGTGGAGTCGCCCACCAATCCGATGCTCAAGCTCGCCGACCTGAATGCCGTCGCCGCCGCCGCGCATCGTGTCGGCGCCCTGGCGCTGTGCGATAACACGTTTGCCAGCCCATGGTCGCAGCGTCCGCTCGAGCATGGCTTCGACCTGGTACTGCACTCGGCGACCAAGTACCTGAACGGGCACTCGGACATGGTGGGCGGCGTCCTCGTGTCCGCGACGCCCGAGTTGGCGGAGCAGGTGGCGTTCCTGCAGAATTCGGTGGGAGCCGTCGCCGGCCCGTTCGATGCCTATTTGGCGCTGCGCGGGCTCAAAACGCTGGCCTTGCGCATGGAGCGCCACTCGGCCAGTGCGTTGGCAATCGCCGAGTGGCTCGAAGCGCAGCCCAAGGTCAAGCGCGTGATCTACCCTGGTTTGCCGAGCCATCCGCAGCACGAGTTGGCAAAACGCCAGATGCAGCGCGGCTTCGGCGGCATGATCACCGCGATGCTCGATACCGACGTGGACGGCGCCCGGCGTTTCCTGGAACGTGTGCGTTTGTTTACACTGGCCGAAAGCCTGGGCGGCGTGGAAAGCCTGATCGAGCATCCGGCGCTGATGACGCATGCCGCCGTTCCCGAAGCCGAGCGCCGGGCTCTGGGTTTTGAAGACGGCCTGGTGCGGCTGTCGGTGGGCATCGAGGATGTCGCTGATTTGCGTGCCGACCTGGAGGAGGCCCTGGCCGCCGTATGAGCCTTTTGATTGATTTGAATGGAGCTGTAACTCATGAGTGAAGAAGGGCAGTCGCCTGACAACGTGCCGCCGCCGACCTTTGACCCCAATGCCGAAATGGAATATCTCCTGGAGGGCGCTAAAGAAGGCAAGGTTTCCATCATTACGGTCTACCAGGCCCTGCTGAGGGCGCCGGTCTATGCCATGTTCGACCGGTCGATGGATCCGGACAACCTCGACACCTCGGCCAACGCGCTGGTATTCGAAACCTCCGACATGGGCAAGCTCATGGTGCTGTTTACCGCGCCGGAACACGCCGACCTCATCGACTCGGATCTCGGCGAGTTTGCCCATCCCGGCCAGCTTGCCGGCGAGTACGTGGTGAGTTCGCTGGCCCCGGATACCGGCATCATCCTGAATCCGGGCCATGACCTGGGCATGAAGCTGTCATCGGAAGGGCTGGCACGCCTGAAGACGGATTTCGGATTGCGTGGCGGGCCCCAGGGCGAAGGCGGAGATGCCTCCGGCGGCCAGGGGGGCATGGGTGCGCCGCCCGCGGGCGGCGGCATGCCGTTCCCGCAGCTGAACTGATGCCCCACTGACAGGCTATCGGAAAAAAGAAGGCCCGGGAATCCCGGGCCTTCTTGCGTGTGGCTGTTGCTTCTTTTATCCGCTGCCGGTAGTGCTTGGGGGCGCCGCCGTGCTCGGCGACGTCATGGTCTCAGGGGCAGTGGTTGGTTCGGGAGCCGTCATCTCGTCCGGTGACGTCATCGGTTTCGCCGCTGTCATGGCATGCGGGGCGGTCATGCTCGAAGGGGGCGGCGGTGTAGCCTGTTGTGGCTTGTTTTTGGAACAGGCCGCCAGGGCACCGGCGCAACCGATCAGCGCGGCCAGGAAAAGCAAACGCTTCATGGGAGAAATCTCCTCTTCAATTGGCGCAGCCCTATCCTAGCGCCATGTCGGCACAGTCTTCAACGTGCGATTGGCAGTGAGAGGTGATTCCCCCGTGTCTTTCAGGAAGAATCCGCAGGGTCCGAGGAGCCTTTCAACCTGCTTCCCGGGCGATGGCGGCGAGCTCGTCTTCGCGTGCGGCCGCTATGAGCGGGTTGATGACGGGATCCAGCTTGCCCTCCAGGACGTCTTCGAGCTGGTAGATCGTCAGGCCGATGCGATGGTCCGTGACCCGCCCCTGGGGGAAGTTGTAAGTGCGGATCCGCTCGGAGCGGTCGCCGCTTCCCACCTGCAGGCGCCTGTTCGCGGATTGCTCGGCTTCCTGGCGCGAGCGTTCCGAGTCCAGCAGGCGGGCCTGCAGCAGGGACATCGCGCGGGCCCGATTCTGGTGCTGGGAGCGTTCGTCCTGACATTCGACGACCAAGCCGGTGGGCAGGTGCGTGATGCGCACGGCGGAGTCGGTACGATTGACGTGCTGCCCGCCCGCGCCGCTGGCCCGGTAAGTGTCGATGCGCAAGTCCGCGGGATTGATCGCGACTTCTTCGACGGCTTCGACTTCCGGCAGGACCGCAACCGTGCAGGCCGAGGTGTGGATGCGCCCCTGCGATTCGGTGCGCGGCACGCGCTGGACGCGGTGCGTGCCCGACTCGAACTTCAGCTTGGAGAACGCGTCCGGTCCGCTGACCCGGGAGATGATTTCCTTGAACCCGCCGACCTCGCCCTCGCTGGCACTGATGATGTCGAGTTGCCAACCTCGAGATTCCGCATAGCGCGCGTACATGCGGAACAGGTCACCGGCGAACAGGGCGGCTTCGTCGCCACCGGTGCCGGCGCGGATCTCGAGGAACAAGTTACGGCCCTCGTCGGGGTCGACCGGCAGCAAGGCTTCGGTCAACGCCTGCTCGAGCTCCCCGCGCCGCTTTTCGATGCGCGCGCGCTCTTCACCGGCGAGGGCGGCGATTTCGGGGTCCTTGTCTTCCGCCAGCCGTTTGGCCTGCTCGAGCTCGGACGCCAGGCCGTCGTATTCCGCGAGCGATTTCGCCACCGGGGCAAGGCGGTTGTATTCGCGCGAGAGTCGCGTCAGGCGGCGGGTGTCGCGGGCGGTCTCGGGGAGTTCGAGCTCGCGGGCCAGCTCCTCACTCCGTTCGGCCAGAGACCGTAACCGGGTGAGCAGGCTAGCTTGCATCGGTGCAATCGCACCCCTGTTCGGTGAAGGAGCTCACGCGGCCTCGATGTCGCTTTCCTTGCCGTCTTCGGAGAGGCTGAACAGTACACGGGCAGCGGCCACGAGTTCGGCATTGTCCGCGGCGGCGGCATCGCGCAGGCACACGGTGGGTGCATGCAGGAGGCGGTTGGTCAGGGTGGTCGCGAGGTATTCGAGCGCGGCCTCGGTGCCGCGGGAGGCGGCGATGCGGCGGGCCTCGACCAGCGTGTACCGGCGGGTGCGCGCGGCCTCCGCGCGCAGGGCGCAGATCGTCGGCACGGCCGTGCGAATGCGGCTCGCCTTGCGCCACTCCTCGAGCGCGAGTTTCACGCCCTGTTCCGCTTCGGCAGCGGCAGCAAAGCGCATTTCCTCGCTGGCATTGACCACTTCGGCGAGGTCATCCACGGTGACCACCTCGATATCTTCCAGCTCGGCTACCGCGGGAGCGACGTCGCGCGGTACGGCAAGGTCGAGGACCAGCAGATTGCGGCCCTTTTCACGCGGCGTGAGCAGTTCGGGCGTGATCAACGGTGTCTCGCTCGACGTCGCGCACGCCACCAGGTCGGCCGTCGCCAGGGTCTTCGGCAGGCCGTCCAGCGTGTCGTAATGAGCCCCGTATTCGGCGGCCAGCGCGGCCGCAGCGGGCAGGGAACGGTTGAGGATGCTGATCCGGCCGACACCCCGTTCGCGCAAGTGAAAAGCCAATATGGAGATGGTTTCGCCGGCACCCACGAGTACCGCGTGGGTATCGGCCGGCTCGCCCATGCGGCTGCGCGCCAGCTTGGCGGCGGCGTAGGGCAGCGAGCGCAATGAATCGAGCGCCGCGTCGCTGCGCAGATCCTTCGCCAGGCTCAGCGCGTGCTGGAATAACTGGTGCAGGATCGGTCCCACCGATGCGGCTTCCTGGTGGGCGAGGCGATAGGCGGCCTTGACCTGGCCGAGTATCTGCGTCTCGCCGAGCACCAGGCTGTCCAGTCCGGCCGCGACCCGGAACAGATGTTGCGCGGCCGCGAGGTCGCGATATTGATACAAGTGCCTGTCGAGGCCGCCGCCCAGCCCGCTCAGCGTGCCGAGCCAGCGAATGACGGCCGGTGCGGCGTGCGGCGCGGCGCTTACATAGAGTTCGGTGCGGTTGCAGGTAACCAGCAGGACGGCCTCGTCCACCCCCTCGCTTTCGAGCAGGGAGTCGAGCAATTCGGGGATATGTTCCGGTGCGATGGCCAGTCGCTCGCGCAGGCTGAGCGGCGCGGTTTTGTGACTGACCCCTAAGGCGAGAAGCATGGGCTCGAATCCAGCGGAACGTGGGCATTTTAGCGCAGGAAGGCAGAGGTTATTTGATTCCAATCAGTTATAGTCGTTTTTCTGCCGTGGAGATGACATCGTTGATGCGACCGGTTGTTCCTGTATTGATCGCCGTCGGGCTCGTGCTGGCGGTCAGCGGCTGCGCCAGTCCGCCGGCGCCGGCCGCCGCGTCGTCCGGTGCGCCGGCCTCGGCGCAGGGTGAAAATGCCGATTTCGCGGCGATTGCCGAGCGACTGCATTCCCCGCGGTTGCTGGCACGGGTGCAACTCAAACAGGCGCGGGCCAAAAAGGATGCTTCGCTGGCCATGCAGGCCGCGGTCAACGCGCTCAAGGCGGGCGATGACGACCTGGCCAACCAGGCGGCCGGCCTCCTCGACGAATTGCAGCCCGGAAGCCCGGCCGCCGCGTTCATTCGATTGCGTACATCGCTCGACAACTGCGACACGAAAGGCGCGTTGAAGGCTGCGGGCGACCTGTATGACGCGGGCGGGGTGCAGCCGCTCGTTCGCGTCCCGGAAGGGCCTTACGATGACTGGTGCATTTATACGGTCTTCAAGGGCCTGGCCGCGAAGCATCCCGAGGATGCCGAGCTCTCCCAGTTGCTGGCGCACGCCGCCCTCAAGGCGGGAGACAATGGCGCCGCGCTGGCGGCCGCGCGCAAGGCGGTACAGGGCGGGCTGGATGACCTGCTCGTGCAGATCGTGGAGATGCAGGCGCGTTGGCAACTGGGACAGCGCCAGAAGCCCCTGAAGCAGGGCGCAAAAATTCTGGCGGCCCATTCCAGGAATGTAGCGGTGCGCTCGCTGTATGCGGGCCTGCTGATTCGGGCGGGCGATTACCGGCGTGCCCGCGAAACCCTCGATGACGGCGCGGCGCTAAGTCCGGGTAACGAACATATCGAACTGGCCTATGTGCTGCTCGAACAGGCGCAAGGCCAGGACAAGGCTGCCAAAAAGCGGCTGACCGGCTTGCTCGAACAAGGCAACAGCGGCGCCGGACTTTACTACCTGCTGGGACAGCAGGCGCAGTCCGAGGGGCACTGGAGCCAGGCGTTCGTGTGGTACACCTCGGCCCGGGGGGATAGTTCCGCCCAGGTGGCGGCGGCCAACGCGCTGCGGCACTGGAAAGGGCTGGACGCGGCCCGCGACTTCCTGCACAAGCTAGATGAGCGCGCCCCGGGGCTGTCGCCCTTGTGGCGCGGCACCGAGGCCGGCTTGTTGGACGCCGAGGGCAAAAAGAAAGAGGCCTATGCCATGCTCGACGAGGCCGTCAAGCAATACCCAGTGGTGCGCCCGCTGCGTTATCAGCTGGCCATGGCCGCGGAATCCCTTGGCAAGGGCCGCGAGGCGGTGAACATACTCGCCGGGCTGGTGCAGAGCGAGCCGGACAACGCCGATTACCTGAATTCCTATGGATATGAGTTGACGCAGCACACGCAGGAATACGCCAAGGCGCAAGGTTACATACAACATGCGCTGTCCATGGATCCCGACAATCCCGCCATACTCGACAGCATGGGCTGGGTGCTCCACAAGCAGGGCAAGCCCGCCCAGGCGCTCGACTACCTCAAGCGTGCGCACCAAAGCGCCAGCGCCGACCCGACCATCGCGAGCCACCTGGTCCAGGCCTACCTGGCGCTCGGGCGCAAGGACGAAGCGCGCGCCCTGCTCAAGCAGGCATTGGCCCGGTCACCCGACAACGCCGAGTTGATGCGGTTGAGCAAGCGTTTGCCACAGTGAGATCCGGATTACGACTGACCGTGGTTGTGTTGGCGAGCCTGATGGCGGGTTGTGCCACGATTGTGCACCCGGGCGGCACGCCCGACCAGGCGGCCTGGCAGGCGCATCGCCAGCGCCTCGCCGGAATCGACCACTGGCATATGCAGGGACGGATCGGTGTAACCACGCCGCAACGCGGCGGATCGGCCAGTCTGGACTGGCGCGAGGCAGGCGGCACCATGACGTTGCTCCTGTCGGGCCCCTTCGGCCTGGGCGCCGTTCGCCTGCAGGGCACGGCGCAGGCAATGCACGTCCGGGATTCCAAGGGCCATAGCTGGGTCAGTTATACGCCGGAGCAGGCGCTTGAATCCAGTCTCGGCTGGCCGTTGCCCATCGCCAGTCTGCGCTACTGGATATTGGGCTTGCCCGCACCCGGTTTCGATTACAAGGTGGACGTTGGCTCGCGCGGCCTGCCGACCCGCCTCGCGCAGCAGGGGTGGAACGTCGACTACGCGGCATTCAAGCGCAGCGGCGGGCTGTTCCTGCCGCAGGATCTGTTGGTCACCCGGGGCGCCACGCGCATCAAGCTGATCGTCAGCGACTGGTCGCTGGGAGGCGGCGGGCAATGAAGGCCTGGCCCGCTCCGGCCAAGCTCAATCTCTTTCTCCATGTCACGGGGCGCCGGGAAGACGGCTATCACGAGCTCTCCACGGCATTCCAGTTCCTCGATTTCGGTGACGAGCTGGGCTTCGTTACGCGCGAGGATGGCGTGATTCGCCTGGTGAGCGATCTACCGGGCGTGGACCCGGAAGCCAATCTCGTCGTGCGTGCCGCGCGCCTGCTCGCGGCCGAAACCGGCACGCAAACCGGCGTGGACATCCATCTCGAAAAGCGCATCCCGATGGGCGGCGGCCTGGGCGGCGGCAGTTCCGACGCCGCGACCACGCTGGTCGCGCTCGACCGGGCGTGGGGCACAGCACTGGGCACGGACCGACTGGCGGGACTGGGGCTGCGCCTGGGGGCGGACGTGCCGGTTTTCGTCCGCGGCCGGGCCGCCTTTGCCGAAGGGGTCGGCGAAAAACTGACCCCCCACGACTTCGACGAGCCCTGGTACGTGGTGATCGACCCCGGCGTCATGGTCTCCACGGCCGAGGTGTTCGCGGCGCCGGAATTGACACGGGACGGCTCGCGGGCAACAATATCCTGCTTTGCGATGGGCGCCGAGCACAACGATTGCGAGCCCGTCGTACGTACGTGCTACCCGCAGGTGGCGCGGGCGCTGGACTGGCTGGCGAAGCGCGGTCCCGCGCGGTTGACCGGCACCGGCGGGTGCCTGTTCGGCTGGTACGCGGACCGGGCGCGAGCCCAGGCGGTGGCCGCCGAGGTGCCTCCGCCGTGGCAGGCCATCCTGGCGCGGGGACGCAATCGATCGTCGTTGCTCGATGCATTGCAGGCGGGCGGGGCGACGTCAGTTTGATAATTGGGGCGTAGCCAAGCGGTAAGGCACGGGGTTTTGGTCCCCGCATCCCAGGTTCGATCCCTGGCGCCCCAGCCATTTTTGCAGCAAGGCGCAGGAGAGGCACGATGCGAGCCACACAGGATGCCGCCGGTGTCACACACGTCAAGGGAGACCTGGGCAGCATGAAGAACCCAACTTCGTCATCGGCCATGGCGGTGTTCGCGGGCAATGCCAATCCGCAGCTTGCGGCGGCGGTGGCCCAGCACCTGGGGCAACCCCTAGGCAAGCTCAACGTCGGCCGTTTCAGCGACGGCGAGGTCATGGTCGAGATCCTGGAAAACGTGCGCGGCCGCGACGTATTCGTGGTGCAGCCGACCTGCCCGCCCTCCAATGAGACGCTGATGGAGCTGCTGGTGATCGTCGACGCCCTGAAGCGCTCCTCCGCGGGCCGCATCACGGCGGTCATCCCGTACTTCGGCTATGCCCGCCAGGACCGGCGCCCGCGTTCCGCGCGCGTGCCGATCACAGCCAAGCTGGTCGCGAACATGATCGTGCATGCCGGCGTCGACCGGGTGCTGACCGTGGACATCCACGCCGACCAGATCCAGGGCTTTTTCGACATCCCGTTCGATAACGTTTACGCTTCGCCGATCCTGCTCTCCGATGCTTGGAAATGCGCCTACCCCGATGTCGTGGTGGTGTCTCCGGACGTCGGCGGCGTCGCCCGCGCCCGGGCCTTCGCCAAGCGGCTCGACGACGCGGACCTGGCGATCATCGACAAGCGCCGACCGCGGGCCAACGAGTCCAAGGTCATGAACATCATCGGCGAGGTCAGGGACCGCACCTGCATCATCGTCGACGACGTCGTCGACACGGCCGGCACGCTGTGCCAGGCCGCGAAAGCCCTGAAGGACGAAGGCGCGCTGCGCGTGGTGGCCTATATCACCCATCCGGTACTGTCGGGCCCGGCGGTGGAGCGCATCACGAACTCGGCACTGGACGAACTGGTGGTAACCGATACCATCGCGCTGCAGCCTGACGCCGAGGCCTGCGATCGTATCCGCCAGCTCTCGATCGCCGAAATGATGGCCGAAACGGTGCGCCGCGTGAGCGACGAGGAGTCGGTGTCCTCGCTCTACGTCGACTGAGGCAGAGCCGGAACAACAGGTTTCGCGGATCCCGAGCCATCGTGGTCCGCACTAGTGGAATGCGGACTGGTCGCGGTTCGTGTTCCGGATTCGGGGCATGGCCCCTTTTTGTTTGGAGTAAATGACATGGCAATCGAGTTCACGCTGATCGCCGAAGCCAGAGAGGACGCAGGGCGAGGTGCGAGCCGCCGCCTGCGTCACGAAGGCAAGGTGCCGGCGATTCTGTATGGCGGATCCAGCAAGCCGCAGGCTTTGACGCTGGATCACAACGAGCTGATTCACAACCTGCACGTCGAGGCGTTCCACTCGCACGTGCTGACGATCCAGATCGGCAAGAAAAGCGAGCAGGCCATCCTCAAGGATGTGCAGCATCACCCGTTCAAGAACGAAGTGATGCATGTGGACCTGCTGCGCGTCAAGAAGGGCCAGAAGCTGCACGTGACGATTCCGTTGCACTTCGTCGGCGTCGAGGATGCCCCTGGCGTCAAGGAAGGCGGCGTGTTTTCGCGCAGTGTGGTGGAAGTGGAAGTGGTGTGTCTGCCGAAGGACATTCCCGAGTACCTGGAAGTCGACGTCTCCGCACTCGAGATCGGCGACTCCCGCCACCTGACCGATATCGTTCTGCCCGAGGGCGTGGAAATCCTGGCGCTCAGCCATGGCGACGTGCATGAGCACGACATCTCCATCGCCGCCGTGCATCATCCGCGGGTCACCGAGGAAGAAGAGCCGGCCGAGGCAGAGGTCGAGGCAGCCGAGGGCGAGGCCGAGGAAGCCGCAGCCGGCGAGGCAGCCGAGGGCGGCGAAGAGGCCGAGTCCGAAGAGGACAAATCCGAAGACTGATCCGATCCACGGAGAACGGATATGGCGGCGGTTACGCCGATACGCGTGATGATCGGCCTCGGCAACCCCGGGGCCGAATATATGCGCACCCGGCACAACGTGGGATTCTGGTTCCTCGATGCGCTGGCCGCGGAACAGCGGGTGAGCTTTCGTGCCACCCGCCGTTTCCACGGCGAGACGGTCAAGGTCCGGGTCGCGGGCGAGGACGTCATGCTCGTCAAGCCCGATACCTACGTCAATCGCAGCGGCCAGGCCGCTCGCGCCGTGCTGGATTATTTCAAGTACACGCCGGGCGAGGTACTGGTCGTGCACGATGACCTGGACCTGCCGGCCGGCACCGTGCGCGTCAAGCGCGGCGGCGGCCACGGCGGCCATAACGGCTTGCGCGACATCATCCAGCATATCGGCAACGGTTTCGGGCGTTTGCGTTTCGGCATCGGCCATCCCGGCGGCGGACCCGCCGTGATCGACTACGTGCTCGGCACGCCGCGCCGCGAAGAGGAAGATGCCATCCTCGATGCATTCGCCGCGGCCTTCGCCGAATTGCCGCATCTTGTCCAGGGCGATTTCGACGCGGTCGCCCGCGCTCTCCACAACCGTAAATAAGGATTCGCTCGATGGCTTTACGCATCGGTATCGTGGGCCTGCCCAACGTCGGCAAGTCCACGCTGTTCAACGCCCTCACGCAGGCCGGCATCGCGGCCGAAAATTACCCTTTCTGCACGATCGACCCCAACGTTGGCGTGGTGCCTGTGCCCGACCCGCGCCTCGACGCGCTCGCGGCGATCGTGAAGCCGGAAGCGATCCTGCCCACCACGGTCGAGTTCGTGGACATTGCCGGACTGGTCGCGGGGGCGGCAGAGGGCGAGGGCCTCGGCAACCAGTTCCTGGGCCACATCCGCGAGACCCACGCCATCGCCCACGTGGTGCGTTGCTTCGAGGACGGCGACGTCATGCACGTAGCGGGCAAGATCGATCCGCTGGCCGACATCGAGACGATCTCCACCGAACTGGCGCTGGCCGATATGGAGTCGGTCGACCGGGCCATCGCCCGCACCGAGAAAGTCGCCAAATCGGGCGACAAGACGGCCAAGGCACGCCTCGGCGTGCTGGAACCGATCAAGGCCGCGCTCGACGAGGGCAAGGCCGCACGCACGGTCGAGCTGGACGAGGAACAGGCGAAGCTGATCGCCGACCTCAATCTGCTGACCCGCAAACCGATCCTCTACATCGCCAACGTGGACGAGGCGGGCCTGCGCCGGGACTCGCCGTTGCTTACTCGAGTCAGAGAGCATGCCAAGGACGAAGGCGCCGAGGTGGCCGTCGTCTCCGCCCGCATGGAAGCGGAGATCGCCGAGCTGGATGCGGAAGACAAGCAGGAATTCCTGGCCGAGCTGGGGCTCGAGGAGCCGGGCCTGAACCGCGTGATCCGCGCCGCCTACATGCTCCTGAACCTGGAAACCTACTTCACCGCCGGGCCCAAGGAAGTCCGTGCCTGGACGGTACGCAAGGGCTCCACGGCCCCGCAGGCCGCCGGCGTCATCCACACCGACTTCGAGAAGGGTTTCATCCGCGCCGAAGTGGTCTCCTACGACGACTTCATCGCCCACGGCGGCGAGGCCGGCGCCCGCGAAGCCGGCCGCTGGCGCCTGGAAGGCAAGGAGTACATCGTCCAGGAGGGCGACGTAATGCACTTCAGATTTAATGTTTAACTGAGGCCGTCGTCCCGGCGAAGGCCGGCGTAGGTTGGGCTGACGCAGGAAGCCCAACATCTTCACGGCGCAGCCCCAACCCCCGTCATTCCGGCGAAGGCCGGAATCCAGTAAGAAAAACAATCCCGGCGAAGCCGGGATACAAAGCCTAAACCCCGTCGTTCCTGCGGAAGCAGGAACCCAGTAGGGAAAAATCCCGGCACAGCCGGGATACAAAGCCCTCGGGGTTGACTGGATATGGCCGGGTCGGGGACAATATGCGGCCCCCGTGGCTACGTAGCTCAGCCGGTTAGAGCACAGCACTCATAATGCTGGGGTCGGTGGTTCGAGTCCACCCGTAGCCACCATGATTTCAATAAAACCTCTACCTTCCAGAAGCCATATATCCAGCCATGCCATTGTCGGTCGACGAAAGCCGTGGTATGTCTGCTTTTATTCACTTTTCTCTTGCAGTAAATATTTCTTCCCGCCGTCGTGAAGAGCAGGATTCAGCGGCATTGCGGGAGGCTGAGCAAATTGTCGATCAGCGTGGAGTCGGCGTCGGTCTTGAGGTAAAGCTTCAACGGACCTTTGTGGTCCACCTGGACATTGATGGTTACGCCTTCTCTTTTTATGAAGAAGGTGTGAACGCCTTCCACGATGAACGTGATCACCTCGTCTTCCGAATAGCGCCAGCGCTCTCCCGTCGATGGGTTCAGCCCGCCCAGTGCCTGAATCCGGGTATTCGGGGCGCGAGGATCGGGTTTCGTTATGCAGGTGACTTGCAATCGAGCCATGGTGTCCCCTCCTGGCTAGGGTGGATGGAGGTGCGGACGGAACCGCCTCCGGGGGCGTGAAAGCACTGCAGTGGCGGGTTAGCCTAATTGGGCTGGCCGCGCCGGCACTCATGTAAATATAGTCCTATACGGATATTTATGACAGGAACCAGGTCGCGATTTTCCTGCGCCCTGGATAGCCGCGTATCTGGCGGCCGGTTCCCATGGGGCGTGGAGGGATGATTCTGTCGTTGCCGGGCAATTCCACGCTGTTCCCAGACATCAAATCGTCATATCCAGACAATAGTCTGTGCATCAGTTCTGATGCAGACCGGATTGGCGTTCAATGCATCTATCCATAGTCATTCCCGCCTATAACGAAGCGAAATACCTGGGGGCCTGCCTGGAGAGCGTATATGCCGAGATCGACCGGACCGTGTATGTCGGGTCGATCGAGGTGATCGTGGTCGATAATGCCTCGACCGACGAGACCGCCGAGGTTGCGCGGTCCTTCGCCGATGTGCGTGTGGTGCAGGAGGAACGCAAGGGCCTGACCCGTGCGCGCCAGGCAGGGCTGCGTGCCGCAAGGGGCAAGATCGTCGGCTACGTGGACGCGGACGTGCGCATGCTGCCGGGCTGGATCGACCGGACCCTGGAGGAATTCGACAGGAATCCGGATATCGTTTGCGTCAGCGGACCCTGCACCTACTATGATGTATCGCCTCTCCATGCCGCGCTGGTCTGGATGTACTGGAACCTGCTTGCGATCCCCGTTTCCTGGTTCACCGGCTACATGGTCCTCGGGGGCAATTTCGCGGCCCGCAACGAGGCGCTGCACCGGATCGGCGGCTTCGACGAGGAGATTGCTTTTTTCGGTGAAGACACCAATATCGCGCGGCGCCTGCATGCCGTCGGCAAAGTCCGGTTTACGCGGCGCATCCAGGTGGCTGCCTCCGCACGCCGCTTCCATGCCGAGGGAATCTGGGCGACGGCATTTCGTTACGTCATGAACTTCTTCTCCGAGGCCATCCTGAAGAGGCCGGTGACGAGCAAATATCAGGATATCCGATAGCGGACGTGTCATCCCGCCGAAACAGAACGGTAATAAGCGGTAAATATTGAGTCGTTACATTGCCCCCATGGCACATTGCATGGTTCGAAATTAACTATGGCGCAACGCCGGAATCCACTACGTTGCCGGGCCATCTGGATATCGGATGTCCACCTCGGTTTTCGTGGTTGCCGCGCGGATTTCCTGCTGGACTTCCTGCGCAATACCGAATCGGATTACCTCTACCTCGTAGGGGACATGATCGATGTCTGGGAGATGAAGAAACGGCTGTATTGGCCGCAGGCGCATAACAATGTCGTCCGGTCGATCCTGGGCAAGGCCAAGCACGGGACGCGCGTCGTCTACATCCCCGGCAACCATGACGAGGTCATGCGCGATTATGCGGGGATGGATTTCGGCAATGTCATGGTGCGTATGGACGCGGTGCACGTCACGGCCGATGGGAAACGGTTGCTGATCCTTCACGGCGACGAATTCGACACCGTGGTGCAGTGCAGCAAGCTCCTGGCGATGCTCGGGAACCGGATTTACGACTGGCTCCTGTACATGAACCGCTGGGTGAACGCCTTCCGGCGCCGGTTCGGCCTTCCGTACTGGTCGCTTGCCGCGTACGTTAAGCACCGGGTCAAGAACGCGGTGAAATTCATCAGCGACTTCGAGAACGCGGTTGCCCGCGAGGCCTGGCGGCGCAACGTGGATGGCGTGGTCTGCGGGCATATCCATCGGGCGGAGATCACGCACTACGGGAAAATCCTCTACTGCAACGACGGCGACTGGGTGGATTCCTGCACCGCCCTCATCGAGCGTGAAGACGGCAAGCTCGAGCTGTTCCACTGGACCGAGCACCAGACCCTCGTCAAGGCCCACGACGTATCCGAACCGGTCGCGGCGTAGCATCACCGGTTAGCACGCCCGTGCCAGGGCAGGCGTGGCGGGACGCGCCACCAGAGAGCTATCACGTACAGCCACACCGCAACGTATAGCGCAGTAAAAAACCACAAGGGCAGCGGCCAGTAGATCAGTCTGTCGATCCAGGCCGCGATCAGGGGTTGGGGTTGGCCGTCACTGGTGAGGTCGGATTGCCACAGCGTGAGGAAGCAGGCCCGCCCTGCCAGGGCCTGGGCCGCGACGGCGGCAAGGATCAGCAGGTGGGCGAGCCGCCACCAGAACCTGCGCACCCAGCGCCAATGCCGCCACGCGCCCAGCGGGATCAGTACCAGTCCCGCCACGTTGAACGCAATGACGGTTACGTGGATACCGAGTACGATCCAGGCGAAAGCACGCATGATTACGCTTCGCAAGTGCCTGTGTCGAGCATACGCCGATTGGCATCCTTGGCGAAGGAACCGTATAGTTCTTTTGAAGAGCCTCGGGGTTAGAAGAGGAGCGGGGAGATGCAGGATATGTTGACGCCCATACGGGGGTTCCTCAAGCTCGAGTCCTCCAGCGGTATCCTGCTGGTCGGCGCGGCCATCCTCGCACTCATCTTCGCCAACACGCCTCTGGATCGGTTCTACGGCGAGCTGCTGCGGACGCCGGTTGCTATTCGCGTAGGTCCGCTGGAAATCGCAAAACCGCTGCTGCTGTGGATCAACGATGGCCTCATGGCCGTGTTCTTTTTCCTGGTCGGGCTGGAGCTGAAACGGGAGATTTGCGAAGGCGAGCTTTCGGAATGGCGCAAGGTGGTGCTTCCCGCGATCGGCGCGGTGGGCGGCATGGCCGTCCCGGCGCTGCTGTATGTCGCCTTCAACTTGGGCAACGCCGATGCATTGCGGGGGTGGGCGATTCCGGCGGCGACCGATATCGCCTTCGCGCTCGGCATCCTCGGGCTTATCGGCAGCCGGGTCCCCACGGGATTGAAAGTCTTTTTGGTATCGCTCGCGATCTTCGACGACGTCGCCGCGATCCTGGTCATCGCGTTTTTCTATACGAACGATTTGTCGGGCATCGCGCTTGCGGTCGGCGGCGTCTGCCTGATCGTGTTGTTCCTGCTTAACCGGCGTGGGGTGGTCTCGATCGTGCCCTACCTCTTCGTCGGGCTGGTGATGTGGGTCGCCGTGCTCAAGTCGGGCGTGCACGCGACGCTCGCGGGCGTGCTCCTCGCCTTGTTCATACCGCTGGGCAACCGCTCGGACCCGGAGCGCTCGCCGCTACGCGAGCTCGAACACGACCTGCATCCGTCGGTGGCCTACGTGATCTTGCCGCTGTTCGCGTTCGCCAACGCGGGCGTCAATCTCGGCGCGGTCGGGGCCTCCGTCCTGCATCCGGTGCCGCTCGGCATTGCCACGGGGCTGTTCGTCGGCAAGCAGCTCGGCGTGTTCGGCGCCTGTTGGCTCGCGATCCGGTTCGGGCTGGCGAAGCTGCCCGCGGGCGTGGGCTGGCGCGACCTCTACGGCGCCGCGTTGCTGTGCGGTGTCGGCTTCACGATGAGCCTGTTCATCGCGACGCTGGCTTTCGAGGGCGGCGGCGGCAGCGAATACCTGGGCATGGACCGGCTCGGCATTCTTACGGGCTCATTGCTTTCCGGCGTTGCCGGCTATCTCTGGCTGCGCGCATCCCTGCGCCGGCGCGCCATGTCGATAGACCATGGCTGAATAGGCTTGCGACGGTTGAAGCTGGCTTGCGGGCTTACTGGTCCTGCATGTCCCTGATTGCATCCCGCGCGTCGGGATCCCCGTTTTGGGCCGCTTTCTTCAGCCAGTGCAGGGCTTTCTTGCGGTCCGGCTTGACGCCGATGCCGCGGCGGTAGGCATCGCCGAGGTAATACTCGGCGGCCGTCGATCCCTGTGTCGCCGCCTGCCGGTAATACCGGATCGCCTTCGCATCGTCGTGCGGTACGCCGATGCCCTGTCTATACAGGCGTCCGAGATTGAGTTCAGCTTCCGGCTGGCCCTGGGCCGCGGCCTTTTTGTACAGGTCGGCCGCCTTGGCGTAATCGCGCTCGACCCCGGTGCCGTTCGCATAGAAGCCGGCGAGATAGGTCTGGGCGTCGGCATCGCCCGCGTCGGCTGCTTTCCTGAACCATTCGGTGGCCTTGGCGTTGCTCTGCTTGACGCCTCTGCCCTGGCCATACAGCAGGCCCAGATTCGTTTGCGCGTTGGTGTCGCCCTCGTTCGCGGCTTTTCTGAACCAGCGCGCGGCGGTTACGTAATTCAAGGGCACGCCCTGGCCCGTGTTGGAGAGTACGCCCATCGCGTTCGCCGCCTGGGGCGAGCCCCTGCCGGCCGCGTCGCGAAACATGTCGGCGGCTTTACCGGGATTCCGTGAAACGCCCTGGCCATTGAGATAGAGGACGGCCAGGTTGACCTCGGCGGCAACGTTGTTCTTCACCACGGCTTTGGCGAACCAGTCCGCGGCCGTCTTGAAGCTTTGCTTGACGGACATGCCGGTTTCGTAGGCGATGCCCAGCTCCGTCTGCGATGCGTCGTCTCCCAGTGTGGCTCCCTTCTTCCACCACGAGACCGCCTGGGAGTCATCTTGCTTGACGCCGTGCCCATGGTAGTACATGTAGCCGAGATGATAGTCGGCGATGGCGAACTTCTGCTCCGCCGCCTTGCGATACCAGATGAGTGCGCTTGTGTAATCCTGCTTGACGCCTTTGCCCTGCTCGTACAATTCGGCCAGGTAGAGTTGGGCCAGGCCATCTCCATGGTTGGCCGAGTACATCAGCAGGTGGAGTTGGCTCTTGTCGCCCTTGGCAGCGAGCTTCGCGGCGTTTGAGGCGTTTTCTCCGGTCAGCTGATGGCCATTGCTGACCGGTGTGTCTTGCATGGCGCCGATCTGGGCCCACGCGGGCGTGAATGACAGCATCAATAACGCGCAAACGGGAAGCACGCTGAAAATGTGAGCATAACGAGACTGCGAATCGGCTCGATTCATATTCATGGTCTCAATTCCTCTCGTGGCTGGTTCGAATATAGCACTGCAACATGTTTTTCGCGCCCCCGGGGTGATGCCCCGATGCCGGCCCCCCCCGTTGGATTAACCGGGATCAGGTCTTAGACTGTTGGTCGGTTTCTGCCGGACCACGGACGGTGCTGACCCAGGTACGCAAACTCTTTGGGCTCCTGCTGGGGGTCACGATCTTGCTTACGGGCATGGGCCTGCTGAGTTCGCTGCTAGGCCTGCGCGCAACGCTCGCGCATTTCCCCGGCTGGCAGCTGGGCCTGGTGATGTCCGGCTATTTCGCCGGCTTCGTGATCGGCAGTTTCATCTGCCCGATATTGATTCGCAGCGTGGGGCCCATCCGCACGTTTGCCGGGCTTGCGGCAATCGTGACCAGTGCGGCACTGGCCCATGCGCTGGCCATCAATCCCTGGTCGTGGCTGGCGTTGCGCCTGGTTACCGGCATTGCCATGGTCGGGTTGTACATCGTCACGGAGAGCTGGCTCAACGCCTCGCTGCCGCGCGAATACCGGGTGCCCGTGTTCGGGCTCTACGTCATGCTTACCCTGCTGGCCATGGCGGCTGGGCAGTTGCCGTTCCTGGCGGCGCCGGCGACCGGGCCGACCCTGTTCCTGATCGCGGGTATGTTGATAGTGGTCGGGCTGGTGCCGGTGACGATTACCCGGCTCGACCAGCCGGCGGCGGTGAGCACGCCGAGCCTGCCGCCTTGGCGCCTGGTGCGGCGCGCGCCGTTTGCCATGCTGGCCACCTTCCTGGCCGGCCTGGTGACCGGCGCCTTCTGGGGCATGGGGGCCGCGTTCGCGGCACGCATCGGGCTTTCGTCCGCGGGCGTGGGCGCGTTCGTCGCTTCCGTGATCGGCGGCGGCGTCGCGGCGCAGTTGCCGCTGGGGCGCCTGTCCAACCGCCTGGGCCGGCGCCCGGTGCTGATCGGCGCCGCGCTGGCCGGTGCCGCATTCGCGTTGCTGCTGGCGGCCTCGATTCACGGGCCCTTATGGCTGTTTTTGCTCTTCGCCTTCGGCTTCGGGGCGATGGCCCTGTGCCTCTATGCCCTTGCGGTCGCCCACATGAACGATCTGCTCGAGCCCCACGAGGTGCTCTCGGCGACCCAGGGCCTGCTGCTTGCCAGCGGCGGCGGCGCGGCGATGGGCCCCCTGATCGCCGGTGTGATGTTCGATCTCGTGGGCGCCCGCGGGCTGCCCTGGTACCAGGCGGCCGTTCTGGTCCTGCTCGCGGCCATCGGGATCCTGCGCAGCTTCCAGCGTGTGGCGCCGAGCCCCGAAGAGCAGGGCGAGTTCGTGCCCTTGTTCATGACCTCCCAGGGCGGCCTGGAGATGGCCGAGGAGATCTTCGAGGATCTTGCCAAGGTCGCGGAGCCGCTTGATCCGGGACAGGACTAGGCCATACGTGCCTTGGCAGTCCGCCGGGTGCCGGTATAGTAGGCACGACGCCTGTTAAAAAAAGCGGGATCGGCATGCTCCACAGCCTCGGAGTCGCAATCGCCCTGGTGCTGGTGCTGGGCGTGTCCATGCAGTGGATCGCCTGGCGTTTCCGGTTGCCTGCGATCGCATTGCTCACGGTCTGCGGCCTGCTTGTCGGGCCGGTCTTCGGGCTGCTGGATCCCGTCCATGAATTCGGCGAAGGCCTGCAAACCGTCATCAGCCTGTCCGTGGCGGTCATCCTGTTCGTCGGCGGGCTTAACCTGCGCTTTCATGAACTGACGCATGCCGCCTCGGGCGTGCGCCGGCTGGTTTACCTGGGCGTTCCGCTGGGCTTTGGCCTCTACAGCCTGACGACGCACTATGTCGGCGGCCTGTCCTGGCCGGTGGCCCTGGTGTTCGGCGCGATCATCGTGGTGACGGGCCCCACCGTCATCCTGCCCTTGCTGCGCCAGACGGCCCTTCGCCGGCGCATCGCCTCGTACCTCAAGTGGGAAGCGATCATCAACGACCCGATCGGGGCGTTGCTCGCCGTACTCGTGTTCGAATACTTCCTGTATTCGGGCAGCGGCTGGTTTTCCTGGCAGGTTGTATGGGACCTCGGCCGTGCCGTGCTCGCCGCCGGCGTGTTCGGCGGCCTGGCCGCCTTCGTGCTGGGCGAGGTGTTCAGGCGCGATCTCGCCGCCGAATACCTGAAGTACCCCCTGACGCTGGCCATGGTGATCGCGGTGTTCGTCGCCTCCAACCTCGTGCAGGACGAGGCCGGGCTGCTGGCGGTCACGGTCATGGGTATCGCGCTCGGCAACATGGGCCTGGCGAGCATCGAGGAACTGCGCCGTTTCAAGGAGTACATCTCGACCCTGCTGATCGCGGTGGTGTTCATTCTCCTGGCGGCGAGCCTGGATCCCGTAGTGCTCGAGCACTTGCACTGGGACGGCGCCCTGTTGATTGTCGTCATCATGGTGGTGGTGCGTCCGCTGGTCGTGATGCTGGTGACTTTCCGCTCCCACGTGCGCTGGCGCGAACGCCTGTTGTTGGCCTGGATCGCGCCGCGCGGCATCGTCGCCGCGGCGGTGGCCGGCGTGTTCGCGCCGCGCCTGATGGAGGCCGGCTACGCGGATGCCGAGTTGCTGGTGCCGCTGATGTTCGCGCTGATTTTCGTCACCGTCGTGCTGCACGGTTCCACGCTGGGCTGGCTGGCGCGCTTCCTGGGACTGGCCGCGGCGCAGCGCAATCGCTTGCTGATCGTGGGCGCGTCGCCCTGGTCCAGCGAGTTTGCCCATACGTTGCACGAGGCTGGCGTGCACGTCCTGGTCGTGGACAATTCCTGGCATCGGCTACGCGTTCCGCGCCTTGCCGGAGTGCCGGTGTACTACGGTGAAATACTCTCCGATTCGGCGAGCGAAGCGCTGGAGCTCAACGACGTGGGCACCTTGCTGGCGGCGACGAGCAACGATGCCTACAATGCGCACGTCTGCACGGCATTTTCATCGTTCCTGGGGCAGAACCAGGTGTTCCAGTTGCCGATGTACACGGCGTCCGGCGATGCCAAGCATTACTCGCGGGGGTTGCGGGGCCACCTGGCGTTCGGGGAAAACGCGCATTACGAGGAGTTGTGGCGCTGGTTCATGCAGGGCTGGTCGTTCCAGAAAACCCGCCTGAGCGAGAGTTATACCTACGAAAGATATCTTGCCGAATGTCCCGAGGGTACATTGCCGCTCATTATCGTCGGCGCCGACGGTGTGCTGCACATCAATTCGCCGAAAATGCCCTATCAGCCAAAGGAAGGGGATACCGTGATCGGCTTCGGCCCGCCGCGCCCGAGTGCCGCGAACAAGACTGACAATCGGAATTGAATATCCATCAGTTTGTGGTCGGGCTCCACCGGCGTGCGGTTCCTGCCAGCGTTGCGCCGGGCGCGGCGCTCAGTCACCGCAAGGCCGTGTCCTGCAGGCCGCGCTGCAACGCGCCTTCAGCCGCGCGATGAGGGGCGGCCGGCCGGTTGCGCGAATCCGTTCTCCGCACCCGGGGCCGCCGGATAAGGCCTCCACCCTGGCGGCGATCCGGGGAGTGTCATGAAAGTTCCATTGTCCGGGCACCGGTCTTCCTATATAGTGCAGATGGAGCCAGCGCAGACAGTTCCTGCGTTCCCCCGGGCCGAATCCCAGGTGCCGGGTGCGGAATCGGATCCCCCGGCTGGTATTGAAGTAGAGTCCCTGTGCGGGGCGGAAGGGTTTTAATGAGTTCAACAGAGAAGCGTGTCCGGACGGACATCGCGCCTGTGCCCGGGGCACGGGCGAGGCCGCAGCGCCTCAAGTTTACCGGCGGTAACGATTTCCAGGCCGAACTTCGGCGCCGGGTCGAGTCCTATTTGCAGGAAACCGGGCAACGGCAGCGGGATTGCCCGCGCATGTACCTGAAGAGCGGCGTCATTCTGTCGGTGTTCGCGGCCTGCTATGTACTGCTCGTGGGCGTGGTATCAGTCTGGTGGCTGGCCGTGCCCCTGGCGATCCTCCTGGGCCTGAGCGCGGCGGCGATAGGCTTCAACATCATGCATGATGCGGGTCACAAGGCATATTCGAAAAGCGCCTTTGTCAATCAACTGATGAGCATGATGGTCGAGGTGATCGGCGGCAGCGGCTATGTGTGGCACTGGAAGCATGGAGTGTTTCACCATACGTACGTGAATATCACCGGTTACGATACCGATATCAACATGGGCGGCCTGGCCCGTTTTTCACCCCACCAGAAACGGCTGCTGTTTCACCGCTGGCAGCACTGGTATGTGTGGTTCCTGTATGGCCTGATGGCCATCAAGTGGGAGCTGTACGACGACTTCCGCGACGTCATTCTCGGCCGCATGGACGGTCATCGTTTCCCGCGCCCGCGTGGCCGTGATCTGGCGGTTTTCATTGCCGGCAAGATTGGTTTCTTCGCGCTGGCATTCGGCGTTCCGCTGCTGTTTCACCCGATCTGGGCCGTGGCGTTGTTTTACGGTATTGCAGTGGTCGTGCTGGGCGTCGTGCTGAGCCTCGTTTTCCAGTTGGCGCATTGCGTGGAGGAGGCGGATTTTCCACTCCCGGACGAGCCCGGCAAGATGGAGACGTCGTGGGGCATCCACCAGGTCGAGACGACGGTGAACTTCGCTCCCCGCAACAGGGCCGTGTCATGGCTGCTGGGCGGGCTCAATTTCCAGATCGAGCATCATCTCTTCAGCCGCATCTGCCACGTCAACTACCCGGCGATTTCCCGCCTGGTCGAGGATACCTGCCGGGAGTTCGGCATTCGATACAACGTGCATGATTCCGTGTTTTCCGGCTTGCGTTCGCACTTCCGCTGGTTGCGGGAGATGGGGCGGGCGCCCGTTCAGGCCTGAGCGAACGGAAGCCGCGGGCGCCGTTTGCGGCGCCCGCGGCAGTATGTCGTTAGTCACGGTTGCTCGAGTAGCCGGCCTTTCCGGGCACGTCCTTGATGCCCAGGTTCCAGGCCTCGAAGGACCAGACGTCGACGGCCTGGGCGATCTGCTTGTCCGTGGGCATGTAGATGTGGCTGGTGCTTCCGGTCACATGCAGCAGGATCGGGTTGTCGCAACCCTGGGCCTGCTGGATCTTCGCCGTGAACTTGAATTCATGGCTCGGCACCACGCGGTCGTCGTCCCATGACGTGGTAATGAGCGTCGGCGGGTAGCAGGTGCCGGCCTTGATGTTGTGCAGCGGCGAATAGGCATAGAGCCACTTGAAGTCCTTTTTCTTGTCCGACGTCCCGTACTCGGGAGCCCACAATGCGCCGCCGGAAAACTTCTGGTAGCGCAGCATGTCGAGCACGCCGTGGCCGATGTAGGCCGCGCCGAACAGCTTCGGACGTTGCGTGATCGAGGCGCCGGTCAGCAGTCCGCCGTTCGAATAGCCCTGGATGCCCAGGTGCGCCGAGGACGTGTAGCCTTGCTTGATCAGGTACTTCGCGGCCCAGGCGAAGTCGTCGAACACGTTCTGCTTTTTGCCGAGCATGCCCGCCTCGTGCCATTTCTCGCCGTAGGTGCCGCCGCCGCGCAAGTTGGCCACGGCGTAGACGCCGCCCATCCTCAGCCACAGCGGGAGCACGGCCTTGAAGGAGGGGGTGATGGTGATGTTGAAGCCGCCGTAGCCATACAGGATGGTCGGATTGCTGCCGTCCAGTTTCACGCCTTTGCGAGCGACGATGAACATGGGCACCCGCGTGCCGTCCTTCGACGGGTAGAACACTTGTTTCGTCTCGTAATCCGATGCGTCGAAATTCACGTCGGGCTTGAAGAAGGTGTCCGTTTTCCCGCTCTTCACGTCATAGCTGTAGATCGTCGTGGGATACAGGAAGGAGGTGAACGCGTAATAGACGGTCCGGGATTCGTTGCGTGCCGATAGGCCGCGTACCGAGCCGAGCGTGGGCAGCCGGATGTCGCCCAGGGTCTTGCCGCGGGTTGAATACAGTTCCAGCCGGCTCTTTGCCACGACCTGGTAATCGGCGAGGATGCGTCCATCGGCGAGGGATGCGTTTTGCAACACGCCCTTGCCCTGGGGCACTACAACGCGCCAGTGTTTCGGAGAGGGGTGGGCCAGCGGCGTGGCCACGATGCGCCCGCGCGGAGCGTTCAGCGTTGTCTGCAGGTACAGGGTGCCGTTTTCGACGCCGACCGGGCTGTAGGCGGCATCGTTTTTCGTGAACAGCGGTTTCAGTTTCGCCTCCACGTTCGGGTGGGCCGGTGAGCCCAGCTCGGCGTAATACAGTTCGTTGTTGGGCGAGGTGCCGTTGATGAGATAGACGAAGAGATAACGTCCGTTTTCGCTGACGTCGCCTCCGATGATCCACCGTGGCAGATCGGGACGGGCATAGATCAGGACATCGTCGCTTTGCGGGGTGCCCAGGCGGTGGTAATACAGTTTTTGATGGACGACCTGCTGGCTGATCGCCGATTCGCCCTTGGGCGGTTTCGGGTAGCGCGAGTAGAAAAAGCCCTTGTTGTCTCGCGTCCAGGAGATGCCGGAGAATTTCACCCATTGCACGCGATCGGATAGGTCCTTGCCGGTCTTCACGTCGAGGACGTGGATCGTCTGCCAGTCAGCCCCCCCGCGGACAGCTCGTAGGACATGTATTTCCCATCCGGCGAAGGCTGGTAACCGGCCAGCGCGATCGAGCCGTCCTTCGACAGGGTGTTGGGATCGATCAATTCCCTGGGCTTGGCCGATGCCGAGTCCTGGACGTATACAACCGCCTGGTTTTGCAGGCCCGCGTTGCGGCTGAAGAATAATTTGCCGCCGGCCTGTGCGGGGGTGCCCACCTTGGCGTAGTTCCATAGCGACTTGAGCTGTTTCTGCATCCAGTCGCGGTAGGGGATGCGGGTCAGATAGTCCCGGGTGAGCGCGTTTTCTTTCTCGACCCAGGCTTTCAGCCTTGGAGCGTTCAGGTTTTCCATCCATTGGTAGGGCGCCGGGACCTTGGTGCCGAAATAGGTGTCGACTGTCTTGTCGCGGGGAGCAACCGGGTAGTCGAGCTTGCCAGGCGTGGCTGCCAGGAGTGGCAGCGAAAAGGCCAGTGCGGTCAGGCCCAGGAGATTCGCAAGACGTTTCACGATGCATTATCCATAAATGCGGTGGGTCCGATTAGATCATGGGCAAGTTGGCCGTGCAAGGCAGCCCGTTCATGCAGTGTCTGCAAAAATATGTAACAGTACGTGGCGAACGGTTCCCCTGAAACTGAAGATGGAATACGTATTCGTTCCGCCGATTCGCCCGTCGTTGCCGGTAGTTGGATCCGAAAGCCGTTTCCCCGTACGGCGGGTGTACTGCGTCGGCCGCAACTACCCCGAGCATGCCCGGGAGATGGGCGAGGAAAAGCCCGCCGATCCCTTTTTCTTTACCAAGCCGGCCGATGCCGTGTTCGTGCCCGAGGCGCCGGAAGGGGTGGTGCCTTACCCGTTGGCGACCAAGCTGTTGCACCACGAAGTCGAGTTGGTCGTGGCGTTGGGCCGGGGTAGCGCCAATCTCGACGCCGAATCTGCCGCCGGGCGGGTTTTCGGCTACGCGGTCGGTGTGGATTTGACCCGCCGTGATCTGCAGCGGGCGGCACGCGAGCAGGGGCGGCCCTGGGACATGGCCAAGGGGTTTACGTCGGCCGCGCCCTGTACGCCGATTCGTCCCGCGGCGATGTGTTTCCGCAACGGGTTCGGCGGGGCGCTTACGCTGAGCGTGAACGGGGAAGAACGCCAGCATGGCAGGCTCGAGGACATGATCCTGGGCGTGCCGGAACTGATCGCCGCCCTGTCGCGGATGGATCGCCTGACGGCGGGGGATCTCATTTTTACCGGAACGCCCGCGGGCGTGGGCGAGTTGCGCGTCGGCGATCACGTGCATGCATCCATAGAGGGCGTGGGCGACCTGGATTTCCACGTTGCCGCCTGATTGCGCACCGTCCGTCCGGGCTGGCCGGCTCCCTTGCCGACGGGGCGTAAAATACCGGTAGTGAAAAAAGAGGGCGCATTCGATGAATGCCTCCATGAATCTTCCGGGCCGCGCCGAAGCCATGCCGGTCACCAATCACCACGCCGTACTCGGTCGCCCGATCCTTCCTCCGTTCCCCGAAGAGCTGGAAACGGCGGCATTCGGCATGGGCTGTTTCTGGGGCGTAGAGCGACTGTTCTGGGAGGCCCCGGGCGTCTGGACCACCGCCTGCGGCTATGCGGGCGGCAGCACCCCGAACCCGACTTATGAAGAAGTGTGCACCGGGCGCACCGGACATGCAGAAGTGGTGCGCGTGGTGTTTGACCCGCGGGAAACAAGCTATGAGAAGCTCCTGAACCTGTTCTGGGAAAATCACGACCCGACCCAGGGCATGCGTCAGCACGCGGATATCGGCGCCCAGTACCGCTCGCTGATCATGGTGGCCGACGAGGACCAGGCGGCCATGGCGGAAAAGAGCCGTGCGCGTTACGCCGAGGCACTCGCGGCACGCGGCATGGGGGCCATCACCACCGAAGTCATTCCCGCCGGCCCGTTCTATTACGCTGAGGATTACCACCAACAGTACCTGGAGAAGAACCCCGCGGGCTATTGCGGGCTCAAGGGCACCGGCGTGGTCTGCGCGATCGGCTGAAAGGCCGGGCGTTCAGGGCCGGACGCCCACGCTGCCCTCGCCGACACGTCCCCGGATGAAGTTCCACTGGTAGGTAAAAGTCAGCCGTTCCGTGCGTTTGCGCACCGCCGGCGGGAACGGCGGGAAGGGGGCGGCCAGGCGGATGATTTCCAGTGCCGCTGCATCGAGCACCGGGTAGCGGGAACGGCGGACGATCTGAATCGACTGGATGCTGCCGTCGGCATTGAGCGTGATCGACAGCGTCACGTGACCGTTCTTGACTTGCGCCGGAACCAGGTCGTTGTAATGCTCGTGCCCCACCACCTCGATACGCGAGCGCCACGCTTCCAGGTAGGGGGCGTATACGGATGCGCGGGCATTCGTGGTCGTGGCATTGCGCTTGGGATCGGGGCCCTTGATCCTGGGCAGGGTCACGATCGGCAGATGATTCTGGTCGAGCGAGGCGTCCTGGCTCGGCGGGACCAGCCTTGCGATCAGCGGCGGGCGCAGTGGGGCCGCTTCGTCCCGCCGGGCAACGGTGGTGTTGCCGTCGGGGCTGGCGAGGATATCTTCCAGGGATGGCCGTTGCCGCTCCGCCTCGCTGGGGGCGCTTGACGGAGCCGGTTGTGCCGGCAGGCTGGAGCGGAAATCGCTGTCGAGCCTGACTCCGGGATGCGGGAAGGGATCGCCCGAGCCCAGCGCCGGAAGCGGGGCGTCCAGGCGGCGCCGGTTGCCCGGGCCGCTCTGATTGGCCTGCGCCAGGTAATCCATCCGGCGCGGCGGCGGCATCACATGCGTATCGCGTACCAGCGTGACTTGCACCATCGGGTTGCTCGAGGCTTTGGGTACCAGCGAGACGAAACCGACGCCGAGGAGGATGACGCCGTGGGCGAGCAACGCGAAAATAAGCGCCGTCACCAGGCGTTCGCGCGTGATGGCGCGGTTGCTTAGCGTGAAGGGCAGTCCCTGTGGGCTCATGCCGCGGTGGTTCCCGGCGCCCGGGATTCGACGGCGTCGAAGAGGTCTCCGGCGATATTGAGATCGTACGCGCGATCGAGCTCACGCATGCAGGTGGGGCTGGTGACGTTTATCTCGGTCAGTGACTCGCCGATGATGTCGAGGCCCACCAGGTCCAGCCCGGCGGCGACTAGATGTGGGCCGACTGCCTCGGCTATCCGCCTTTCCGCCTCGCCCAGCGGCCGGGGTTCGCCGCGGCCTCCGGCCGCCAGGTTGCCCCGGCTTTCTCCGCTGGCCGGCAGGCGGGCCAGCATATAGGGCACGGGGTGCCCGGCGATGACGAGCACGCGTTTGTCGCCTTCGCGGATCGCGGGCAGGTAGCGTTGGGCCATGGCATGCCGGGTGCCGTTCTCGGTCAGCATCTCGACCACGGAGCTCAGGTTGGTGTCGCCCGGCCCGAGGACAAAGACCCCTCGCCCGCCCATGCCATCCAGCGGTTTGATGACGATGTGGTCCTCATGGCGATGAAATTCCCGAAAACTCTCAATCTCACAAGCAATTAGCGTCGGCGGCGCGAGGCCGGGAAACTTCAGGATGGAGGCTTTTTCATTGAAATCGCGCAAAGCCCGCGGCCGATTGATGACCCGGGCACCGGCGGTTTCCGCCAGTTCCAGCAGGTACGTCAGATACACGTATTCCTGATCGAAGGGTGGGTCCTTGCGCATCAGGATGACGTCAAAGTCCCCCAATGGCGCGGTTTCAGCCTCTCCGAGCGTAAACCAGTCCGTTTCCGAATCCCGGACCTCGAGTGCCCGGGCGCGGGTCCATGCAGCCCCACCCGTGGCCCATATCGCCCCGGAAGGCACGTAATACGGGCGATAGCCGCGTCTTTGGGCTTCCAACAACAGGGCCAGCGTTGTATCCTTGGCCGGGTGGATGGCCTCGATGGGGTCCATGATCACCGCGAGGCGGCTTCCACGTGGGGATTTGGCGGAGGTAGTTGCCATTGACTCAATAGCTTAAAAGCGAATATTGTGCTAGATATTAAGGTATATTGCATGCGTGGTCCTGGGGCGCGAACGATATGAACTCGACACAAGAACAGAATCGAGACGAGCGTTTGAAAGCTGCCAGCGGTCAGGGGGACCTGGAGGTGAATGAGGCAGTGACGGATCTGACTGGGGTAAAAGTGGTTGTGGTCGACGACTCGAAGACGATCAGGCGTTCCGCCGAATCGTTGCTGGGCCGCGCTGGAGCCACGGTATTGACGGCCGAGGACGGTTTCGAGGCGTTGTCGCTGATTGTCGACAGCCATCCGGATGTCGTCTTCGTGGACGTGATGATGCCCCGGCTGGACGGTTACCAGACCTGCTCCATGGTCAAGAGCAACCCGGCATTTCGCGATATTCCCGTGATCATGCTTTCCAGTAAGGATGGTTTGTTCGATATGGCCAAGGGGCGCGTCGTAGGGTCCGAAGAATACGTCACCAAGCCATTCACCAAAGATCAACTCATCGGCGCGGTCCAGCGCCATGTCTCGGCCAAACGCCGGGAAGTCAGCTGAGGTAGAGGCCTTTTACATATGCCAAAAGTTTTGATCGTGGATGATTCTCCCACGGAGACTCACGTGATGCGCACTGCGCTCGAGAAAGACGGGTTTGAAGTCCTGACCGCCGAAGACGGCGACACCGGGCTTCAAGTCGCCCAGGAATCCATGCCCGATGTCATCATCATGGATGTGGTCATGCCCGGCGTGAACGGGTTCCAGGCGACGCGCAAGATCACCAAGGATCCCAAGACGGCGAATATCCCGGTGGTCATCGTGACCAACAAGGATCAGCCGACTGACGAGGTGTGGGGCATGCGCCAGGGGGCCGCGGCCTACCTGACCAAGCCCGTCTCGGCCGAGACATTGCTCGCCAAGGTTCGCGAGGTCTGCGCCTGACATGGCCACCGAGGCGCTGGTTGCACTCCGGGATCGTCCCTTCGAGCTCCTTCTGGGGCTCGAAGAGGCGATCCTTGGTGCCGGCAGCAGCGCCCACCGTGCCAACGCAAGCCTGTGGGTCGGCGTGGCCTTTCGTCTTGGCCGCTATTACATGATCTGCTCGCGCACCGAGATTCGCGAGGTCATCACCTGGCCCGGCGTGTCGCGCATTCCACGGGCCAAACCCTGGCTGATGGGCCTCGCGAACGTACGTGGTCAGTTGTTGCCGCTGACCAACATGGCGCGTTGGGCCGGGATGGGAGATTCAGTGGTCTCGCGGTCCAGCCGCATCATCGTGGTCAATCACCCGGAAATCCCGGCGGGCCTGCTCGTCGACCAGGTGGTTGGCTTTCGCCGTTTTACCCCGGATGACGCCGCCGGCGCCCAACCGACGACCATGCCGGACACGTTGACACCCTTTCTTCTTGGGGCCTACGAGAGAGATAACGAAACCTGGGCAGTATTGAGTTTGCGCGACCTGGTCGAGTCCGAAGCCTTCCTGCAAGCGGCTTCCTGATCGGCGACCCGTCGGGCATGCACACCATTTATTGACCGGGATTATTAGAGGTAAACATTCATGGCAGAGACCAGAGCAACGGCACGCGGTACTGTCCTGACATACATCATGGGCCTGTTGGCGCTGGTGTGTATCGTCGGGGCTGCCGCAGACTTCTTTTTTGTTGCCCAGTACTCGGTATACGACGCGGAGTTCCTGGACCAGGCGTCCACTGTTGCGGTGCAGACGCAGGCCCTGCCGAACCTGGCACGTGATGCCCTGAACGGGAAATCCGAGGCTTTCGGCGACATGGCCAACGGCTCCGAGCGAATGTCCGCAGCCCTGGCGCTGATGGGTAGTGGCGATCCTCAGACCCTGATGCCCGCGGCATCCGGCGCGGTGGCGACCAGCCTCAGCTTGCTGCAACAACAGTGGCAATCCGCGTCCAAATCCGTACAGACCCTTGCCAAGGCGCGCACCAGTGTGCTCGTTTCCGTGCAGGCCGCCGATGCAGTGCGTTCCGAGATGCCTGCTTACGTGGACACCTGGAACGAACTGGTCCAGCGCATGACGGCGCATCATCTCTCGCGCGCATTGATAGGCCGCGCAGCCAACCAGGCGCTCCTGGCCTCGCAAACGCTGCAATACATGAACCAGATGATGAGCGGTACGGGGGACTTCACCGACGCAGGGCAGAGTTTCGTCAATAACGTCAACAGCTTCGGCAATGTGCTGACCGCGTTCATCAATGGCTCCGCAGAGATGAACATTTCCGCATTGCCGGATTATTCGGATATCCAGGCCGCGCTGGGCAAGCTCCAGTCGCAGTATCAGACGCTCAACTCCAACCTGCAGACGCTGGCGCCGATCGCCGGTTCGATCGTCGACTGGCAGAACGCCCGCATCGCATTGGAAACGGGCGGACCGAAGATGCTGTCCAATGCGCGCGACATTCTCAACAGCTATGAGGCACAACGCATCGCGCGCCCGTTCAAGCCGCTGTATGGCTACATCCTGGGCGGCATCGCGCTGCTGTTCATCATTGCCCTCGTGTTCCGGTACCAGATGACGGGCGAGGCCCGCCGCGCGGCACGTGCGCAGCAGGAAATGAACGAGCGGAACCAGCAGTCGATCATGCGCCTGATGGACGAGCTGGCAACGCTCGCAGATGGTGACCTGACCGTTCAGTTGGAGGTGACCGAGGACATCACGGGCGCGATCTCGGACTCGATCAACTACACGATCGAGGCGCTGCGCGACCTCGTGAAAACGATCAACGATACGGCGGTGCAGGTCGATTCCGCGGCGCGCCAGACGGAAGCTACGGCCTCCCATCTGGCGGAAGCGGCGGAGAACCAGAACGCCCAGATCACCACGGCCACGGCCTCCATCGCCCAGATGGCGCAATCGGTCGAACAAGTGTCGGCCAACGCGGAGCGGGCGGCCGAAGTGGCGCGCAGCTCGGTGAGCATCGCCCATAAGGGCGGCGAGGCGGTACGGCGCACGATCAACGGCATGACCAATATTCGTGAAACGATCCAGGAGACCTCCAAGCGCATGAAGCGTCTGGGTGAATCGTCCCAGGAGGTTGGTGACATCGTCGAACTGATCAACGACATCGCCGAGCAGACGAACATCCTGGCCTTGAATGCTGCCATTCAGGCATCGACGGCGGGTGAAGCCGGCCGCGGCTTCGGCGTGGTCGCGGACGAAGTCCAGCGCCTTGCAGAACGTGCCGCCGGTGCGACGCGCCAGATTGAAACTCTGGTGCGCACGATTCAGTCCGACACCAACGAGGCGATCCTCTCGATGGAGCAGTCGACCGCGGGTGTGGTGAACGGTGCCCAGCTTGCCGAGGATGCCGGTCACGCGCTGGACGAGATCGAAGCAGTGTCGAACAACATTGCAAAACTCATTCAGATCATCTCTGGCGCGGCGCGCGAGCAGGCGCAGGCCGCGAGCGAAGTGTCCAGCACGATGAGCGTGATTCAGGAAATCACCTCCCAGACCGCTGAAGGCACGGCGGTCACGGCACGGTCCATCGGAAAGCTGGCGGCCTTGTCAGCGGATTTGCGGCGCTCGGTATCGGGCTTCACGCTGCCGGACGAGGGCATGGAGATGGCCGGCGCAGGCGAAATGGACGAAAATGTGCCGAGCCTGGACGAAACGGGGGACTCCGATCAGGCGGAATTGGCGACTGCGGGCGGCTCGCTCTGAGGCCGGTGGCGCATTAGCCTGGAGGGGAGCCGATGTCTAGCGTCAATCTCGATTCACTGACCTGGATCAAGACCGAACTGGAGCGCTCGCTGGAAGCGTCTCGCCAGCGGTTGGACGCTTTCGCGGAAGAAACGAAAAACACCGCGCTGCTTGCGGAAGTCGTCGATCACCTGCACCAGGTTGCGGGCACCCTGACCATGGTCGAGGTGCGTGGCGGACAGATGCTCGCCGAGCATCTCGAGGCCTTGACCCGCGCGGTCAGGGAAGGTCGCATTTCGGCGGAGCGCTCGCACCTCGAGCCGCTCATGCGCGGCTGCCTGGAGCTGAGTGACTACCTTGACCGCATGGTGTCCGGGATGCGCGACAGCCCGGCCGTATTGTTGCCGGTTACGAATGAAATCCGGACCTTGCTGGGGCGCGAACCGCTCGCCCGGCAGCGCCGCCAATCGCCGGCCATTCCGACACCGCGCGGGGCCACGCCCGGGGAAAGTATCTCGGTACTGGCCGCGCGCTTGCGTCCCCGCTACCAGACGGCATTGCTGGCCTTCTACCAGGGTAGTGGCGGGGTTGAGCCCGTCAAGCAGATGCGTGCAGTGGTGGCCGAGCTGGAGATGGCCGCCTCGCATCCACCGGTGTTCGAGTTTCTGTGGATTGCCAGCGGCGTTCTCGAGGCCCTGGATGAGGAAGGGCTCGAACCGACGCTTGGAGTCAAGCGACTTCTGGGGCAGGTCGAGCGTGAACTCAAGCGCCTGTCGACCACGTCCGAGGCGGCACTCGCCGAAGAGCCCCCGGAGGCCCTGATCGACGAACTGCTTGCCGAAATCGAGGGCGCCACCTCCTCCGGAGAGCGGGTCAGTGCAATACGTGTCAATTTCCAGCTGGGGAAAACGGAAGATGGCACCCAGCAAGGCGGCGGCGCGGGACTCGGGTCGGCGTTGCTGCGCAGTGTCAGCACGGCCATCCTCGAAGATCTCAGCCGGGTGCATGACCGCATCGATATCTTTGTCCGCACCGGACGCAAGCAACCCTCCGAGTTGACCCCGGTTGCCACCACGCTCAAGAAAGCATCGGACGCGCTGGGCCTGATGGGTCTCGCCGAGTCCGGCGAGCGGGTCAAGCGCCAGAGTCAAATCGTGGCCACCATGGCCGGGAGCGGCAGCATTGAGGAACCCGCGTTGCTGCAGCTGGCCACCGAACTGATCGGTATCGAGGGCGAGGTCGAGGCATTCCTCCATGGCGCGGGCATGGACCCGCAGGCCGCGGCCCAGCGTAGTGCCCGGATGGCCACGCTGCGCGAGGTGCTCGCCGAAATCTCGCGGATCAAGAATGTCATCGGCGAGCATTTGCGCAACACCGGGGAAGCCGCGCCGCTCGGCGACCTGCCGCGTCTCGCGGACAATCTTGCCCGGACGCTTGATTTCATGAATTTGCCCGAGGTAGCGCCGCTGGTGCATCGCATGGCGCGTTACCTTGACCGCCTCGCGGCCCAGGAGCGCCTGCCGGAGCGGATCGAACTCGACCGGCTGGCGGATGCCGTCGTGAGTATCGAGTATTACGTCGAGGCGCTGCAGCGTGATCATGGCGCGCCCGAGTCGATGCTGGACAATGCCGCGCGCGCCCTGTCGGTCCTGGGGGTCGATGAAAACCAGGGCACTCCGGTGCCACGGCAAGCGGCACCGGCCGCAGTGCCGGAAAAAACTGCCGAGCTCGAAGCTCGCGCCGAATACAGGGTTCCCGGAGTTTCTCCCGAGATGCCCGCCGAGGCCGGGCCGGCAGTGCTCGAAGAGGCAGCCGAACCTTTCGGCGTAAGCGCGGAAGCGCCATTCGAAAGCCGGGAAACCGAGACTGCAGACGCCGAGGCTCCAGCCGCACATGCAACTGTCGAGGAGAAGCCTGCTCCTGTCGATTTGCCGCCGGTCAGTGAAGAAGGAGCCGATCCCGAGATCGTCGATATCTTCATCGAAGAGGCGCAGGAAGTATTCGAAACCCTGAACGAAAATTATCCGCGTTGGCGCGAGCGCAGCGATGACGATGAAGCGATCATCACCGTGAGGCGGGCCTTCCATACCCTCAAGGGAAGCGGCCGCATGGTGGGGGCCAAGCGGTTGGGTGAATTTGCGTGGGCCTGTGAAAATCTGCTTAACCGCGTGATCGACCACACCTTGCAAGCCAGCGACAGGCTGGTCGAAACGATGGGCCAAGCCATCACGGCATCCGAGGAATTGCTGCAACAATTCCGCGACGGCTCCGAACCCTCGGCGGACATTGCCACGATGATGGCGCGCCTGCATGCCTTGGCACGCGGCGAATTGCAGCCCGGGGATGCGGAAGCCGGAGAAGCTACCGAGGCTGAAGCGCCGGAAGAGGCGATCCTGCCAACCGCCTTCGAGCCGAGCCGGCCCGAAGCCCCGTCCGCGGTCGAATTCGAGTCCGAACAGGCCGAAGAGCAGGAGTCTGCCGGCTTCGCGGCCGCGGAAGAGGGCGTGGGCGAGGTGGCGCACGATGAGGCGCCCAGCGACGCCTTTGCCGCTGAATCGGCGGAAGAAACGGCTGCTCCCGTTCCGCGAATCGATCCCGTCCTCTACGAAATTTATTACAACGAGACGCAAACGCACCTGAAGAGCCTGCGCGACTGGCTTGACGCCGTGGCGCAGGATGGCGAGCAGTCGACCACGTTCGACCTCGAGCGTGCGGTGCATACCCTGCTGGGTAGCGCCCGCATGGCGCAAGTCGACCCCGTCGCCGATTTACTCAAGCCGCTGGATCGCCTGGTCAAACTGGCTGAGGCGGGGCAGTGGCCGGGCATCCGGCTGGCCGCGGAAATCGAAGCCGCTGCCGTCACCACCGAGGCAATGGTCAAGGCCTACGGCGACGCCGAACAGCCCTTGCCCGAGTACGCGGCATTGCGTGACCATCTCGAAGCCATGCTCAGCGAGCAGGAAGCGCGCAAACCCGCAGTGCAGGAGCCAGTGCCCGAGGCCGAAGACGCCGAAGCCGGGGCAGAGGATATTGCGGATGTCGCAGCGGAAGACGATCACGCTGTCACCGAGACCGCCGGGGAAGCGCCGGAAGAGCTGGCCGAAGAAACCGGCGGGCAGCCGGAGCCGATGGAAGAGGCGGCGAAGCCATCGCCGAGTCCTGCCGTCAGGCCGGTACAGTCAGTCAGCGTGATCAATTTGTCCAACCTCGAAGGTTACGATCCAGCGTTGGCCGAGGTCTTTCTCGCGGAGGCCGGCGAGCTTCTGGAGGGGGCCGATGGCTCGGTCCATAGCTGGTCCCAGGATCATGACCAGACAGAACCCCTGACGGATCTGCTGCGCCGCTTGCATACTCTCAAGGGCGGAGCCCGCATGGTCGGCCTGTCGCCGCTTGCCGACATGAGCCATGAGCTGGAATCACTGCTCGTGCGCGTGGCCGATGGCCGCGTTGCCGTGTCCGGCGACCTGTTGCGGCTCATCGAACGTGCATTCGATCGCTTGCATCGCATGCTTGAGCATGCGGCCGGTGACGGCCGTGTTCCGTTCGATACCGCGGTGCTGCTGGAGTTGCAACGTCATACCGGGTCGGCTTCCCTCTACGAAGAAGACGAGGAAGTTGAGCCGGACATTGAGGCGTTGCCCCCCGCGGCGCCGGAATCCGCCGCCGGAGAGGAGCAGGAGCAGGAGCAGGAAGAAAGTACTGTCGACGAGCCCGAGGCGGCCGCCGCCGAGGAAGACGAGGAAGAAAGACGGGTTGTTCCCCGCCTGCGCCACGAAATGGCACGCGTGCGCGCCGACCTGCTCGAGACTTCCATCAACAACGCGGGCGAACTGAGCATATACCGCAGCCGAGTCGAGCAGCAGCTGGTCAATATGAACCTGAACCTGGCCGAGCTGGACCGCACGGTCGAGCGTGTGCATACGCAGCTGCGCGAACTGGATATCGAAACCGAAGCGCAGATTCTTTCCGAGCATCGCGCGGAAACCGTGACCGAAGGATTTGATCCGCTCGAGTTCGACCGTTACACGCGCCTGCACGAACTGTCGCGCTCCCTGGCCGAGGCGGTCTCCGACTTGAGCAGCCTGCGTTCCTTGCTGGCCAGCGAATTGCAGCAGGCCAACGTGCTGCTGGAGCGGCAGGGCCGCGTCAATGGTGACTTGCAGGATGCGCTGATGCGCACTCGCATGGTGCCGTTCTCGTTATCCGCCGGGCGCTTGCGCAGGATCGTGCGCAATACCGCGGAAGAGACGGGCAAGCAGGCCGAGTTGAAACTGAAAGGCGTCGAGGGCGAGATGGACCGTCAGGTGCTCGAGCACATCCTCCCGGCGCTTGAACATTTGCTGCGCAATGCCGTTGTGCACGGCATCGAGGATGGCAAGACCCGGAAAAACCGCGGCAAGCCGGCTGTGGGGCAGATCGAGCTGCGCCTGCGCCGCGAGGGTGCCGACATGATCATCGAGGTTCAGGACGATGGCGGCGGGCTCGATCTCAAGGCGATTCGCGCGAAGGCGGAACAGGAACAGATCATCGAGCCGGGCGCGGAATTGAGCGAACGGGAATTGACCGAGATAGTTTTCCGCCCCGGTTTCAGCACGGCCTCTACCCTGACCCAGGCGGCGGGGCGCGGCGTCGGTATGGACGTGGTGGCTGCCGAGGCGCGCCAGGTGGGCGGCAGCGTCGAGGTCGAGACGATGCCGTTCGAGGGCGCATGCTGGCGCCTGCGCATCCCCGTTACGCTAGCAATCACGCAGACCCTGCTGATCCGCATCGGCAGGACGCTCTACCCCGTGCCATTGGCCAGCTTGAGCGGCATCCAGCGTATCCAGCGTGGCGAGCTGGAATCCTTGATGGCCAATGATACGCCGGCCTATGAGTATGGCGGCAATACGTACCGGATGCTTTCGTTGCCCCAGTTGCTGGGCGAAGAAGTGCTCGCTGCCGACGAAGAGGCGCCGCGTGTTCCTCTCCTGCTGGTCGATGTCGGCGACCGCCATGTCGCTCTCGTTGCCGACGATATGGAAGGCAACCGGGAAGTGGTGGTCAAGCCCGTGGGTCCGCAGATCTCTCATGTCCCCGGTATTTCCGGCGCCACCATCTTCGGCGACGGCTCGATCGGCTTGTTGCTCGACCTGGCGTCGCTGGTCCGGTCCCTGCCCCAGATCGAGACGCAGGAATCGCTGTCGGTGGCGAGCATGCATACCTCTGCCAGCATAGCCGATGTCGCGCCGCTGGTCATGGTGGTCGACGACTCGATCACCGTGCGCCGCGTCACGCAACGGTTGCTCGAGCGGCGCGGTGCGCGCGTGCTCACGGCCAAGGACGGTGTCGAGGCCCTGGAGCAGCTCCAGGACCACAAGCCGGATGTCATGTTGCTCGATATCGAGATGCCGCGCATGGACGGTTACGAATTGGCCGGCCATATGAAAAACGATTCACGCCTGCGGTCGATACCGATCATCGTGATCACCTCGCGTACGGGTGAAAAGCACCGTGCGCGCGCGGACCAGATCGGCATCGAGCGTTACCTCGGCAAGCCCTACCAGGAGATCGAATTGCTGGAAGCCATCCAGTCGCTGGTGGTCGGTTTCGATCCGCTCGGCACGCGCACGATGAATGCGGGCATGTCCGACGACGTTCACCTAGAGGAATAAGACTTGTCTGCAGATAATCGCGAGCTTTACTGCATTCTTTTGCCGGTCGGCAACGGCAAGCTCATGCTGCCGCGCAGCATCGTGGAAGAAGTGCGTGGCCTGGCCGAGCCCACGTCCCTGCCGGGATCGCCGCCGTGGCTGATGGGCAAGGTCAGATGGCGCGGGAGCTCGATCCCCCTGATTGCGATGGAGCCGCTCCTGGGCGGCGCGATTCCAGCCCCGTCCCGGCGCTCGCGCATGATCGTCCTACGCGCGCCACAGGACACGCTGGAGCCGGCCGCCATGGCAATCCTCGCGCAGGGCTTTCCCTACATCCTGCGAGTTACCCCGCAGCTATTGCTGGGTTCCACGCCGCCTGAAAGCGAAGAGCTGGTAGCGCGGATCAACCTGGGCATGGAATCCCCTGTGGTTCCCGACTTGCCGGCCCTGGCGGCCCAGTCGGCGAGCCTGATGGCCGCGGCGTGAGTGAAGCCGGCGTGACCCTTGCGCCGCCATCCCTGGCATAAACCTAGTCCGGATTCACTTTCCAGTTTCCCCACAGCGCCTGTACGGCAGCCAGTGCCGCGGGCCCGGCGGTTTCGGCGCGCAATACGTGTGGCCCCAGGCGCGCCGGGGTCCAACCCGATGCTTCAGCCCTGGCCAATTCTTCCGCGCTGAATCCGCTTTCGGGCCCGACCAGCAGCGCCAGGTTGCCGTCGGGGTGGGGCAAATCCGCCAGGTTGCACTCCACCTCGGGATGCAGAATCACCCGCGTGCCGTCAAAGCCTTCGTTCCAGAGTTGCGAGAGATGCCGGGGTGGCCGCAATTCGCTCAGCCGGCAGCGCCCGGACTGGGCGGTGGCTGCGGTCACGATGGATTGCCAATGCTCGAGCTTGCGCTCTGCGCGGCGTTCGTCGAGCCGCACCCGCGAGCGTTCGGTAAGCAGGGGGTGTATGCCTGTGGCCCCGAGTTCCACGGCTTTTTCCAGGGTCCATTCCATGCGGGTATGGCGGGAAATCCCGACGAAGAGATGGATCGGAAGCGGCGGCGGCGCCTCGCTGCGGTGCAGCGCCTCGATATCGACCCCGACCTGTGCCCCTTGTTGCGCCAATCGCGCCGTATATTCCCGGCCTTCGCCGTCGAAGACATACAGCGGCGCGCCGTCGCGCAGCCTAAGTACACGGGTAAGATGATGAGCGACAGCCTCGGTGACCGGCGCTTGCGAATCCGCATACGCGCCGGGCAAATAGATGCGGGGGATATGACTCATGCCCTTATTATGATCCCGGGTAAACAAAAGTCGCCAATCCAGGTGGGGTTTCCATGAATCGTGACAGCAGCAGCGACGCCTTCCCGGCAATGGACCAAGATGGCTGGTTTGCCGCGGCACGCCATGTTCCCAGCCCGCATGCCGACGAGCGGCCGGCCGCCACCCCGGTCTCGCTGATCGTGATCCATGGAATCAGCTTGCCGCCGGGAGTGTTCGGCGGCCCATGGGCCGAGGACTTCTTTTGCGGCCGGCTGGATGTGTCCGTGCATCCTTACTTCCGCGAGATAGCCGGCCTGCGTGTGGCTCCGCACCTGTTGATCCGGCGTGACGGGAGCCTGATACAGTTCGTCGGGTGCGAGCGCCGGGCGTGGCATGCCGGCGTGTCCGAATGGCGCGGCCGTGCGAATTGCAACGATTTCTCCGTCGGCATCGAACTCGAAGGCACGGATACACGGCCCTATGCCGATGCGCAATATGCACGGCTGGTCCCGGTCATACTCGCTCTGCGTGCCCGTTATCCGGATATCGATGCTGCCGCCATCACGGGCCACAGTGACATCGCGCCGGGCCGCAAAACCGACCCGGGACCGGCGTTCGACTGGGATCGGATCAGGACAGAATTGGCGTACGGGGGTTACAATTTCCGCAGGGAGCAAATGGCGGAGAAGGGCGGGGAGGCCTAGACGTGAATTTCATCATCATTCTGGTGTCGCTTCTGCTCGACCAGATCATGCGCTGGTTCGAGCATGTTCGCCTGCATCCCTGGTACGAAACTCCGTTGGCCCGCTGGGCAGCTGCGGCGCGCACTGCCGCCACCCCGGCGCAGGCGCTTGCCGCGCTCGCGCCGAGTTTCATCCTGGCTTTCGTCGTGGGCGCAGTGGCCTGGGGGCTGGAGCGTCTCAATCCCGTTCTCGGTTTCTTGTACGGCGTGCTCGTGCTCGTGCTGTCACTGGGGCCGCGCAACCTCACCCTTCAGGCAAATGCCTATCTCCGGGCCCGGGCGTCGGGCGACCGCAAGCGCGCCCAGGCTATCGCCGCGCTGGTCCTGGAACGTGAGCCTCCCGAGGACCTGTCCAGCGCCGGTGGCGAAATCGCCGAAGCGCTACTGGAGAGGGCGGGCGATTATCTGTTTTGCGTGATTTTCTGGTTTGCCGTCCTGGGGCCGCTGGGAGCCGCGCTTTATCGCACCGCCGACACCCTGGCCGTGCGGGCGGCGGCCGATGCCCCGGACAGCGCCTATGCCGATTACAGCCAGAGCCTGAAGCAGGTCATGGCCTGGATACCCCTGCACCTGCTGGCCCTGACTTATGCCGTGGCCGGCAGTTTCGACGAGGCGATGAGCGACATGCGCAAGGCCTGGCGCGAGGCAGGCACGCATTTCTGGGATCGCGGGAACCTGGTCCTGGCCTATGCGGGGCGCCGCGCCGTGCACGCGGTGGCGGGTGAGGCCACGGATGAAGTGGAACTGATGCACGCCGCCGTGGATCTGATCTGGCGCGGTTTCGTCATATGGCTGACGGTTATCGGCTTGATTACGCTGCTGGGTTGGCTGTTCTGAGATCACCTTTCGCGTCACGGGTGTTCGCCGGTGCGTGTCTTGCTGCCTTCTGCCTTGTCTCTTCGCCCGGCGCGAATGCGGCACCGGTACAGGTAACGGATGCCCTGGGCGAAACCGTGCGCTTGCCGGCGCCGGCCCGGCGTATCGTGAGCCTCGCCCCCAGCGTGACCGAACTTGTCTATGCCGCCGGCGCGGGCCCGCGTCTCGTGGCGGTATCCGCGTACAGCGACTGGCCCATGGCTGCACGCCGCCTGCCCCGGGTCGGCGATGCCTTTCGCATCGATCTGGAGCGCATCGTGGCGCTCAAGCCGGACCTGGTCATTGGCTGGGCCAGCGGCACCTCACCCAGCGAGCGACGCGCATTGCACAGGCTCGGTCTGCCGCTGGTGCTGCTGGCCCCACGCAAGCTGGACGATATTGCCCGGGCCTTGCGGCTGATTGGCAAAGCCGCGGGCACGGATGCTGCAGCCGAGCGTGCCGCCCGGGCATTCATTGCCGCCCGCGACCGCCTGCGCGCGGACTATGCAGGACGCCGCCCGGTGCGGGTTTTCTACGAACTTAGCGAAGCCCCCCTGTATACGGTGGGGGGCTCCCAGATCATCAGCCAGGTGATTCGCCTGTGCGGGGGGCGCAACGTTTTTTCCGATCTCGGCAAGCTGGCGCCGGTGGTGACGCGCGCGGCCGTTCTGGCTCGCAAGCCGCAGGCGATCATGATCGGGAGTTACCGGGGGGCAGCGGCTGCGTTGGCGCAGTGGAGGCAGTGGCAATGGATTCCCGCGGTGAGGCATGACAATCTGTTCCTCGTACCCGGGGATATCCTCGGACGGGCGACGCCGCGCCTGCTCGTGGGAGCGGCGCGGGTCTGCCGCGATCTCGAGCGCGCGCGCGAGCGTATCCATGCCTCGAAGCCGGGGGCCTGAGGACGCCGCCGGTCAGCGGCCCTTGATACCCTCGAGCCGGGCACTGGCCCACATGATTTCCTCTCCCGCCCCGGCCCGGGTCAGTACCCGGCAGAGAACGAACAGCAGGTCGGAAAGGCGATTGAGGTAGTGGAGTCCCTCCACGTTGATGCCGTCCTCTGCGGTGGCGAGCGCGGCCAGCCGCCGTTCCGCGCGCCGCGCCACCGTTCGGGCCAGATGGCAGGCCGCCGCGGCCTGGCCACCGCCCGGCAGGATGAATTCCTCGAGCGGCGGCAGGGTGACGTTGAAGGCGTCGAGTTCCTGCTCCAGCCGATCCACATCCGCGGCCTTTACCAGGGTGGTGCCGGGCATCGCCAGTTCGCCCCCCAGGTTGAACAGTTCATGCTGCACGCGCACCAGTGTGGAGCGCACAGGTTCCGGCAGCGCCGCGGCAAGCACCATCCCGATCGTGGCATTGAGTTCGTCCACCGTCCCGTAGGCCTCCACCCGGGGGCTGTGCTTGGGTACCCGGCTGCCATCGGCCAGACCCGTGGTGCCATCGTCTCCGGTTCTCGTGTAGATGCGGCTGAGGCGGTGTCCCATGACGGTGTCCTGGCGCTCGGAGTGAGCACAAGATCATAGCAGTCGGGCTGGCCTCTCAGGGGTCCGGGATATCGACGTTCTCGCGGTGGGCGAGGAATTCCGGGCGTGGGCGGAGCCCGTTGAACGGCGCCTGGAGTGGATTCTCGAGACTGTTGAAGACCAGGAACACGTTGCTGCGGGGCCATGGCGTGATGTTGGAGCCCGACCCGTGCATCAGGTTGCAGTCGAAGAAGGTCACGCTGCCGGCCGGGCCGGTCGCACTGGTCAGTCCGCCCCTATCGATCATGCGCGAGAGATGCCCGGGATCCGGAACCCCGAGATCCTGGCGCTTGAGCGAACGCTTGTAATTGTTCTCCGGGGTCACGCCGGCACAGGACAGGAACTGCTTGTGCGAACCGGGCACCAGCATCAGCGGGCCGTTCACGGCCGTGTTTTCGGTGAGCGAGATCGAGCAGCTCAACGTGCGCATGCGCGGCAACCCGTCCTCCACGTGCCAGGTCTCGAAGTCCGAGTGCCAGAAGAATTCACGCCCCTTGAACCCGGGTTTGTAATTGATCCGGCTTTGCAGGATGTAGGCGGCACCGCCCAACAGTTGCCGCGCGATTCGCACGATGCGCGGATCATGGCACAGGAGGCCCGTGGCGCAGTCGTCCAGGTGCACGGCGAACAGGGAGCGCAATGCGCCGCTGTCGGGTTCGGTGATCGCTTCTTCCCGGCCGCGCACTCCGGGATCCCGCCGCATGCGGTCCAGGTCTTCTTTTACGGCGGCGATTTCTTCCCGGCTGAAGAAGGCGGGGAAATGGAGGTATCCGTCCCTGGCGTAGCGTGTCATCGTCGCCTCGTCGAGAGGACCGGCGACGGGCGAGCCGTAGACGACCGGATCGCGCCGCGGCATGAGGCGGTATTCCCCGCCCGTGCGTGACGGATAAAGATCCCGTGTTGTCGTGGTTTTTTCGTGAGCGATGGCGGTCATGGGCACCTCCTTCGCAGACGTTCGGAATGTGGATATAACGGAAAAGGGGCCCGCCGTGGCGAACCCCTTCATTCTATGGAATTGCAAGACGCCGGAATCGTCAACCCCCCGCCTGTCGGCGGACACTCTGACCGGCGTCAATATCCGTTGCTATCAGGACGCGGCCTTGGCCTCCCCGGGTGCCGGGTAGGCGCCGGTCTCGTCGTGGGTTTCCTGGCCGGTGACCGGCGGATTGAACACGCACACCAGGCGCAGGCCGTCCTTGCCGGCGCGCAGCTTGTGGTCGTCGTGCTGGTCGAGCGCATACAGGGTGCCCGGCCGTATCGAGTGGACCTTGCCGTTGGCGAGCTCCTCGATCTCGCCATCGCCCTCGATGCAGTAGACCGCCTCCAGGTGGTTCTTGTACCAGAAGTGGCTCTCGGTGTTCGGGTAGATGTGGGTCTCGTGCATCGAGAACCCCATGCCGTCCCCGGCCAGCAGGAAGCGGTAGCTCGTCCAGGTCTTGGAATCGACCTGTTTGTCGGTTCCCTTGGTCTCGTCGATATGTCTGACTAGCATTAAAAACTCCTTCAGGGTTGCTTGAAAATTTTCTTGCGGCCCGATTCAGGCGGCGCTACGTTTTGCCAGCACCTCGGATACGCTTTCGGCGATGATGCCGAGGCCCTTTTCCAGGTCCGCGTCGCTGGTCGTGAGCGGCGGCAGCAGCTTGAGGACTTCGTCGCCCGCGCCGGCGGTTTCCACGATCAGGCTTCGTTCGAAGGCTGCCGCGGAAATCTTGTTGGCCGTGTCTTCACCGCTGAAGGCGAGCCCCTGGATCAGGCCCCGACCCCGCACTTCCGTGATTTCCTCGTGCGCGCCCGCGATCTTGTCCAGGTGCCTCCGGACAAGCTCGGCCTTGCGCAGGGTCTCTTTCTGAAGCGTATCGTCGCGCCAGAAATCCAGGGCGGTGGCACCGGTCACGAACGCGGGGTTGTGGCCGCGGAAGGTGCCGTTGTGCTCGCCCGGATCCCACTGGTCGAGGTCCGGCCGGATCAGCACGACCGCGAGCGGCAGGCCGTAGCCGGACAGGGACTTGGACAGCGTGACCATGTCGGGCTTGATCCCGGCGCTCTCGAAGCTGAAGAAGGGGCCCGTGCGGCCGCAGCCGACCTGGATGTCGTCGACGATCAGGACGATGTCGCGCGCGCGGGCGATCTTCTCCAGGCGCTGCAACCACTCGTCGCTGGCGACGTTGACGCCGCCCTCCGCCTGTACCGTCTCGAGGACGATGGCGGCCGGCTTGTCGACGCCACTGCCGGCGTCGTCGAGCACGGTTTCGAGGTAGGCGAGGGTGTCGCCCTCCTCGCCGAGGTAGCCCGCGAACGGCATCGGCGTGGCGTGCGACAACGGCACGCCGGCGCCGGCGCGCTTGAACTGGTTGCCCGACAGGGCCAGCGAGCCGAGCGTCATGCCGTGGAAGGCGTTGGTGAAAGCGATGACGCTATCGCGCCCGGTGACCTTGCGTGCCAGCTTGACCGCGGATTCGACGGCATTGGTACCGGTCGGTCCGGGGAACTGGATCCGGTACTCGAGGCTGCGCGGCTTTAGGATCATCTCGTTGAAACGTTCCAGGAAGGTGCGCTTGGCCACGGTGTACATGTCCAGGCTGTGCACGATGCCGTCGCCCTTGAGGTATTCGATCAGGGCGTCCTTGAGGCGCGCGTTGTTGTGCCCGTAATTCATCACGCCGGCACCGGCGAAGAAATCGAGGTAGCGCTTGCCGTTCTCGTCCGTCAGCCAGCTTCCCTCGGCCTTGCTGAACACGACGGGGAAGCTGCGGCAATAGCTGCGCACCTCGGATTCGAGCTGGGTGAAAGTGTCGGTGTTCATGGCATGGTCTCCTGTAGTCGATGCAAGTCTTGAAAATGTCTCGTGGGTGTTCGTGTGCCGGCCGCTCAGGTCCGGGGTTTCAGCGGCCCGATGCGCAGAAGCGGTTCCGCGGCATGACCGGGCGGGAACAAGTCGCTGGTAAAGCCCGTCCCGGTTTCCAGCGCCGCGTCCTGTTCGCGGGCGAAGGCGGCGAACAGCCGGTTGGAGGGCTCGTTGGCCGCGTCCACCGTCGCGGTGAGGAAACGCGCGTCGCGGTTGGCGGGGCGTTCGACGAGTGCGTCGAGCAGGCGCTTGCCGAGGCCCTGCCCGCGGCCCGCCGGAGCGACGCCGACCTGCCACACGAACACGGCCTCGGGGTCGCTGGGCGGGCGGTAGGCGGCGACGAAGCCGGCCAGTTCGCCGTCCTGTTCGGCGACGATGCCGTGTTGCGCGAAATGCGTGCACAGCAGCACGTAGCAGTAGGCCGAGTTGGATTCGAGCGTGTCGTCGCTTTCCACCAGGGCGTGGATGCGGCGCCCGTCCTCGGCGCGTGGTGCGCGTAATTCCATGGTTGCCTCGCTCAGGCCGCGGCCCGGCGGGCCGGGCGGATGAATTCTTCGTGCAGCACCTGCGTGGCACTGTCGATCGAGCTTTCCGGCAGCAGGCAGGACAGGGCGTCTGGGGCCTCCAGCCACTGCCGCGGCAGGCATTCGAAGTCGGCTAGGCGGGCGGTGAAGCGCCGACGCGTGTCCTCGTCGTTCTCGATGCCCGGCCCGACGACCGAAACCGAACCCATCGTGCTGGATGCCGTCACCGCGGCCTTGAAGTGCGCATTGAGGCGCTCGCCGCAGCCTTCGGGTTCGGACAGCTGTTCAACCGGCACGAGCATTTCATGGTGCATCCCGCCAGCGTGGACGGGAGAGGCGCGGTAATGGAACGGTTCGTTCAGTTCAAGCACTTCGAGCGCCTGCTGCAGGGTGTCTTCTTCCGCATGCGCCTGCCACTGCATGCGCACGAGGCCGCCATGGGCGGCAATGCCGATGGTGCCGCCCGGCTTGCGCTCCTGCCGGTCGACCAGCGTGCCGCCCTGGTCGGAGAAAGTGGAAACGGCGTAGACCGGCGTGCCGGTCTCGCGGGCATATTCCACGGCCCTGGCGTTGAGCACGCGTGCGCCGTGGCGCGCGAGCGCGAGCATGTCTTCATAGGCCATCCGGTCGATGCGCATGGCCTCGGGCACGACGCGCGGGTCGGCTGAATAGATGCCGTCCACATCCGAGCATATCTCGCAGCGTTCGGCCTCGAGCGCCGCGGCGAGCGCGACCGCCGTGGTGTCGGAGCCGCCGCGGCCCAGGGTGGCCACTTCGCCGGCGGGCGTCAGCCCCTGGTAGCCGGCCACTACGACAATGCGGCCGCGTGCGAGTTCTTCGCGCACCCTTACGGGGTCGACGTTGCGCACGCGGGCGTTGAAATGCGTCGGATCGGTGTGGATGCCGGCCTGCACGCCCGTAAGCGAGATGGCGTCGGCTCCGAGCTCGCCCAGCGCCATGGCCAGCAGCGACATGGAAATGCGTTCGCCGGCCGAGAGCAGCATGTCCAGCTCCCGCGGTGCCGGCTCGGAGGCCAGGGCCTGGGCACGGCCCAGCAGCTCCGAGGTCATCTTGCCCATGGCGGAGACGACGACCACGACGTCGTGGCCGGTTTCGCGGGTCTTGGCGATGCGCGCGGCAACCCGGCGCAGATGGTCGAGGCTGGCGACGGACGAGCCGCCATATTTTTGGACGATCAAGCTCATTGTTGGCTGAATACTCCGAATATTGCTGCTGCGGTAAGAAGGTTCCGGGCGTCGTTCAACCCGTGGGCAACGGGGAGGCGCCGCTATTCTCCGCCGCCAGGGTGGACTCCAGTATCGGCTCGATGGCGTTGCTGGAGGGGGTCAGTGCGTGCCCGGGGGCGAGCAGGGGTGCCGCATCGAGCGAGTCCGCCTCCAGCAGGGTCACGACGGCGGACAGGGCCTGCGACAGGTTCTTGCGGCGTGCGGGCGGCAAGGCGCCGAAGCGCTGCACGAAGCGGTCCTGCAGCGAGGGCGAGGTCGTGGCGAGCAGCTTTTTCCCCTGCTCGCTCAGGCTGATCAATACTTGCCGCCGGTCGGTTTCCGAGCGTGCCCGTGCGATAAGCCCCCGCGCATGCAGGCGGTCGAGCAGGCCGGTCACGGTCTGTGGGGAGATCGACAGTGCATTGGCCAGTGCGCCGGCGCTGAGCATGCCGGCGTTCCTGAGCACGCGCAGACACAGGAGCTGCGCCACGGTCAGCTCATGGGTGCGTGCCAGGTCGCGGCTGGCGAGCGAGAGTGCGCGCACGATGCGTCGAACATCCCGCAAGACATTTTCGGTCTCGTCTTCGTCGGTGTGTGACTCGGTCATGCTCCGGCTCCGAAAGTTCAATGTTGCGAATATTACGTCAAGCGAAATATTAACGCAATGAAGCATTTGATGCAAGGGGGGTTCGTACCCCCGTGGGTGCGTTAAGGGCGGTTCTCCGTACAATGCTCCGGAGCGTTCGGGAATTGAGTGTCTTGATCTGGATCGTTTTGGCTTTCGTGGTGGCTTACCTGCTCGGCTCGGTGCCGGGCGGGCTGGTGCTCGGCCGCATGGCCGGGATCGACCTGCGGGTCTATGGCAGCGGCAATGCGGGTGCCACCAATGCCGTGCGCGCCAAGGGCATGGGTTTCGGCGCGGCCGTATTCGTGTTCGATGCAGCCAAGGGCATTCTCGCGGTGGCGATCCTGCCCTACCTGGTTGCGGCGCCGTTCCCGGGGCTGGCGGAAGGCTGCGCCGGTGCCGTGATCCTCGGGCATGTGTTCCCGGTCTGGTTCCGCTTCCGCGGCGGCAAGGGCTTTGCCACCGCGCTGGGCACAATCCTGATCCTCTCGCCCCTGTCCCTGGCCGTGGTCGTCGGTGCCTGGATCCTCGTCTTGCTGTTGACCGGCTATGTGAGCGCGGCCACCTTATGCGGGGCCGTGGCCTTCCCGGTCTACGTGGCCCTGGCGGGCCACGGGCATTGGACGCCGCTGTTGCTGTTCTCGATTGCGCTCGCGCTGTTTCTCATCTTTACGCATCGCAGCAACCTGTTGCGCCTGATGTGGGGTAATGAAAACCGTTTCCATAAAGTCTGGCTGTTCGGGCGTGGACGTCGCTGAGCTCGACCGTTTGCTCGATCTGCTGATCGGCTCGCCCCGGCCGCTGGCGCGGGCGGCGCTGGGCCGCCTGCTGAGTGTGTCCCCGTCGGGGATGGGGCGCCGGCTGGAGCAGCTGCGCGCACTGAATGTGCCCGTCGGCGAAGGCCGGGACGGGGTGTTCGTCGATTGCGCGGATACGCTCGATGCACGAGCCATTGCCGCGGGCCTTGCGGATATGCCGACGCCGCCGCATGTCGAGATGCGGCGCCTGTGCGAGTCCACGAACCGCCTCGCTGCAAGCGGCGAGACACCCGGGCTGTATCTTGCCGAGCTGCAGATGGGCGGGCATGGCCGCCGTGGCAGCGCCTGGCGGCAGGCGTTTGCCTCGGGCATTGCCCTGTCCTGCGCGGTGCGCATGCCGTTGCAGCGTTTCGATGGCCTGGCCGTGGCCCTGGCCGTGGCCGTGGTCGGGGCGCTGGAGGCGCTCGGGTATGCCGGGATCCGCCTCAAGTGGCCGAACGACCTGTACTTTCACGACGCCAAGCTCGGCGGCTTGATGGTGCAGGCGGAAGGCGGGCGCTCCCCGCGCCTCGTCGTTGGCCTGGGGCTCAACGTCCACGAGGCGCCGCGACTGGAAGAGCGCGCCACGGCAGCGCTGGATCAGGTGGCTCTTCCCGGGCTGACGCGCAATGCGCTGGCAACGGGGCTTGCCCGGGCCCTGTCGAAGGGGCTGGATAAGTTTGCTCGCCAGGGATTTTCCGGTTTTGCTGAAGAGTATCACCGGCTGGATATCCTGGCTGGACGCGCTGTGCGCCTGGTTACCGCCGAAGGCCCCGTGGACGGCGTTGTCCGCGGTGTCGGCGAGGTGGGTGAGCTTGCCATTGAAACGCCGGCGGGTCTTTGTCATTACGCGGCCGGTGAAGTGAGTCTGGGGGCATGTCGGAGCATCTGATTGTAGATATCGGCAGTACACACGTTGCCTGGCGCCGGGGCGACGAGACGGGGCGTGCGGCTCACCGTGGCCACCCGGGCTCGATCATCACCAGGCAGGTGGCCGGCCGGCCGGACAGGATCGTCGCCGGCAGTGTTGCCGCCCCGCTCGCGTTGCAGGAGTTCGTTGACGCCGTCGAGGCTCACTGGGGGTTGCGCCCGCAGATGCTGGCGGCGACGTCACGGTCACACGGTGTCAGCAATGGCTACCGCCGTCCCGGGTTGCTCGGCATAGACCGCTGGGCCGCACTGGTCGCGGCATTCGTGCACCACGGCGCCCCGGTCCTGGTCGCGGATTGCGGGACCGCCCTGACGGTCGATTGCGTCGACGCCGATGGCCGGCATCGTGGCGGCTGGATAGCGCCGGGGCTGGGATTAATGCGCGAGGTGCTTGCCAGGGGCACGCGGCTCGGGGAGGTGCTCCCGGAGGAGGGGATGCCCGGAGAAAACGTTTTCGGCAGCGATACGGGCGAGGCCGTCGCGCTGGGATGCCTGGGGGCGCTCACCGGGGCGCTGGAACGCGCGCAGCGCGAAGCGGTACGTGGCTGCGGCGCGGGGTGCCGCTTGCTGCTCACCGGCGGCGATGCCGGGACTGTCCATGATCGGCTTTCTCCCGACTGGCGGGTTGTCCCGGGACTCGTGCTGGATGGGCTGGAATTGCTCGACGGGGGCGGCCGGTGAAGCTGGGCGCGCTCATCCTGGTGCTCGCCAACATCGCGGTCTTTCTCTGGTTCCGCTGGGCGTTGCCGGCGTCGCCGGCTGCCGAATCGGGGTTGGCCGCAGCGGCGAGCGCGGCACACCCGCTGAAAATCCTCGGCGGTCCCGGAACCGGCGGCACCTGTTTGCTGTTCGGTGCCAGCATGGATGCCACGCATGCCCGGGCGCGCGCTGCCGCCCTGCGCCATCAGGGTTACAGGGCACTCGCCGTGACGCGCCCCCAGCAGCAGGCGAGTGGCTACTGGGTCCTGGTGACCGGGTTCGGAGACCTCGGTGCGGCGCGAAAGGCGGCGGACAAGCTGCGCAGCGGCGGTATCAGGGATCTGCTCGTGCTGAGTGACGCACAGGGCGGGGCCACCTTGTCGCTGGGCCTGTTCAGTGATCTCGACCATGCTCGCAAGCGGGCCGGCCACGTCAGGGCACTTGGCTTCAGGCCACAGATACGGGAACGGTTTCGCGCGGCGTCGACTTGGACCGTACAGGTGCCAGCCTCGGCCAGCGCCCGCGCCGCGTTTGCCAAGCGGGCTGCGCCCGGCATTTGCCGCATGTCCCCAGGTGCGCGCGACTGATAAAATAAATGGCTCACCGAAGCTGGCGTAGCTCAGTTGGTAGAGCGGCTGTTTTGTAAACAGCGGGTCGGGGGTTCGAGTCCCTCCGCCAGCACCATTCGGACTCGATGACCGCCGCCCGGCCCATGGGGTCCCCACGGGACGGGACGGGCGCCGCAGGTGCCCGATTCCAGCCGTGAAAGGCTTGACTGTATGGCTTGATTTCATGATAATAGCCAGCTTGCTCTCGCGGAGGGGTACCCGAGTGGCCAAAGGGGGCAGACTGTAAATCTGCTGGCTTACGCCTACGTAGGTTCGAATCCTACCCCCTCCACCAGGATTGATATGAGTCCGGAAAAAACCCTAAGCGGGTGTAGTTCAATGGTAGAACCTCAGCCTTCCAAGCTGATGATGTGGGTTCGATTCCCATCACCCGCTCCAGTGCGGAAGGTGGCCAGTTCCGCCCATATAGCTCAGTCGGTAGAGCACTTCCTTGGTAAGGAAGAGGTCACCGGTTCAAATCCGGTTATGGGCTCCATGTTGGGTGGCGGCGGTGACGCGACCGCGGCTGTTTGTTTTTGTTGATCTGATTTTGCCGGGAGGCCGGTGGCATGTCCAAGGAAAAGTTTGAGCGTACGAAGCCGCATGTGAATGTGGGCACGATTGGTCACGTTGACCACGGTAAGACGACGCTGACGGCGGCGATCACGAAGGTGGCGGCGGAGCATTTTGGCGGGGAGTTTGTTGACTTTGCCAAGATTGACAATGCGCCCGAGGAGCGTGCGCGCGGGATCACGATTGCGACCTCGCACGTGGAGTATTCGACGGACAAGCGCCACTATGCGCACGTGGACTGCCCGGGTCACGCGGACTATGTGAAGAACATGATCACGGGTGCGGCGCAGATGGACGGTGCGATTCTGGTGGTTTCGGCCGCTGACGGTCCGATGCCGCAGACGCGCGAGCACATACTTTTGTCGCGCCAGGTGGGTGTGCCCTACATCGTGGTATTCCTGAACAAGGCGGACATGGTTGACGATGCGGAGCTTTTGGAGCTGGTGGAGATGGAGGTGCGTGATTTGCTCTCCAAGTACGAGTTTCCGGGCGACGACACGCCGATCATCACCGGCTCTGCTCTGAAGGCGCTCGAGGGCGACCAGGGCGAGCTGGGAGCCCAGGCGGTGGTGAAGCTGCTGGAGGCGATGGATGAGTACATTCCGGTGCCTGAGCGTCCGGTGGACCAGCCGTACCTGATGCCGATCGAGGACGTGTTCTCGATTTCGGGTCGGGGCACGGTGGTCACGGGCCGTATCGAGCGCGGTGTGGTGAAGGTCGGCGAGGAAGTGGAGATTGTGGGCATCAAGGACACCACCAAGACCACGGTGACCGGTGTGGAGATGTTCAGGAAGCTTCTGGACCAGGGTCAGGCGGGCGACAACGTGGGCGTGCTGCTGCGCGGCACCAAGCGTGACGAGGTCGAGCGTGGTCAGGTGCTCGCGAAGCCGGGCTCGATCACGCCGCACACCGACTTCGAGTGCGAGGTCTACGTGCTGACCAAGGAAGAGGGCGGACGTCACACGCCGTTCTTCAAGGGCTACCGCCCGCAGTTCTACTTCCGCACGACGGATGTGACCGGAGCGGTGGAGTTGCCCTCGGGCACGGAGATGGTGATGCCGGGCGACAACATCAAGATGACGGTGTCGCTGATTGCCCCGATCGCGATGGAAGATGGGCTTCGCTTTGCGGTGCGCGAGGGCGGCCGCACGGTGGGCGCCGGGGTGGTCTCCAAGATCATCAAGTAAACCTTGAGGCGGCCCGGCGCTGTGCCGGGCCGTCCATTCGGAGTACAGGCCAGTAGCTCAATTGGTAGAGCAGCGGTCTCCAAAACCGCAGGTTGGGGGTTCGAGTCCCTCCTGGCCTGCCAATGGCGCAAGTGGCGCGTTAGGCAACAGGTAACCGATGACTGATATCAAGCCCGACATCAAGACCCACGTTTCGGCGTTGGACGCGTTGAAGCTCGTGGCGGCCGTGGTGCTGATTATTTTCGGTGTCGGCCAGTTCTATTATTACGGGTCGCATCCGCTGGTATACGGCGGCGAAGCCCACCAGATCACCGCGGCCGTGCGCCTCCTGGTACTGCTCGGGGCCTTGGGCCTGGCGGTCGTGCTGGCGCGCTTTACCGGGATCGGCGCCAGTTCCTGGCGCTACTTGATGAGCGCGCGGGCCGAAATGCTGCGCATGGTGTGGCCCAGCCGCCAGCAGACCATCCAGACGACCATCGTGGTGATCGTGATGGTGGTGTTGCTGGGTGTCGGCCTGTGGCTGGTCGACATGGCCAGCTCCAAGCTCCTTGGCTTGATCACCGGCATTAGCGGGTAAGGACGATTCATGACGATGAACTGGTACGTGGTGCATGCCTACAGTGGCTTCGAGCAGCAGGTGAAGCGGGCGCTCGCTGATCGCATTGCGCACAGCGGCATGGAATCGAGTTTCGGTGAAATCCTGGTCCCCACCGAGGAAGTGGTGGAAATGAAGGACGGGCGTCGTCGCAAGAGCGAGCGCAAGTTCTTCCCCGGCTACGTGCTGGTGCAGATGGATATGAACGACCAGACCTGGCATCTCGTCAAGAGCGTGCCCAAGGTCATGGGCTTTATCGGCGGCACGCCGGACCGGCCCGCGCCGATCTCCGATCGCCAGGCCCAGGAAGTGCTCGACAGGATGAAGGCCGGCGCCGACAAGCCGCGGCCCAAGGTGCTGTTCGAGCCGGGCGAGGTCGTGCGTGTCATCGACGGGCCGTTCAATGATTTCAGCGGCGCCGTGGAAGAAGTGAATTACGAAAAGAACCGGCTCAAGGTGGCGGTGTCGATCTTCGGTCGCGCGACCACCGTGGAGCTGGCCTTCAATCAGGTCGAAAAGACCTAGGGATTTTCAGGAGCGTGCCAGCGGCGACGCGGGCGCGTCTCACAACGGGGAGCCGGAGCGCGAGCGATGGCGTCAGTACCCACACAGAGGTGAACGATGGCTAGAAAGATTCAGGCATTCGTCAAGCTGCAGGTGCCGGCCGGGCAGGCCAACCCCAGCCCGCCGGTCGGTCCGGCGCTGGGTCAGCATGGCGTGAACATCATGGAGTTCTGCAAGGCCTTCAATGCCCAGACTCAGGGCATGGAGCAGGGCCTGCCGGTGCCCGTGGTGATCACGGTCTACACCGACCGCAGCTTTACCTTCATCACCAAGACGCCGCCGGCGTCGGTGTTGTTGCGCAAGGCCGCCGGGATTCCAAAGGGCAGCCCGGAGCCCAACAAGAACAAGGTGGCCAAGATTTCGCGCGCGCAGGTCGAGGAGATCGCCCGCGCCAAGGAGCCGGACCTGAGTGCAGCCGACCTTGACGCCGCGGTACGCACCATCGCGGGCAGCGCCCGCAGCATGGGCATCGAAGTGGAGGGCCTCTGACATGTCCAAGTTGAACAAGCGCCGCAAGGCCATCATGGAAAAGATCGAACAGGGCCGGCTGTACACGGCCAATGAGGCTTTCGAGCTGCTGACCTCGCTGCCGCGCGCCAAGTTCGTCGAGGCCGTCGAGGCGGCGGTCAACCTCGGTGTCGACCCGCGCAAGTCCGACCAGATCGTGCGCGGCGCCTCGGTGCTGCCGAACGGCACCGGCCGTAGTGTGCGGGTAGCGGTATTCGCCCAGGGCGCGAATGCCGACAAGGCGAAGGAAGCCGGGGCCGACATCGTCGGCTTCGAGGATCTCGCCGAGCAGGTCAAGGCCGGGCAGATCGACTTCGATGTCGTGATTGCCACGCCCGATGCCATGCGCGTCGTCGGCCAGCTGGGTCCGGTGCTCGGGCCGCGCGGCCTGATGCCCAATCCGAAGGTAGGCACGGTCACGGCCGACGTGGAGAAGGCGGTCAGCCAGGTGAAGTCGGGGCAGGTGCGTTACCGCACGGACAAGGCCGGCATCATCCATTGCCGCATCGGCAGCGTCGAGTTCAGCGCCGAGGCGCTGGCCCAGAACCTGTCGGCTCTGATCGCCGACCTGAACAAGGCCAAGCCCTCCTCGTCCAAGGGCATATATCTGAAGAAGGTCACGGTTTCCACCACCATGGGGCCGGGCTTGGCAGTCGATCACGCTTCGCTGTAAGGCGGGCGTGCAGGAATGGCAGCGCGAGCTGCCGTGATGGTCGGCCACCGGCCGGCCAGTCGAAGACCGCAGGTGCCGTGCGAACGGCTTAATGGCCTGCGTAGACGGGTCCCGAGTCAGTTGCCTGACCGGGGCGCCGTCACCGGGCCCATGGAGGGCCCAGTGGGACGGCTCCACGGGGAGCCGAACGGAAGCCTCAAACCAGGCTGGAGGTAGCCATGCCGCTACGACTTGAGGAAAAGAAGGCACTGGTGTCGGAAGTGAACGCCGTGGCCGCACAGGCATTGTCCTGCGTGGGCGCGGAGTATCGCGGCCTCACGGTCGAGCAGCTCGACGGACTGCGCAAGCAGGCCCGGGCTTCGAACGTATACGTGAAGGTCGTGAAGAACACTCTGGCCCGCCGTGCCGTGGAAGGCACCGACTTCGAATGCTTGAAGCCGGCGCTGAAAGGACCGCTCGTACTCGCTTTCTCGAGCGAGGAACCGGGTGCGGCGGCGCGCATTTTCCGTGATTTCGCCAAGGGCAACGAGAAGCTCAAGGTCACCGCGGTCGCAATCAGCGGCCAGCTGTTGCCGGGTAGCGATCTCGACCGGGTGGCGAGCCTGCCCACGCGCGAGGAAGCCCTCACGCAGCTGGCGGTGGTGCTCAATGCGCCGATCACGAAATTCGTGCGCACGCTCAACGAACCGCACGCCAAGATGGTGCGCACGTTCGGCGCGGTCCGCGACCAGAAGCAGGCCGCCTGAGCCGATACGGTTCGCGTGGTCTCAATTGTTGTTTAACTGAACGATTCGGGAGTCAATCATGGCAGTTTCGAAAGAAGACATTCTGGAGACGATCTCCAACATGACGGTGATGGAAGTCGTCGAGCTGGTCTCGGCGATGGAAGAGAAGTTTGGCGTCTCGGCCGCTGCAGCTGCGGTCGCCATGCCGGCTGCCGGCGCTGCCGCCGCCGGAGGCGAGGCCGCTGAAGAGAAGACCGAGTTCGACGTGGTTCTGAAGAGCTTCGGATCGAACAAGGTCGCGGTGATCAAGGCGGTGCGCGCCATCACGGGCCTGGGCCTGAAGGAAGCCAAGGACATGGTGGAAGGTGCACCGGCTACCGTGAAGGAAGGGGCATCCAAGGACGACGCTGAGAAGATGAAGAAGGATCTCGAAGAAGCCGGCGCCGAGGTCGAGGTCAAGTAAAGATCCGACCCGTGCCCGCAGCAAGCGCTCGCGTCAGGCTGGCAGCAATGCCGGCCTGCGCGTGCGCGTTATTGTCGTTATGGCGTCCCGCAAGCGCTATGACTGGATCGATTCGCGCGACGAGGTGAATTCGCATGGCGTATTCGTTTACTGAAAAGAAACGCATCCGTAAGGACTTTGGCAAGAGTGCCGGAGTGCTGAAGGTTCCATACCTGTTGGCGATGCAGCTCGACTCCTACCGCAATTTCCTGCAAGTGGGGCGGAAGGTTGACGAGCGCGCGGCCGCGGGCCTGCACGGGGCCCTCAGTTCGGTGTTCCCCATCGAGAGCTACACGGGGAATGCCGCGCTCGAATACGTGGACTACGCGATCGGCGAACCGCCGTTCAACGTGCGCGAGTGCCAGATCCGCGGGCAGACTTACGCCGCGCCCCTGCGCGTGAAGGTGCAACTCCTGCTGTATGAAAAGGTCGGCAAGGAAGGCCGCCGCATCAAGGAGAAGAAGGAGCAGGAGGTCTATCTCGGAGAACTGCCGCTGATGACCGAGAACGGCACGTTCGTGATCAACGGGACCGAGCGCGTCATCGTCTCGCAGCTGCATCGTTCGCCAGGCGTGTTCTTCGATCACGACCGCGGCAAGAGCCACTCCTCGGGCAAGCTGCTCTACTCGGCCCGGATCATCCCTTATCGCGGATCCTGGCTCGACTTCGAGTTCGATCCGAAGGATTGCGTGTTCACCCGTATCGACCGCCGGCGCAAGCTGCCGGTGACGATCCTGTTGCGCGCGCTGGACTTCACCAACGAACAGATACTCGAGATCTTCTTCGAGCACAACGTATTCCATGTCAAGGGCGAGGAAATCAGCCTCGACCTGGTGCCCGAGCGCCTGCGCGGCGAGACCGCGGCGTTCGATATCAAGATCAAGAGCAAGACGTTGGTCGAGACGGGCCGCCGCGTGACGGCGCGTCATATCCGCGAGCTCGAAAAAGCGGGCATCCAGAAGCTCGACGTGCCGCGGGAGTATCTCGTGGACAAGATCATCGCCCACGACGTCGTGGACGAGGAGACCGGAGAGATTATTGCAGCCGCCAATGACGCGCTGACCGAGGAGCAGGTCGACCTGCTGCTCAAGTCGGGTTTGAAGGAAATCCGCACCCTGTTCGTGAACGACCTGGATCGCGGGCCCTATATCTCCGACACGCTGCGCCTGGATCCGACGAGCACCCGGATGGAAGCGCTGGTGGAAATCTACCGGATGATGCGCCCGGGCGAGCCGCCGACCAAGGAGGCAGCGGAGCAGCTGTTCGAAAACCTGTTCTTCAACGCCGAGCGTTACGACCTGTCGGTCGTCGGCCGCATGAAGTTCAACCGGCGGCTGGGGCGTGACGAGCATACGGGCCCCGGCGTGCTTAGCACGGAGGACATTCTGGATGTCATCCGCACGCTGGTTGCGATCCGCAACGGCAACGACCAGACCGACGACATTGATCACCTGGGCAACCGCCGCGTGCGCAGCGTGGGCGAGATGGCGGAGAATGCCTTCCGCATCGGGCTGGTGCGCGTGGAGCGCGCCGTGCGCGAACGACTGGCAATCGCCGAGTCCGAGGGGCTGATGCCGCAGGACCTCATCAACGCCAAGCCCGTCGCGGCGGCGATGAAGGAGTTCTTCGGCTCCAGCCAGCTCAGCCAGTTCATGGACCAGAACAACCCGCTCTCCGAGGTGACGCACAAGCGTCGTGTTTCGGCGCTGGGCCCGGGTGGCCTGACTCGCGAGCGAGCCGGCTTCGAGGTGCGCGACGTGCACGCGACGCACTACGGCCGCATCTGCCCGATCGAGACGCCGGAAGGCCCGAACATCGGCCTGATCAACTCGCTGTCGTGCTATGCGCGGACCAACGAGTACGGCTTCCTGGAAACGCCCTACCGCAAGGTCAAGGACGGCAAGGTGACCGACGAGGTGGAATTCCTCTCGGCCATCGAGGAAGGCCGTTATCACATCGCCCAGGCCAACGCGCGCCTGGGGTCGAAGGGCGAGTTCCTGGACGACCTGATTTCGTGCCGTCACATGAACGAGTTCACGATGACCACGGTGGACAAGCTCAACTATATCGACGTGTCGCCGATGCAAACGGTGTCGGTCGCCTCTTCGCTGGTTCCGTTCCTGGAGCACGATGATGCCAACCGCGCATTGATGGGCTCGAACATGCAGCGCCAGGCGGTGCCGACGCTGCGCGCCGAGAAGCCTCTCGTGGGTACCGGCATGGAGCGCGTGGTTGCCGTCGATTCCGGCGTCACCATCGTTGCCACCCGTGGCGGCACGGTCGACGTGGTTGATGCCTCGCGCATCGTGGTGCGCGTCAACGAGGACGAGACGCAGGCGGGCGAGGCGGGTGTCGACATCTACCGCCTGACCAAGTACATGCGCTCCAACCAGAACACCTGCATCAACCAGCGTCCGCTGGTGCAGACCGGTGACGTGATTGCCCGCGGCGACGTGCTTGCGGACGGTCCCTCGACGGATATGGGCGAGCTGGCGCTGGGACAGAACCTGCTGGTGGCCTTCATGCCCTGGCACGGATACAACTTCGAGGACTCGATCCTCATTTCCGAGCGCATCGTGGAAGAAGACCGCTTCACCACGATCCACATCGAGGAGCTCACCTGTGTCGCGCGCGACACCAAACTGGGTTCCGAGGAAATCACCAGCGACATCCCGAACGTGGGCGAGGCCGCGCTGGCCAACCTCGACGAGGCGGGTATCGCCTTTATCGGCGCGGAAGTGCGTACGGGAGACATCCTGGTGGGCAAGGTGACGCCGAAGGGCGAAACCCAGCAGACACCGGAAGAGAAGCTGCTGCGCGCGATCTTCGGCGAGAAGGCCTCCGACGTGAAGGACACCTCGCTGCGGGTGCCGCCGGGCATGGACGGCACGGTTATCGACGTGCAGGTCTTCACCCGCGATGGCGTCGATAAGGACGCGCGTGCGCTGGCCATCGAGGAAAGCGCGCTGGATCGCGTGCGCAAGGACCTGGCCGACGAGCGCCGTATCTTCGAGGACGACATCTTCGAGCGCCTCGAGCGCATGCTCACCGGCAAGGTGGCCGAGGGCGGACCCAAGGGGCTCAAGGCGGGCGAGCGCATCACCAAGGGTTACCTGGAGGAGCTGGACCGCAAGAAGTGGTTCGAGATTCGCCTGCGCAACGAGGACGCCAACGTGCAGCTCGAGGCCGAGCGCGCTTACTACAAGCGCCAGGACGAAGCCTTTGCCAAGCGTTTCGAGGATCAAAAGCGTAAATTGACGGCCGGCGACGACCTGCCGCCCGGGCAGCTCAAGATGGTCAAGGTGTTCCTGGCCGTCAAGCGCCGCGTCCAGCCCGGCGACAAGATGGCGGGCCGCCACGGCAACAAGGGCGTTATCTCGCGCATCGTGCCGACCGAGGACATGCCTTACATGGAAGACGGCACGCCCGTCGACATCGTGCTCAATCCGCTGGGCGTGCCCTCGCGCATGAACATCGGCCAGGTGCTGGAGACGCACCTGGGCTGGGCTGCGAAAGGCGTGGGCCTGCGCATCGGAGAGATGCTCGACAAGCAGGCCAAGGTGGCTGAGGTGCGCAAGTTCCTCGACGAGGTATACGCTACCGGGGCGACACGCACGACCGACCTGAAGAAGCTGACCGACAAGGAGATTTCCACGCTGGCGCAGAATCTGCGCGGCGGCGTGCCGGTGGCGACGCCGGTCTTCGACGGCGCCCAGGAAAGCGAGATCAAGGCGCTGCTGAAACTCGCCGGCCTGCCCGAAAGCGGCCAGACGCAGTTGTTCGATGGGCGCACGGGAGAGTCCTTCGAGCGGCCCGTGACGGTGGGCTACATGTACATGCTCAAGCTCAACCACCTGGTCGACGACAAGATGCACGCGCGCTCCACCGGCCCGTACAGCCTGGTCACCCAGCAGCCGCTGGGCGGAAAGGCGCAGTTCGGCGGTCAGCGCTTCGGCGAGATGGAAGTCTGGGCCCTCGAGGCTTACGGTGCGGCTTACACGCTGCAGGAGATGCTCACGGTGAAGTCCGACGATGTCAGCGGGCGTACGCAGATGTACAAGAACATCGTGGACGGCGAGCATCGCATGCAGGCGGGCATGCCTGAATCCTTCAACGTGTTGGTGAAGGAAATTCAGGCGCTCGGCATCAATGTAGCGCTGGAATCTTCGGAGGACGACACGTCCAAGTGACGTTCGAGACCGCCAGTTATTGGATTACCGATCAGTCCGCAACAGGACGGGAGAGGCCATGAAAGAACTCATGCAATTGTTCAAACAGCCGGGTCAGCCGCAGGATTTCGATGCGATCCGGGTGGGGCTTGCATCGCCGGAAGTGATCCGGTCCTGGTCGTATGGCGAGGTCAAGAAGCCGGAGACCATCAATTACCGCACGTTCAAGCCGGAACGTGACGGCCTGTTCTGCGCGCGGATATTCGGACCCAACAAGGACTATGAATGCCTGTGCGGCAAGTACAAGCGCCTCAAGCACCGCGGCGTGGTGTGCGAGAAGTGCGGTGTCGAGGTCACCACGGCCAAGGTGCGCCGCGAACGCATGGCGCACATCGACCTCGCCAGCCCGGTCGCGCATATCTGGTTCCTGAAGTCGCTGCCCTCGCGCATCGGCCTGATGCTCGACATGACGCTGCGCGAGCTGGAGCGCGTGCTCTACTTCGAGGCCTATGTCGTCGTCGATCCGGGCATGACCCCGCTCGAGGCGCGCCAGTTGCTCAGCGAAGAGCAGTACTACGAAGCCATCGAGGAGCATGGCGACAGCTTCGACGCGCGCATGGGCGCCGAGGCTGTCCGCGACCTGCTGCTGCAGATCGATCTCAAGGCCGAGGCTGTCAAGCTGCGCCAGGACCTGGCCGATACCGGTTCCGAGACCAAGAGCAAGCGCATCGCCAAGCGCCTGAAGCTGGTCGAGTCGTTCCTGGAGTCGGGCAACAAGCCGGAATGGATGATCTTGACCGTGCTGCCGGTGCTGCCGCCGGACCTGCGCCCGCTGGTTCCGCTCGACGGCGGCCGCTTCGCGACCTCCGACCTCAACGATCTTTACCGCCGTGTCATCAACCGCAATAACCGCTTGAAGCGCCTGCTGGAGCTCAAGGCGCCCGACATCATCGTGCGCAACGAAAAGCGCATGCTGCAGGAGTCGGTCGACTCGCTGCTCGACAACGGCCGCCGCGGCCGTGCGGTCACCGGTACCAACAAGCGGGCCCTGAAGTCGCTCGCCGACATGATCAAGGGCAAGCACGGGCGCTTCCGCCAGAACCTGCTCGGCAAGCGCGTCGACTACTCGGGCCGTTCGGTCATCGTGGTCGGCCCGACGCTGAAGCTGCACCAGTGCGGCCTGCCCAAGCGCATGGCGCTGGAGCTGTTCAAGCCCTTCATCTTCTCCAAGCTGCAGTTGCGCGGCTTGGCGACGACGATCAAGCAGGCCAAACGCGCGGTCGAGGACGAAATCCCGGAAGTCTGGGACATCCTGGAAGAAGTCATCCGCGAGCATCCGGTACTGCTGAACCGAGCTCCGACCTTGCACCGCTTGGGCATCCAGGCCTTCGAGCCGGTGCTTATCGAGGGCAAGGCGATCCAGCTCCATCCGCTGGTGTGCACTGCGTTTAACGCCGATTTCGACGGCGACCAGATGGCCGTGCACGTGCCGCTCTCGCTGGAAGCCCAGCTCGAGGCGCGCGCATTGATGATGTCGTCGAACAACATTCTCTCGCCGGCGCACGGCGAGCCGATCATCGTCCCGACCCAGGACGTGGTGCTCGGGCTCTATTACATGACCCGCGAGCGCGTCAACGCCAAGGGCGAGGGCATGGTGTTCTCCGACGTGGCCGAGGTGCACCGTGCCTATGACGCCAAGGCGGTCGAGCTGCACACGCGCATCAAGGTCCGCGTCGAGGATTACGTCGAGGACGAGAACGGCGAGATGCGGCCACGCATGCGCCTGGTCGAAACCACGGTGGGCCGTTCGCTGCTCGCCGAGATCCTGCCCAAGGGCATGCCTTTCGAGCTGATCAACCGCGACCTGACCAAGAAGGTCGTCAGCGGGCTGATCAACGAGTGCTACCGTTACCGCGGGCTGAAGGAAACCGTGGTCTTTGCCGACCATCTGATGTACACCGGTTTCTACTACGCGACGCGCGCGGGCGCTTCGATTGGCGTGAACGACATGGTGATCCCGCCCGAGAAGGCCAAGATCCTCGAGGAGGCCGAGGCCGAGGTCAAGGATATCGAGGGACAGTACGCCTCGGGCCTCGTGACCACGGGCGAACGCTACAACAAGGTGGTCGACATCTGGTCGCGCACCAACGAGCAGGTCGCCAAGGCGATGATGAAGCACCTCGGCAGCGAGGAAGTGACCGATGCCGAGGGCAACAAGGTCAGCCAGGCCTCGTTCAACCCGATCTACATGATGGCCGACTCCGGGGCGCGTGGTTCCGCTGCCCAGATCCGCCAGCTGGCGGGCATGCGTGGCCTGATGGCCAAGCCGGACGGTTCGATCATCGAGACCCCGATCACGGCGAACTTCCGCGAAGGTCTGACCGTGTTGCAGTACTTCATTTCCACGCACGGCGCGCGCAAGGGCCTGGCCGACACTGCGTTGAAGACGGCGAACTCGGGTTACCTGACCCGCCGCCTCGTCGACGTGGCCCAGGACATGGTCGTGACCGAAGAGGATTGCGGTACCGAACAGGGTCTGGAGATGAAGCCGATCGTCGAGGGTGGCGAAGTCCTTGAGCCGCTGCGCGAGCGTGTGCTCGGCCGCGTCCTGGCCCAGCAGCTGACGGTGCCGGGTTCGGACGAGGAACTGATGCCGGCCGGCACCCTGCTCGACGAGCGTGCGGTAGCGCTCCTCGAGGAAGCGGGCATTGACAATGTGGTCGTGCGTTCCGCGATTACCTGCGAGACCCGCCACGGCGTTTGCGCCCAGTGCTATGGGCGCGACCTGGCGCGCGGCCACCGCGTGAGCATCGGCGAATCGGTGGGCGTCATTGCCGCCCAGTCGATCGGCGAGCCGGGCACGCAGCTGACGATGCGGACCTTCCACATCGGCGGCGCAGCCTCGCGTTCCGCCGCGGTCAGCCACATCGAGGCGAAGGCCGCCGGTACCGTGCGCCTGCATAACTTCAAGCACGTCACCAATGCCGACGGCCACTTGGTCGCGATCTCGCGTTCCGGCGAGCTGGCCCTGGTGGACGAGGTAGGCCGCGAGCGCGAGCGCTACAAGATTCCCTACGGCGCCGCGGTGACGGTCAAGGACGGCGAGTCGGTCGAGGGCGGCCAGATCATCGCCAACTGGGACCCGCACACCCACCCGATCATCACCGAGGTGGCGGGCCGCGTGCAGCTCGAGGACTTCGCCGAGGGCATGTCCTCGCGTCAGGAGGTCGACGAAATCACCGGCCTTTCCAGCATTCACGTACTGGATCCCAAGCAGCGCCCGGCCCCCGGCCGCGAAATGCGCCCGATGGTGAAGGTGCTCGACGGCAAGGGCAAGCCCAAGTCGATCCCGGGTACCGACATCCCCGCGCAGTATGTGCTGCCGGGCGGCGCCCTGGTGATGCTCGAGGACGGTGCCCAGGTGGGGGTGGGCGACGTGGTTGCCCGTATTCCGCAGGAAACCTCCAAGACTCGCGACATCACGGGTGGTCTGCCCCGCGTGGCCGACTTGTTCGAGGCGCGCCGGCCCAAGGAGCAGGCCATCCTGGCCGAGGCTACGGGTACGGTTTCCTACGGCAAGGACACCAAGGGCAAGCAACGCCTGGTGGTCACCACCGAGGATGGTGAGCAGGTCGAAATGCTGGTGCCGAAGTGGCGCCAGATCAACGTGTTCGAAGGCGAGCACGTGGTCCGCGGCGAAATGATCGCCGATGGCGAATACGATCCGCACGACATTCTGCGTGTGCTCGGCGTGACGCGCCTGACCGAATTCCTGGTCCGCGAGATCCAGGACGTCTACCGGCTCCAGGGCGTGCGCATCAACGACAAGCACATCGAGGTGATCGTCCGTCAGATGCTGCGCAAGTGCGAGATCACCGAATCGGGCGATACCCGCCTGCTCAAGGGCGAGCAGGTCGACTGGTCGCGCGTGGTCGAGGCGAACGAGGCGGCGCAGGCTGCCGACGAACAGCCCGCGAGCTACAACCCGGTGCTGCTAGGTATCACCAAGGCTTCGCTGGCGACCGAGTCGTTCATCTCGGCGGCGTCGTTCCAGGAGACCACCCGCGTGTTGACCGAGGCGGCCGTCCGCGGCTCCCGCGACGACCTGCGCGGCCTCAAGGAGAACGTCATCGTCGGGCGCCTGATCCCGGCCGGCAGCGGCTACGCCTACCATCGGGCGCGGCGCCGTGTGTCCGCGACCGAGCAGGCGCGGGCGGAGGCTGAAGAATTGTTCGCCGGCAGCGGCGAGCAAGCGGTGGAAGCGCCGGAAGGCGCGGAGGATGCCGCCAAAACTTGACAGTAACAGGGGACATCTATAACATTTCCCCGCTTAGGGCGAGGCCGGCTTAGCCGGCCTCCTTTTTCCGTATTTTCGAGGGGAGCCGATGGCAACCACCAATCAGCTCGTGCGCAAGCCGCGTCAGCAGCCGCGCGAAAAAAACAAGGTTCCGGCGCTGGCCGGCAGTCCGCAGAAGCGTGGCGTATGCACCCGTGTGTACACGACGACGCCGAAGAAGCCGAACTCGGCGCTGCGGAAGGTCGCTCGTGTGCGCCTGACCAACGGGTTCGAGGTCACCAGCTACATCGGTGGCGAGGGACACAACCTGCAGGAGCACTCCGTGGTGCTGATCCGTGGCGGTCGCGTAAAGGACTTGCCGGGTGTGCGCTACCACACGGTGCGTGGTTCGTTGGACTGCGCCGGTGTCAACGACCGCCGCCAGGGGCGTTCGAAGTACGGCGCCAAGCGGCCGAAGTAAAGCATTCCGAGGAATAGAGATCATGCCGAGACGACGCGAGGTTCCCAAACGCCAGATCCTGCCGGACCCCAAGTACGGGAGCGAGCTGCTGGCCAAGTTCATCAACATGCTCATGACCCGTGGCAAGAAGTCCGTGGCGGAGAAGATCGTGTATGGCGCGCTGGACAAGCTGGGTGAGCGTGGCGAGCCGTTGAGCGTGCTCGAGCAGGCGCTCGAGAACGCCCGTCCCCTGGTCGAGGTCAAGTCCCGCCGCGTCGGCGGCGCTACCTACCAGGTGCCGGTCGAGGTGCGCCCGGTGCGCCAGAACGCGTTGGCCATGCGCTGGGTGATAGACGCTGCGCGCGCGCGTTCCGAGAAGTCCATGGCCATGCGACTCGCGGGTGAGCTGTTCGACGCTTCCCAGAGCCGTGGCAATGCGGTCAAGAAGCGTGAAGACGTGCACCGAATGGCGGAGGCCAACAAGGCTTTCTCTCACTATCGCTGGTAAAGCCAGTTCCATTTCGGGCACCGGTGCGCCGGTGCCTTTGTTTGAATCTTCGAGGTTAACCGTGTCCCGCAAGACTCCGATCGAACGTTATCGCAACATCGGCATCATGGCCCACATCGATGCCGGCAAGACGACGACGACCGAGCGCATCCTGTTCTACACCGGCATCTCCCACAAGATGGGCGAGGTCCATGAGGGCACGGCCGTCATGGATTGGATGGAGCAGGAGCAGGAGCGCGGTATCACCATCACCTCTGCCGCGACGACGACGTTCTGGCAGGGTATGGACAAGCAGTACCCCGAGCACCGGATCAACATCATCGATACCCCCGGGCACGTGGACTTCACCATCGAGGTGGAGCGTTCCCTGCGCGTGCTCGACGGATCAGTGTGCGTGCTGGACGCCAACGCCGGTGTCGAGCCGCAGACGGAAACGGTGTGGCGCCAAGCCAACCACTACGAAGTCCCGCGCATGATCTTCGTCAACAAGATGGACAAGATGGGTGCCGACTTCTATCGCTGCGTGAAGATGGTCAAGGAGCGCCTGGGCGCCAATCCCGTCTCCGTGCAGTTGCCAATCGGTGCCGAGGACCAGTTCGCCGGCGTGGTCGACCTCATTAGGATGCAGGCGATCTACTGGAATCCGGACGATCGTGGCGTGACCTACGAGTCCAAGGATATTCCCGACGACCTCAAGGCGCAGGCCGACGAGTGGCGCGAGCTGATGGTCGAGGCCGCCGCCGAGGCCGACGAAGAGCTCATGGAAAAGTACCTCGAGCAGGGCGATCTCTTGCCCGAAGAAATCAAGAGGGGCCTGCGCAAGCGCACGCTGGCCAACGAGATCGTGCCCGTGTTGTGCGGCACGGCGTTCAAGAACAAGGGTGTGCAGGCCATGCTCGATGCGGTCATCGAGTACATGCCTTCGCCGGTCGACGTGCCCGCGATTCGCGGCAACCTCGACGATGCCGACAATACCCCGGCCGAGCGCCACTCCAGCGACGAAGAGCCCTTCTCCGCGCTGGCGTTCAAGATCGCGACCGATCCCTTCGTCGGTTCGCTGACCTTCGTGCGTGTCTACTCGGGCGTGCTCAAGTCGGGCGACTCCATATACAACCCGGTGAAGGGCAAGAAGGAGCGCGTCGGCCGCATCCTGCAGATGCATTCCAATTCACGCCAGGAAATCAAGGAAGTGCGCGCCGGCGACATTGCCGCCGCGGTGGGCTTGAAGGACGTCACCACGGGCGACACGCTGTGTGATCCGGGCAACATCATCATCCTCGAGCGCATGGAGTTCCCGGACCCGGTGATTTCCGTCGCCGTCGAGCCAAAGACCAAGGCCGACCAGGAGAAGATGGGCATCGCGCTGCAGAAGTTGGCGCAGGAAGACCCCTCTTTCCGCGTGCGTACCGACGAGGAGTCAGGGCAGACGATCATCTCCGGCATGGGCGAACTCCACCTGGAAATCATCGTCGACCGCATGAAGCGCGAATTCAAGGTCGAGGCCAACGTGGGCCGTCCGCAGGTGGCCTACCGCGAGACGATCCGCACCGCGGTCGAGCAGGAAGGCAAGTTCGTGCGCCAGTCCGGCGGCCGCGGCCAGTACGGCCACGTCTGGATCAAGGTCGAGCCGCGCGAGCAGGGTGCCGGTTATGAATTCGTCAACAAGATCGTGGGCGGCGTGATTCCCAAGGAGTACATCCCCGCGGTCGACAAGGGCATCCAGGAGCAGACGCAGAACGGCGTCATCGCCGGCTACCCGGTGGTCGACATCAGTGTCACGCTCTACGACGGTTCCTACCACGACGTCGACTCTTCGGAAATGGCGTTCAAGATCGCCGGCTCCATGGCCTTCAAGGCGGCCATGGCCAAGGGCGGCGGATACCTGCTCGAGCCGATGATGAAGGTCGAGGTGGTGACGCCCGAGGAATACATGGGCGACGTGGTCGGCGATCTCAACCGACGCCGCGGCATGGTCCAGGGCATGGAAGAGGCCCCGGCCGGCAAGATCGTCCGCGCCGAGGTGCCGCTGGCCGAGATGTTCGGCTACGCCACGGCCATGCGTTCGGCGACCCAGGGCCGCGCCAATTACTCGATGGAATTCAGTCACTACGCCGAGGCGCCGTCCAACGTCGCCGAGGAAGTGATCAAGAAAGCATCCTGATTCTCACAGATCCGCGTTAGATAGAGGGAATACCAAATGTCCAAGGAAAAGTTTGAGCGTACGAAGCCGCATGTGAATGTGGGCACGATTG
>OBLK01000016.1_pt1 | contig 113595 bp, 101 predicted proteins | sample 1518871 | NCBI WGS metagenome assembly OBLK01 (sample SAMEA2464837, study PRJEB22497) | soil metagenome | biome: Grassland; feature: Farmland; material: Clay | place: Australia | collected 2013-02-01 | depth 0.8 m
CCGAAGTGATGGCCCATTTCGGCTTCACCGCCGAGCGCATCCGCCGCGAGATCGACGAGCTGCTTCACATTGCAAATTGAACGTAAGGTAAAGAGGCAACGGGTCATGGCAATCAAGGTAGGTATCAACGGCTACGGCCGCATCGGCCGCAACGTACTGCGCGCGCTCTACGAGGGTAAACGCAATGGCGAGATCCAGATCGTCGCGCTCAACGATCTCGGCGACGCCAACACCAATGCGCACCTGACGCAATACGATACCGTCCATGGCCGCTTCCCAGGCGAGGTCAAGGTGGACGGGGATTCTCTTGTCGTCAACGGCGAGCGGATCCGCGTGCTTGCCGAGCGCGATCCCGCCAAGCTTCCCTGGGGCGAGCTCGGGGTGCAGTTCGTGCTGGAGTGCACCGGCCTTTTCACCAGCAAGGCCAAGGCGTCCGCGCACCTCGCCGGCGGGGCGAAAAAGGTGGTCATCTCCGCTCCGGGCGGCGCGGACGTGGACGCCACGATCGTCTACGGCGTCAACCACAAGACGCTCTCCAGCGGGCACACGGTCGTTTCCAACGCATCTTGCACGACCAACTGCCTGGCGCCGGTCGCCAAGGTGTTGAACGATGCGATCGGCATCTCGGCCGGCGTCATGACCACGGTGCATTCCTATACCAACGACCAGGTGCTGACCGACGTCTATCACAAGGATCTGCGCCGCGCCCGCTCGGCGACCCAGTCGCAGATCCCGACCAAGACCGGTGCGGCCGCGGCCGTCGGCCTGGTGCTGCCGGAGCTCAAGGGGCGCCTCGACGGCTTCGCCGTGCGCGTGCCCACCATCAACGTCTCGATGGTCGACCTGACCTTCACGGCCGCGCGCGCCACCACCGTCGAGGAGGTCAACCAGGCGATGAGCGCCGCCGCCGACGGCGCGCTCAAGGGGATTCTGGGGTACAACAGCGCGCCGCTGGTGTCGATCGACTTCAATCACGACGCCCGCTCCTCCGTGTTCGATTCGACGCTCACCAAGGTGATCGCCGGCACACTGGTCAAGGTCTGCGCCTGGTACGACAACGAGTGGGGCTTCTCCAACCGGATGCTCGACACCACGCTGGCGTGGTCCAAAGCGTCATGAAGGTCCCGCGCATGAGGGACATGGACCTGCGCGGGAAGCGGGTCCTGATCCGCGAGGACCTCAATGTCCCGGTGCGCGACGGGATGGTGACCAGCGACGCGCGTATCCGCGCCGCGCTGCCGACCATCCGCTACGCGCTCGACCAGCACGCCCAGGTGTTCATCCTGTCGCATCTGGGCCGGCCGAAGGAGGGCGAGTACGACGAGGCGCTGTCGTTGAAGCCCGTGGCCGCACGGCTCTCGGAGCTGCTCGGCAAGCCGGTGCCGCTGAAGCGCGACTGGCTCGAGGCGCTCGAGTGCGCGCCGGGCTCGGCCGTGCTGTGCGAAAACGTCCGCTTCAACAAGGGAGAGAAGAAGGACGATGAGCAACTCGCCCGCAAGATGGCTTCGCTTTGCGACGTGTTCGTCATGGATGCGTTCGGCACCGCGCACCGGGCCGAGGCGAGCACCCACGGGGTGGCGGAATTCGCGAAAACGGCATGTGCGGGACCGCTGCTGGTCGGGGAGCTGGAGGCGCTCGAGCGGGCGCTGGAGAAACCCGCGCGGCCGCTGGTGGCGATCGTCGCCGGCTCCAAGGTCTCGTCCAAGCTGACCGTGCTCGAGTCGCTCCTCGCCAAGGTCGACAAGCTGATCGTCGGCGGCGGCATCGCCAACACTTTCCTCGCCGCGACCGGCGTGTCGGTCGGCAAGTCACTCTACGAGGCCGATCTCACCGACGTGGCCCACCGGCTCATGGAGCAGGCGCGCGCGCGCGGCGCGGAGATCCCGCTGCCGACCGACGTGGTGGTCGCCAAGGAATTCGCCGCCACGGCCCACGCCGATGTGCGCTCCATCCACGATGTGGGCGCCGATGAGATGATCCTCGATATCGGTCCCGACACGGCCGATCGCCTGAGCGAGATGCTGCAGGCGGCCGGCACCATCCTCTGGAACGGCCCGGTGGGCGTGTTCGAGTTCGAGCAGTTCGGCGAGGGTACCCGGGCCATCGCCCGCGCGATTGCGCGCAGCAAGGCGTTCTCGCTCGCCGGCGGCGGCGACACGCTGGCGGCGATCGAGAAGTATCGCGTCGAGGACGGCATTTCCTACATCTCGACGGGCGGTGGAGCGTTCCTGGAGTTCGTCGAAGGCAAGAAGTTGCCCGCCGTGGCAGTCCTCGAGGAGCGCGCAAGCGGCTGACGACATGCTCAGAAGAACCAAGATTGTCGCGACCCTGGGGCCGGCGACCGACGACGTCGCCATACTGACGGACATGATGAGGGCCGGACTGGACGTGGTGCGGCTCAACGCCTCGCACGGCACGCTCGAGGATCGCAGGCGCCGCCTGATGATGGTGCGGGAAGCGGCGCATCGGGCCAACCGCTGCGTCGGGATGCTGCTCGATCTGGCCGGACCGAAGATCCGCATCGAGTGCTTCCGCGAGGGCAAGGTGAAGCTCGAGGAGGGACAGGCGTTTGCCCTCGATACGGCGCTGAATGCCAAGGCGGGCACCGCCCAGGTCGTCGGTGTCGCCTACAAGGGTCTTCCCAAGGACGTCGCGGCGGGCGACACGCTGCTGCTCAACGACGGTCAGATCATTCTCGGCGTCGACCGGGTCGAGGGCACGAGGATCCACACGCACGTGCGCGTGGGCGGTGAGCTGTCGGATCGCAAGGGCGTCAATCGTCAGGGCGGCGGCATCTCGGCGCCGGCGCTGTCGGACAAGGACAAGGAGGACATCCGCTTCGCCGTCGAGGAGAACGTCGACTATATCGCGGTCTCCTTCGCGCGTGATGCCGACGACATAGAACAGGCGCGCACCCTGGCCCGCCGTGCGGGCCGCGAAGCGCGCATCGTCGCCAAGGTCGAGCGCCAGGAGGCGATCAGCAACCTGTCGTCCATCATCTCGGCGTCCGATGTGGTGATGGTGGCGCGCGGCGACTTGGGTGTCGAGATGGGTTATGCGGAGCTCACGGGCCTGCAGAAAACCATTATCCATGAGACCCGGCTGAAGAACCGGGTGGTGATCACCGCCACCCAGATGATGGAATCGATGATCCAGAACCCGATCCCGACACGCGCCGAGGTCAGCGACGTGGCCAACGCGGTGATGGACGGCACCGATGCCGTTATGCTGTCGGCGGAGACGGCGGCCGGTCGTTATCCGGTAAAGGCCGTGGAGGCCATGGCCCAGGTGATCGAAGGGGCCGAGAAATACTCGCTTGCCCACATCCGCGAGCGCCACCGCTCCTCCGAGGAGCAGTTCAGGGGCAGCGAGGAGGCGATCGCCATGGCCGTCATGTATGCGGCCAACCACATGAAGGTGCGCGCGATCGTCGCCCTGACGGAGTCCGGATCGACGCCGCTGTGGATGTCGCGTATCCGTTCCGACATTCCGATCTATGCCTTCACGCGGCACGAGTCCACGCGCCGGCGCGTGACCCTGTTCAGAGGCGTTTATCCGGTCATTTTCGATGTCACGCGCGCGAAGTCGACCGGCGAGCTGTACGACACGCTGTTTACGCGCCTGTTGGAGCTGAAGCTTGTCGAGCGCAAGGACCTGGTCATCCTCACCAAGGGCGAGCTGTCCGGAGTGCAGGGGGGGACGAACTCCCTGCAGATCCTGGAAGTCGCCTGAGCTCTGCGGCGTGGGGCGGTAATCGCCAGCCGGCGTCCCTATGGCAGTGAAGGTGGACGCATCGGTTGCGGCGACGGATCCCCCGGGTCGGCCCGTGATCGGACTGGTGCTGACCGGAGGCGGTGCGCGTGCGGCCTACCAGGTGGGCGTGCTGCGGGCGCTGACCGAGCTGTTGCCGCACAAGCGCAATCCGTTCCAGGTGATCGTTGGGACCTCCGCCGGCGCGGTGGCCGCCAGCGTGCTGGCCGCGCAGGCGCCTGTCTGGCGGCAGGCGGTGGCGGGCCTGGAGCGCGTGTGGTCGCATTTCCGCACCGAGCAGGTTTTCTACGTCGATGCGCCGCACATGCTGCGCTCGGGACTGCAATGGACCCTGTCGCTGCTGTCCGGCGGCCTGGTGCTGTCGATCCCGAAGTCGCTCTTCGACAACAGCCCGCTGCGGGCGTTGCTCGGGGGCGAGATCGACTGCGCCGGCATCCGCCGCAGCATCGCGCGCGGACACTTGAGGGCCTGCGCGCTGTGCACCACCAGCTACACCTGGGGGCACTCGGTCACGTACTTCGACGGGATTCCCGCCCTGCCGGAATGGACGCGCGTGCAGCACTGCGGACGGCGGACCGAGCTGACCCTCGAGCACGTCATGGCGAGTGTGGCCATACCGTTGCTGTTTCCACCGATCCGGCTCGACAGCGAGTATTTCGGCGACGGCTCGATGGCTCATCTGGAGCCGCTGAGCCCGCCCATCCGTCTGGGAGCGGACCGCCTGCTGATCATCGGCGTTAGGTCCCGGCAGGATATAGGCGTGGGTCAGAACCTCACGCCCGTCATGCCGACGCCGGGCGAGGTCTTTGGCTTCATGCTCGATACCCTGTTCACGGATCAGATCTACGGGGATCTGGAGCACCTCTCGCATGTCAATCGCCTGGTGCGCACGGATTCGGCAGCCCGCGATGCGCGGCACATCGACACCCTGATGATGGCCCCGAGCGCCGATCTCAGCGCCATCGCCGCCCGGCACATCAAAGCGATGCCGAAGGGATTACGGGCGTTGCTCCGGGTCGTCGCCGGGCGACCCGGGCCCTCGGGGCATCAGCTCGCCAGCTATCTGATCTTCGAGGAGCCGTACACGCGCGAGCTCATCGAGCTCGGCTATCACGATGCGATGGCGGCCAAGACCGCTCTGATGGCATTCATGGGGGTCGATCGACCCCAGGCGAAAGCCGAGGGAAGCGCCCCGGCCGCCCAGACCGCCCAGGCTACCCGGACCTAGGGTCTGCCCAGCCCCGTGTGGCGGGCCGTCACGCCCGCACGGTCCTGCCCGAATCGCGCCACCAGACGATCGACGATGTACACCGAGCGGTGCTGGCCGCCGGTGCAGCCGACGGCGACCGTAAGGTACTCCCGATTGCTCGCGAGGTATTCCGGAATGCGTGCGCGGATGAAGCCGGTGATGTCCTCGATCAGGACCGCCACGCCGGTGTGGCTTTCGAGGAAGCGGATCACCTCGGCGTCCTGTCCCGTGAGATGGCGCAGCGTCGGCTCCCAGTAGGGGTTGGGGAGCGAGCGGGCATCGAACACGAAGTCCGCATCCCCGGGGATGCCCTGCTTGAAGCCGAAGGACTCGAAGGTGAGGGAAAGCCGGTCCGTGGCCGGCTCGCCGACCCGCTGGCGCACGAGGTCTCGCAGCGCGTGTACGCCCAGGTGAGAGGTGTCGATGACGAGGCTCGCCGCGTGCACCATGGGCTCGAGCAGCCGGCGCTCCATCGCCATCGCTGCGCGCAGGTCCAGGTTGTGGCGGCTCATGGGATGGGTGCGGCGCGTCTCGGCGAAACGCCGCAGCAGCACCTCGTCGGAGGCGGTGAGGAAGATGACCTGGCATTCGAGGCCGCTGCGCCGCAGCTCATCGATGAGCTGCGGCACGGTGGCGATCTCCGCCGCGGTGTTGCGGGCATCGAGCCCCACGGCCGCGCGCTCGTAGGTGCGCTCCGGGTTGCGCACGGCGTGGGCGATGAAGGGCTTGAGCAGGGCCGCCGGGATGTTGTCGATGCAGTAGTAGCTCAGGTCCTCGAGCATGTGCAATGCCACGCTCTTGCCCGAGCCGGACAGCCCGCTCAAGACGACGATGCGCACGGCGGCGCGGATCCGTCTTTAGACGCTCAGCGCCCTGATCTCCGCCCTGCCCTCCAGTGCGTGATGGTCCGTCAGCTTCTCCTTGTGCTTCTTGATGCACCGGTCGAGCTTGTCGGTCAGCAGGTCGATGGCGGCGTACATGTCCTCTTCGGTCGAATCGGCATGGATGGAATTGCCGCTCACATGCACGGTCGCCTCGATTTTCTGGTGTAGCTTCTGCACCGTCAGCACACAGTGAACGTCGATGACCTGGTCGAAATGTCGCTCGATGCGTTCGAGCTTCTTCTGCAGGTAACCGCGCAGAGCCGGAGTGATGTCGATGTGGTGACCGGTGACATTGAGCTGCATAGTCATCTCCAAATCGCTTTATTTACCGCGTTTCGATCGTGTTCGGATCCTCAAGTCGGCAGCGCGCCCGAACGCTTGCGCTCGCTGGAGGAGGGGATGTTCATCGCCTCGCGATACTTGGCCACCGTGCGCCGGGCCACCGGGATGCCTTCCGCGGACAGCAGCTCCGCGATGCGTCCGTCGCTCAGGGGCGCGAGCGGATCCTCTTCCTTCAGCAGCTTCTTGATCTTGGCGCGAATGGCCGTGGAGGAGGTGCCGGAGCCGTCGGCGCTCTCGATCTGACTCGAGAAGAAGTAGCGCAGCTCGAACACTCCCCGCGGGGTGTGCATGTACTTGCCCGATGTCACCCGCGAGATGGTCGACTCGTGCATGCCGACCGCCTCGGCGATGTCCTTGAGGATCATCGGGCGCATGTGCTCCTCGCCGCTCTCGAGAAATCCCACCTGCCGCTCGACGATGGAGCGGGCCACCTTGATCAGCGTCTCGTGGCGGATCTCCAGGCTCTTCAGCAGCCAGCGGGCCTCCTGAAGCTGGGCGCGCAGGCTCGCGTGGCTGGCGCTGCGGCCGAGCAGACTGGCGTAGCCGTGGTTCAGGCGCACGCGCGGCAGGGTGGCCGAGTTGATCTCTACCGCCCATCCCCGGTCGGTGCGGCGTACGAACACATCGGGAACCACGTACTCCGGCGCCCCGGTGCTCACCGTGGCGCCCGGACGCGGATGGCAGGAGCGCACCAGCGCCAGCGCGCAGGCGAGCTCTTCCTCGGTGACGCGCAGTTCCCGCCTCAGGGTGGTGAGCTCCCGGCCCGCCAGACGCTCGAGATGGTGGCGGGCGATCTGCACGGCGGTCGCAAGGCCGGGTGTCGCCGGGTCGAGCTGGCGCAGCTGCAGCTCGATGCACTCGCCGATGCCGCGGGCGCCGATTCCGGGGGGGTCGAGGGCCTGGACGCGCTCGAGCACCGCCTCGATCTCGATCGGCTGGCACTGCAAGTCGGGTTTGAGCGTGTCGGCGATTTCGTCCAGCGGCTCGGTGAGATAGCCGTCGTCGTTGATCGCGTCCACGACGGCGCGCGCAATCGCCAGCTCGCGCGGCTCGAGCCTGGCGAGCTCCAGCTGCCCCAGCAGATAATCCTGCAAAGACTGACCCGCGGCGTCGGCGAACTCCTGCTGGCGATCCTCGTCGTCGCCGCTCCAGGACGATTCGGCGGAACCTGAGCTCTGGGCGCCCCAGTCATCCTCCACCACTTCGATGTCCGCGGGGCCCTCGGCGGCTTCCGCCGCTTCGCTCGGCTCGGGCGTTTCCGCGGATTCGAGCGCGCCGGGACTTTCGGTCTCCTCCACGGGCTCGAGCATGACATTGGTCTCGAGGAGCTCGCGGATGTGTGCTTGGAGCTCGAGCGCCGGCAGCTGCAGAAGCCGGATTGCCTGCTGCAGCTGCGGGGTCATGGTCAGTTGTTGACCCAGCTTGAGCTGCAGGGAAGGTTTCAGCATGGTGGCAGCGATGACGGTGGCCTTCCTAATCCTAGCGGGGAAATCCAGGTTCGCCCATGAGGCTGTTGCGGGTTCCTAAAGCCGGAATGACTCGCCCAAGTACACCTCACGCACATGGGGATTGGCAAGAATTTCTTCGGCATTTCCGGCGGCGATCACGGTTCCCTGGTTGACGATGTAAGCCCTCTGGCACACGCCCAGAGTCTCGCGTACATTATGATCGGTAATGAGCACGCCGATGCCCCGGCTGGTGAGCTCGCGGATGATGCGCTGGATGTCCAGCACCGACAGCGGATCGACTCCCGCGAAGGGCTCGTCGAGCAGCATGAACCTGGGCTCGGCCGCCAGTGCGCGGGCGATTTCGACCCTGCGCCGCTCGCCGCCCGAGAGTGAGAGGCCGAGGCTGCGGCGGACGTGGCCGATGCGCAGCTCCTCCAGCAGCTCCTCCAGGCGTTGCTCGCGCGCCGCCCGATCGAGGTCGCCGCGCGTCTCCAGGATGGCCATCACGTTGTCTTCGACCGACAGCCGGCGGAATACCGAGGCTTCCTGCGGCAGGTAGCCGAGCCCAAGCTGGGCGCGACGGTGCATCGGCAGTGTGGTGATGTCCCGCGCGCCCAGGCGGATATTCCCGGCATCGCAGGCTATGAGCCCCACGATCATGTAGAAGGCAGTGGTCTTGCCGGCGCCGTTGGGCCCCAACAGGCCCACCACCTCGCCGCTGGCGACCGTGAGGCTCAGGCCCTGCACGACCTTGCGCGAGCGGTAGCTTTTCTCGATGCCCGTGACTTTGAGCGACATCAGGGGCTTCCGTGGGGCCGGGTCGCCCCCGGATGGGGGGGCTGCAGCTTGTTCTTGAGCGCTTTCTTGCCCGAGGGCGGCGCCTGCGGCGTGATGGTGATGTGCACGCGCTGTCCGCTGCCCGGAGAGCTGGCTTCTATCCGGTCCTTCAGAATGTTGTAGGTTACCAGCGAGCCGCTGATCTGGTTGCGCCCGTCCGACAACCATGCGTCCTGGGTGAGCTGCACGGTCCCCTGCTTGACGTCGTAGACGATCTGGTCGGCGTGGCCCTGGGTGGCCTTGCCGCTTTCCGGGCTCTTCTGGGTGAACTCGGCCGGGTTGCCGGTGACCGTCGCCCGCATGATGCGGCTGCCGAGAATGCTGATGACCGCCTGGTCCGCGGTGAGGCTGCCGTGAGGCGGCGCATGGATACGGACGTTGCCCTGCAGCGTCCACCGGCTGTTCTGCTGATTCTGTCCCATGGTCGTGCGCGCCTGGTCGGCCCGCACGACGATATTTCCCTGGGAGATCACGACCTGGCGGTACACCGCCGAGTGAGCCTTGTAGTTCACCTCCACCGAGGCCGCGTTGACAGTGATGGGTTTGCCCGACAGCGCCGGCACGGCGGTGCCGGCCGGTCGCCGCGCCGATGGCGCCGGCGGCTGATGTGCGGCGGCCGGCGGGGGCGTGCCGGCGGCACGGGTGGCGAGCCCGGGCACGGCGAGCCCGAGTACCAGAGCGCTAATGAGAGGGGGTGATGGTGGCATGGACGGATGATTCTAACTGCAGCCGGCGGGCCTTCAAATCCGCGACCAGACCTCGGGCGTCCACCCGCTGACCAGACCAGGTGAGCGTCACCGGGTCCGACGTGCTGACGATGTCGGCGCGGCTGTTGAAAGACAGTTTGTCGGTCGCGATCTGGATCGGCGAGCCCGAGCTCTGCAGGGACGCCGATACGTGTACGTGCCCGTCGAGTACGATCCGGTTCGAGCCGCGCAGTATCTCGCCCTGGTCGGCCGTGGCCGTCCACTGATCGGTGCCGCTCTTGACGCTCATGCTCACCTGGCCGAGCTGCACCCGGCCGGCATCCGGCAGTTGACGGATGGTGTCCGCATTGAGCGTGTAGAGCGGCAGTCCGTCCGCGCCGGTTTCGATGAGCTGGGCGTCGCGTGCCGAATATCCCTCGCCCGAGCCTGCCTGCCGCGTGGTGGCCGGCTGCGGCACCGTGTTCCGCCGCGCCAGCAGCAGCGAGCCGAGGATGACGGCTACCACGGTGAGGACGGCGAAGATCCGGTAGATCACGCGGGCTCGGCAACGCGGTGCGCAGCCAGCAGGTAGTCGCACACTTCGCGGACGGCACCCCGGCCGCCGCTCAACTTCGTGACGATGTGAGCGGCGCCGCGGGCATCCGGATGCGCATCCGCCACGGCGAACGCCAATCCCGCCGCGCGCATCAGCGGCACGTCGGGCGTATCGTCGCCGATGCAGGCGCAGGCCGCGGCGGCCAATTCGAGCCGTGCGCACAGCCGCCGGAATGCGGTCAGCTTGTCTTGCACGCCCTGCATCACATGGCGCACTCCCAGCTCGCGGCATCGGCGGCTGGTCATCTCCCAGCGCCGCCCCGCGACGACGGCCCCCGGGGCGCCCGCCGCCGCGAGCCGCCTCCCTCCCCCCCCCCCCCGCCCGCGACAGACCCTCTACGCCTCGCCCCCCGGCCCCGAGTAGAGCCGGCCGTCGGGGAGCACCCCCCCCCCCTCGAGCACCAGCCCGCGGGGCCGGGCGGCGCCCGCGGGCGCTGCGAGGGGACGCGGCTTCAGATGACACCGGCGCGGAACAGATCGTGCACGTGCAGCGCGCCGATCAGCCGGCCGCGCTCATCGGCCACCGGCAGGGCGGTGATCCGGTGCACTTCCATCAGGTGCACCGCTTCGGCGGCCAGGTCCTGCGGGCCGATGGTCTTGCACGGAGAGGTCATCACCTCGCGCATGACCGCGGTATGCACGTCGACCTGCCGGTCGAGGGCGCGGCGCAGGTCCCCGTCGGTGAATACGCCGAGTATGCGGCTTTGCTCGTCCGCGATCACGGTCATGCCGAGGCCTTTGCGGGACATCTCCAGCAGGCCGTCGCCGAGGCGTGTGTCGGGGCCGACCCGCGGCAGAGCCTCGCCGGTATGCATGAGCTGATCCACATGCAGAAGCAACTGCCGGCCGAGCGCGCCACCGGGGTGCGAGCGCGCGAAGTCCAGCTTGGTGAACCCGCGGGCTTCCAACACCGCCACGGCCAGCGCATCGCCCATCGCCAAAGCCGCGGTCGTACTCGCCGTGGGCGCGAGGTTCAGGGTGCATGCCTCCTCGGGCACGCTGACGTCGAGGACCGCCGAGGACGCGCGGCCCAGGGTGGACTCCGGCCTGCCGAGCATGCCGATCAGCGGCACGGCCAGGCGCTTGAGGTGCGGCAGCAGCAGCAGCAGCTCGGGTGTCTCGCCGGAATTGGACAGCGCAAGCACCACGTCCGAGCGCGTGATCATGCCGAGGTCGCCATGACTGGCCTCGGCCGGATGCAGGAAAAACGCCGGACTCCCGGTGCTGGCGAGTGTCGCTGCGATCTTGCGCGCGACGTGGCCGGATTTGCCCATTCCGGTGACCACCACCCGGCCCTGGCATTGAAGGCAGAGCCGGCAGGCCGCCGCGAAGCGCCCGTCCAGGCGCTCGAGCAGGGCCTCGACGGCGCGGGCCTCGATGGACAGAGCGCGGCGCGCCGTCGCAAGCAGGTCGCGGTCGGTGGACAGGGGGGCGGCGGCTGTGCTCATGTGCCTCGGATTGTAGCAATTCCGTCAAAAACCCCGGGAGAATCCTCGAGCGACTCGCCGCGCGCCCGCCTGCCCGGTCGATTAAGATGTCCTCATGAATCCTGAGGAAGTCGCACGGCTGATCCGTGCCGGCCTGCCCGGAGCCGATGTCCGGGTGCAATCGGAGGACCAGACGCACTTCGCGGCGCGTATCGTGGCGGAGCAGTTTGCAGGCCTGCGCAGCGTCGCCCGCCACCAGATGGTGTACCGGGCGCTCGGCGAGCTGATGGGCCGCGAGATTCACGCGTTGTCCATCGAGGCGCTGACCCCCGCCGAGGCCGCCGCCTGATGGACAAGCTTCAGATCCAGGGCGGCACGGCCCTCGAAGGCGAGGTGCGCATCTCCGGCGCCAAGAATGCCACCCTGCCGATCCTGGCCGGCTCGCTGCTCGCCGACGGCCCGGTGATCGTCGCCAACGTCCCGCATCTGAGGGATGTCACCACGACCGTGGAGCTGCTCGGCGGCATGGGAGCGACCGTCACGATCGACGAGCGCATGCGCATCGAGGTCGATCCGACGACGGTGCGTGACTTTTCGGCGCCCTACGATCTGGTCAAGACCATGCGGGCCTCCATTCTGGTGTTGGGCCCGCTGGTCGCCCGCTACGGGCGGGCCGATGTGTCCCTGCCCGGCGGCTGCGCCATCGGCGCGCGGCCCGTCAACATCCATGTCGCGGGCCTGCAGGCGCTCGGGGCGCAGATCGTCATCGAAGGGGGATACATCCGGGCGCGCGCCGGCCGGCTGCGGGGCGCGCGGCTGGTGCTCGACACAGTGACCGTGACCGGCACCGAGAACCTGATGATGGCCGCGGCGCTGGCGGAGGGCGAGACCGTCATCGAAAATGCGGCCCGCGAGCCCGAGGTGGTGGATCTGGCGAACTTCCTGATCGCCATGGGTGCGAGGATCCGTGGCGCCGGCACCGACAAGATCGTGGTCGAAGGCGTCGAGCGCTTGAGCGGCACCACGTACGAAGTGTTGCCGGACCGGATCGAGAGCGGCACCTATCTGGTGGCCGCCGCCATCACCGGTGGGCACGTGCGCATCAAGAATACCCGCCCCGATCATCTGGATGCGGTGCTCGTCAAGCTTCAGGAGGCGGGCGCCGACATCGGCACCGGCGAGAGCTGGGTGGAGCTGAACATGCACGGCCGTCGGCCGAGAGCGGTCGATGTGCGCACCGCTCCGTATCCTGCTTTTCCCACCGACATGCAGGCGCAGTTCGCCGCGCTCAACACCGTGGCCGACGGCGTCGGCACCATCACCGAGACGATCTTCGAGAACCGCTTCATGCACATGCTGGAGATGCGCCGGCTCGGGGCGGAGATCCGGCTCGAGGGCAATACGGCGATCATTCGCGGCGTGGACCGCCTCAAGGCCGCGCCGGTCATGGCGACGGACCTGCGCGCCTCGGCCAGCCTGGTGCTCGCGGGCCTGGTGGCGCAGGGGCGCACGGAGGTCGAGCGGATCTATCATATCGATCGGGGCTACGAGGCCATCGAGGAGAAGCTGGCGCAGTTGGGCGCGCAGATCAAACGGGTGCCGAACTGACCGCGGGCGCCCGCGGCGGCGATAAACGGAGGACGTGTCGTATGCGGATTGGAATGATCGGGTTGGGGCGGATGGGCGCCTACATGGTGCGGCGGCTGATCGAGGGCGGTCACGAGTGCGTCGCGTACGATAGGTCGGCCGCGGCGGTGCAGGCCGCCGCCGCCGTCGGGGCGATCGGGGTGACCTCCGCCGCGGAGCTGGTCGCGAATCTGACGCCGCCGCGCGCGGTGTGGGTCATGGTGCCGGCGACGGCCGTCGATACCGTGGTCGCGCAGCTTCGACCGCTGCTGGCCAAGGGCGATGTGCTTATCGACGGGGGCAACTCTCATTACTCCGACGATATCCGCCGCGCCGAGGAGTTGCGTCCCGAGGGTATCCACTACCTGGATGCCGGCACCAGCGGCGGCGTGCTCGGGTTCGAGCAGGGCTACTGCCTGATGGTCGGCGGTGACAAGGAGGTCTTCGACGCTCTGGAGCCGATCTTCGCGACGCTGTCCCCGGGGGGGCGGATGCCCGCCGCCGGTGACAGGCGCGTCGCGGACGATACGGCGCCGATGGGCTATCTGCACTGTGGGCCGAGCGGCGCCGGACATTTCGTCAAGATGGTCCACAACGGCATCGAGTATGGCGTGATGGCCGCGTATGCCGAAGGCCTGAGCGTCCTTCAGCATGCCGATGCCGGGTTGAGGTCGCGGGAGACCGACGCCGAGACAGCACCGCTCGCCCACCCGCGCCTGTTTCAGTACCGGCTCGACATCGGTGCGATCGCAGAGGTCTGGCGCCACGGCAGCATCATTTCCTCACGCCTGCTGGACCTGACGGCCAAGGCGCTGGCGGCGGACCCGGGGCTGGAGGGCTTCGGCGGCCGGGTGTCGGATTCCGGCGAGGGGCGCTGGACGGTGCAGGCGGCCATCGAGATTGGCGTGCCCGCCCACGTGCTGAGCGCAGCGCTTTATGCGCGCTTCGAATCGCGCGGCAGCGGGGAATTCGCCGACAAGGTGCTCTCGGCCATGCGCCTCGGGTTCGGCGGGCACGTGGAGAAGAAGACCGGCTAGCCGGCGGGCGCGGAGCAAGCCTCTAGTTCGACTCTGTCACCGCGTCGATCCCGTCACCGCGGGCAGGTCGCCGATCATCGGCAGCATGCCCTTGCCGCCGACCACTTCCGGCAGACGGCCGTTCCACTTGCCGATCGCCTGCTGCTGGATGATCAGCGGCGTCAGGGTCTGCTGCAGCAGCTTCTGCGCCTGCGACTGGGCGGTCGCCTCGACGATCTTCTGCTGCGCCACGACCTTCGCCTTCTGCAGATCGTACTGCGCCTGCAGCGCCCGCTGCTGGGCGATCTGCTTCTGCTCGATGGCCTGGGCGAACTCGGCGCTGAAGTGGAAGTTGGTGACGTTGACCGCGTCGACAACGATGCGGAATGGTTCGAGCTCCGTGCGGATCTGCGACTCGATCTGGCTGCGCACCTGATCGCGCTGCACGATCAGGTCCTCGGCGTTGTAGTGAGCCGTCACCGCTTTGACCGAGTTGCTGATCGCCGGCTGGATGATCTTGCCCACCAGCGCCCTCTCGCTGCCGACGTGCTGGTACACCCATTCGGCATCGGCCGGCAGGAGGTGCCAGTTTGTCGCGACCGTCGTGGACACGACCTGAAGATCCCGGCTGGCGGCGGTCTCGGTGTCATGGGAGTTCTGCACCTGCACGTTCATCCTCGCCACCGTCTGCACGAACGGCACTTTGAAGTGCAGCCCCGGATCGAGCACCCCGGCATGCACGGCGCCGAAGGTCATGAGCACGCCGCGCTCACCGGGTCCGATCTGCACGAACGCGCCGCCCAGGACGATCAGCGCGAGGACGACGACCACTCCGGCCGCGACGAGGCGCTGGTTGCCGTAAGGCAGGGAAGAGACTTTGGCGTTCATGCGGACTCCTCCGGGGAGATCAAGACTCGTTCGCGGCGATTCCAAAGCGTGCGGATGTCGCCGGTCCCGAGCGGTTGCGAGGCGGCCGCCGCGCTGTCGAGACGGACCACGGTATCACGCGGCGCCACCAGGGCGCAGACAAGATTGCTGTCGACGGCGACCAGCTTCTCGAGCACGTCGCGCTCGGTGCGGTGCCGCTGGTGAATCCTGTCCATCTCCGGCACGGGCGCGGTGCGCATGGCGGTCTCGAGGGCTTCGATTGCCCGCTGCAGCCGCTGCAGGGTCTGTGCTGTCGTTACGGCGGCCGGGTCGGGCAGGGGATGCTCCCGTGTCGGGGGCGGCAGATGCTCGCGCCGGAACGAGGCCTCGAGCGCGCCCAGCACTTGCCGAGCAGCTCGCTCAACTTGCCGCGGATCAGCAGATCATCCGCACGCAGCTGGTCCTCGCAGCGGTAGAAGTTGTAGCCCAAGCCAGGGCCGACCGCCTGTCATTCGTCAGCGGAGTTCGAAGCGGGGCCTATCGTCAGCAATCCGGTCTGGCCATCGCGGCCCGACCCAAGCCCGGAGCTCTCTCGAGAATTCGTAGCGGTTCACTCGGCCGCCGCTCATTCGTCATGAGAGTATCATTGCTGCATTACTGAAATGCCCGGCGGCCACAGTCTGCGCATCGGGCGGTGCGGCCGGCCGCGGGTACCCGCGTTCGATTCATTCCGGCCGGCCGGCGCCGGCGGGTCCCGTTCGCGCAATTGAGCTGGAATGCTAGCGAGGTAGAGATCATGCGATTGAGGCAGATGATGCGATGGGCGCTGCTCGCGGCCGTATTTGCCGCGGGCCAGGCGATGGCCGCCGGGGTGCCGACGGTCACGCGCGCCACTCTGGGCAATGGCCTGCGGGTGGTGATCGTGCACGACGCGCTCGCGCCTGTGGTGTCCGTGCAGACGAACTACCTAGTGGGCTCGGACGAGACGCCCAAGGGCTTTCCGGGCACCGCCCATGCGGTCGAGCACATGATGTTCCGCGGCAGCCCCGGGCTCACGGCGGACCAGCTTGCGGCCATCACGGCCAACATGGGCGGCGCCTTCGATGCCGAGACGTCCTTCAGCACCACCAAGTACTTCTTCGTGGTGCCCTCGCGGGATCTCGATGTGGCGCTGCACATTGCGGCCATCCGCATGCGGGCGGTGGACATGGCGCCGGCTCAGTGGAAACTCGAGCGCGGTGCGATCGAGCAGGAGGTCGCGCACGACCTGTCCGATCCGGACTGGAAGTTCGTCACCAAGCTCTTTGGCCGGCTGTTCGCCGGTACGCCGTACGCACACACCCCGCTGGGAACCCGGCCGTCGTTCAACAAGACCCCGGCGGCCCTGCTCAAGCGCTTCCACGACCAGTGGTACACGCCAAACAACGCCATCCTGGTGATCGCCGGCGACGTCGATCCCCGGGCGACCCTGGCGAAGGTCAGGACGCTGTTCGCGTCCATCCCGCGCCGCGCGTTGCCGCGGCGTCAGTCGTTTCATCTGCGGCCGGTGCGGGCCGAAACCTACCGCTCGCGCACCGACAGCCCCTATGGCGAGGTGTATCTGGCCTATCGCATGCCGGCGATGCGCTCGAAGGACTATGCGACGGCTTTGGTGTTGTCTGACGCACTCGCTTCCAAGCGCGCCGCGCTGTTCGGCCTGGGGATGACCGGCAAGGCGCTCTACGGGACGTTTTTCTCGGCTCTGCTTCCGAGGGGCGGTCTCGGCGCCGCGGTGGGCATCTTCCCGCGCGGCGCCAATCCGAAGCCGTTGCTTGCCGCAATGCGCGCCATCCTCGCCGATGCCGCCGGCAAGGGCGTCGATCCGGCGCTGGTGCGGGCGGCCAAGCATCAGGCCATCGCGCGGCTGGAATTCCAGAAGAACTCGATCAACGGGCTGGCCAGCGCCTGGTCCTCGGCGCTGGCGCAGGAGGACTCGAGCTCCCCCGAGGCGATGAAGGCGGCGATCGAGGCGGTGACCCCCGCCGGGGTCGACCGGCTGGCCCGCCGGATCTTCAACCCGGCGCACACGGTCACCGCCATCCTTACGCCCCAGAGCTCCGGCAAGCCGGTCTCGGCCAAGGGTTACGGCGGCGCGGAGAGCTTTGCCGCCAATCCGAGCAAGCCCGTGAAGCTGCCGTGGTGGGCCGCCAGGGCGTTTGCGAAACTGCCGGAGCCGCGCTCGCAGATGCATCCGGTGCTGTACGTGCTGCCCAATGGGTTGAAGCTGGTGGTGCAGCCCGAGTCGGTGAGCGACACCGTGCAGGTGATGGGACGCGTGCGCACCAACTCCGACCTGCAGGCGCCCAAGGGCGAGCAGGGTGTCAGTGACGTGCTCGACAGCTTGTTCCAGTTCGGCAGCACGCACCTCAACCGTCTGCGGTTCCAGGCGGCGCTCGATGCCATTACCGCACGCGAAAGCGGCGGTACGGATTTCTCGCTGGAGGTGCCGGCAAAGCACTTCGCCCGGGGCATGGCGCTGCTGGCGGACAACGAGCTGCATCCGGCGCTCTCGCCGCAGGCCTTCCGCTACATGCAGCACGAAACGGCGGGAAACTGGCGGGGGCAGATCCACTCGCCGGGGTTCCTCGACGACATCGGCCTGCAAAAGCTCCTGGTGCCGGCCGGCGATGCCTCGCTGCGCCATCCGACACCGCGCAGCGTCATGAGCCTGACGCTCGCCAAGGTGAAAAACTACTATGGCAGGGTGTTCCGGCCCGACATGACCACCATCGTCGTGGTGGGCAAGGTCACTCCGAGCGAGGCCATGTGGGTGGTGGCCAAGACCTTCGGCCGCTGGCTTGCGACGGGACCGAAACCGCAAGTCTACTACCCGCCGGTGCCGCTGAATGCGGCCGGCAGCCTGCATACGCCCGACAGCAGCGCGGTCCAGGACAGCGTGCGCATGGCCGAGCTGATCCCGGTCACCCGCGAGAGCCCGGCGCGCTTTGCGCTGCGGTTGGGCGATCAGGTGCTGGGCGGAGGCTTCTACGCCTCGTGGCTGTACCACGATCTGCGCGAGAAGGCGGGGCTGGTCTATTACGTCGGAACCCACTTCGACCTGGCCAAGCATCGCGGTCGCTACACCGTGTCCTATGGCTGCGACCCCGACAAGGTGTTCCCGGCCCGCAATCTCCTCTTGAAGGACCTCAAGCGCATGCAAAGCGGTGTGCTGCCGGCGACGGATCTCGACCGCGCCAAGGGTATTCTGCTGCGGCACATTCCCTTGAGCGAGTCGAGCTTCGGCGGGATCGGCGGCCAGCTATTGACCTATGCTTCGCGGGGCGAGCCGCTCGATGAGAACGTCATCGCCGGCCGGCGCTATCGCTCGCTGACGGCCGCCCAGGTGCAGCGGGCCTATCGCAAGTACATCCGTCTGAACGGCTTCGTCATGGCGGTGAAGGGGCCCAAGCCGATCCGTTGAGCGGGCACAAGCCCGATGGAGGCGGGGCCCGGGAGGGCCCCGCCTCCGGCCGGATCGTCATGCGGTGCCGGCCCGCTCGGCCGGCCCGTCCACCCACAGCTCCACCTGCGGGCAGCTCTGTACGGCCCGCACCGCGACGATGGCGGGGTCCGCGCGCTCCAGGCCGTGGATGGCGGCCTGCTTGCCGGCGCCGGCGACGACGAACAGAGGCTCGGCAACGTGAGCGAGAAACTCCGGCGTCACGCTGACACCCCAGAGCCCATCCGGACGCTGCACCGCGATCGCCATCCGCCCACGGGCGCGCTCGAGATCCTCGCTGCGGAAGAGCGAGGCCGTATGCCCGTCGGCGCCGAGGCCGAGCAGGCCCAAACCGATCCGCACGCCGCGCTCGAGCAACGCTCTCAGCCGGCGCTCGTAATCCAGCGCGGCCTCCTCGAGCGGCAGCTCGGTCCGCACCCTGAGCACGCGCTCCTCGGGCAGGCGCAGCGCATCGAGCAGCGGCCGCGTCGAGTGGAAGTTGCTGGCTTCGGAGTCGGCCGGCACGTAGCGGTCATCGGAGTAGAGCAGGTGCAGTGTGTCGGGTATGCGGTGCGCCGCAAGGGCGAGGCGCTCGGCGACCTGCCGGTATGCCGGCAGGGGCGTGTGGCCGCCGGAGAGCATGATCGCCGTGCCGCCTGACGCGGCGGCGGCAATCACGCGCGCGAGCCGGTCGGCAAGCGCCGCGTCGAGCTCGCCGCGGGAGGGGAATCTGCGAATCTGAAGCGGTTGCATGGCGTTCGTTCGGGTACGTGGCGCGACTCGGGCATCTTCCGCCACGGACAGGTCCGCTCACAAGGCGCCGGGCCGCTGTTTGACGTGCACGCTCAGCGTGAGCGTCCCGGTGCCCCGCAGCAACCGGACCGTGAGCGTCGAGCCGGGCTTCATTCTGGCAATGCCGACCCGCGCGTCATCGGCCGATTTCACCGCCGTCCCGTCGATGGCCAGCAGCAGATCGCCCGGCTTCAATCCCGCCTCCTGGGCGGGACTGCCCGCGTAGAGGTTGGCGATCACCACTCCGCCGTGCGCCAGCCCCGCCCGGTGGGCCTGGGCGTCGCTGATGTCTTCCGGCACGATGCCGATCCAGCCGCGGATCACCCTGCCGTCCTTGATGATGTCTCGCAGCACTCCGCGCACCATGTCGACCGGGATGGCGAAGCCGATGCCGTCCACGCCCAGGCTCTTGGCGACGATGGCGGTGTTGATGCCGATCAGATCACCGTTGGAGTTGATCAGCGCACCGCCGGAATTGCCGAAATTGATCGGCGCATCGGTCTGGATGAAGTCCTCGAACGCCGAGATGCCGAGCCCGGCGCGGCCCGTGGCGCTGACGATGCCGTTGGTCACGGTCTGCGAGAGGCCGAGGGGGTTGCCGATGGCGAGCACCACATCGCCGACCCGCACCTGGTCGGAGCGCCCGAAGGTGATCACCGGCAGATGGGGCAGATTGATCTGCAGCACCGCCAGATCGGTGTCGGGGTCCACGCCGACGATGCGCGGCACGGCGATGCGCCCGTCGGCAAGCTGGACGCGGATGGCGGCGGCGTTGGCGACTACGTGGTAGTTCGTGACGATATGGCCCTGCTCGTCGACGATTACGCCCGAGCCGAGGCTGCGCTCGATGCGCTTGCGGTATTCGGGCAGAACGTTGCCGAACAGTTCCCCGAAGGGAAAGGGATTGACCTGCTCGGTCACCACCCGGGCGGTGTAGATGTTGACGACCGCCGGCGCGGCGCGCTTGACGGCGCTCGCGTAGCTGACCGGCGCCGGGCTGCGCGGCCGGGCGGGCGGGGCCGGGGCCGGGGCGAGAGGCCGGGCCCCCTGCGGCGGCGCGCCGCCCGGGTTGTCGATGAGGCTGGGGTGCAGCGCCACGATCACGAAGGCCAGCGCCAGCCCCCCGACGACCGATCCGGCGATGAACGTCAGGCCCCGACCCAGTCGTTTCAGCATTCTCCGAGCTCCTTTTTCATTGGCGCAAATCGCCGAGGCGATTTGCGCAAGACCCTACACATTTGCCGCGGGCTCGGGACGGCCCGTCGCCCGCTACGCCGTGGCAATTGTCCACGGCGATTTGCGCAAGACCCTACACATTTGCCGCGGGCTCGGGACGGCCCGTCGCCCGCTACGCCGTGGCAATTGTCCACGGCGATTTGCGCAAGACCCTACACATTTGCCGCGGGCTCGGGACGGCCCGTCGCCCGCTACGCCGTGGCAATTGTCCACGGCGATTTGCGCAAGACCCTACACATTTGCCGCGGGCTCGGGACGGCCCGTCGCCCGCCGGGCCCTGCCACCGGCGCTGCCTGCCGGCCGGCGCCCGTACGTACAAGTCTCTGGCCAGAGCGCGGCAGGGCAGGATCGTTCGTGTATAATGCACCGACCCCCGACGAGTCGGAAACTGTACGATGCGCCCGAGCGCGGCGCGGCGCGAGGGAGGCTCGGACGCTGCGCCGGGGGAGTGTCGAGCGGAAATTGGGAGGCTCTTCCGATGACCGAATGGGTGATGGCCCGCGAAACGATCCACCCTCAGGGGGGTGACTGATGGCTGCAACCGACCCTGCCCGCCAGCGCGCCGCCGAACCGGCGTCCGCAAAGAAGAAAGGCCTTTGGGCATGGATCAACGCGCGTCTGCCGGTCGATGAGTTCTTCAAGCACGAGCTGACCGAGTACTACGCGCCGAAGAACTTCAATTTCTGGTACTTCTTCGGCTCGCTGGCGATGCTGGTGCTGGTGATGCAGATCCTGACGGGGATCTTCCTCACCATGTACTACAACCCGAGCGCCAACGGCGCCTACGGCTCCGTGCAGTTCATCATGCGCGAGGTGAGCTGGGGCTGGCTCATCCGATACATGCACTCGACCGGTGCGTCGTTCTTCTTCATCGTGGTTTACCTGCACATGTTCCGCGGCCTGCTGTACGGCTCATATCGCCGGCCGCGGGAGCTGCTGTGGATCGTCGGCATGCTGGTGTACCTGGCGCTGATGGCCGAGGCCTTCATGGGCTACGTGCTGCCCTGGGGCAACATGTCGTTCTGGGGTGCGCAGGTGATCGTGAACCTGTTCGGCACCATACCGGTCATCGGCTCGGGACTGGTGCAGTGGATCCGCGGCGATTACGGCATTTCGGGCGCGACGCTCAACCGCCTGTTCGCGCTGCACGTGGCGGCCGTGCCCATCGTGCTGCTGGGGCTGGTGGCGCTGCATCTGGTGGCGCTGCATCGGGTCGGCTCGAACAACCCGGACGGCATCGAGATCAAGGATCATCCGGGGCCGGACGGCAAACCGCTCGACGGTATCCCGTTCCATCCCTACTACACCGTCAAGGACATCATGGGCGTGGGGGCGTTCTTCATCGTGTTCGCGCTGGTGGTGTTCTACTTCCCGACCCTCCATGGCCTGTTCCTCGAGCCGGCGAACTTCACGCCCGCCAATTACCTGTCGACTCCGCCGGACATTCATCCGGTGTGGTACTTCACGCCCTTCTACGCCATCCTGCGCGCCATACCCAACAAGGGGCTGGGGGCGCTGACGCTGGTGATGGCGCTGGTGTCGCTCCTGCTGGTGCCGTGGCTCGATCGCTCGCCGGTCAAGTCGATCCGCTACAAGGGCTGGATATCGCGCCTGGCGCTGGCGGTGTTCGTGGTGTCCTTCATCGGACTGGGATACCTCGGCATGCAGCCGGTGAAGCCGCTGTACGTGATCCTGGCGCGGGTTTTCGCCGTCGGTTATTTCGGGTTCTTCTGGCTGATGCCGTTCTACTCGCGCATCGACCCGGTGAAGCCCGAGCCCGAGAGGGTGGTCTACCATGCCCATTAATTCTCGCTGCCTGGGCCGCTGGGTGCCGGTGCTGCTTGCCGCGGCGCTGTCGGTGGGTGTCGGGAGCGCGCAGGCCGCCGAGGGCGCCGCGTACGGCTCGAACTGGGAGCACTGGCAGGCTCATGCCACGGTCACGGATCTGCCGTCCCTGCAGCGCGGAGCGCGGGATTTCGTCGGCTACTGCCTGGGGTGCCACTCCCTGCGCTACGAGCGCTGGTCGCGCCTCGGGCGTGATCTCAAGATTCCCAAGGACGTGCTGGTCCAGAGCCTGATCCCGCCGGGGCAGAAGCCGGGGGACTACATCACTTCGTCCATGCCGGAGCAGGACGCCGTGAAGTGGTTCGGCAAGGCGCCTCCGGACCTGTCGCTGATCGCGCGCTACCAGGGAACCAATTACCTGTACCGCTACCTGAAGACCTTCTACGTGGATTCCGGGCGGGCGACCGGCGCCAACAATCTGGCTTATCCGAATGTGGCCATGCCCGATGTGGTCTCGCCGCTGGAAGGGCTCAAGGTCGCCGTCTACCGGACGGTCCAGGAGCGCGGAGCCGGCGGCAAGCCGATCACGCGACGGGTATTCGATCACTTCCGGCAGATCGCGCCGGGCCGCATGACGCCGCAGCAATACGACCGGTTCGTGCACGACACGGTCAATTTCCTGGATTACGTGGGCGATCCCCAACGGGCGGAGCGCCACAGATTGGGGGTTTGGGTGATCCTTTTCCTGCTCGCCTTCACCTGGCTGGCTTGGCTGCTGAAGCGGGAGTACTGGAAGGACGTGCGCTGAAAAGCGCCGTCTTCACCTTCTGAACGGGCGCGGAACCCGGTACAGTAAGTGTGCCCGGATCCCGGCTGGGGCGCGGGGGCCTAATCGTGTCGAGCAGACGATCCACCATGACGCTGTTCTCTGCGCCGGCCGATCCGTGGAGCCACCGCACACGCATCGTGCTCGCTGAGAAAAGTATCGATACCGAGGTCGTCAGCGTCACGCCCGGCTCCCTTCCCGAGGACCTGCTGGACCTCAATCCCTACCACTCGCTGCCCACCCTGGTCGATCGCGATCTGGTGCTGTACGACTCGCGGGTGATCATCGAGTATCTGGACGAGCGCTTTCCGCATCCGCCGCTGATGCCCGCCGATCCGGTGACCCGGGCGCAGTTCCGGCTGGCGCTTTATCGCATCGAGCGTGATTGGTATGGCCTGCTCGAGCAGATCGAGCGCGAGGAGGACCGCAGGCAGCTGCCCCGGCTGAGAAAAATCCTCCTGGATACGATCATGCAGGGGGTCGAGCTGTTCCAGCTCAAACCGTTCTTCCTGTCCGAGGAGTTCTCGCTGGTCGATGCGACCCTGGCGCCGGTGCTCTGGCGGCTGCCCTCCTACCAGATCGAGCTGCCGCCCAAGGCGCAGCCCATCATGCGGTACGAGAGCCGTGTCTATTCCCGTCCGGCGTTTCGCAATGCGCTGTCGGACGTGGAGCGCTCGATGCGCCACTGATAGGCTAGCGCCAGAATGCCCAAGCCACCTCCGAAGCGCCCCTATCTGCTGCGTGCCATGCATCAATGGATCACCGACAGCGGTTATACGCCCCACGCGATCGTCGACGCCGAACGCGCGGGAAGCGAGATCCCGCACGCGTACGTTCAGGAAGGCAAAATCGTCCTCAATCTCAGCTACACCGCCACGCAGAGGCTGAAAATCGACAACGATACCGTGGAATTCGACGCCCGGTTTGCCGGCGTCATACACCACGTGTGCTTTCCCGTCGGCGCCGTAGTGGGCGTGTATGCGCGCGAGACAGGCGAGGGCATGATGTTCCCCGACCAGGATACGGGGCCCGTGCCGCCTTCGGGACCGCCTTCGGGCCCGAGCCCTGCTCCGAGCGACGACGGGGGTGGGGGGGCGAAGCGCCCACAGCTGCGCGTCGTCAAATGAGGCCTCGCTTGCACGATTTTTCGCGAGCGAAAGATTTTGCACGCGACGCGCTTCTCTGATATCACCTTTAGTGAGAGTCGGCCGGGCAATCGCTGCTTCGGCTCATGCAGGGCGCAAGCCCTCAAGGGCCGGAGGGGAGGAAAGTCCGGGCTCCGGCGGATCAGGGTGCCAGGTAACGCCTGGGGGGCTGCTCCCGCGGGACTGAAAAGTCGCGCAGGAGACGAGTTCACGGAAAGTGCAACAGAAAGCAAACCGCCCAAGCTCTCGCGGCCCAAAGCCGCGGGGGACGGCAAGGGTGAAACGGTGCGGTAAGAGCGCACCGCGGCTCTGGCAACAGAGCTGGCACGGCAAACCCCACCTGGAGCAAGGCCAAATAGGGAAGCCGCGACCCCCGGAAACGGGGGGCTCGCAGCGCCGATCCGCGCGCGCTTCCGGGTAGGCTGCTACAGGTCCACGGCGACGTGGATCGCAGAGGAATGATTGCCACGCGGGACTCCCTTCACGGGGCGTTTCGTGACAGAACCCGGCTTACAGGCCGGCTCTCACTTTTTTACGGGCTGTCGCCCGGGACTTACGGGGTTCGCTCGGAGCAGCGAACCCCGTACGTGCAGCGGCGCTGGCGCGCCGGGAAAGCTCAGTTGGTATCGGTGCGGCGGCGAATCAGCTCGTAGGCCTCGCTGCGGCTGGCGCCGGTGAGCTGCGCGGCGATGGCCGCCGCACGGCTGGGAGGCAGCTCCCTGGCGAGCAAATCGACGGCGCGGTGCAGGAGTGCCTCGTCCACGGTCCGCTCGCGCGGGGGCGCGCCTTGCACCACCAGGGTGATCTCGCCGCGCTGGAAGTTCTCCTCCTGGAGTGCCCTCTTGGCCAGTTCCTCGAGCGATCCGCGGTATATCGTCTCGTGCGCCTTGGTGAGCTCGCGGGCGACGGCTGCGCGGCGGGTTGAACCGAACTCGGCGGCCAGATCGGCCAGCGTCGAGGCGATGCGATGGGGAGCCTCGAAGAACACCAGTGTGCGGGGCTCGGACGCCAGCTGCGCCAGGTGAGCGCGCCGCTCACGGTCCTTGGCCGGCAGAAAGCCTTCGAAGCAAAACCGGTTGACCGGCAGACCCGCCGCCGCGAGCGCGGTGGTGATCGCCGACGGACCGGGTATGACCTCGATCGGTATGTCCGCCTCGGCCGCGGCGCGCACCAGCTCATATCCCGGGTCGGACAGCAGCGGCGTACCGGCGTCGCTGACCAGGGCAATGGTCTCACCGGTGCTCAGGCGTTGCAGGATCGATGGCACGCGTTGTGTCTCGTTATGCGCGTGCAGCGATACCAGGGGCCGCGAGATCCCCAGCGCCGCCAGCAGCGCCAGGGTGTGGCGGGTGTCCTCCGCTGCGATGGCGTCGGCGCGCTCCAGTGCGTCTCTCGCGCGGGTGCTCACGTCGCCCATGTTGCCGATCGGCGTCGCCACAACCAGCAACCGGCCTTGGAACTTGACCACTATAATTCCTCTCTCGATGCCATACCGGCGCGACTTGAGCATCTTGGCCCCAAACGGGCCTCCGGCGAAAGGCTCCCACCATGCAGCGATGGACTCGTTTTGCCCTGCTTGCCGCGGCCGCCGCGGTCATCACCGGATGCGCGACCGTGCAACGTCCCGCGGCGCCGAAGGCGAGCCGCGCTCCGGTGCCTCGCCAGGGCGCCGGCCATCAGCCGCCGAGCGCGCCGGCCATACCGGTCGCACAGGCCCGCATCGCACTGCTCGTGCCCGTGACCGGGCCGCTGGCTGCGGCGGGGGCGAGCGTACGGGACGGCTTTCTGACCTCGTATTACCAGACGGCCATGGGGCAACGGCCGACGGTACGTGTCTATTACCCAGCCGGGACGCCCGCTCCCGAGCTCATCGCGCCGGCCGTTCACTTGGGGCCCGGCCTGATCGTCGGACCTCTGACACGGCAGGCCGTCGCGGCGGCGGCTACGGATCAGGGACCGAGGCCGCCTGTGCTGGCGCTCAACTTCCTGCCGGCGGGCAGCCATGCTCCGTCCCGCTTCTTTCAGTTCGCCCTGTCTCCCACCGCGGAGGCCCGGATGGTCGCAAGCCGGGTGCTCGCCGACGGGTATCGCGAAGGCATCGCCATCGTACCGCAGGGAGAGTGGGGGACGCGGGTGCTGAATGCGTTTACGCAGCAGCTTCAGGCCGGCGGTGGCGAGCTGCTGGCCAGCGTGCGCGTCGATCCCTCGCAGACCGACTACTCCGGCCCGGTCGAGCAGGTATTGCTCGTCAACCAGAGCCGCGCTCGGCATCGGCGCCTCGAGTCCCTGCTGGGCGTGCCTCTGGCTTTCACGCTCAGGCGCCGCGGCGATTTTCAGTTCATCTTTGCGCCTGCTCCACCGGCGGTCGAGCGGCTGCTTCTCCCGCAGCTGCGGTTTTATTATGCCGGCGGCGTCCCGGATTATTCGACTTCGGACGCGTTCGTGCCCGATCCGGTTGCCAACCGGGATCTCGACGGGCTGCAGTTCCCCGGCACGCCCTGGATGTTGGATCGCCCGCTCGCGGAAGCGGTGCGGGCGGCCGTGGCAAAGGCCTGGCCGGCCGGTGGTCCGGCGCGGGGCCGGCTGTTCGCCTTTGGGTTCGACGCCGACCAGCTCGCGATGTCGCTGCTGCGCACGGGCCAGCCTGACAAGCTCGATCTGAATGGCCTGAGCGGCCGGCTGACCTTCGCGCCCGACGGCCGCATCCGCCGCCAGCTCACCTGGGCGCGGCTGGAAAACGGCGAAGTGCAGATCCTCCCGAAAAAGTGATGGGTTTTGCCCCAGCCCGGCGTCCACGGAAGGCTCGTGTCGAGGACGGGAGCCGGGGGACTCGGGCGCCGGGAATGCGCCTCGGCCAGGCCGCTGAGGAGGCCGCGGCCCGATTCCTGCGGGCCCGGGGTGCGCAGGTGCTGCTGCGTAATTACCGCTGCCGGTGCGGCGAGCTCGATATCGTCGCCCTTTGTGGCGAGGAGCTTGCGCTTGTGGAAGTGCGCACCCGCTCCTCGGGAGCTTTCGGCGGCGCGGCGGCCAGTGTTGACGCCGGAAAGCGGCGGCGGCTGGCTCGAGCGGCCGCGAGGCTGTTGCAGGCGCGACCCGACCTGGCGCGGCTGCGGGTGAGGTTCGACGTGATGGCCGTCGAGGATCCGCTGGGGATGCCTCGTATCGAATGGATCAAACATGCTTTTGAATGCCCTGCGGGCAGGATTTAACGGGGTCCACTGTGTGGACCCCGAACACGAAGCGGCGCGAGGACGCGCCGGAAGAGGAGCTACTGGATATCGAACAGGCAGCCGCGCGAGGACCCGTCGGAAGGGGAACTACTGGATATCGAACAGGTGGTGGTGCAGGGACGGGCAGGAAGAGGGACTGCTGGACATCGAACAGGCAGCGGCATGAAGGTGCACCGAGGGAGCAGGGAAGGTGGGATTTGCCAGAGAGGGGTTGTTCTTCGGTGGTATCCCCGTTAAATGAATGGCAGATGACCTAGTAGATAAGATAGACAGTACAAGCTCCTGATTAGAAAGATGAATCACTTCGAGGGCGTTGTTGAGCCATAGAATCCGTTCGACATAACTCCAAGCCGCGACAGCTTTTTTCTCACTCTTTCAATTGACATAGCGCGGCCACGATTTCTATAGTGGCAGGAAGTGGGAGAAAGTGGGAGCAGATGGGCTAGAAATCCACTGCCCAAATCCATGTTTCGCGGCGCCACCAAAGTCACCCTGGACGATAAAGGCCGGATGGTCATGCCTACCCGATACCGGGAGCAGCTCGCTGAGCGCGCCCAGGGGAAGGTGGTGATCACCGTCGACCGGGTCAAGTGCCTGCTCATCTACCCCCAGCCCGAGTGGGATCTGCTCGAGACCAGGCTGATGAGCATGGCCAACCTGCATCCGCAGGCGCGCCTGATGCAGGAGATGATGGTCGGATTTGCGACCGATCTGACGCTCGACGGGCACGGGCGGATGCTGCTGCCGCCGGAGCTGCGCGAGTTCGCGGGACTTGAGCGCTACGCGATGTTGATCGGGCAGGGCAATCGCTTCGAATTGTGGAACGAGTCGCGCTGGAGCGAGCGACTCGAGGAATGGCTGCAGAGCAAGCAGGCTTCGACGGATCTGCCGGCGGAGCTGGCCTCGCTGTCGCTCTAGGAGTCCGGACTCAGCGGCTCCTGCGCCGCCGGCGCTCCCTGGATGGAGGGGGATCGCCGCAGCGCCGGGAGACATGCGGTACGTGGAACGGGTGCGCACGAGTGCGCGGGTGCGGGTAAAGGTTGGGCACGGCCCATGAGAACAGCATTGCGGGGGGCCGTCCGCGGCCGCTTCCATCGTGGTTGAGCATGTTCCGGTGCTCGCCGCAGAGGCGCTCGCGGCGCTGGCTCCGGAGGCGGACGGCTACTATGTCGATGCGACGTTCGGGCGAGGTGGTCACGCGGCACTACTGCTTCAGACCCTGGGGCCAGAGGGCCGCGTGCTCGCACTCGATCGCGATCCCGAAGCCATCGCGGCCGGGCGGGCCCGTTTCGCGGGCGAGGTGCGTCTCAGGCTGGTGCATGCGCCGTTTGCCGAGCTGGGAACCCTCGTGCCGGCACATGCGGACGGCCGACTCTGCCGGGGCGTGCTGTTCGACCTCGGCGTTTCCTCGCCGCAGCTCGATGAGCCGGCACGGGGGCTCAGTTTCCGCTCCGACGGCCCGCTCGACATGCGCATGGACCCGACAAGCGGCGAGCCCGCATCGCTGTGGCTCGCACGTGCCGGCCTCGATGAGATCCGGGAAGTGATCGCCACCTACGGAGAAGAACGCTTCGCGCGCAGAGTGGCGCGGGCGATCGTCGAAGCGCGCCAGCGCCAGCCGCTGACGCGCACCCGCCAGCTGGCGGACATCGTCTCCCGTGCGGTCAGGACGCGCGAGCCGGGCAAGCATCCGGCCACACGCACCTTCCAGGCGCTGCGCATATACGTCAACGACGAGCTCGGCCAGCTCGAGAAAGGTCTCGCCGCGGCGCTCTCGGTGCTGGCCCCGGGCGGCCGGCTCGCGGTCATCAGCTTCCATTCCCTCGAGGATCGCCTGGTCAAGCGCTTCATGCAGCGCGAGTCGCGGCTCGATCCCGATCTCGCCTCGCTCCCCGTGGTGCCGGACGCGCTCATGCCGCGCCTGAAGCTGGTCGGCCGGAAGATCCGGCCGGGCAAGCCTGAGCTCGCCGGCAATCCTCGGGCGCGCAGCGCGCTGCTGCGGGTCGCGGAGAAGATCGCGTGAGCGCCTCCCGGGCGACATCGGCCGTGCTGGTGGGCGTGCTGTGGACGGCGGTGTTGGCGTCCGCCGCCGGCGCGGTGTACTGCAAGTACCGCGCGCGTCGGCTGTTCATCCAACTCGAGCAGTTGACCGCCCAGCGCGACAACCTGGACATCCAGTGGGGACAGTTGCAGCTCGAGCAGAGCGCCTGGTCCACGCACGCGCTCATCGAGAGCGTGGCCGGGCGCAAGCTGCACATGAGAATGCCGGCGCCGCGGGACATCGTGATCGTCCATCCATGAAGACGCGCCGCCCGCATCGCCGCCCGCCCGCCTTCCGCTGGAGGGCGTATCTCCTGCTCGGGGTGCTCACCGTGATCGCCCTCGGGCTGCTCGCCCGGGCGGTCGACCTGCAGCTGGTCGAGTACACGTTTCTCTCGCGGCAGGGCGATGCGCGCTTCATCCGCACCGTGTCCATTCCCGCCCATCGCGGGGTCATCACCGACCGCTACGGCCACCCTCTGGCCGTGAGCACGCCGGTCGATTCCATCTGGGTCAACCCCAAGCAGATCACCCGCAGTCCCGATGGGGTGCGGCGCCTGGCGAGCGCGATCAAGGTCGATCCGCGGACCCTGCTGCGAGACATCAGCGGCAACCTGAATCTCGACTTCCTCTATGTCGCGCGTCAGCTACCGCCGCCGCAGGCGCTTAAGATCAAGGCCCTCGGCATTCCCGGCGTTTACCTGGCGCGCGAGTACCGGCGCTACTATCCGGCGGGCGAGGTGACGGGCCAGCTCATCGGGTTCACCAACATCAACGACCGCGGCCGCGCGGGGCTCGAGCTGGCCTACGATCCGTGGCTGACGGGCATCGACGGCAGGAAGCGGGTCATCGAGGACCGCTACGGCCGGATCGTGCAGGACGTCGAGAGCATTCGTCCGGCGCGCCCGGGACGCGACCTGGTGCTGTCGATCGACATGCGTATTCAGTACCTCGCCTATCAGGCCCTGAAGGCCCAGGTCGAGGCGCAGCAGGCGCGCTCCGGTTCCATGGTGGTGCTCGACATCGCCACCGGCGGGGTGCTCGCCATGGTCGACCAGCCGGGTTTCAACCCGAACGATCGCGACCAGCTCCTGCCTAACCGGTATCGCAACCGCGCGGTCACCGATGTGTTCGAGCCCGGCTCGTCCATCAAGCCGTTTTTCGTGGCCGCGGCGCTGATGTCGGGCCGCTACAATGAGCACAGCATCATCAATACCTCCCCGGGGTTCATCCGGGTCGATGGCCACGTTTTCAGGGACGAGCAGGATTTGGGGCCGATCGGCCTGTCGACGATTCTTGCCAAGAGCTCCAACGTGGGCATGGCGCACGTCGCGCTGTCTCTGCAGCCGCGGTTGATCTGGAAGACGCTGAACGCGTTCGGCTTCGGCCGGCTCGCCACCGAGAGCTATCCCGGCGAGTCTGCCGGCGATCTCTCCTACTACACGAGCTGGCGCCCGATCCGTGTCGCGACCATGTCCCACGGCTACGGCATCTCGGTGACGGCACTGCAGCTCGCGCATGCGTATGCGACGCTCGGCGCGTTCGGCGTCGAGCGTCCGATCTCCTTTCTGCGCGTGACCGCGCCGCCGTCGGGCCGGCGCATCATGCCGGCCCGCCTCTGCCGCGAGCTGCTGCGGCTGATGCGCGGGGTCGTCTCATCCGAGGGCACCGCGCCGGCCGCGGCGATCCCCGGCTACAGCGTGGTGGGCAAGACCGGTACCGCGTGGGAGCTGCGTGACGGCACCTACGACAAAAACGACTACACAGCGGTATTCGCCGGCGTGGCGCCCGCCAGCGCGCCGCGGCTCGCCGCGGTGGTGGTCATCGACGATCCGCGCAGCGGCCTCTACTACGGTGGCGACGTCTCGGCTCCGGTTTTCTCCAAGGTGATCGGCCGGGCGCTGCGCCTGCTGGCGGTGGCGCCGGATGAGCCGGTGGGCCCGGCCCGGTCGGTGGAGGTGGCGTCTCTGCGATGACCGAAGTCGCGCAAATCCCGGCAACCCGGCCTCTGGCCGAGCTCGCCCGCGGGCTGCTCGAGGCGCCGGCGGACATCACCGTGAGCGATGTCACGCTCGACAGCCGCGAGGCTTCCCCGGGGGCGCTCTTCCTGGCCTGCCGCGGCCGTTCCCACCACGGTCTGAAGTTCGCGGGCGAGGCCGTCTCGCGCGGCGCACGCGCGGTCCTCTACGAGCCGTTTCCCGGGGCTCCCGAGCTCGTGGAGGAGGGTCTCACAGGGGTTCCCTCAGACACTTGCGCCTCCGTAGAGGCGGCTCTCAAATCTCTCCCCGGCGCCTCTCGGGACCTGTTCGTCGCGCCCGTGGCCCGGCTCGCCCGTCACGCGGGCGTGATCGCCGGCCGATTCTTCGGCCATCCCTCGCACTCGCTCGGCGTGGCCGGGATCACCGGCACCAACGGCAAGACCACCTGCGCATGGCTGCTGGCGCAGGCGCTCCTGCGGTGCGGCCGGTCGGGCGCCTACATGGGCACGCTCGGCTTCGGTTTCCCCGGTGCGCTCGAGGATACCCGGCACACGACTTCGGATGCCGTCACCGTGCAGCGGCGGCTGGCCCGGCTGAGAAGCCTCGGGGCCCGATGGGTGGGCATGGAAGTCTCCTCGCACGCGCTCGATCAGGAACGCGTCGCCGGCGTTCGTTTCCACACCGCGGCTCTCACCAACCTCAGCCGCGATCATCTGGACTACCACGGCACGATGGACGCCTACGGGCGGAGCAAGGCGCGGCTGTTCGAAATCGAGGAGCTCGCCAGCCGGGTCATCAACATCGATGACGCTTTCGGCGCGCAGATCGCGGGCCGTGCCGCCGCGCAGACGCTGATCGTGACGACGCGCTCCGGCGCGGTGGTGCCGCAGGGTGCGCGCTGGGTGCGCGGCTCGCAATTGCGCCCGGGGCGCCTCGGGCTGCGCATGCGCATCGAGTCCAGCTGGGGCGAGGGCGAGCTCGCCGTGCCGCTGATCGGGGAATTCAATGCCGACAATGCGTTGACGGTGCTCGCGATCCTGCTCGGTGCCGAGGTGCCGCTCGCCGAGGCGCTGGCCGCGCTGGGCGGCTGCCGCGCCGCGCCCGGTCGGATGGAGGCTTTCGGCGGCGAGGGCGGGCTGCCGCTCGTGATCGTGGATTACGCGCACACGCCCGATGCGCTCGAGAAGGCGTTGCGACAGGCGCGGCTGCACTGCACCGGCACGCTGCGTGTGGTGTTTGGCTGCGGCGGCGACCGGGATGCGGGCAAGCGCCCGATGATGGGACGCATCGCCGCCGAGCTCGCCGACGACGTCATCGTGACCGATGACAATCCACGCACCGAGCCCGCCGGAGGCATCACGTCGGACATTCTCGCCGGCATCGAGACGCCATCGAGGGCTCGGATCGAGCACGATCGGCGCGCGGCGATCCGCCTGGCGCTCGGACGCTGCTCTCCCGGTGACGTGGTGCTGGTGGCCGGCAAGGGTCACGAGGCGTATCAGATCTACGGCCAGGAGCGCCGCCCCTTCCGCGATCAGGCCGTGGTGCGCGAGGCGCTCGGCCTCGGGGAGGCGGGCTCATGAGCGGCGGCGCGCCGGACCGGACACTCGCGGGCTTCGCGCAAGCCTGCGGCGGACGCCTCGCGGGCGAGGACCGCCCCTTCAGCGGCGTCTCGAGCGACACCCGTACCCTTGCCGCCGGCGAGCTGTTCGTCGCGCTGCACGGAGAGCGTTTCGACGGCAACGCGTTCGTGCGCGAGGCGCTCGCCGCGGGCGCCGCGGGTGCGCTGGTCTCCAAAGAGCAGCCGCTGGCGCTGCCGCAGATCGTGGTCCGCGATACGCTGGCGGCCCTGCAGCGCCTCGCGAAGGTGTGGCGCGAAGCGTTTCACATCCCGGTGGTGGGCGTCGCGGGCAGCAACGGCAAGACCACCACGAAGGAGATGACCGCGGCCATCCTGAGCCGTGCCGGGAGCTGCCTGGCCACCCGCGGCAATCTCAACAACCACATCGGAGTGCCGCTGACGCTGCTGCGCATCGGGAACGCGCATCGCTTCGCCGTGATAGAGATGGGCGCCAACCGGCCCGCAGAGGTGGCGGCCCTGGTGAAGATCGCCCGCCCGACGGTGGGACTGATCACCAACGCCGGCGCCGAGCATCTGGAGGGTTTCGGCAGTCTCGCGGGCGTGGCCCGCGCCGAGGGCGAGATGGTCGAGGGACTGGCCCCGCATGCCGCCGCGGTGTTGAACGCCGACGATGCCTTCTTCGAGCTCTGGCGCGGCATGACACCCGCGCGCGTCGTGTCCTTCGGCCTTGCCGAGGGCGCCGACTTTCGTGCGACGGACATCGAGTCCAGCCTGACTCCCGAGGGATTCCTCACCCGCTTCCAGCTCTCGTGCCCGCACGGCCGCACGGCCGTCGATCTGCACATCGGCGGCCGGCACAACGTCAGCAATGCGCTCGCCGCCGCCGCCGCCGCCGCCTCCGCCGGGGCGAGTCTCGATCACATCGCGGCGGGGCTCGCCTCGGTCCGCTCGGTCAGCGGCCGGCTTCAGCTCAAGCAGGCGGCCTGCGGGGCGTGGATCCTCGATGACTCGTACAACGCCAACCCGAGCTCGGTCCGCGCCGGTCTCGAGGTGCTCGGCTCGCTGTCGGGACGGCGCTGGCTGGTGCTGGGCGAGATGGCCGAGCTCGGTGAGTTCGCCTCCGAGGCGCACGTGGCGGTCGGCACACTGGCTCGCGAGCAGGGCATCGAGCGGCTGTACGCGGTCGGGCCTCTGGCGGCGCTCGCGGTGGAGCGCTTCGGAGTCGGCGCGCAATGGTTTCCGGATACCAACGACCTGTCGGAAGCGCTTCTCGGCGAGCTCGGGCGTCGTGCGGCCGACGTGCTGGTGCTCGTCAAAGGCTCACGGGTCAACAGGCTGGAGCGGGTGGTGGCGGCGCTGGTGGCCGGAGCCGAAAGCCATCGGGAGGCGCACTGAATGCTCTACTGGCTCGCCCAACGCCTGACCGCCTGGCAGTCCGGTTTCCACGTGTTCTCATACCTGACGTTCCGGGCCATTCTGGCCACGGGCTCCTCGCTCATCGTCTCGCTGTTGGTCGGTCCTCCCCTGATCGCGCGCCTGTCGCGCTACCAGATCGGCCAGGTGGTGCGCACCGACGGGCCGCAGACCCACCTGCCCAAGGCCGGCACGCCGACCATGGGCGGCACGCTGATCCTGGTGACCACTCTGGCGAGCACCCTGTTGTGGGCGCAGCTCACCAACCGCCAGGTGTGGCTGGTGCTCGGGGTCACCTTCGCCTTCGGCCTGATCGGTTTTCTCGACGATTACCTGAAGCTCGTGGTGCGCAATCCCAAGGGACTCGCGCCGCGCTGGAAGTATCTTTGCCAGTCGGTCGCCGGACTCGCGGTCGCCGTCGTGCTTTTCTACACGGCGGCGGTGCCGGCGGAAACGACGCTGTTTCTGCCTTTTCTCAAGAAGTTCGCGCAGCCGCTGCCGGCGGCGGCGTTCATCACGATCGCGTATCTGATGATCGTCGGGATGAGCAATGCGGTGAATCTTACCGACGGACTGGACGGCCTCGCCATCATGCCGGTGGCGCTGGTGTCGGCCGCGCTCGGGATCTTCGCCTACGCCAGCGGCAACGCCGTGTTCGCCCATTACCTCGAGATCCCGCTGATCCCGGGGGCCGGTGAGCTGCTGATCTTCTGCGCGGCGCTCTCCGGCGCGGGGCTCGGGTTCCTGTGGTTCAACACGTATCCGGCCCAGGTGTTCATGGGAGACGTGGGCGCGCTGTCGATCGGCGCCGCGCTCGGAACCGTCGCCGTCATGGTGCGCCAGGAGCTGGTGGCGCTGCTCATGGGCGGGGTGTTCGTGCTCGAGACCGCCTCGGTCATCCTGCAGGTGGCCTCCTTCAAGCTCACCGGCCGGCGCATCTTCCGCATGGCGCCTATCCATCACCATTTCGAGCTCAAGGGCTGGGCCGAGCCGAAGGTGATCGTGCGCTTCTGGATCATCTCGCTGATTCTGGTGCTGGCGGGACTGGCGACTCTGAAGCTGCGATGAATCAGGCTGCGCGCAAACCGTCCGCTTGTGTGATCGCCGGTCTCGGGCGTACGGGACTCTCGTGCGCGCGCTATCTGCACGAGCGCGGCTGGCGTCTGGCGGTCACCGATACGCGCGCCGAGCCGCCGCAGCTCGATGAGCTGCGCGCGCTCGATCCGGACATTCCGGTGCACACCGGCCGGCTCGACACGGCACTGCTGGACGAGGCGGTGTGCGTGGTCGCCTCGCCCGGGCTGGCGCTCGATCAGCCCTTCTTCGTGGAAGCGCGCCGCCGCGGCCTCGAGATCTTCGGCGACATCGAGCTGTTCGCGCGGGCGGTGGACGCGCCCGTGGCGGGTATCACCGGGACCAACGGCAAGAGCACCGTCACCACCCTCGTGGGGCGCATGGCGGCGCGCGGCGGGATCGACGCGCAGGTCGGCGGCAACCTCGGCGAGCCGGCGCTCGATCTGCTCGGTGCCGCCGAGCGGGCCGCGACGCCTCCCGGGTTGTATGTCCTGGAGCTCTCGAGCTTCCAGTTGGAAACGACCCAGTCGCTCGACCTGAAGGCGGCCGCCGTGCTCAACGTCAGCGCGGACCACCTCGACCGGTATTCCTCCCTCGAGGCCTACGCGCTCGCCAAGGCGCGCATCTTCGAGCGCTGCGACACCGCCGTGGTGAACCTCGACGATCCTCTCGTCGCCCGCATGCCCGGCGCCGGCCAGCGCGTGCTCGGCTTCTCGGTTCGCGGCGCGCCCGGAGCCGACTACACCGTGCAGGATCGCGGGGGGCCGTGGCTCGCGCGCCGCGCCGAGCCCGTGCTGCCGATGTCGGCGCTGCGGGTGCAGGGGTTGCACAACGTGGCCAACGCACTGGCCGCCCTGGCCCTCGGCGAGGCGCTCGAGGTGCCGCTGCCGGCGATGCTGGCCGAGCTTGCCGAGTTCCCGGGCCTGCCGCACCGTACCCAGTGGGTCGCCGAGATCGCGGGCGTGCGTTATGTCGATGACTCCAAGGGCACGAACGTCGGGGCGACGCTGGCGGCGGTGAACGGCCTTGCGGGGCCGTTGGTGATCATCGCCGGCGGCGAGGGCAAGAGTCAGGACTTCACGCCCCTGGCGCCGGCCTTTCGCGGCAAGGTGCGCCGTGCGGTGTTGATCGGGCGCGACGCCGGCCGTCTCGCCGCGGCCCTCGAGGGGGTCTGTCCCACCGAGCAATGCGGCACGATGGAGGAAGCCGTGCGGGCCGCCTCACGGGCGGCGAGCGCGGGCGACACCGTGCTGCTCTCGCCGGCCTGCGCCAGCCTGGACATGTTCCGCGACTACGCGCACCGGGGCGAGGAGTTCGCCCGGGCCGTGAAGGAGCTGCGCTCGTGACCGAGAGCCTGCGCACTCCGATGTCCTTCGCCCGCTCGAGCGTGCGCTCCCGCGCCATCCACATCGATTCGGTGATTCTGGCGCTGACGCTGGCGATCCTGCTGTTCGGCCTGGTGATGGTGACCTCGGCGTCTGTCGCGATCGCCGGACGCGACACCGGCAATCCCTTCTACTTCCTCGAGCGCCAGCTCATCGCGGCGGCCATCGGCGTGGCGGGCGCCGTGCTGGTGTTCTGCGTGCGCTGCGAGCGGCTGCAGCGCCTCTCGCACTGGCTGCTGCTCGCCGCCATCGCCATGCTGGTGCTGGTGCTGGTGCCCGGTCTCGGCGAGCGTGTCAACGGCGGACGCCGCTGGCTGCACCTGGGCGGATTGAGCTTCCAGGTCTCGGAGCTCGCGCGCGTGCTGGTGCTCATCTACATCGCCGGCTATGCCGCGCGCCGCCGCGAGGAGCTGCGCCAGAGCCTGACGGCGCTCCTGAAGCCGCTCGGGCTGCTGACGCTGTTCGCCGCGCTGTTGCTCGCCGAGCCGGACTTCGGCTCCGCCGCGGTGTTGTTCGCCGCCGGCTTCGGCATGCTGTTCCTCGCCGGCGCCCGGCTGCGCCACGTGCTGGGCGTGATGGTGGTGGCGGTCGCGGCGTTCACCCTGCTGGCGGTCACCTCGCCCTACCGGCTGCGGCGCATCACCGGCTTTCTCGATCCCTGGGCCTCGCCCTACGGCAGCGGCTTCCAGCTCACCCAGTCGCTGATCGCCATCGGCCGCGGGAGCTGGCTGGGTGTCGGGTTCGGCAACAGCGTGCAGAAGCTGTTCTACCTGCCCGAGGCGTACACCGACTTCCTGTTCGCGGTGCTCGCCGAGGAGCTGGGCCTCGCCGGCGTGCTCGCCACCATCGTGCTGTTCGTCGCGCTCATCTGGCGCGCGTTTCACATCGCGCGACTGGCCGCGCGCGCGGATCTGATGTTCCACCAGCTGCTGGCCGCCGGCTTCGGCCTGTGGATCGCGATGCAGGCGTTCATCAACATCGGGGTCAACATGGGGGTGCTGCCCACCAAGGGCCTGCCGCTGCCGCTGATGAGTTATGGCCGCTCGAGCCTGATCGTGACGCTGATCTGGGTGGGACTGCTGCTGCGGATCTATCACGAGGTCATGATCGAGACCCGCGGGGCGGCCGTGCTGCGCGAGGGGGGCGCGTGAGCGGCCCCGTGCTCATCATGGCCGGCGGCACCGGCGGGCACGGGTTCCCCGCGCGCGCTCTCGCGCGTCGCCTGCGCGAAAAGGCGGGGGAAGGGGGGTGGCTGGGCACGCGCCGCGGCATCGAGGCGCGCCCCCGGCCCCCCCGGGGCGTAGCCATCGGAAGGCCGTCGGCCGGCGGGGTGCGGGGCCAAGGGGGGTGCAACACGCGTGCCGCGCCCACGCGGCGCGACCCGGCCCTCTGGCAGGCGTTGCGCGTCATGCGGCGGCGCCGCCCGTCGGTGGTCGTGGGGCTGGGCGGCTTCGTCAGCGGTCCCGGCGGGCTGGCCGCCTGGCTGACCCGCCGGCCGCTGGTGATCCACGAGCAGAACGCGATCGCCGGATTCACCAACCGCTGTCTCGCCCACCTGGCGCGCGAGGTGCTGGAGGCCTTCCCCGGCAGCTTCGACGCCGGGGTCAGGACGGTCGTCATCGGCAACCCGGTGAGGCGCGAGATTGCCGCGCTGCCGGCGCCGGCCGAGCGGCTCGGGCGGCGCCACGGCGCGGTGCACCTGCTGATCATCGGCGGCAGCCAGGGTGCCGTGCGGCTGAACACCGTGGTGCCCTACGCGCTGGCGCGCGTCGGCGGCATACGTTTCGAAGTGCGCCATCAGGCCGGCGAGCGTTGGGTCGATGCGTGCCGCGAGAGCTATGCCGGCGCGGGCGTGCGGGCGGATGTCAGCGCGTTCATCGACGACATGGCCGAGGCGTATGCCTGGGCCGATCTGGTGATCTGCCGCTCCGGCGCGCTCACGGTCTCGGAGCTGGCCTCGGCCGGCCTCGGCGCCGTGCTGGTGCCGTTCCCCGCCGCGGTGGACGATCACCAGACCTACAACGCGCGCTACCTGGTGCGCGAGAGCGCGGCCGTGCTGATACCGGACCGGGAGGTCACGGCCGAGCGGCTCGCCGCGGAGCTCGAGCGGCTGTGCGCCGACCGGGCCAAGCTCCTGGACATGGCGGAGCGGGCCCGCGCGCAGGCCAGGCCCGATGCCACCGAGCGGCTGGCCAACGCCTGCCTTGCGCTCTCGAGGAGGGCGGCATGAGCGGCATGAGCGACGAGAGCGGCCCGATGAGCGCGCAGGTCGAGCGGCGCGGCCCCTCCGGGCTCGATCGCATGCGCCGCATCAACACCATCCACTTCGTCGGCATCGGCGGCAGCGGGATGAGCGGCATCGCCGAGGTGTTGCTCAATCTCGGCTACCGCGTGCAGGGCTCGGATCTGAAGACGACCCCGGTGACCGAGCGGCTCGCGCGTCTCGGAGCGGTGGTGCACGTCGGCCACGACACCCGCCACGTCGCGGGCGCGGATGTCCTGGTGGTGTCGGGCGCGGTCTCGAAAGACAATCCGGAAGTCGAGGCCGCGCTCGAGCGGCGAGTGCCGGTGGTCTCGCGCGCGGAGATGCTGGGCGAGCTGATGCGCTTCCGGCACGCCATCGCGGTGGCCGGCAGTCACGGCAAGACCACCACCACCAGCCTGATCGCCAGCATCCTCGCCGAGGGCGGGGAGGACCCGACCTTCGTGATCGGCGGCCGGCTGAAAAGCGCCGGCAGCCACGCCCGGCTCGGCTCGGGCCGCTATCTGGTGGCCGAGGCCGACGAGAGCGACGCCTCGTTCCTGCACCTGCAGCCGCGGATCTCCGTGGTCACCAACATCGACAACGATCACCTGGCGACTCACGGCGGGGACTTCGGCCGGCTGAAGCAGAGCTTCGTCGACTTCCTGCACAACCTGCCGTTCTACGGACTGGCGGTGCTGTGTCTCGAGTGCGAGCACGTGCGCTCCATCGTGCCGCTCGTCGGCAGATCCGTCCTGACATACGGCCTGGGCGAGGACGCCGACGTGCGCGCCCGCGAGGTGCGGCGGCAGGGCCTGCAAAGCCGCTTCTCGGTGCTGCGCCCCGCGGGCGCGCCGCTCGAGGTCACCGTCAATCTCCCCGGGACGCACAATGTGCTGAACGCCCTGGCGGCGATCGCCGTGGCCACCGAGCTCGGCATCGACGATGCGGCCATCGGCCGGGCGCTGGCGGGCTTCCAGGGCATCGACCGGCGGCTGCAGCGCGTGGCCGACATCCAGACCGCGGCCGGCACGGTGACCGTCGTAGACGACTATGGACACCATCCGACCGAGGTGGCCGCGACGCTCGAGGCGCTGCGTCAGGGGTATCCGGGACGGCGGATCGTGCTCGCCTTCCAGCCGCACCGCTACAGCCGCACCCACGACCTGATCGACGATTTTGGCAAGGCGCTCTCGGCGGTCGATGTGCTGCTGGTCACCGAGGTCTACGCGGCCGGCGAGGCGGCGATACCCGGCGCCGACGGGCGGGCCATCTGCCGTGCCGTGCGCAGCCGCGGGCAGGTCGAGCCGCTGTTCGTCGAGCGCGTCGAGGAGCTCGCCGAATCCCTCAAAGACGTGATCCGCGACGGCGATCTCATCGTGACCATGGGCGCGGGCAACATCAGTGCGGTCGCCCACGGTCTTGCCGGCCGGCTCGCGCGCTTGAGCCCGCCGCGGAGCAAGCCATGACGGTGGCGGTCACCGAGAGCTTCCTGCCGCGCATCCGGCGCGAGGAGCCGATGAGCCGGCACACCTCCTGGCACGTCGGGGGGCCGGCCGAGATCTACTTCGTGCCCGACAGCCGCGCCGAGCTCGCCTCGTTCCTGCGCAGCCTCCCGAGCGAGGTCCCGGTGTGCTGGGTCGGCCTGGGCAGCAACCTGTTGGTCCGCGATGGGGGGATCCGCGGTGTGGTCATCGGCACCCAGGGCACCCTCGACCGGCTCGACCGGCGCAGCCAGCACACCGTGTATGCCGAGGCGGGCACCGCCTGCGCGCGCATCGCCCGGCAGTGCATCAAGTGGGGCCTGGGGCCGGCGGAGTTCTTCGCGGGCATTCCGGGCACGCTCGGCGGCGCCCTGGCGATGAATGCCGGCGCCTTCGGCGGGGAGACCTGGCGGCACGTGCTCGAGGTCGAGACCGTGGACCGGCGCGGACGCGTGCACCGGCGCGCCGCGGGCGAGTATCGCGTCGGCTATCGGCACGTCGAGCCGCCGCAGCCCGAGGAATGGTTCGTGAGCGCCACGCTGCGCTTCGAGAAGCGCCCCATGGCCCACGAGAGCGAGGTGCGCGAGCTGCTCGAGCGGCGCCGCGCGACTCAGCCGATCGGGGAGTGGAGCTGCGGCTCGGTGTTCACCAACCCACCGGGAGACCACGCCGCGCGGCTGATCGAGTCGGCGGGCCTGAAGGGCTTTGCGGTCGGCGGCGCCTCGGTCTCCACCAAGCACGCCAACTTCATCATCAATCACGGGAGCGCCACGGCCGCTGACATCGAGACGCTGATCGAGCGGGTGCGCGAGACGGTCGAGCGCATGCACGGGGTGAGCCTGCATCCGGAAGTGCGCATCGTGGGGGAGGCGGCCTGATGCGCCTGCAGCACGATCCGGCCTGGCTCGTCCGCGCGAGTCTGCCCGAGGAGTTCGGCCGCGTCGCGGTGCTGCTGGGCGGGGACTCGAGCGAGCGCGAAATCTCGCTGCTCACGGGCAATGCGGTGATCGAGGCGCTCAGGCGCCGCGGCGTCGACGCCGAGGGATTCGATCCGCGCGACCGCTCGCTGCTCGAGCTCCTCGAGCGCCGCGTCACGCGCGTGTGGATCGCGCTGCACGGCCCCGGAGGCGAGGATGGCACCGTGCAGGGAGCGCTCGAATACTTAGGGGTCCCCTACACCGGAAGCGGTGTCATGGGTTCGGCCATCGGCATGGACAAGCTGCGCACCAAGCGCCTGGCGCGCGCCATCGGGGTGGCGACGCCCGACGAGCTGGCGCTCTCGGGGCCGCGGGACTTCGAGCTGGCGATCGAGCGGCTGAAGCTTCCGCTGATCGTCAAGCCGGCGGCGCAGGGCTCGAGCGTCGGCATCGCCAAGGTCGAGCGCGCCGAGGATCTGCCGGCCGCCTATGCCGCCGCGCGAGCGGTGGACCGCCACGTGTTCGCGGAAGCCTGGGTCGCCGGCGGCGAGTACACGGTCGCGCTGCTGAACGGCGAGGCGCTGCCCTCGATCCGCATCGAGACGCCGCGGACCTTCTATGACTACGAGGCGAAGTACCTGCGCGAGGACACCCGCTATCTGTGCCCCTCGGGGCTGTCGGGGCCGGCGGAGCGGCACCTTGGAAGCCTCGCGCTCGCGGCCTTCGAGGCCGCCGGGGCCGAGGGGTGGGGGCGGGCCGACTTCATGTTGGACGGCGCGGGCCGGCCGCTGCTGATCGAAATCAACACCGTGCCCGGCATGACCAGCCATTCGCTGGTGCCGATGGCGGCCCGCGCCGCCGGCATCGACTTCGATGAGCTCGTCTGGCGGGTGCTCGAGACCAGTTTCGCGCGCCGTCCGGCCGCCGCGAGCGGCGGAGGGAGGCGCTAGCCATGTGGCCGTGGAAATCGAAGCGGACCCGCAACCGCCGCGCGGCCGAGCGAGCCGAGGCGGCGGAGCTGCCTCCGCGGCGCATCGCCCGCCGGGTGTTGGCCGCCGCGGCGGTGCTGGCCGCGGTGCTCGCCGGTCTGTGGGCGCTCGACCAGCCCATCCGCACCGTGACCGTGACCGGCCGTTTCCAACACCTGACGCCGCAACAGGTCGGGCGGGCGGTCGCCGGCGCGGTGCACGGGGCAGGGCTGCTCACGGTGAGCCTGCAGAACGTGCGCCGCGCCGTGGCGGCGCTCCCGTGGGCGGCTTCCGTCAGCGTGGGGCGTGCGTGGCCGCACGGACTTCAAGTATGGGTGCGCGAGCAGCACGCCGCCGCGCAATGGGGCGCGGACGGCCTGATCAACTCCCGCGGCGTGCTGTTCGTATCGCACGTGAGCGCGCCGCCGCGGGCGCTGGCGCGTCTTTCCGGTCCCGAGGGCACGGAGGCCGAGGTGATGCGCCGCTATCGGGCGATGCGCGAGCGCCTCGCTCCGAGCGGGCTGGCCATCGCCGCGCTCAGTGTCGATGCGCGCGGCACGTGGCGGTTCACGCTGCGCAACGGCATCACGGTCAGGCTGGGCCGCTCCGAGGTCGAGGAGCGGTTCGACAAATTCATGAGCGCGGCGCTCGGTATCGTCCAGCGCCGCGCCGCCGCGATCTCATACGTGGACATGCGTTACACGAACGGTTTCGCCATCGGTTGGCGTAAAGGTGCGTCCTCTCATGCAACACCAAGCGAAGGCCGGCGCGTACGGCCGGCTGGCTCATCCCATCCACACGGCAGGCTCGCCCAAGGTGGCCTCGGTGCCCGGCCACGGCAGGAGGGCCGCGATGCGTAAGCGCTCCGACAGAGACCTCATCGTCGGACTCGACATCGGTACCTCCAAGGTCGTCACTTTGGTCGGGGAGGTCGGCGCCGACGGCGCGATCGAAGTGCTCGGCGTCGGCTCGCAGCCCTCCCGGGGCCTGAAAAAGGGCGTGGTCGTGAATATCGAGTCGACCGTGCAGTCGATCCAGCGGGCCGTGGAGGAGGCCGAGCTCATGGCCGGCTGCGAGATCCACTCGGTGTTCGCCGGCATCGCCGGCAGCCACGTCAGGAGCCTGAACTCCCACGGCGTGGTGGCGATCCGCGACCGCGAGGTGACTCACGGCGACGTCGGGCACGTGATCGATGCGGCCAGGGCGGTCGCCATCCCCGCCGACCAGAAGATCCTGCACGTGCTGCCGCAGGAGTTCATCGTCGACGGCCAGGAGGGCATCCGCGACCCGATCGGCATGTCGGGAGTGCGCCTGGAGGCCAAGGTGCACATCGTCACCGGCGCCGACAGCGCCGCGCAGAACATCGAGAAGTGCATCAAGCGCTGCGGCCTGGAGGTCGACGACGTGGTGCTCGAGCAGCTCGCCTCGAGCTTCGCGGTGCTCACCGACGACGAGAAGGACCTGGGGGTGTGCATGGTCGACATCGGCGGCGGCACCACAGACATCGCGGTGTTCATCCAGGGGGCGATCCGCCACACCGCGGTGATCCCGATCGCGGGCGACCAGGTGACCAACGACATCGCCGTGTCGATGCGCACGCCGACGCAGCACGCCGAGGACATCAAGATCCGCTACGCCTGCGCGCTGTCGCAGCTCGCCAATCCCGACGAGAGCATCGAGGTCCCGAGCGTGGGCGACCGGCCGGCGCGCCGCCTCGCCCGCCAGACGCTCGCCGAGGTCGTCGAGCCGCGCTACGAGGAGCTGTTCGGCCTGGTGCGCGACGAGCTGCGCAGGAGCGGCTTCGAGGAGCTCATCGTCGCCGGCGTGGTGCTCACCGGCGGCAGCGCCCGCATGGAAGGCGCGATAGAGCTCGCCGAGGAGGTGTTTCACGTGCCGGTGCGCCTGGGGCTGCCGCAGCAAGTGCAGGGACTCACGGACGTCGTGCGCAATCCGGTTTTCGCCACGGGCGTGGGGCTGCTGCTCTACGCCCGTGACAACATTCTGCCCGCGCGTCGCGGGCGGTCCCTGGGAGGCAACGCCAAGACGGCTCTCGGGCGCATGCGCGCCTGGTTCCAGGGCAACTTCTGACTTAGATCGGTTTCACTCATTCAATCTGCATTCAACGAGGAGCGCGCAATGTTCGAACTTATGGATGCCTACAGCCAGAGCGCTGTCATCAAGGTCATCGGCGTGGGCGGCGGCGGCGGCAACGCCGTCGCCCACATGCTGACGACCGGTATCGAGGGCGTGGAGTTCATGTGTGTCAACACCGACGCGCAGGCGCTCAAGCACGCCAAGGTCAAGACCGCCCTGCAGATCGGCAGCAACATCACCAAGGGGCTCGGCGCGGGCGCCGACCCGGAGCTCGGCCGCCAGGCGGCCATGGAGGACCGCGAGCGCATTGTCGAGCTCATCAAGGGCTGCGACATGCTGTTCATCACCGCCGGCATGGGCGGCGGCACCGGCACCGGCGGCGCCCCCGTGGTCGCCCAGATCGCCAAGGAGCTGGGGATTCTCACCGTGGCGGTGGTCACCAGGCCCTTCGACATGGAGGGCGGCAAGCGCTCGCACGTGGCCGATCACGGCATCGGCGAGCTCAGCAAGTACTGCGATTCGCTGATCACCATTCCCAACCAGAAGCTGCTCACCGTGCTGGGGGCGCAGACGACGCTCCTCGATGCGTTCAAGGCGGCCAACCAGGTGCTGCAGGGGGCGGTGCAGGGCATTGCCGAGCTCATCACCCGGCCGGGGCTCATCAACGTCGACTTCGCCGACGTGCGCACCGTCATGTCCGAGACCGGCATGGCCATGATGGGCACCGGTACGGCGAGCGGCGAAGGACGGGCGCGCGCGGCCGCCGAGGCCGCGGTGTCCTCGCCGCTGCTCGAGGAGATCAATCTCGCCGGCGCGCACGGCATCCTGGTGAACGTCACGGCGGGCATGGACCTCTCGATCGGGGAGTTCCAGGAGGTCGGTCAGATCATCAAGGAGTTCGCCTCGGAGGACGCCACGGTGGTGGTCGGCACGGTCATCGACCCGGACCTCAGCGACCAGGTGCGCGTGACGGTGGTCGCCACCGGACTCGGCCAGCCCGCCGCCGCGGCGCGTCCGGTCTCCCGCGGGGAGCGCGAGCACACGCCGCAGCGCGAGACGCGCACCGAGCCGCCGATACGCGTGGTGCGGCGCGGTCCTCCCTCCAGCAGCGACTACGCCAGGCTCGACCGACCGACGGTTCAGCGCCAGCGGGCCGTGGGCGACGGGCTTCGTCAGGACATCCCGCCGGACGACCTGCTCGACATCCCGGCCTTCCTGCGCCGGCAGGCCGATTGAGCTCGGGCACGGCGAGCGCTCCGGGCGGGTCCGGGCACGGCCGGACCCGCGCAGACCCTGGAGCGAGAGTGGGAGGCGGGAAATGGAGTAAAAGGGCGGCCTGTGGTATACGGTAGCGCGCCCTTTGCCCGGTCAGCTCGACGGGGGTCGGTGCGTTTTACAATCAGATCGCAGAAGAACGAAGCATGGTCGGACAACGGACGCTGAAGAACTCGATTCGCGCCACGGGCGTGGGGCTGCACACGGGCAAGAAAGTGCTGATGACCCTGCGCCCGGCACCCGCCGAGGCGGGGATCGTCTTCCGCCGTACCGATCTGGCGCCGCCGGCCGAAGTGCGCGCCTACGCCGAGAACGTCGGCGACACGATGCTGGGCACGACGCTGTGCAAGGGCGAGGCCCGGGTCTCGACCGTGGAGCACCTGCTGTCGGCGTTCGCCGGCCTCGGCATCGACAATGCGGTGGTGGAGCTCTCGGCCCCCGAGGTGCCGATCATGGACGGCAGCGCGGGCCCGTTCGTGTTCCTGCTGCAGTCGGCCGGGATCGAGGAGCAGAGCGTCCTGAAGCGCTTCATCCGCATCAAGAAGCGCCTGCGGGTCACCGACGGAGACAAGTGGGCCGAGTTCACCCCTTTCGACGGCTTCAAGGTCAACTTCGAGATCGAGTTCAACCACCCGCTGTTCAAGCGCCGCACGCAGCGGGCCTCCATGGACTTCTCGACCACCTCTTTTCTGAAGGAGGTCAGCCGTGCGCGCACGTTCGGGTTCCTGCGCGACCTCGAGACGCTGCGGGAGCGCAACCTCGCTCTCGGCGGCAATCTCGACAACGCCATCGTCCTCGATGACTTCCGGGTGCTGAACGAGGACGGCCTGCGCTACGAGGACGAGTTCGTCAAACACAAGATCCTGGACGCGATCGGCGATCTGTACCTGCTCGGCCACGGTCTGATCGGCGAGTTCAGCGGCTTCAAGTCCGGGCACGCGCTCAACAACAAGCTGCTGCGCGCGCTGAAGGCGGAGCCTTCCGCTTGGGAGGAGGTGGCGTTCGAGTCGTATGCCGAGGCGCCGATCTCCTACATCGAGGCGCCGATCCTCTCGGGAGGTTGAGCCGCAACGGCGGCGGCCGGGGCCGCGCGCGGCGCGGCCCGGTGTCAGGGTCGTTTCCCCGGCATGACCTTCACGGCCACCCGTTTGATGTTGGGATTGGCCCGGCGCACGGCCTGATCGAGCTCCTGCAGCGCATAGCGCAGCCGCGCCGACCAGGCGGCCGATTCGGCAAACACCGTCAGCAGTCCGTCCCGCTCCACCACGCCCGTGACCCGGCCGGTGAGCTCCGCGGGCAGATTGGACTTAAGCCAGTCGCGCCACGCGGCCTGCCGGGCCGCCTGGCCCGCGATGGGCGACAACACGGGCGCCCGGGCCAACAAATGTCCAATCGGGCGCGCTCCGGTGTGACCGGTTGCCGAAGTCCTGGTTTTACGCTTGTGCCGCTGGTGCATTTTGGGCATAGTCGCCCGCCGGGTCTGGATCCGTGCCCGAGCCGAAGGGCGAGTCTAGGCGAGAAATTATGACAGTGGGGTACTCGGTGAAACAGGCTGCGTCGCGTGCATGGCGGCTCATCCGCTCCCAGCCGGCCCGTGTCCTGGGCTGGCTCGGCCGCCTGCCGCCATTCCGCCACATTACGCTCGACTCGGGCGCTCCGGGCTTCAGCGTGGTCATCTTCCCCGGCGACGGCCGCTCCCGGACGCTCAATCTCAATCTCCGCCACCCCCTGATCCTGTCGTGCGTGTCGGCGCTCGTGCTGGCCGCCCTGGGCGGGGTTTTCGCGATCGGACTGTCGGTCGGCCAAAACCGGGGCGCCGATCTGTCCGTGGCGCAGACGACCCACTGGATGAATGTCCTGTCCGGGCAGCGCGACCAGCTCGCGGATCTCAAGACGCAGATGCAGGCCCGCACCCAGGCGCTCGCCATCCAGCTCGGCGGTCTCCAGGCGCACATGATCCGGCTCGATGCCCTGGGCCGGCGCCTGACCACCATGGCGGGACTGCCCGCCAACGAATTCGATTTCAACCAGGATCCCCCCATGGGGGGGCCGGACACGGACGTGCCCGGTGGGGTGCCCGGCATGCCCGCTCTGGCAGCCCTGATGAGCCACCTCAAGGGCCAGATCGATCTTCGGGCCTCGCAGCTCTCGGCGCTCGAGAATGTGATTCTCTCCAGGCAGCTGAAGCAGGAGATCTACCCCGAGGGCCGTCCGGTGCACGTGGGCTGGATGTCCTCGCCCTTCGGCTGGCGCATCGACCCGTTCACCGGCGGGGAGGAGTTCCACGAGGGCATCGATTTCGCAGCCCCGAGGGGTACCCCGATTCACGCGGTCGCCGCCGGTGTGGTGACTTGGGCGGGGCCGCGGGGCGGGTACGGCAATATGGTGCAGATCGACCACGGCGACGGCTACTCCACCCGCTACGGCCACGCCGAGAAGCTGCTGGTGCATGTCGGCGAGACCGTGAAGCGGGGTGATGTCATCGCCCTGGTCGGCTCGACCGGCCGTTCGACGGGCCCGCACGTGCACTTCGAGGTGCTGAAGTACGGCCGCGAGATCAATCCCAAGGCCTACGTCCGCCTGCACGCGCTCACCCTGGCCCAGGTCCTGCGGGGCAGCTAAGCGCGCCGGGGCGCCCGCCACCGCCTCCTGGGGACGCACTTTTCCCGCCGTCCCGCGTCCAACTATCCGCGGGAGCTTGATTTCCGCCGCCCGGCCACCCATTACGCTCACAGGCGCCGAATGCGTAGAATACCGGGCTCCGTGCGGGCCTGGTCGGGGGCGGCGCACACCACAGCAAAGCGAACCGTAAGTTGCTCAACACCCTGAAACATATCTTCGGAAGCCGCAATGACCGGCTTCTGCGCACCTACGCACGCCATGTGCGCGCCGCCAAGGAGTTCGAGCCCGCGCTCAAGGCCCTGAGCGACGAGCAACTGCGCGCCAAGACAGAGGAATTCCGCAAGCGGTTGGGCGAGGGCGAGACGGTCGACGACCTGCTGGGCGAGGCGTTCGCCGTGGTGCGCGAGGCGGCCTGGCGCACGCTCAAGATGCGCCACTTCGACGTGCAGCTCGTCGGGGGTATCGCGCTGCACCAGGGCAGGATCGCCGAGATGCGCACCGGCGAGGGCAAGACCCTGGTGGCCACGCTCCCGGCGTACCTCAATGCGCTGCCGGGCGAGGGCGTGCACATCGTGACGGTCAACGAGTACCTGGCCCAGCGCGACGCGGACTGGATGGGGCCGGTGTTCCGCTTCCTCGGCCTCACCGTCGGGGTGATCAAGAACTCGCAGACACCCGAGGAGAAGCGCGCCGCCTACGGCTGCGACATCACCTACGGCACCAATAACGAGCTCGGCTTCGACTATCTGCGCGACAACCTGGCCTTCAGCCTGGAGGAGCGCGTGCAGCGCAACCTCGCCTACGCGATCGTCGACGAGGTCGACTCCATCCTGATCGACGAGGCGCGCACGCCGCTGATCATCTCGGGCCCGGCCGAGGAGAGCACCGAGCTCTACCTGCGCATCAACCAGCTCGTGCCGCGCCTCACGCGCCAGGAGGTCGAGGACGGTCCCGGGGATTTCTCGGTGGAGGAAAAGAACAAGCAGGTGCACCTCACCGAGGAAGGCCACGAGCACGTCGAGCCTCTGATGGTGCAGGCGGGCCTGCTCAAGGAAGGCGAGAGCCTCTACGACGCGGCCAACATCCGCCTGATGCACCACCTCAATGCGGCGCTGCGCGCCCACGTGCTCTACAAGCGCGATGTGGAGTACATCGTGCGCGGCGGCGAAGTCATCATCGTCGACGAGTTCACCGGCCGCACCATGCCGGGCCGGCGCTGGTCCGAGGGCCTGCACCAGGCGGTCGAGGCCAAGGAGGGCGTGCAGGTGCGCGAGGAGAACCAGACGGTCGCCTCGATCACCTTCCAGAATTACTTCCGGCTGTACAAGAAGCTCTCCGGCATGACCGGCACCGCCGATACCGAGGCGCCGGAGTTCCTGCAGATCTACGGCCTGGAAGTGATGGTCATCCCGACCCACAAGCCGATGATCCGCAAGGACGCGCCCGATTTCGTCTACCTGACTCAGCAGGACAAGTTCAAGGCCATCATCGAGGACATCCGCGACTGCGCGCAGCGCGGGCAGCCGGCGCTGGTGGGTACCACCTCCATCGAGACCTCGGAGTACCTGTCGGAGCTGCTGCGCAAGGCGGGCGTCGAGCACCAGGTGCTCAACGCCAAGCAGCACGAGCGCGAGGCGGCGGTCGTCGCCCAGGCGGGCCGACCCGGCACGGTGACCATCGCCACCAACATGGCCGGCCGCGGCACCGACATCGTGCTCGGCGGCAACCTGGAGGCCGAGCTCGCCTCGCTCGCGCCGGAGACCGACGAGGCGGAGCGCGAGCGCGTCAAGGCGCAGTGGCGGGAGCGCCACGACCAGGTGCTCGCGGCCGGAGGCCTGCACATCGTCGGCACCGAGCGGCACGAGTCCCGCCGCATCGACAATCAGCTGCGCGGCCGCTCGGGGCGCCAGGGAGATCCGGGCTCGAGCCGCTTCTACCTGGCCATGGAGGACAACCTGATGCGCATCTTCGGCGATCCGACGCGCACGCAGCGGCTGCTGAAGATGGCCGGCATGAAGGACGGCGAGGTCATCGAGAGCGGCATGCTGAGCAAGCAGATCGAGAAGGCGCAGCGCAAGGTCGAGGCGCACAACTTCGATATCCGCAAGCAACTGCTGCTGTTCGACGACGTGGCCAATGACCAGCGCAAGGTGGTCTATCAGCAGCGCACCGAGATCATGGGGACCGAGGACGTGTCGGCGGCGATCCACGGCATCCTCGCCGAGGCGGTCGGCACGCTGGTGGACGAGTATCTGCCCCAGCACGCCATGGCCGATGACTGGGACCTCGACGGACTCGTCAAGGCGCTCGCCGAGAACTTCAACGTGCACGCCAATCCCAAGGCCTGGCTCGAGCAGGAGCCGGAGATGGAAGAGGCGGCGCTGCGAGAGCGCCTGGCTCGCGTGGTGGACGAGGCATACCAGGCCAAGGGAGCGATGCTCGAGCCGGAGCTCATGCGCCACATCGAAAAGGACGTGATGCTGCGCACGCTGGACTCGCACTGGCGTGAGCATCTGGCCGCGATGGACTACCTCCGCCAGGGCATCCACCTGGTCGGATACGCGCAGCAGGACTATCGCACCGAGTACAAGCGCAAGGCCTTCGAAATGTTCACCTCGATGCTCGACCAGGTGAAGTTCGAGACCGTCTCGACCCTGATGCGTATCGAGGTGCGCACCCAGGAGGAAATCGACCGCGAGGAGGAAGAGCGCCGCGCGCGGCTGATGCGGGCGCTCCAGGCCCAGCATGCCGAGGCTCAGCTATTCGCCGGTGGCGCCGACGCCGGCTCCGTGCCGGGCGCGGCCGGCATGGCTGGCGCCGCCGACATGCCGATGGAGTCGCAGAGCCCCTTTGTGCGGGCCGAGCGCAAGGTCGGGCGCAACGAGCCGTGCCCGTGCGGCTCGGGCAAGAAATACAAGCACTGCCACGGCGCGCTCTCGAACGTCGGTTGAGTGCGCCGCCGAACACCGTGCAGGTGGTCGCCGCGGCGCTGGTCGACGACGGCCGCGTGCTGATCGCCGAGCGCCCGCCAGGCAAGCACATGGCGGGCCGCTGGGAGTTCCCCGGCGGCAAGCTCGCGGGCGGTGAGACCGAGAGCCAGGCCCTCGCCCGCGAGCTGCGGGAGGAGCTCGGAGTGGAGCTGATCGAGGGGCGCTGCATGATGCGACTCACGCACCCGTACGCGGACCGCACGGTGGAGCTGTCGCTCTGGGTGGTCGAGCGCTTCTCAGGAGAGCCTCGAGGCCTCGAGGGTCAGGCGCTGAAATGGGTCGAGCCGGCCCGGCTTTCCGGTGAGGACATTCTGGAAGCGGACCGTCCCTTCATCACGGCGCTGGTAGAATGGCTATCCAAGTCCACTGCGCGAAAGGATCTTCATGGCCGCCGAGAATGACGTTCCCGAGGTTCAGCTCGACTCGGCCAATCTATACCGCGAAGAGCTCTTCACCGACCGCCGTGCCGGCACCGTGCGGCGGCTGACGCCGGTGAGCGCAAGCGGTGCGCCCGATTCGTCACGGCCGGTGCTGTTCTCCGGCCAGACGCAGCTGCTCACTCCCGCCGGCATCCTGCCGCTGTCGTTCGAGATTCCGGCGAGCACCCTCGAGGAGGCGCTGCAGAAGTTCCCTGAGGGCGTCAGAGCGGCGCTGGAGCAGGCCATCGACGAGGCACGGGAGATGCGGCGCGAGGCCGCCTCGCGCATCGTGGTGCCGGAGGTCGGGGCGGGCGCGATGAGCCCCGGACCGGGCACCGCACCCGGTGGCGGCAAGATCAAGTTTCCGTAGACCGATTCCATAGCAGCCCCGAGCCCCGACCGGCAGGGTCTGTCCGGGACGTGGTGAGCCCGCCGGCTCCGCGGTGCTCACTGGTCCCGGTCGAATTCCTTCCCGGCCGAGGCTCCCGGCGCGTCGCCGGAAGCCGGCTCGCCGGGGATGGCATGGCGCTCGGTGAGCCAGCCGCCGAAGTCGATCAGGCGGCAGCGCTCGCTGCAGAAGGGCCGGTACGGCGCCTCGGCCCACTCTATCTCACGCCGGCAGGTCGGGCACCTGACCCGCATCAGGCGCAGGTGGTCAGCACGAACGGCACGTCCTCGCCGGTCTGCACGGCACGCTCGGACAGCCCTTTCCACTGGAGGAAACGCACGTTGCAGCGGTGATGGCTGCCGCTGACCTCCGGGTACAGGCCACTGTCGGCGGGCAGCGTGATGCGCAGCAGCTGCAGGGGATTGTCCCGGTCGAAGGTGATGGTGAAGGACCCCGCCCGGGCGCACTCCCGCCGCGGCCGGCCGAACTGGCGAGTCAGCCACAGCAGCTCCGCCACCGCGTCGCACAGCGGCCGCAGCAGGGCCAGCCACTGGCTGAAGGCGTGTGTGCGCGCCTCGCCGGGCTCGGACAGCCAGTACAGGTAGGCCGGCAGGTCGAATTCGCAGGTGCCGCCCGGGATGGCGCTGCGGTGCTTGATGGCGTTCAGGAACTCCGAGTCCCTGAGCGGCTGCTGGCAGGCCACGCCCGAGCTCATCAGGTCGGTGCGCAGCCGGCCGAGGTTGCCGATGAAGGACTCGAGCCGCTTGGGGTCGACGCCGGGCTTGGCCTGGTACTCGCCGAGGAGCGAAAGCTGCCGCTCGATCTCCTTCAGCGCATCCGAGCGCAGGTCGCTGCGCGAGATGATGGCCAGAATGTCGATGAGGCTCCCCACGGCCGCGCGGCTCCCCCACTCGCTGCCGGTCTCGTTGTGATGCAGCGCCTGGTTGTAGAGGAAGTCCAGTCTGAGGAAGGTGCGCATCCGCTCGTTGAGCGGCTGCTCGAAGACCACGGCACGGCCGCTCGCCGGCGGTGCGGCCTGGGGCTGCGGGGGTGCCTCGATGTCGGCGGTATCAGTAACCATAATGACCGCTTATTGTGCGCGACCTATGCAGGCCGCGTAAACGTCCGAATCACGCGACGGCCAAATGTTTCTACAGTCCGGAGCCGCCGCGTCTGCGGCTTCGAGGCGTATGAGTCACCCGATACCGCTTAGGATTTCCCGGCGAGCTCGAGATAGCGCCGGTGAAGGGTCGAGACCTGGTCGCGAAGTGAGGAGACGTCGGATTCGTTGAGGATGACGTCGTGCGCGGCCTTCAGCCGCGCCGCGCGCGAGGTCTGGGCGTTGAGAATCGCCTGAGCCTGCTCCAGCGTGGAGCCGTCCCGCGCCTGCAGACGGCGGATCTGCAGCTCCTCCGGACAGTCGACGAGCAGTACCCGATCGAGCCGCGAGCCCAGGCCTTTTTCGACCAGCAGAGGGATCACGAGGATCTGATACGGGCCGCCCGCCGCGGCCGAGAGCGCCTCGACGGCCGTGCCGATGGCCGGGTGCGTGAGCGCCTCGAGATCGGCGCGCGCCTTGGGATCGGAAAAGACGATCTCGCGCAGCTTCGGCCGGTCGAGGTGACCGTCGGGCGTCAGGATGTCCTTGCCGAAGCGCTCCACCAGATGCTCGAGCGGCGGTTGTCCGGGCTCGACCACCTCGCGTGCGACCTGGTCGGTATCGATGATGGGCACGCCGAGCGCGGCGAAGAGCTTCGCCACCATGGATTTGCCGCTGGCGATGCCGCCGGTGAGGCCGATTCGGATCATGTGCTACGCGCGGGGCGAGCCGCGACAGCGCCGACCGGCGGTACGGGATGTGCCGGCCGGTAAGGAAGCGCGGAGGCGCGTACCTGCCCCATTGCCATGGAACGGCGCGGCGACGCGCCGGCAAGAGGGCCCGATGAGGGTCGGGACATAGTGATTACCTTGCAAACAGCCCCAGGTAGCCGCTCACCATCTGCTGGCCGAACATCAGCATCAGCCAGCCGGCCGCCGCCAGGAACGGTCCGAAGGCGATGGGTGCGGTGCGGCTGCGGCCGCGCACGACGATCAGCACGATGCCCGTGATCGCGCCGACGGCGGCGGCGATCAGCACCACGGGCAGCAGCATACGCCATCCCAGCCAGGCCCCGAGCGCCGCCAGCAGCTTGAAATCTCCGTAGCCCATCCCCTCCCGGGCGGTGAGCGCCCGGAACAGATGATAGACGCTCCAGAGGCTCGCGTAACCCGCGGCCGCGCCGATCAGGCTCGCCCTCGGGTCCACCGGGATCGGCGCACCGCCCGGGGCGGGGGCGAACAGGCTCAAGCAGAGGCCGATCCACATCAGCGGCAGGGTGAGGCTGTCGGGCAGAAGCTGGTGGTCGATGTCGATGCCGGCGAGCGCCACCAGGAACCAGGTGAGCACCAGCCCGGCGAGCGAGGGCCAGCCGAAGCCGAGCTTCCAGGCGACCAGCGCCGAGAGCAGCCCGGTCAGCGCCTCGACCAGTGGGTAGCGCAGGCTGATGCGCGCCCCGCATTTCGCGCAGCGGCCGCGCAGGACGAGAAAGCTCAGGACGGGGATGTTCTGAAGCGCGCCGATCGGGGCGCGGCAGGCGGGGCAGGCGGAACGGGGAACGACGAGGTTGTATCGCTCGGCGGGTTTGCCGGTCGCGGCCGGCTGGCCGGCCGCTTCGCCGCCTTGCGGCTCGAGACACTGCGCGCGCCACTGTCGCTCCATCATGATGGGCAGGCGGTGGATGACCACATTGAGAAAGCTGCCCACGATCAAGCCCAGCACCATGCAGGCGCCGGTGTAGAGCGCGGGCGAGCCGGCCAGCAGGTCGATCAACGGCACCCGATCAGCCGACGACGTTGCCGAGGTGGAAGATCGGCAGGTACATGGCGATCACCAGACCGCCGACGATCACGCCGAGGATCACCATGATCAGCGGCTCGAGCAGGCTCGACATGCTGTCCACCGCGTTGTCGACCTCGGCCTCGTAGAAGACGGCGACCTTGCTGGCCATCTCATCGAGCGAGCCGGCTTCCTCGCCCACGGCGATCATCTGCACCACCATGTTGGGGAATACGCCTCGGGCCTCCATGGCGCGCTGCAGACGCTGTCCGGTGGCGACCTCGTCGCGCATCTTCAGGACCGCGTCCTCGTACACGATGTTGCCGCAGGCGCCCGCGACGGATTCCAGCGCCTCGACCAGCGGCACGCCGGCGGCGAACATGGTGGCCAGCGTGCGCGCATAGCGCGCGAGGGCCGCCTTGTTGAGGATGGAGCCGATGATGGGAACCTTCAGCGACAGCCGGTCGATCACCTCGCGCAGCTTGCGTGAGCGCTTGTAGAAGTAGCGGAATATCGCGACCGCGATGCCCGCCACGATCGCCATCCAGATGCCCTGGTGTTGCACGGCGTTCGAGATGTTGATGACGAACTGAGTGAAGGCCGGCAGGTTGGCGCCGAAGCCCTGGAACAGTCCCTGGAACTCCGGGATCACGTAGATCATCAGGATCAGGGTGACGATGAAGGCGACGGCCAGCACCGCGGCGGGATAAAACAGCGCCTTCTTGACCTTCTTCTTGGTGGCCTCCGACTTCTCCTTGTACGTGGCGACCTTGTCGAGCAGGGTGTCGAGCGCGCCCGCCTGCTCGCCGGCCCGGATCAGGTTGACGTACAGGTCGTCGAAGTACAGCGGATGCTTGGCGAGCGCCTCGTGCAGCGAGGTGCCGGACTCGACGTCGGCCTTGATGGCCAGGATGAGCTTGCGGACGGAGGGCTTGTCGACGCCGCTGGCGACGATCTCGAACGACTGCACCATGGGGATGCCGGCGATCAGCATGGTGGCAAGCTGGCGGCTGAACGTCGCGATGTCGGCGGGCGTGACCTTGCCGCCCCTCATGCTCTCACGCTGCTTGCGGGCCCGCGACAGCGCGATGCCCTGGCGGCGCAGATCCGCGCGCAGCGATGCCTCGTCGGTCGCGGCGGTCGTGCCCCTCACGCGCTGGCCGCGTTTGTCGCGGCCCTCCCAGGCGTAGAGGGATTCGGTCTTCTGTGTCTTGAGAGCGGCGGTCGCTACCGTGGCCATGGCTTATGTTCCGCGTCAGTCGATGGTGACGCTGTTGACTTCCTCGAGACTGGTGAGGCCGGCCTTGACCTTCTCCAGGCCCGCGCGGCGCAGGTCCCAGCAGCCCTCGCGGGCCGCCTGGTCGCCGATTTCCAGGGCATTGCCGCCGGCGAGGATGATGCGGGCGATCGCGGGACTGACGGACATGACCTGGTAGATGCCCGTGCGGCCCTTGTAGCCGTCGGTGCAATTGGAGCAGCCCACCGGCCCGAAGATCTTCAGGCCCGCGCGCACGTCCTCTTCGCTGAAGCCTTCCTTCAGCAGCGCCTCGGCCGGCACGTCCAGCGGCTGCTTGCACTGGCTGCACAGCCGCCGCGCCAGGCGCTGGGCGATGATGAGGCTGACCGAGGTGGCGATGGCGTAGGGTTTGACGCCCATGTCGACCATGCGCGTCAGGGTCTGCGGCGCGTCGTTGGTGTGCAGCGTAGACAGCACCAGGTGGCCGGTCTGGGCGGCCTTGATGGCGATCTCCGCGGTCTCGAGGTCACGGATCTCGCCGACCATGATGACGTCGGGGTCCTGGCGCAGGAAGGCGCGCATGGCCGCGGCGAAGGTCAGGCCGACCTTGGGGTTGACGTTGACCTGGTTGACGCCGGGCAGGTTGATTTCCGCCGGATCCTCCGCGGTGGAGATGTTGGTCCCTTCGCGGTTGAGGATGTTCAGGCCGGTATACAGCGAGACGGTCTTGCCGCTGCCGGTGGGGCCGGTGACCAGGATCATGCCCTGGGGCTTCTCCAGGTACTCCTCGTAGAGGGCTTTCTGGAAGGGCTCGTAGCCCAGGGACTCGATCCCCAGCATGGCCTGCGAGGGGTCGAGGATACGCAGGACGATCTTCTCGCCGAACAGCGTCGGGCAGGTGCTGACGCGGAAGTCGATGGCCCGTGTCTTCGACAGACGCATTTTGATGCGCCCGTCCTGAGGCACGCGCCGCTCCGCGATGTCCAGCCGCGACATGACCTTGATGCGCGCGGCCAGCTTGCCGCCGAGCTGTACGGGAGGCTGGGCGATTTCCTTCAGCACGCCGTCCATGCGGAAGCGTACCCGGTAGTGTTTCTCGTACGGCTCGAAGTGGATATCCGAGGCGCCGCGGCGGACGGCGTCCAGCATCACCTTGTTGACGAAGCGGACGATGGGAGCGTCTTCGACGTCCAGGCCGATCTTGTCATCGGCTTCCTCCTCGCCGCCACCGACATCGAGCGCCTCGAGGTCGGAGTCCGTATCATCGCTCAGCGCGGCGATCTGATTGTCGACCTGCTCGAGAGCCTGGTCGATGGCCCGCTGCAGCTTGTCGTCCTCCACGACGATGACATCGACGCCGAGGCCGGTCTGGAACTTGATCTCGTCGACGGCGTGCAGGTGGGTGGGATCGGCCACGCCGAGGAAGAGCTTCTTGCCGCGCCGGTACAGCGGCAGCATGCGGTGCTTGGCGAGCAGCTTGTCGCTGACCACCTTCAGCGTGTCCAGGTCGGGGGTGACCGCGTCCAGGTCCAGAAGCGGGACGCCGAACTCGCTGGAGGCGGCCACGGCGATGTCGCGCGCGCTCGCGGCGCCGCTCTCGATGAGCTGGCTGACGAGGTTGACCTTGCGCTCCTGGGCGGTGCTCATGGCCTCGAGCACGGCCGCCTCCTCGACCACCCCGTCCACGACGAGGCGCTGGGGCAGGCCCCCCAGTCCGGCGCGCAGGCCGCCGACCGCGACAGAAACCGTTTCGTTCATGGATTTACGAAGAGTGAGGCCCGTCCCCCAGACCCAAGTGTACCCAAGCCGGCTCGGGCGGTAATGCAAATTACGGCTGGATGCTGGCACATGGGCGGAGGGATCGCCGTGACCCCGCTCCCAGAACGTGACGGGGCGCTCAGATGGGCCCCTGCGGCCCTGCGCGTGGGCTCCTGAGGCGCAAGCGGAAGCTTAGCGGCAGATGGGCGGCAGGTATCCTCCCTCGCCACCCACGGTCGAGATACTCCCATTGATTGCCGCGACGCCGAGCGCCGTGAGCGCAGGGGGACCGTTGATGGTCTTCGTGGCCGAGGCGCCGCCGTTGCATACCCAACTGACGTCCCCGTTGGCGGACCGATAGGCTGTCCAGATGATGGTGCCGTTGACGATGTGGTGATTGGCGCCGTTGCCGTAGCGCACGGTGATTTGCGCAGGAGCGGTCAGAGCGACGGCGCTGACGTAGCTTCCGGATATCGTGTGGGTGATGTCGACGGCCGCGTTCGATCCGGCCACGGTGCCGGATTCCGCGTATTTCTCCGTGAACGCGGTCTCGATGCCTGTGGCGAGCGAGGCGCCCGCGGTGACCTGCGCCTGGATCGTGTACTCCTGGTACACCGGGACGGCGATCAGTGCCAGGATGCCGATGATCGCGATCACGATCACCAGCTCGATCAGGGTGAAGCCCATTTCTTCTGTGCGGCGCATTCTGGATCCTCATCCCTCACGCACGGGGTGCTTCGCTGCGGCCGGGTTTCCTCGAGGGGCGATGTTTATGATTTGGTGAGCCCCTTGTTATCGGTTATTACTGTCGCAGAATGGAGACGCGAACGCAAGCTTGCCCGGGCGACCGGTCCCCCAAAAGGAAAGCCCCCGCTCGGGCGGGGGCTTCCGGGGTCAAACGAGCGTGTGCCGTTTATTAGTTGTGGCAGCTGCTCGGCAGATACGACATGTTCGGAATCGAACCCGCGGTCGTTCCAGCGCCGCCGGTGACCGGCTGGAGTCCGGCAGCAGGCGTGGTGGCGGTCGTGTAGCCGCTGCACACCCAGGTAATGTCGCCATTCTTCGACTGATAGGCGGCGAAGGTTATGGAATCCCCGGCGATCTTGGCACTGGAATTGTTGCCGTAAAGGACGGTAATCAGGCCAGGGCTATAGGTGATGCTCTTGACATACGTGCCGCTGATGACGCTCGTGATGCCGAGGTGCGAGAGGGTGTCGCACCCAGTGCCGCTGGCAGGGGCGGCCGCCGTTCCCTTGTTGGCGTAGCACTCGTCGAACGCGGTTTCGACACCTCCCACGAGCGAGGGACCTTCGGAGACTTGCGCCCGGATGGTGTAGTTCTGGTAAGCGGGAATGGCGATGGCCGCCAGGATGCCGATGATCGCGATAACGATCATCAACTCGATCAGGGTGAAGCCCTGTTGCACCGATTTCATTTTGAGACTCCTCGAGGATGACTTGGAGAGGTTGCCGGGAGGCGCAAAGGGCGCCCGCTGGCCCATATTCAGCAAGAGCCGTGCCAGCGGCGCGTCAATCCATTAACTCATTGATCTGAAGCCAAAAAATTCTGCCGTTAGAAGCGGCAATTTTACTAATAATGCGGCGGGCTGACCCGTCCATGCCATCCCGCGCGTCGTTAACTGACAAAAATTGTCACTTTCTGTTGCACATCGGGTGATCGGCTTTCCGCGCCTGAGGTGATCCGAGTCGCTGCGTTACGGCCCGCCGACCCAACCTTCTCGTCCCCCGGCGAGGCAGTGCGATGCCAAGTGAGAATCAGCGAAGCCACTCACGCCGAGGTCGTTGAGCGGCACGACATTTCCCGCTCAATCCTGATTACCGGAGCTCGGGGTTCCACGGCGCCGGGAGTCGCGCCGGACTGTGAACTGGCGCACCAGTTTACAATAAGCCGGACACCTCCCCGGTCGTCCGGGATAGATTGCGATCTCAGGGTTCTGCTGCAGCCGAAGCCATGATTCTAGACTGGTTCAATGCTCGTGACGCGGTCGCATGCGGCGAGTCACTTGCCGACATCTACCTGTCGAAGATCCCGTCCGTATCGGCCAAACGCCGCAAGGCCGGCCGGTCAGCGCCTCCTGGCGCCGATTTTCAGGCGTTCCTTCAGCGAGCGGCAAGAGAGGCCGGCCCGCTGAAACTGAATCTGTTCAAGCGTGCGAAGTTGCTGGAGGCGTTCAAGTCGAGGCTTCTTGAGCGGGACCTCGATCAGAGCGCCATCGAGGAGCTGACACACCTGCTGCTGGTGCAGCTTTCCACAGGCAAGAGCGCGCCCATGGCCGATAGCCGCGTGCGGACGGCCGCCGCCGTGCCGGGAGCATCGAAGCGCGTTCCCACGCTTCTGGCCCAGGCCGACGCGCTGTTCGCCGAAGGTAAGTACGCCGACGCGGTCAATCGGCTGCGTGAAGCGCTCGAAAGCGCACCTCGTCACGCGAACGCGCATGCCAACCTGGGCGTAACGCTCTGTAAGCTGGGCCGATATGGCGAGGGGGAGCGGGAACTGCGCCACGCAATAGCGCTCGATGAGACCTGCCCGCGTGCGCATTTGACCCTCGGTACCCTGCTTCGCGCCAGAGGGGATCTCGCGGCCTCTGAGACCGCATTGCGCCGCGCAGTCGAGCAGGATCGGCGAGACGCACAAGCGCTGGTCGACCTCGGCCTTACGCTCGGCATGCGGGGCCGGCTCGGTGATGCGAGGGATTGTTTTGAAAAGGCGATGCGGCTGAAGCCGCGAAGCGCGAACACACTCTGCGGCCTGGCATGGCTGGCGACCAGGGAAGGGCGATTCGAGGAAGCGGAGCGGCTTTATCGAGGCGCGCTCGAGAGCGAGCCTCGACATACGGTCGCGTTGGCGTCACTTGCCCAGCTGCGCCCGATGACGGCAGCGGATGGGGACTGGTTTGCGAGTGTGGAGCAGATGCTCGCGGGCGATGTGTCATCGCTCGAAGAGGCGAAACTGCGCTATGCGCTCGGCAAGTATTTTGATGATCTTCGGATGTACTCCCGCGCCTTCGAGCAATACAAACGCGCGAACGAGTTGCAAAAGGCATTGGCAAGGCGGTACGACAGGGCCGATCGCGAGGCGTTCGTCGATGACATGATCCGCGTCTACACCCGGGACCGGCTTGCACGCCCGTCCCAGGGAGCGAGCGAGTCGACGAGACCGGTTTTCGTCGTCGGCATGATGCGCTCGGGGACGTCTCTCGTGGAGCAGATCATCGCTTCACACCCCGGCGCGATGGGGGCGGGCGAACTCGAGTTCTGGAATGCCACGGTGCTCAAGCACCAGCAAACCCTGCGGCGCGAGGTTCCAGATGAGGATTTTGTCCGCCAGGTTGCCGACTCGTATTCGGCACTACTGAACGGGCATTCCAAGGACGCGGAGCGGGTCGTTGACAAGGCGCCGGGTAACGCCGAATACCTGGGGCTGATCCACGCCGTATTTCCGAAGGCTCGAATCCTCTACCTGCGCCGCGATCCGGTCGATGTCTGCCTGTCGTGCTACTTCCAGGACTTCGGCAGCGTCGCGAGCTTCACGTTCGATCTGTCGGATCTCGCGCACCATTACCGCGAGCACCACCGCCTGATTGCGCATTGGCGATCGGTGCTACCGACGGATGTCTTTCTGGAAGTGCCCTACGCGGAGCTGGTGCAGGACCAGGAGGGTTGGAGCCGGCGGATCATCGAGTTCATCGGCCTGCCGTGGGATTCGAAAGTTCTCGAGTTCCACAAGACCGAGCGGGCAGTGATCACCGCGAGTCACTGGCAGGTGCGGCAGAAGATCTACTCGAGCTCGGTGGGGCGCTGGAAGAACTATCAGAAGTTCGTCGGCCCGTTGCTGAAGCTGCGCGACCTCTCCGCCTGATGGGTGATTCATGGTTGCCGCTATGATCCCGGCTGGCGGCGCTGCCCACGAATTTGACGAGCCGGTCACGCCCGGCCGATCGCGCAAAAAGACATAATTAGTGGTGTGAGTCCGGTTTTCCGGCGCGCGTAGTGTGTCCGTGGATTGTGCGCTGACCCGCCGTATTCGGTGCCGCACACTTGGAGGGGCGATGGGCGCGGTGGTCACTGCTGCAAGAACACACGCCGAAGAGCTGCCAATGCATCAGCTCGAGCTGACGATTCTGATGCCCTGCCTCAACGAGGCGGAGACCGTCGCAACGTGCGTGCAGAAGGCGCGCAGCTTTCTCGAGCGTACGGGTGTCGCGGGCGAGGTCGTGGTCGCAGACAACGGCTCCTCCGACGGCTCCCCCGATCGTGCCCGCCAGGCGGGTGCACGCGTGGTACCGATCGCCGCCAAAGGGTACGGCAGCGCCCTGCTCGGGGGGATCGAAGCGGCGCACGGGCGGTTCGTGATCATGGCGGATGCCGATGACAGCTATGATTTCTCCCGGCTCGAAGGCTTCCTCGATGCGCTTCGCGCCGGCAATCCACTGGTGGTTGGCCACCGGTTCCGGGGCGGCATCCAACCGGGAGCCATGCCCTGGCTGCATCGGTATCTCGGCAACCCTGTTCTGAGCTTCCTCGGCCGGCTGTTCTTCTCCTGCCGGATCGGCGATTTCCATTGCGGCCTGCGGGGGATCGATCGAGCCGCGGCCTTGAGGCTGGGCCTGCGTGCCCCCGGCATGGAGTTCGCCAGCGAGATGATCGTCAAGGCGGCACTCGCGCGGTGGAGAATCGCCGAGGTGCCCACGGTACTCTCCCCGGCCGGGCGGTCACGGCCCCCGCATCTGCGAAGCTGGCGGGATGGCTGGCGTCATCTGCGGTTTCTGCTCATGATGAGTCCGCGCTGGCTCTTGTTCTACCCCGGGTTGTTCCTGATCACCTCGGGTCTCGCGGCGGAGCTGGCCATCCTGCGCGGCCCGGTCGTGATCCATGGCGTCGGATTCGATATCCAGACGATGCTGTACGCCGCCGGCGCGACGATCCTGGGCCTTCAACTCGTTCTCTTCTCGGTGATCGGGCGCACGGTCGGGGTGCTGAAGCGACTGCTGCCAATGACCCCGAGGCTGAGGTGGTTCCTGAGAGCATTCACGGTCGAGCGCGGTGTAATCCTCGGGATGGCGCTTGGCCTCGCCGGCCTGGGGCTTGCCGCATACTCCGTCGACGCATGGGTTCGCGCGCGGCTCGGCGCGATGGATCCCATGACCGCCATGCGTATCGTGATCGCCTCGGTGACGATGATGCTCGCCGGCGGCGAAATCCTGTTCGCGTCCTTCCTCCTCGGTCTGATCGACGTCCGCGCGGGTGATGGAACCGGGCCGTGAGCGCCGACGGGGAATCTCTCACGGCGCCCCTATTGCGGCCCTCTCGCCTTGCGGCGCTGCGGCGCGTAGCGACATCGCCGCGATTCCTGGTCTATCTGTGCGGCACGATCCTCGTGGTGCTCACGAGCTATCACCTTGGCAAGGAAATGCTGTGGGATACGATGGATTACCACGTCTACGCGGGATTCAGCGCGCTTCACGATCGCTTTGGCCAGGATTATTTCGCCGCCGGACCGCAGGCGTACTTCAACCCCTACGCCTATGTGCCGTTCTACCTGCTGCTGCGCTCGCCGCTGACGCCGCTCGAGGACGCATCGATCCTGGCGGTGCTTCAGAGCGTCATCCTGTGGCTGACCTACGAGCTGGCGATCCGCGTCACCTCGCCCGGCACGCCCAAGGCCCGCGTGGCGATCGCCATCCTGGCGGTCGTGCTCGCATTCGCCAACCCGGTGCTCATCAACGAGATCGGCTCGAGCTACGCGGACATCACTACGGCCGGGGTCGCGTTGGCGGGATGGCTGGTACTGGTGGGAGCGGTAAGCATACCCAGCGCGATGCGCGTCGTTGGGGCGGCGCTGCTGCTCGGCGCGGCGAGCGCGCTGAAGCCGACCAACGCCGTGCATGCGCTGTCCGCGACGGCCATGCTGCTGTTCATCCCGGCCACCTGGCGAGACAGGTCCCGTTACGCCGTGCTGTTCGCTCTGGGTCTCGCCGCGGGGTTCGCGCTGCTCAACGCTCCCTGGTCGATCCACCTCGAGCGGCACTTCGGCAATCCCGTGTTTCCGCTGCTGAACGATATCTTCCACTCGCCGCAGTACGCGACGGGTCCGATGCTGGACCACCGCTTCATCCCCGCCTCGCTCGGTGCCGCGCTGCTGCGTCCGTTCGCGATGATCCTGCCCGTGACCTGGATCCACTTCGAGATGCCCGCGCCGGACCTGCGCTACGCCCTGCTGCTGGTCCTGGCGCTGTTGCTGCTGTTGCGGCAGGCATGGAGGCGGATGCGCAGAGAGGCGGCTCCCGCATCGCGGGAGCATGCTCCGGTAGACCGTGTGCTTGCCGCGCTCGGCTGCGCTTTTCTGGTGGACTGGGTGCTCTGGTTGGCGGCATCGGGTAACAGCCGCTATTTCATCCCCGGCGCCTGCGTGGCGGCGGTGCTGTGCATCACCCTGATGTTTCGACTTTTCGCCGGGCGGCCCAAGGTGCGCAATTACCTGCTCGTGGCGGTCTTCGCCGTGCAGCTTTACCAGCTGCATGCGGGGACCGAGTACCGGGACTACCTGCCGTGGCGCAGCGGGCCCTGGTACAGTGTTTCGGTGCCGCCGAAGCTCGCGTCGCAGGCCGATCTGTATTTCATGCTCGGTGGGCAGACCAACTCGTTCATCATACCCGACCTGCCTCTGGCCTCGGGCTTTATCAACCTCGATGGCGGGTACTACACCCTTGGACCGGGCGGCCCGAACGGCAGGCACATCGCTTCGCTCATCCGGCGATATGGGTCGAATCTGCGGGTTCTCTGGCGCGATCCGCGGATAGATGCCGACCGATATTCCGCCACACCCAACCTCGAATTCGCCGACGACGCCCTCGCGCCCTTTGGACTGAAGGCACAGGCCGGCCACTGCTCGATGATCGTCGCGCATGGTGTGGACGTGATGTTTACCTTCGGGAGCGCCGCGGCCGGGCGGCGATCGGCGGACCGGGGAGCCCGGGATACGGAATATCTCGAGACCTGTCGTGTGATCCGGGCCGGGCCGGGCCACCCCACGCTGCCAGGCCAGCTGGAAGCGGACCTTGCGCTCGACCATCTGGAGGACGCGTGCCCGGCACTCTTTGAGCCACGGCGGCCGGTCGACCGTCTGGTGGGAGGCGGGAGCCACGGTTACGTCTTTGCGCGGAATTACCCGGGCACCGAGGTTCAGGCCTGGGTCGGCGGCGGGTCGGTCCGGTTCGAGAAGATGACCGCGGGCGGACGGGAGGAGGATGCGGGGCCGGAGAACATGTGGGCGAACGGATCGCCTCGGGTCGCCTGCGGATGGCGCGGCGCGGGCTTCCTCAAAGTGCTGCCGCGATGACCGATATTGCGCAGGCCGGTGAGGTCGGCGGGTTGCGCCGGGCGCGAGTCATCGTGCCTGTCCGCAATGGTGGACAGCGGTGGAGGGAGGCCGCGCACGCGCTGCGTGTATCGCTGCCCGATCCCGCACTGGTCGCGGTGGTGGATTCCGGGTCGACGGATGGCAGCGATCGCGTGGCGTTGGAAAGCGGATTCGAGCTGGCGCGGATCGATCCGAGGACGTTCAATCACGGTGGTACCCGCCAATGGGCGGTGGAGCGGTTCTGCGGCGGCAAGGAGTTCGCCGTCCTGCTCACGCACGACGCGGTCCTCGAGGGGCTTCAGTCGCTGAGTGCGTTGCTTGGCGCATTTTCCGATCCGCAAGTCGGCGCCGCCTACGGGCGGCAGCTGCCTCACTGCGGCGCCGGGCCTTTCGAGGCGCACATGATTCTGTTCAACTACGGGCAGACCAGCGAGACGCGATCGCTCGCGGACTCGCCCCGGCTCGGCATCAAGGCGGCATACATCTCGAACTCGTTCGCCGCCTACCGGCTGAGCGCGCTGCGGGCATGCGGCGGATTTCCGAGCCACCTCATTCTCGGCGAGGACACCTGTGTTGCGGTGAAGATGCTCCTCTCGGGATGGAAAGTCCGATATTGCGCGGAGTCGCGGGTTCGCCACTCGCACGCCTATGGCGTGGCGCGGGAAACCCAGCGGTATTTCGACTTCGGGGTCATGCACGCCCAGCTCCCTGAGCTGCTGCGCAACTTCGGTGCGGCGGAAGGGGAGGGGTTGAGGTTCCTGACATCGGAGCTGCGCTATTTCGCCAGGAACGCGCCGCACCTGCTGCCTCTGGTGCCCGTCCGCAATGCGGCCAAATATGTCGGCTACAGTCTGGGGAGAAGGTTCGCGAGCTTGCCGCGCGGCCTATGCCGACGGTTGAGCATGACGAAGGTCTTCTGGGACCATCCGGCGGCCGGAACGACCTCGGTCTAGAGGTCCGGCGCTCGGCGTCGTGCGCCGAGCCGGTACGTGAAGAATCGCTGCGCGAGAAAGCTAACCGGTGTGTTGATTGCCGCCAGCAGGATCGCCGCCGCGATGTACCACATGTGCAGCCCGCTCACGAGGAGCTTTAGGGCTATTGTATTCACGCACAGGAGCGTCGCGTTGACGATCATATAGCGCGCGGCATCAATGTGGTTGGCGGACGCGACAGAAAACGTAAAGCGCGCGTTGAGCAGGTACCCGGCAATGTTGCCGGCAACAAAGGAAGCCACGTAGGCGACCAGGTAATTCACGCCGGCGAGCTCGTGCAAGCCGCCCAGGACGGCCAAGCTCAGCCCGAGGCACGTCAGGCCAACGGCACAGAATCGCAGCAGTTGTGTGAGTCGCTCGCCCACTAATACACTTTGGATCGAAGCGCATGCGCGTGCAAGTCGAAGGGGGTGATTCGTGAGCGGATCGGTCCCGGCTCCGCCGGTCCCTCGTTGCCCGCCGCGGCGACGTGCGGAGGCGCAAGGCTCGCGTCCGATTGCGGAGTGGGCATCCCCCTGGCCGGAGATTTTGCGAAATCCGTCACATAGATCGCCGGGAGGGGATGGACATAATGTTGCTGCACCCGGGAACGGTCTCGGGGGTGCATGTCGCACCGTTGCCGTTGAGGGCGGAATCCTGTATGGATCGCGGCTGCAAAGACGCGGCCGGGACGGAGATTCAAGTGTCCGACACGAATCGCCATGTGGGTCAATGCCCGAATGAGGTTTCACCGATGCGCCCGGCCTCATTCGACCGCGGCATGATGGGTGCACGGATTGCGCTACGCATACGCGAATCCGAGGAGAGGCTGCGTCGCCAATGGTTGCGTTCGCCTGTCCGGTACTTCGTGCTCGACGATGTGTTGCCGGAGAATTGCGCCGAGGCGATCCGCCGCGCCTTTCCGGGTCCTCGGGCGATGACCCTGAAACGCAGCCTCAGGGAGCTGAAGTACGTTTCCGCGCAGATGAGTCGCCATGACCGGTTGCTCGAGGAGGCAATCTATGCCTTCCAGGCGCCGGAGGTTGTGAGCGCCATCGAGCGGGTCACCGGGCTGAGCGCGCTCGAGCCGGACGAGCAGCTCTACGCCGGCGGCATTTCCCTCATGGCGCCGGGGCACTTCCTCAATCCGCACATCGACAACTCCCATGACCGATTTCGCAGGCGCTATCGCGCTGTGAACCTGCTGTACTACGTGTCGCCGCAATGGCCGGAAGACCGAGGCGGCAACCTCGAGCTCTGGCCAGAAGGCTTGCGCCGGCCGCCCACGACGATCGTGAGCAAGTTCAACCGGCTCGTCGTCATGATCACGCACCGCGCGTCCTGGCACTCGGTCTCCAGGAATGAGACCAGCGTGGATCGGTGCTGCGTGTCCAACTACTACTTTTCCGTGAATCCTTTCGAGGGCGCTGGGTATTATCACGTGACCGAGTTCCGAGGCCGGCCGGAACAGCCGGTCCGCGATCTTGCGCTCAGGGCCGACAACTGGCTTCGAACCTTCATCCGGACACGATTTCCGAAGGTGTTCAGCAACCCCCATTTCTATGACACGAGTGGATCTGCCGCATCGAAAGAGGGGAGACGCTGCGGAGCAGGAAGCGGACCGAACTGACGGCTAAAACAAGCCGCTGCCTACTCGATCCCCAGCTTCTTGATCCGGTAGCGCAGAGCGCGGAAGCTCATGCCGAGGAGCTTGGCCGCGGCGGTCTTGTTGTAGCGGGTTTTCTCGAGCGCCTGCAGGATGGCGCCGCGCTCGATGCCTTCCAGGTGATCGCCCAGGCCGCCGTGGCTCTCGGCGGCCATCAGCGCCACGTTTTGCGGCCGCGCCGTGGAGCGAAGCCGGATGTGCTCGGCCGTGATCATCCCGCCCACGCACAACGTCAGCGCGCGCTCCAGCACGTTCTCCAGTTCCCGGACATTGCCGGGGAAGGGGTAGGACGAGAGCAGCGCCAGCGCATCCTCGCCTATGCGCGGCGCCCGCGCGGCCTGGACGGGGCTCTGTCCGGTGGAGCCGCCGATGCGCCGGACGAGTCGCGCGAGCACGGCATGGGCGAGCTCCGGGATGTCCTGGGTGCGCTCGCGCAGTGCCGGCACGTGCAGCTCGATCACATTGATGCGGTAGAACAGATCCTCGCGGAACAGGCCCTGGGCGACCAGTTCCGGCAGACTCTTGTGAGTGGCGGAGAGGATGCGCACATCCACAGGCTCCTCGCGGCTTTCGCCGACGGGACGCACGGTTTTCTCCTGCACCACCCGCAGCAGCTTCACCTGCATGTGCAGCGGCAGATCCGCGACCTCGTCGAGGAACAGGGTGCCGCCCTCGGCGGCCTGGACCAGGCCTTTCTTGTCCGCCACCGCGCCGGTGAAGCTGCCGCGCTTGTGGCCGAAGAACTCGCTCTCCATCAGCTCGGTGGGGATGGCGCCGCAGTTGATCGCGACGAAGGGCCGGTCCCAGCGGGCGCCCGATTCGTGAATGAGACGCGCGACCAGCTCCTTGCCGGTGCCGGATTCGCCGCAGATGTGCACCGGCGCCTGGCTTCGCGAGACGCGCCCGATCAGCTCGCGTAGCTGCTGCATGGGCAGCGAGCGCCCGATGAGCCGCGTGCTGCTGGATTCCTGGGTCTGCTCGAGAGTGTCGGCTCTCAAGCGGATGGCGCTGTCGACGAGCTTGCGCAGCGCGCCGAGGTCCAATGGCTTGGAGACGAAGTCGAAGGCGCCGAGCTTCAGCGCACGCACGGCCGATTCCACGTTGCCGTGGGCGGTGATCACCGCCACCGGTAGCTGCGCGCGGTTTTCCTGGATCCAGGCGACGAGGTCGAGCCCGTTGCCGTCCGGCAGGCGCATGTCGGTCAGGCAAAGATCGAACGGCTCGGCCGCGAGCAGCCGCTGCGCCGAGCTGAGGTCGGGAGCGGTGCGGGTGCGCAGGCTCATGCGCCGCAGCGTCAGGCTGAGGAGCTCCGCCAGATCCGGCTCGTCATCGACGATGAGCACCGCCGCCCTCGCGGCCTGCAAAGGCCCGTCGGCCTCGACGTGCGCGGCGCTCTGGGGTGTGCTCAATGCCCGGTCTCCCGAACCCATCTCTGCGGATCTGCGAATACCAGCCTAAAAACGCTGCCGCCGCCGTGACGTGGCTCATAAAGCAGCGTTGCGCCATTGGCCTGGGCGAGCTCCCGGGACAGGAACAGGCCCAGCCCGGTGCCTCGGCCGGCGCTGAAGAAGGGCTCGAAGATACGCTCAATGTGCTCCGGGGGCACGCCGGGACCCCGGTCGGCCACGTCGAGGTAGGGGCGGCCCTGGCGGCCGAGGCGCCCGCAGCGCAGCTCCACCGTCTGCTCGGAGTGCTCGCCCGTGGCGTGCTTGAGCGCGTTTTCACAGAGGTTCCACACGATCTGGCGGAGCTGGCCGGGATCGAAGCGGATCTCGATGTTCTCGGCCGGGGCGCAAAAGCGTAGACGTGTACGTGGCCATTGCATGGTCTCGCAGAACTCCTCGAGGAAGGACTCGCTCCAGCCCGCCAGAGGCAGCTGCTCGGCGCGGGCCTCCTCCCGGCGCGACAGGCGCAGCACGCTTTCGATGGTGCGGCTGACCCGTTCGGCATGGTCGCGGATGATTTCCGTCAGGCGCCGGTCTTCCGGTCCCAGGTGGGGCGATTCCCCGAGGAGCTGGCCGGCGTGGCTCATGGCGCCGACGGGATTGCGGATCTCGTGGGCGATGCTCGCCGAGAGACGCCCCAGGGCGGCGAGCTTGGACTGCTGGACTTTCTCGGCGATCAGGCTGGTGTCCTCCAGGAACACCAGTACCGGGGCGGGGCTCACCGCACCGAGCGCCGCGAAATGCGCGCGCAGTACACGGGCACCGTCGGCGCCGACGAATGTCGGATCCTCGGCGGCGAAAATGCCCGTGGCGCCGACGCTTTCGCGCCAGCGCGCGAGCAGCTGCATCAAGTGCGGCGAGACCTCGTCGATCGGCACGCCCGGGCGGGCGTGCTCCGTGCCCAGCATCTGCGCCGCCGAGTCGTTGATCAGGCGGATGCGGTCCTCGAGATCGATGACCAGGATGCTCTCGCGCAGGTGGCGCACGATGTATTGCGAGAGCTGCGCCAGGTTCGCCAGGTCGATTTCCTGGCGGCGCACCATGGCCTCGCTCTCGCGGATCCGGTGGGCGAGCGGCCAGGCCGCGAGCGCGATGGCGAACAGCACCAGGCCCAGCACACCGGCAGTGGCGAAGTCGCCCAGGTGCGGGGCGCGCAATCCGATGAAGAACTGTGGCACGAGCACCGCGAGTGCGGCGATGGCCGCGATGAACAGCGCCTCCCGGCGCCGGGCGAGCAGGGTCAGGGCGAGCACCGGCAGGGCGAGCAGAATGCCGAAGCCGCTCGAGACGCCCCCGCTGGCGTAAAGGATCAGCGCGATGGCCGTGGAGTCCAATACGCCGTTGGCCAGCGGCGTCAGCGGTGGGGTCGCACGGGACACCCGCTGCAGGACGATGAGCCCGACGGCGGTGCCGAAATAGCCCACGCAGGTGACCAGAAACAGCACCGGATGGGGCACCGTCTCCTGGCCACGGCCGGCCATGAGCACCGCGCTCACCAGCACCAGCGGCACCAGCACCCGATAGAGGCTGAGCCAGCCGGCGACCCGGCGGCTGAGGTCGGAGGAGATGGGATCGGAGGTCGCGGCGGTGGCCGGCATGGTCGGGCGGAGTGGCTCCCTGGCGGCGCCGCACTGTATCACCCCGGTGCGGGTACGGGCAGGATGGGCGTCGCAGTGCGGGGAGACGTCGTCAGAACCCGTCAGGATTGCACACGAACGTTCGTCTTTGAGGTGGCGGCGACTGCCGTTTTTGGTCAAAATCCGAAGTTCAGTTCACGCCTTCGGTCAGGACACGCGAGCACACGATGAATTTACACGAATATCAAGCCAAAGAGATATTCAGACACTACGGCATTCCCGTGCCCGCCGGCCAGGTGGCCGCGAGCGCCGAGGAGGCCGTGGCCGCCGCCGAATCCCTCGGCGGTCCGGTCTGGGTGGTCAAGGCCCAGGTCCACGCCGGCGGACGAGGCAAGGCCGGGGGCGTGAAGCTCGCCCGCGACCTCGACACCGTCCGCTCCTCCGCCCAGGCCATGCTGGGTACGCGTCTTGCGACCAAGCAGACCGGCCCCGAGGGTCTGCCGGTCGAAAAGGTCTATGTCGAGTCCGGCTCCGAGATCGCGCGCGAGATCTACCTCTCGCTCACGCTGAACCGCGAGAAGGGCCGCATCGCCATGATCGCCTCCAGCGCGGGCGGCATGGAAATCGAGGAGGTCGCCGAGAAGACCCCCGAGCAGATTCTGTCCGTCACGGTGCATCCGGCGGCGGGCCTCCAGCCCCACCAGGCGCGCGAGCTCGCCTTCGGGCTGGGGCTGTCCGCACAGCAGATCAAGCAGTTCCAGTCGATCGCGCTCGCGCTCTACCGGCTGTATCTCGAGCAGGATGCGAGTCTGGTCGAGATCAATCCCCTCATCGTCACCAAGGCCGGATCGCTCGTGGCGCTCGATGCCAAGATCAATATCGACGCCAACGCCGTGTTCCGCCACCCGGACCTCGCCAGGCTGCGCGATCCCAGCCAGGAGGATCCGATGGAGCGCCGCGCCGCCGAGCACGAGCTGAACTACGTCTCCCTCGATGGAGACATCGCCTGCATGGTCAACGGCGCCGGCCTGGCGATGGCCACCATGGACCTGATCAAGCTGCACGGCGGCCAGCCGGCCAACTTCCTCGATGTGGGCGGCGGGGCCACCAGCGAGCGGGTGACGCACGCCTTCCAGCTCATCCTGTCCAACCCCAAGGTCCGCGCCGTACTGGTCAACATCTTCGGCGGCATCGTGCGTTGCGACATGATCGCCGATGGCGTGATCAACGCGGTCAAGAACGTGGGAGTGAAGGTGCCGGTGGTCGTGCGCCTGGAAGGCACCAACGCCGACAAGGCGCGCGAGGTGCTCGCCGGCAGCGGGCTCACCATCACCGCGGCCACCGATCTGACGGATGCCGCCCGCAAGGCCGTGGCGCTCGCCGCGGCCTAGAGCGCGGCCACGAGACAAGGGTTTATTACGCATGAGCATTCTGGTCAACAAACATACCAAGGTGATCTGCCAGGGCTTTACCGGCAAGCAGGGCACCTTCCACTCCGAACAGGCGCTGGCCTATGGCACCCGGCTCGTCGGCGGCGTCACGCCGGGCCGCGGCGGGCAGAAGCATCTGGATCTGCCCGTGTTCGACACCGTCCAGGACGCCGTGCGCGAGACGGTCCCCACCGCCAGCATGATCTATGTGCCGGCCGCGGGCGCGGCGGATGCGATCCTGGAGGCCGCCGAGGCCGGCATCGAGCTCGCCGTGTGCATCACCGAGGGCGTTCCGGTGAACGACATGGTGCGCGTGAAAGCGGCGCTCGCCGGCTCCCCGACGCGTCTGGTCGGACCCAACTGCCCCGGTGTCATCACGCCGGATGAGTGCAAGATCGGCATCATGCCGGGCTTCATCCACCAGAAGGGCGCGGTGGGCATCGTGTCGCGCTCGGGCACCCTCACGTACGAGGCGGTCTATCAGACCACCCGCATCGGGCTGGGCCAGAGCACTTGCGTCGGTATCGGCGGCGATCCGGTGCGGGGCCTGAACTTCGTCGACGTGCTGGAGCTGTTCGAGCGCGATCCGGGCACCGAGGGGATCATCCTGGTCGGCGAGATCGGCGGCAGCGACGAGGAGGCCGCAGCCCGCTACATCCACCGATTCGTCAGCAAGCCGGTGGTGGCCTACATCGCCGGCGTCACCGCGCCGCCGGGCAAGCGCATGGGCCATGCCGGCGCCATCGTCGCCGGCGGCAAGGGTACCGCGGCCGACAAGTACGCGGCGTTCGAAACGGCGGGCGTGCGCACCGTCAAGTCGCCCGCCGAGCTCGGCTCCGCCATGAGCGATCTGCTGCGCCGCCGGCGCGCCCGCGCGGCCGCGAAATCGGCCAGGGCCATGGCGCTTGCCCGCAGCGCCGGTGCGGTGCCGCCCGCCAGACCGGTACGGCACAAAGCGAAGCCGCTTGCGAAGCGCGCACCCGCCAAGACCACCCGCCCCGCTGCATCGCGCGTCAAGCGCGTCGCTGCCAAGGGCGCCAAGCGCGTGGCTGCCAAGGCCCCCAAGCGCGTGGCTGCCAAGGCCCCCAAGCGCGTCGTGGCCAAAGGCGCCAAGCGTACGGCCGGTAAAGCCGGCAAGTCCGCACCAGCCGGCAAGCGCCGCTCGACCGCCAGGTCAGGCAAGGTCCGCGCGGTCTCGCGCGGCAAGGCCGCCCGGAAAGCCCCGGCGCGCAGGCGCGGCCGGCGCTGAGGCGGCAGCCCGGGAGGTGCGATAATTCCCCTCCCTAAGAGAGGGGATTCCCCTCGAGGCGGGCCGGCGGCGGCCCGGAATGAGGAGCATGAGCGAGTCTTTGCGCATTGCCCTGGCACAGCTCGACCTGTTGGTCGGCGACGTGCAGGGCAATGTCTCGCGCGTGGTTCAGACCGCCCGGACGGCGCGGCAGGCGCACCGGGCGGATCTCGGCGTTTTCCCCGAGCTCACGCTCTCGGGCTATCCGCCCGAGGATCTGCTGTTCCATCGCGGCTTCCGCCATCAGATCGAGGCCGCCCTGGAGCAGATCCGCCACGAGGTGCCGCAGGGCTGTGTGGTGGTCGGTTATCCCGAATACACCCGCTTCGGCATCTACAACTCCGCGGCATTGATCTCGGACGGCCTGATCAGCGCCGTGCATCGCAAGGCGGAGCTGCCCAACTACAAGGTGTTCGACGAGAAGCGCTACTTCCACGCCGGCGCGCAGCCGACCGTGTCGGAGTGCAAGGGGTTTCGCGTGGGACTGCTGGTGTGCGAGGACATCTGGGAGCCGCAGCCGGCGCAGCTCGCCCGCTCCGAGGGGGCGGAGCTGCTGCTGGTCGTCAACGCCTCGCCCTACGAGCGCCACCGGCAGCGCGAGCGCGAGGCCGCCGTGAGCACCCGCATCGCCGAAGTGGGCCTGCCGGTGGTATACGTCAACATGGTCGGAGGCCAGGACGAGCTGATCTTTGACGGCAACTCTTTCGTGATGGACGCCGATGGGCGGTTGGTCCTGCGCGCGCCGCCTTTCCAGGAGGGGGTGTACTACATCGATTTCCGCCGGCGGGACGGCAAGGCCGTCCCCGTGCCGGGCGAGGTGGCGCCCGAGCTGAGCGAGGAGGCCAGCGTGTACAGTGCGTTGGTCTTCGGCGTACGCGACTACGTCAACAAGCACGGGTTCCCGGGCGTCGTGATGGGACTGTCGGGCGGGGTCGACTCCGCCCTGACTCTGGCGATCGCGGTGGATGCGTTAGGGGCCGACCGGGTGCACGCGGTGATGATGCCGTCGCGCTACACCTCGCCGATGAGTCTGGAGGATTCGGCCGAGGAGGCGCGGTCGCTCGGTGTCAAATACAGCGTGCTGTCCATCGAGGGCATGTTCGAAGCCACCCTGGCGACGCTCGCCGGCGAGTTCGCCGGCCTGCCCCCGGATGCGACCGAGGAGAACATCCAGTCGCGCTGCCGCATGCTGCTGCTCATGGGACTGTCCAACAAGACCGGCCGGATGCTGCTCACCACCGGCAACAAGAGCGAGATGGCGGTCGGCTATGCCACGCTCTACGGCGACATGGCGGGCGGCTTCGCGCCCATCAAGGATTGCAGCAAGCTGCTGGTGTATCGCCTGGCGGCCTATCGCAACGGCTTGGGAAGAGTCATTCCGCAGCGGGTGATCGACCGGCCGCCGTCCGCGGAGCTGCGCCAGGGGCAGATGGATTCCGACTCGCTGCCGCCCTACGAGGTGCTCGATCCCATCCTGGAGGCGTTCATCGAGGAGGACCTGTCGGTCGATGAGCTCGCCGCGCGCGGCTTCGACCGGGACACGGTGGGAAGGGTGCTCGATCTGGTCAAGCGCAACGAATACAAGCGCCGCCAGGCTCCGCCCGGAGTGCGGGTGAGCCGGCGGGCTTTCGGGCGCGACTGGCGATATCCCATCACCAACGGCTACCGGCGCTAGCGTACTGTCAGACCAGCGTCGGACAGTGCACAGTGCAGTCAAGCTACCAGAAATGCCACCAGTGCTGCCGGGTGGCGGCGGCGACCTCGGCGACCCGGCCCTTGAAGTTGGCCGCATAGGCCCGGCGTGCCTCGGCGGCGAGTGTCGTAAGTCCCAGCCGGTCGTATGAGATGATCATGATGGCGAGCGCGTCCTTGGTGGCCGGCGCACCCTGGTAGTCCTGGATGACCAGCTTGGCGCGCCGCGCCGAGGCGACGTAGGCGCCGCGCTCTAGGTAATACCGGGCCACGTCCACGTTGTAGGAGGCCAGCCGGTCGCGCAGGTAGATCATGCGCTTGCGCGCATCGTGCGCATACGGGCTGTGTGGATACTGCGTGACCACGGTGCGGAAGGCCGCAAAGGACTTCTTGACGTTGTGCGGCGGGCGCTTGGCGAGGTCCGCGCCGAAGAGCCGCTCGATGGGATTGGCCCGCTTGGGGAAGTAGACCAGGCCCTGCATGTAATAGGCATAGGCCACGGCGGGGTTGGCCGGATTCTGCTGGATGAAGGTCTTGACCGCATCCGTGGCGGAATCCGTCTCGCCCGCGCGGTAATATGCGTAGATCAGGTCGAGCTGCGCCTGGTGCGCCTGGGGGGAGAACGGATAGACCGCCGTCAGCCGCTCCAGATTCTTGATCGCGGTGTTGTAGTTGTATTCGGCGAGGTCGTGCTGGGCGGCCTTGTACAGGACGACCGGCCCGGACTGCTTGAGCTTGCGGTGCGTGCAGCCGGCGAGGGCGAATACGGACACGCACAGCGCGGCCGCGACCATGCCGCGTGCGCGGCTTCGAGAGAACGATTTTACGAGCATGGGTAAAGAGTATAGCGAAACCTCGGCGGGTGCTTCGGGTTCCGACCGGCGGGCTCCGGGGGAGTTCCGCGCCCACCGGCTGGAGCTGCCGGCCGAGGCCGCGGGGCTCAGGCTGGATCAGGCGCTCGCCCGAGCGCTGCCGCAGTACTCGCGCGCCCGCTTGCAGCAGTGGATCGAGGCAGGCCAGGTGGAGGTCGACGGGCACCAGCGGCGGGGCAGGGACAAGGTGCTGGGAGGCGAGCAGGTGAGCGTCACGGCGCGCTTCGAGCCGGACGAGCGCGTCGCGCCCGAGCCGCTGCATTTGTCGGTCGCGTACCGGGACGAGGCGCTCATCGTCATTGACAAGCCCGCCGGTCTGGTGGTGCATCCCGGCGCGGGCAATCCCCGCCACACACTGCAGAACGCGCTGCTGGCTCTGGATCCGGCGCTGGCCATGGTGCCGCGCGCGGGACTGGTGCACCGTCTCGACAAGGACACCAGCGGACTGCTCGTGGTGGCGCGAACGCCCGAGGCTCACGCGAGGCTGGTGTCGGCGCTGGCGGCCCGCGAGGTCGAGCGCACCTACCTGGCGATCTGCACCGGCGTCATGACAGGCGGGGGAACCGTCGATGCGCCCATCGGCAGACATCGCACCCAACGTACGCGGATGGCGGTACGCAACGACGGGCGGCAGGCCATTACGCACTATCGCATCGTCGAGCGCTTTCGCGCCCACACCCTGGTGCGCGTGCAGTTGGAGACGGGCCGGACTCATCAGATCCGCGTGCATCTGGCGCACGCCGGCTACCCCATTGTGGGAGACCCCGTCTATGGAGGACGGCGCAGGCTGCCGGCGGGCTGCTCAGCCGCGCTGGCCGCCGAGCTCGCCGCCTTTCCGCGCCAGGCGTTGCATGCGACGCGTCTGGCGCTCGCGCATCCGCTGACCGGCCGTCCGTTGGAATGGGAATCACCGCTGCCCGAGGACATGACGCGCCTGGCTGCCGTCTTGCGCGCGGACCGACAGCATGGCTCGGGCTGACCTGATCGTGCCCGACTGGCCGGCCCCGCCCGGCGTGCATGCCGCGTTCACGCTGCGCACCGGCGGGGTGAGCGCGCCGCCGTTCGATACATTCAATCTCGCCTCGCACGTGGGAGATGAGCCGGGCGCCGTGGCTGAAAACCGCGCGCGGCTGCTGCGGCTGCTGCGGCTGCCCTCGGAGCCGGTGTGGCTCGAGCAGGCGCATGGCCGCCGGGTGGCGGACCTCGATGCGGGGCCGGATCCGCGGGGGCCGGCCGATGCGGCCGTGACGCACACCGCCGGGCGGGTCTGCGCGATCCAGGTGGCCGACTGCCTGCCGGTGCTGCTGTGCGCCGCGGACGGCTCGGCGGTCGGTGCGGCCCACGCCGGTTGGCGAGGCCTGGCCGTCGGCGTTCTGGAGGCGACGGTGCATGCGCTGCGCACGCCGCCCGAGCAGCTGCTTGCCTGGCTGGGACCGGCCATCGGGCCGGCGCACTTCGAGGTCGGCGGCGAGGTGCATGCGGTGTTCACCGACGGCGATCCGGGCGCGGCGTCGGCATTCGTGCGAAACGCGCGGGGCCGGTGGCAGTGCGACCTCGGCGCCCTGGCGAGGCGGCGGCTCGCGGACCTGGGGGTGCGCCGGATCGATGGCGCGCGCGAGTGTACCCGCGCCGATCCGGCGCGGTTCTTTTCCTACCGGCGGGACGGGCGGTGCGGGCGGATGGCGGCGCTGATCTGGATGAGCGGCGGGGAACGGGCCGGGGCCCGCGCCGCTACTCCTTTGACTTCAGGCTCTGATCGTTCGCCTCGATGAAGGCCTTGATCTCATCGGCCATGGCCAGCAGCCGCAGCCACTGCTCCTTGTAAAGCGTGACCGGGAACCGCCCCATCCCGTAGACGGACAGCGCGCCCTTCTCGCTCACTTTCATGGCGAGCTTGCCCCGGCCGGCTTTCTTCAGGCGTTCGTTCTCGGTTCGCAGTCGCTCGAGCTCAGCTTGCAGGTCATCGGTCATCGAAGCTCTCCGGAGGGCCGATCGGCGGCGTGAAATTATACTGCCCGCCCCGGGATGTGCGGGGGAACCCGTGCCGCGCCCCCTTCCAGGGGCGGGTCCCGCGGAGGCTCCGGCGGCCTGCCGGACCGCCCCCGGGCCCGGGCAAAGGCTTCGGTCTTGAACCGGCCCCACCCCGCCCCCATTGCCCTGGAAGTCCAGATAAGACGCGGATGCTCCCTGATGAGAATGGACAAATTGACCAGCCGGTTCCAGCAGGCGCTCGCCGACGCGCAGTCGCTCGCCGTCGGGCGCGACCACCAGTTTCTCGAGCCCGCGCACGTGCTGCTTGCGCTCATCGACGGCCAGGGCGGCACGGTGCGCCCGCTGCTGCTGAAGGCCGGCGCCGACGTCAACAAGCTGCGCTCGGCGCTCGGCGCGCTCCTCGACCGCATGCCGAAGGTGGAGGGTACGCCCGGGGAGGTCCACGTCTCCAACGACCTGAACCGCGTGCTCAATGTCACCGACAAGCTCGCGCAGCAGCGCGGCGACCAGTTCATCTCGAGCGAGCTGTACGTGCTGGCGGCCTTCGAGGACCGCGCGCTCGCCGGGCTGTTCCGCGAAGCCGGCCTGGTGCGCGGCGCGCTGGAAAAGGCCATCGACGAGGTGCGTGGCGGCGAGAAAGTCGCCGACGCGAACGCCGAGGAAAACCGTCAGGCGCTGGAGAAGTACACCATCGATCTCACCGCGCGCGCCTCCTCGGGCAAGCTCGACCCGGTGATCGGCCGGGACGATGAGATCCGCCGTACCATCCAGGTGCTCCAGCGGCGCACCAAGAACAATCCCGTGCTGATCGGCGAGCCCGGCGTGGGCAAAACCGCCATTGTCGAGGGCCTGGCGCAGCGCATCATCAACGGCGAGGTGCCCGAAGGCCTGAAAAACAAGCGGATCCTGGCGCTCGACATGGGCGCGCTGATCGCCGGCGCGAAGTTCCGCGGCGAGTTCGAAGAGCGCCTGAAGGCGGTGCTCAACGACCTGGCCCGCCAGGAAGGCCAGATCATCCTGTTCATCGACGAGCTGCACACCATGGTGGGCGCCGGCAAGGCGGAAGGCGCCATGGACGCCGGTAACATGTTGAAGCCGGCCCTGGCCCGCGGCGAGCTGCACTGCGTCGGCGCCACCACGCTCGACGAGTACCGCAAGTACATCGAAAAGGACGCCGCGCTCGAGCGGCGCTTCCAGAAGGTGCTGGTGGACGAGCCGTCGGTGGACGACACGATCGCGATCCTGCGCGGCCTGCAGGAGCGCTACGAGGTCCATCACGGCGTCGATATCACCGATCCGGCGATCGTCGCCGCCGCGACGCTCTCGCACCGTTACATCACCGACCGGCAGCTTCCCGACAAGGCGATCGACCTCATCGACGAGGCCGCCGCGCGCATCCGCATGGAGATCGACTCCAAGCCCGAGGCGCTCGACCGCCTCGAGCGGCGCATCATCCAGCTCAAGATCGAGCAGGAGGCGATGAAGAAGGAGCGGGACGAAGCCTCGCGCAAGCGCCTGGCGGCGCTGCAGGACACCCTGCACGGCCTGGAGAAGGAGTACGCGGACCTCGAGGAAGTCTGGAAGTCCGAGAAGGCGGCTCTGCAGGGCGCGGCGCACATCCGCGAGGAGCTGGACCGGGTGCGCCTGGAGCTGGATGCCGCGCGCCGCGCCGGCGATCTCGGGCGCATGGCCGAGCTGCAGTACGGGCGCATCCCGGAGCTCGAGAAGCGCCTCGGCGCGGCGGTGGCGGCCGAGAGCAAGACACCGCAGCTCGTGCGCAACAAGGTGACCGAGGAGGAGATCGCCGAGGTGGTCTCCAAGTGGACCGGGATCCCTGTGTCGAAGATGCTCGAGGGTGAGAAGGAAAAACTCCTGCGGATGGAGGAAGCCCTCGGCCGGCGCGTCATCGGCCAGGAGGAGGCGCTCAAGATCGTCTCGAACGCGATCCGCCGCTCGCGCGCGGGGTTGGCCGATCCGCGCCGTCCCAACGGCTCGTTCCTGTTCCTGGGCCCCACCGGGGTCGGCAAGACCGAGCTGTGCAAGGCGCTCGCGGAGTTCCTGTTCGACACCGAGGAGTCGCTCATCCGCATCGACATGTCGGAGTTCATGGAGAAGCACTCCGTGGCGCGCCTGATCGGCGCACCTCCCGGGTACGTCGGCTACGAGGAGGGCGGCTATCTCACCGAGGCGGTGCGCCGCCGGCCGTATTCCGTGATCCTGCTCGATGAGGTCGAGAAGGCCCATCCCGATGTGTTCAACGTGCTGCTTCAGGTGTTGGACGATGGACGGCTCACCGATGGGCAGGGCCGCACCGTGGACTTCCGCAACACGGTGGTCATCATGACCTCCAACCTCGGCTCGCAGGTCATCCAGGAGTACGCCGGCGAGGGCAACTATGCGCGCATGAAAAGCGCCGTCATGGACATCGTGCAGCAGAGCTTCCGTCCGGAATTCATCAACCGCATCGACGACATCGTGGTGTTCCATCCGCTCGGCGCGGCGCAGATCCGCGCCATCGTGGATATCCAGCTTCTATACCTGCGCAAGCGCCTGCAGGAGCGGGACATGGACCTCGCCCTGGACGATGCGGCGCGCGACCGTCTGGGGGAGGCCGGTTTCGATCCGGTCTATGGTGCCCGGCCGCTCAAGCGCACCCTGCAGCAGCAGGTCGAGAACCCCCTGGCGCAGAGCATCCTCAGGGGAGAGTTCGGCCCCGGCGACCGGGTCTCGGTGTCCCTGAGGGACGGCGAGATCCGCTTCGAAAAGGCCGCTTGAGGGCCCCAGCGGGAACCCCACTAGCCCGTGCGGGAGCTTGCGTATAATCGAGGCCCGGTTTCCAAAACAGATAACCTCACGCCATGCCGTTCTACGAATACGAGTGCCGAAGCTGCAAACACTACGTCGAGGTGCTCCAGAAGATCAGCGACGCGCCGCTGACGAAATGCCCGTCCTGCGGCAGGAATACGCTCGTCAAGCTGATCTCCGCGCCGGTGTTCCGGCTGAAGGGCAGCGGCTGGTACGAGACGGACTTCAAGTCCGACAAGGAGGGCAAACGCAACCTTGCCGGCGCCGAGCGCGAGGAGAGCAAGTCCTCCGAGTCGACCCCGAGCGAGACTGCGAGCCCCGCCAAGGCCGCCGAAGGGAAAGCCGCCGAGGCCAAGCCCGAGGCAAAGGCCCCGCCTGCGCCGGCGGATACCGGGAGCAAGCGCCGCGCCGCCCCAGCGGCGCGCCGAGCCGCGGGCGCGGGCAAGCGCGCCGCCCCCCGCACCCGCGGCAAACAGGCCCCGGCGAAGGGGGCGGCCAAGCGCCGCTCGAAACGGTGAGCGCTTGAACGTACCAATCACGGCCCTGCCGGTGCCGCCCAGCCCCAAGAAGAAGGGCTCGCTGCTGCGGCGCATCATGGTCGCGGGCATCCTGGTGTGGCTGCCTATCGGCGTCACCGTGTGGGTGGTGACCTTCCTGGTGCACCTGCTGGACAAGAGCCTGGTGCTGCTGCCGCTGCCGCCGGGGTATCACCCGCAGGGCTGGGTCCTGCTGCTGATGCCGGCGCTGGGGCTGCTGCTGACGGTGGCCGTGCTGTTTTTGACCGGTGTGCTGGTTACCAACCTGATCGGACGGCGGCTGCTGGTATGGGGCGAGGAAGTGCTGCACCACATCCCGATCGTGGGAGCGGTGTACGGCGGGGTGAAGAGCTTCGCCGAAAGCGTCTTTTCCCAGTCGAGCTCCTTCCGCAAGGTGGTGATGGTCGAGTATCCCCGGACCGGGGTGTGGAGCCTGGGGTTCCTGACGGCAGAGGACGTGCCGGAGGTGTCGGCGAAGACCGGCGAGCCGCACGCGGTGGTGTACATTTCCGCGGCCTTGAACGCCACGGCCGGGTGGCTGGCGATCGTGCCGCGGCGGCAGATCGTCGAGCTCGATATGAGCGTCGATGCGGCCATGAAGATGATCATCACCTGCGGCGTGGTCACCCCCCCGACGCAGGAGCTCAAGGTGCCGAAGGCGAAGGAGAAGGAGGCGCTCCCCGGGCGAGCCGCCGGGACCTGAGGCCATGGCGGGTCCCGGACGCACGGGATGTCTTCGCATGGCACGGAGTGTCCGCGGATGAAAGCCATGCGACTGCCGGCGGCCGGCCGGCCACTCATGCTCGAGGAGGCGCCCTCGAGGTCCCCCGGTCCGCACCAGGTGCGCATCGCCGTCGAGGCCTGCGGCGTGTGCCGGACCGACCTGCATCTGCGCGACGGCGAGCTGCCGGCCATCCCCTACCCGATCACCCCGGGCCACGAGATCGTCGGCACCGTCGCCGAGGCGGGACCCGCGGCCGTGCGGTTTCGCATCGGCGAGCGCGTGGGCGTGCCCTGGCTGGGGCACACCTGCGGGGTCTGCCGCTACTGCCTGGAGGGCCGGGAAAATCTGTGCGAGCGCGCCGGCTTCACCGGCTACACCCTCGACGGGGGCTATGCCGAGCAGGTGATCGCCGACGAGCGCTACTGCCTGGCACTGCCCGCTCAGGCGCCCGCCGCCGAGCTCGCTCCGCTCCTGTGCGCCGGTCTGATCGGCTATCGGGCGTATCGCATGGCGGGGCAGGGGGAGAGCCTGGGGTTGTACGGTTTCGGCGCAGCCGCCCACCTGCTGGCTCAGGTGGCGACGGCCGAGGGCCGGGCGGTATTCGCTTTCACCCGCCCGGGCGATGAGCAGAGCCAGGCGTTCGCCCGGCAGCTCGGCGCCCGCTGGGCGGGCGGGTCGGACCAGGCCCCGCCTGCGCCGCTCGATGCGGCGATCCTGTTCGCGCCGGTCGGCGCGCTGGTGCCGGCCGCACTCTCGGCCGTGCGCCGGGGCGGGCGGGTGGTCTGCGCGGGCATCCACATGAGCGACATCCCGGCCTTCCCTTACTCGCTGCTCTGGGGAGAGCGCTCGGTGCAGTCGGTGGCCAACCTCACCCGCGCGGACGGCGAGGGATTCATGAGCCTGGCCGTCCGGCTCGGCCTGCGCGCCACCGCGCAATGCTTCCCGCTGAGCCAGGCCAACGCGGCTCTGGAAAGCCTGCGCCGGGGGACCGTGCAGGGCGCGGCGGTGCTCCAGATCGCCTGAGCGACGCGTTGGCATTGCTCAGCGGGCGCCGGCTTCGTACCATCGCGACCCTTATGCGCTCACATTACTGCGGACAGGTCGACGAGCGGCTCATCGGACAGACGGTCGAGGTGGCCGGCTGGGTGCACCGGCGGCGTGACCACGGGGGGATCATTTTCATCGACCTGCGCGACCGCGAGGGCTTGCTGCAGATCGTCTTCGATCCCGACGCTCCGGATCTGTTCAAGGACGCCGAGCGGCTGCGCAACGAGTTCGTCGTGCGCGTCAAGGGCCGCGTGCGTGCGCGTCCCGAGGGCACCGTGAACACCCATCTTGCCTCGGGCCGGGTGGAGGTGCTGGCCGGCGAGCTCGAGGTGCTCAACCGCTCCGAGCCTTTGCCGTTCCAGCTCGATGAGACTGTGGGCGAGGAAACGCGCCTGCGCTACCGCTACCTCGACCTGCGCCGTGAGGTGATGAGCCGGCGGCTGCGGCAGCGGCACCGCATCACCCGCGCCATGCGCGCCTACCTCGACGAGCACGGCTTCATCGATCTCGAGACGCCGATGCTCACCAAGGCGACTCCCGAGGGCGCGCGCGACTACCTGGTGCCGAGCCGCACCCATCCGGGCAAGTTCTTCGCGCTGCCGCAGTCGCCGCAGATTTTCAAACAGCTGCTGATGGTGGCCGGCTTCGACCGCTACTACCAGATCGTGCGCTGCTTCCGCGACGAGGACCTGCGCGCGGACCGCCAGCCGGAGTTCACCCAGCTCGACGTCGAGACCTCCTTCCTGACACAGGACGAGATCATGACGCTCATGGAAGGGCTGGTGCGGCACATCTTCGGCGAGGTGCTCGGCGAAGCGCTCCCCGCGCCCTTCCCGCGCATGAGCTTCGCCGAGGCGATGCGCCGCTACGGCTCGGACAAGCCGGACCTGCGCATTGCGCTCGAGCTCACGGACATCGCCGATCTGGTGCGGGACTGCGACTTCAAGGTGTTCTCGGGCCCGGCGAAGGACCCCAAGGGCCGCGTGGCGGCGCTGCGCGTGCCGGGCGGGGCCGACATGACGCGGTCGCAGATCGATGCCTATACCGAATACGTGGCGCGCTACGGAGCCAAGGGCCTGGCCTACATCAAGGTCAACGAGCGTGCCCGCGGGCGCGAGGGCCTGAGCTCGCCCATCGTCAAGTTCCTGAGCGATGCGGCGGTGGCCGGGCTCCTCGAGCGGACCGGGGCCCGGGACAAAGACCTCATTTTCTTCGGCGCCGACACGACCAAGGTGGTGTGCGATGCCCTCGGCGCGCTGCGCCTGAAGCTCGGTCACGACCTGGGTCTCGTCGAAACCGGCTGGCGGCCGCTGTGGGTGGTCGAGTTCCCGATGTTCGAATGGGACGCCGACGAGCGGCGCTGGGTCGCGATGCACCATCCGTTCACTTCACCCAGGGAGGACGATCCGGCGGCGCTGCGCGCCGATCCGGCCAACGCCCTGGCCAAGGCCTATGACATGGTGCTCAACGGCTCGGAGATCGGCGGCGGCTCGGTGCGTATCCATCGCCAGGAGATGCAGTCGGCGGTGTTCGACCTGCTCGGCATCGAGGCCGATGACGCGCGCGCGAAGTTCGGCTTCCTGCTCGATGCGCTGAAGTTTGGCGCTCCGCCCCATGGCGGCATCGCCTTCGGGCTCGATCGGCTCGCCATGCTCATGGCCGGCGCCGACAGCATCCGCGAGGTCATCGCTTTTCCCAAGACGCAGACCGCGGCCGATCCGCTCACGGATGCGCCGACCGAGATCGGCGAGACGCAGCTGCGCGAGCTGCACATCCGCGTGCGGACGCCGCCTCAGGTGTGAGCGAGCGCCAACAGCACGTCATCTACGTCCACGGCCTCTGGATGTCCGGAGGCGAGGGTCTGCTGCTGCGTCACCGGCTGTCGCGCGAGCTCGGTTGCGCGGTGCACGCGTTTTCCTACAACGCCGTGGCGCACGGGATGGAGCAGATCGCGGCGCAGCTCGAGGAATTCGTGCGCGCGCTCGGGCCCGCCACGGTGCACTTCGTCGGCCACAGTCTCGGCGGCCTGGTCATCTACCGTTTTTTCGAGCGCTACCCCGGCCAGTGCCCGGGCCGGGTGGTGTTCCTGGGCTCGCCCTGCGTGGCGAGCAAGGCGGCGGTGCAGGCGGGCCATTCCCGCTTCATGACGGCGCTCATGGGCCGCCCGGTGGCCGAAGAGCTGTTGACGCCGCGCGAGCGGCGCTGGAGCATCGACCGGCCGCTCGGGATCATCGCCGGCTCCTACTCGTTCGGGTTCGGACAGTTCCTGGCGGGATTCGAAGAGGACAGCGACGGCACGGTGGCGGTCAGTGAGACGCGGCTGCCCGGCGCGACCGACCACATCGTGATCCCCGTCAGCCACCTCGGCATGCTCGTGTCGGCGCGCGTGGCCCGCGAGACGGCGCGGTTCCTGAGGGAGGGACGGTTCTCGCTGGGCTGAGAGGGTTCACCGCCGGGCCAACGCTTCCACCGGGCACCACCGTTCAGCGCAATACTTTCATCATGCACTCGGCCGAGGCCGGACAGAGGCTGCGAAACTCCGCGCTTCCCTGGACGGCCTTCGGGGCCTGCGCGCGGTCGAGCAGATGATAGTCCTGATGCTCGAAGAACCGCCGCGCGGTCTGCGTGAGAAGCACCAGCTGCGATATGCCCGCGGCGCGCGCCTGGTTCTCCAGTGCCTTGACGATGTGCCGGCCCAGGCCTTGGCCTCTGCGGGCCGGATCCACCGCCACCGAGCGCAACAGCGCGCTCTTGCCGAAGCGCTGCAGCGCGCCGGCGCCGACGATCCGGTCGCCCTCGCAGGCCACTGTGAATCGCGCGTCCGAGGAGGCCAGGTCGCTCACCGGCAGGCCGTTGCTTTCGAGCAGCTCGCGGATGGCCGGCGTGTCCGAGGAGGTGGCATTTCGCAGCAGCGGAGTCACGGATTCTGTTCCCTCTCTCGCCATCTCGATCGTGTACGCCGTATTTGACGACTACGACTCGTCGTGAGGTTCCCGACTCGTCGGATCCTGGGAAACCAACGCCTCTACGTCGGCCGCGTCTTGTGCTCTGCCGGAGGCCTGCTTATTCTTGAGCAGAGCCGCCCGTCCTATGACGGGAACTTTTCTTCCTTCCAAGGTAAAGCCGGCTCCTTCGGCGACAGCTTCGTCGAATGTGACTCCGTCCGCGCGGCTGATGATGTCGATGCGCCGCGGCGGCAAGCCAATCTGCAACACGCCGTCGTAGCGCGCGAAATCCTTCGCCTGCACCTCGAAGGATTCGAGCGGGGCGCCGAACGCCGCAAGCGCCCGGTAAACCCGCTCCGCGTTGGTGGTGTTGGCGCGGATGAGCACGTCCATGTCCTTGGTTGCACGAGGATGCCCATGAAAGGCGACCGCGTGCCCGCCGACCAGCACGAACTCAGCGCCCGCGTCGGCCAACTCCAGCAGCAGGTCGCGGAAGTCTTCCGGCAGATCGATCACTTGGGATGTCCGGGCACGAAATGCACCGGGATCTGGCGGCGCGAATAATCAGGATAGACCCTGCCGGCAGCGGTCCAGCTTTCCCGAGTCAACTGAGCGACGAGCGACAGCGCCTCCGCTCCCGAAAGGGGCAGGGGATCGCGCTCGATCCCGCCGAACCGCGCGAAGCTGAGAACAGCCGTCTTGCGCCGCACTTCCGCACGAGATCTTCTGTCGGATGAGCCTGCCATGCGCATATTTTAACATGAGCATGCGCATGGATGCGGCGTTCAGCGAGTTCCGCCGCCGGTTCGAGTACGAGGCGCGCTGGTACGGCAGAACGGTGAAGGCAATCAGGCGCTATTTCCCGAGCACCGAGCGACGCTCGGGCTGGGGCCATGTGCCCGGTGAGATGCGGCTCGATTTGCGCATGTGAACGTGCCCGAAGTGCGGGCGCGAACACGACCGCGACGCAAGGCTTATAGTATGTCGCTTGCCTTTCAATACCGCGACGTTCGCGCCTGCCGGGCGGGAGAACTCCCATGGCCGCACCTGAAGAAATCAACGCCGACATGCTCGCCTTCTGGAACGGGAAGGGCGGCCACACCTGGGTGGCCCGACAGCGGCACACCGACATCACGCTCGCGCCGGTGACGGACGCCCTGGTCGCTTTCGCCGCGCCGCGTGCCGGCGAGCGTGTCGTGGATATCGGCTGCGGCTGCGGCGCACCCACGCTGGAGCTCGCACGCGCCGTCGGCTCCTGCGGTCGCGTGACCGGGTTCGACATCTCGGGGCCGATGCTGGCCGAAGGCGGCAGGCGCGCGAGCGCGGCCGGCATCGCCAATGTCGATTGGCGGCAGGATGATCCGGCCGCGGCGGAGCTCGACGAATACGATTTGCTGACCTCGGCCTTCGGCGTGATGTTCTTCGGCGACATAGTGGGCGCCTTCGCCAATATGCGCCGCGGCGCGGCTCGGCACGCGCGCATGGCGCTCGTGTGCTGGCGCGCGCTGGGGGAAAACCCATGGATGCAGGTGCCGATGAGCGCGGTCGCGCAGCACCTGCCGCCGAGGCCGAAGCCGGTCCCGAACGCTCCCGGGATGTTCGCTTTCGCCGACCCGGAATACGTCACCGAAGTTCTTACCGCGGCCGGCTGGACGCCGCCGCGCTTCGAGAAGCTCGACATGGACCTCGACATCGCCGCCGGCCGCGGGCTGGACGAGGCGGTGATTCAATCGACCGAGATAGGCGCCGTGAACAGTTGGCTGCGTAACCAGCCGGCGGAGGTCGTGTCAGCCGCCGTCGCTTCCCTCCGTGAGGCGCTGATGCCCTATACGGAGGGCGGCCGCGTGCGCTTGCCCGGCGCGATGTGGCTGGTCGGCAGCAGCCCCGCTTGAGCGCGCGCCCGTCCTGACGGCTTCGTTGCGCCGCACGAGCGGCCGCCGTCATGCCCCGGATCAGTTCAGCAGCCGCCTCAGCCGGTACAGCGCATCGAGCGCGGCCTTCGGGGTCAGCTCGTCGGGGTCTAACCCGGTGAGCGCCTCGCGCAGCGCATCGGGCTGCGGCGCGGCGGGTGCGGCGAACAGCGGCAGCTCCTTCTGCGCATGCCCGTGCGCGGCGCCATCGGCCCCCTCGCGCCGGTCGCGCTGGGACTCCAGCGCCTCCAGGTATTCGCGCGCGTGGCCGATGACCTCGGGCGGCACTCCCGCGAGCTGGGCCACCTGCAGGCCGTAGCTGCGGTTGGCCGGCCCTTCCTTCACCGCGTGCAGGAACACGATGCCGTCGTCATGCTCGGTGGCGTCCAGGTGCACGTTGGCACACCCCTCGACTTGCGCCGCCAGGGTGGTCAGCTCGAAGTAGTGTGTGGCGAACAGTGTGAAGGACTTCAGGCGGGCCGCGATGTGCCGCGCCATGGCCCAGGCGAGCGACAGGCCGTCGAAGGTGCTGGTGCCCCGTCCGATCTCGTCCATCAGGATCAGACTGCGGTCCGTGGCGTTGTTGAGGATGTTGGCCGCTTCGGTCATTTCCACCATGAAGGTGGAGCGTCCGCCGGCCAGATCGTCGGCGGCGCCGATGCGGGTGAAAATGCGGTCGATGGGGCCGATCGCCGCGTGCTCGGCGGGCACGAAGCTGCCCATGTGCGCCAGGATGACGGCGATGGCGGTCTGGCGCATGTAGGTCGACTTGCCGCCCATGTTCGGCCCGGTGATGACGAGCATGCGCCGCCCGGCGTCCAGTTTCAGGTCGTTGGGGACGAAGGCGTCGGCGGCGAAGCGCTCCACCACGGGATGGCGGCCGCCAGTGATGTCCAGCACCGGTTCCACCTCGAGCCGCGGCTCCGTCCACTGCAGCGTGCAGGCCCGCTCGGCCAGCGCGCCCAGCGCGTCCAGCTCCGACAATGCGCCGGCGGTGGCCTGGAGCGGGCCGAGGCGGTCGATGAGCTGGGTCAGGATCTGCTCGTAGAGCTCCTTTTCCCTCGCGAGCGAGCGCTCCCGCGCCCCGAGCACACGGTCCTCGAAGCTCTTGAGCTCGGTCGTGATGAAGCGCTCGGCGGACTTGACCGTCTGCCGCCGCACGTAGTCCTTCGGGGCCCGCTCGGCATCCTTGCGCGAGATCTCGATGAAAAAGCCCTGTACGCGGTTGTAGCCGAGCTTCAGGCCCGCGATGCCGGTGCGCTCGCGCTCGCGCCGCTCCAGGTCGAGCAGGAACTCGTCGGTGTGCGTGGCGATCTGCCGCAGCTCGTCGAGGTCCGGGTCGTAACCCGCCGCGATGACGTTGCCGTCGCGCAGGAACGTGGCGGGCTCTTCGGCGATGGCACGCCGCAGCAGATCCACGACGTCGCCGTGCTCGCCGATACGCTCGCCGAGGGCGCCGATCAACGGGGAGTCGAGCTGCGCGAGCCCCGCCTTCAATGCCGGCAACCCCGACAGCGAGGTACGCAGTTGAGTCAGGTCGCGCGGCCGCGCCGAGCGCAGCGCCACACGTGAGAGGATGCGTTCGACGTCGCCGACGCCACGCAATTGTTCGCGCAGCGCTTCGAATCGGCGCGCCTCGATCATGGCCGCGAGCCCCTGGTAGCGCCGGCGCAGTGCCTCCTGGTCGGTCAGCGGGCGATTGAGCCAGCGGCGCAGCGCCCGCGAGCCCATGGCCGTGACGCACTGATCGAGCAGTGCGAACAGCGTCGCGTCGTCGCGGCCCCCGAGGCTCTCATCGAGCTCCAGGTTGCGCCGGGTGGCGGCGTCGATGACCAGCGCGTCGGAGCGCTCTTCGACGGTGAGCCCGCGGATGTGCGGCAGCGCGGTCTTCTGGGTGTCGCGCACGTACTGGAGCAAGGCGCCGGCCGCGCTGATGGCCAGCGGCAGCTCGTCGGCGCCGAATCCTTTGAGGTCCAGCGTGCCGAGCTGATCGGTCAGCAGGCGCGAGGCGCTCGACAGCTCGAAGTGCCACGGTGGGCGGGTGCGCAGCGCGGTGCCGCGCCGCGGCTCGTCCAGGGCGGCGCCTTCGGGGATCAGCAGCTCCGCCGGTTTCAGCCGCTCGAGCTCGGCGGCAAGCGCCACGCGGCCGTGCTCCTGGAGCACGGTGAAGCGGCCCGCGGCGAGATCGAGCCAGGCCAGCCCGAAGCGTTCCCCATCGCTCGCCACGGCCGCGACCAGTGTGTCTTGACGCTCATCGAGCAGGGCCGCATCGGTCACCGTTCCCGGTGTGACGATGCGCACGACCTCCCGCTCGACCGGTCCCTTGGATTTTGCCGGGTCGCCGAGCTGCTCGCAGATGGCGACGCTCTCGCCCTTGCGCACCAGACGGGCCAGGTAGCCCTCGACGCTGTGCACGGGCACGCCCGCCATGGGGATGGGCTGTCCGGCGGACTGGCCGCGCGAGGTGAGCGTGATGTCGAGCAGAGCCGCGGCGCGGCGCGCGTCCTCGAAGAACAGCTCGTAGAAATCGCCCATCCGGTAAAAGAGCAGCGTGTCGGGGTGGCGGCTCTTGATGCGCAGGTACTGCTGCATGACCGGCGTATGTTCCGATCCGGCTCCCTGTTCCAGGGAGGCATTTGCCTTTTTCATTTAAAAACAGTGCATTAGGTTCATACAATGCAACGGGATCTCGTTGGACTCTGCGACATTGGGCGACTGGATCCGGATTTTCCACTGAAACCCGCCGAAGAATACGCCAACCCGGGCTCTTTATGGACAAGGCGGTGGACTGCATCGGCTTGCTCGCAGGGAAGGTCCCGGAAGATGAGAAATCACGCGCCGGCGCTCAACGGGAAGCCTGCGAGCTCGAGCCTGCTGGAGCAGGTACGATTTCCGGGCATTCGATTCGACGCAATGATCAAGGACAGGAGGAACAGGAGCAAGTCCCCGATGCCCCCGAAAAATCCGGCGCGACGCCTTTGCGCACGAGCGAGCGGCGGGATTGCGGAAAATCCGCCAACGCAGGCCGCCGAACCTCGGTCTGCGATGGACCGCCCTGGTCGGGCATCAGGATCCGGCCCGCATCGACCAATCAACGTATTCACTCACGTTCGCGGGCGTAATCAGAATGCAGTTGAGTTGCTGTTTCTCCGGCACGCCGGTCGATCCCGTCCTCAGATATCTGTTCGCTTCAATGACGGCCTCTTTCGAGAAGGCGGCAATCGGCTGAAGGACATCGGCCTTGATCTGTCCTTGCTTGATGGACCTGATGACATCGGGGCTGCCGTCAAATCCGACCACGATTACGCCAGGCCTGTGAGCCGCAAGGAGCGCCGCCTCGGCGCCCAATGCCATCGTGTCGTTGTCCGCGATGAGCCCTTTGATGTCCGGATGCGCCTGAAGCAACGTCTGGGTGACCTGAAATCCCTTGGATTGCGACCAGTCGGCGGCCTGTCTGGCAACCACCTTCATGCCCTTGAAGTGCTCGAGTACGCTTGCGACACCCCGCGCACGTACCTTCGCGTTGGTGTCGGACGGCATCCCCGTCAGCTCGACGTAAGTGCCGGCATAGTTCATGAGTTTGGAAAACTCGGCCGCCTCGAGTTGAGCGCCTTGAAAATTATTCGACACGAGTTGTGCCTTCGCAATTCCCTTGGCGTTGATTTCCCGATCGATCAGAAACACCGGAATGCCGGCCCGTGTCGCGGTCCTTACCGCGGCGATAGAGACATCCGCTCCCGCATTGTCAAGAACGATCGCGGCGACGTGGCGATCAATGGCGGTTTTGATCAGGTTCATTTGCGTGTAGGCGTTGCCATCATGACTTGCGATCATGGTGCCGAAGCCAAGTTTGGTGGCTTCCGCGGCGGCAAACTTCTCTTCAGCGACAAAAAACGGATTGCTGAGCGACGGCACGAAGATCGCAATCGTTCGATGAGCGGTTTCCTGGTGTGGCCGCGCGACGGCTCGATTGATTGCCGAGGCCCGAATCGGCAGTGATAACCCCAATGCCGCGCCGATGCACGCGGATGCTACAACGATATTCAGCTTCATGATTGTTCCCCCAAAAGCCTGCCGCTCGTTCTCGCGCCGTTCGCCCGCCGGTTGCGGCTAGGGAGTCGCCGCGTCCCTGCGTCCAGTGAGCCACGGAATCCCGAACGTGTCGAGACGAACCTGGTCAATTGCGACGGCAACGATGATGACAAAACCGGTGATGATCATCTGCCAGAAGTCGGAGATGCCCAGCAGGAGCAGTCCGTCCACCAGCACCGCGATCACGAGCGCGCCTACGACGCTGCCGCTGATTGTCCCTTTGCCGCCCATCAGCGAGGTGCCGCCGAGCACGGCCGCCGCGATAGCATTCAACTCGTAGCCCGTGCCGGCGGCGGCGCCGGCGGAATCCAGCTGCGAGGCTATGACAATGCCGGCGAGCGCCGCCAGTGCGCCTGAAATCACGTAGACCCGAGCGCGCACCGCCGATACGCGTACTCCGGACAGGGCCGCCGCCCGCTCATTACCGCCGACGGCGTAGACGTGGCGGCCAAATTTCGTCCGACCGGCGGCGGCCGCCATGATGGCGGTGGCGACCGCAAGCACCCAGATCGGAACCGGGATGTCGAGCAACAGTCCGTTTCCGAGCCAGGGCAGGCCGACGTTGCGGTGTGCCGGCGATCCGTTGAGAAAGGGGAAGGTTGAGCCGTTGTTGCTCAGCAGGGCGAGACCTCGGGCGATGTACAGCGTGCCCAACGTCGCAATGAACGGTGCGACCTTGAGGCGCGTGATGACGAAGCCGTTGACAGCGCCGATGCACGCTCCCGCCCCGATGCCCATGGCGACAGCGGCCCAGGCGTGCGGATAGACCACCACGCCGAGCGCGGGGATCGGGATGCCGATGTCGATCAGCGCACCGACGATCATGCCACAAAGACCGGCTATCGCGCCGACGGACAGATCGATGCCGCCGGAGACGATGACCAGGGTCATGCCGATGGCGAGCAGTCCGTTAATCGACGATTGCACCACCACCGTAACCAGGTTCGGCCAGGTCAGGAAGGACGACGACAGAAATGTGAACAGCAGCATTAACACGATCAGCGCCATGAACGCCCGGAAGCGCAGCAACAAGGTGACGAGGGCCGGTCCCCGGGAGCGGGCGTCCACTTCGTCCTGGCCCGGAAGATGTTCTTTCTGCGCAAAATTCATGGTCATATCGCGACTCGCGTGCGGGCGGCGTTCAGCATCAGGTCATTTTCATCATAGGCGCCGCGAGTGAATTCGGCGGTGATCTTCCCTCCAGACATCACCAGGGTCCGATCCGCGAGCGCGACTATTTCCTTCATCTCCGACGAGACGAAGAGGATGCCTATGCCCTCGGCGGTGAGGAGATTCATGATGGTGAAAATCTCCGCCTTCGCCTTGACGTCGATTCCCCGCCCCGGCTCGTCCATCAGCAGCAGGCGTGGCCGGGTCAGGAGTGCCTTGCCGATGATCGCCTTCTGTTGATTACCGCCCGAAAGGGTGGTAATCATCTGGGTGGGCGAACGGGCCTTGATCGCAAGATCGCGGACCGTGGCCGCGATATCCTCGGAGCCGGGATTGCGCGGTAGCCAACCCATGCGTTGATAGCGAGCCAGGTTGGCCAACGTGATGTTCTCGCCGAGAGTCATCGTCTGCACGATACCGGCGGCCTGCCGGTCTTCAGGAATGAGCATCATGCCGCGGGCAATCCGCTGATCCAGCCCGAGTCGGCCGTCGAGCGGCTCGCCGCCGAGCGTCACGGTTCCGGAAGCTTGCGGATGCAGCCCCATCAGGCATTCGAGCAGTTCCGTTCGACCAGCCCCCATCAGTCCAAAGAGGCCGACTATCTCGCCGGCTTTTACTTCGAGCGAAACGTGGTCGACGGAAACGCCGCTCGACGTCCGTGGGTAACTGAGGTCGTTGACCGTGAGGAGTGGGTCGCGTCGCGCCACAGCGCCGTGATGCGGGACGTCGAGTCTGGTCTCGCCGAGCATCCGATGCAGGATCCAGGGCATGTCTATATCGGACACTTGCGCATGAGCGGCGACTTTGCCATCGCGCAGGACGGTCAAGTGGTCGCCTATCTCCAGCAATTCCTCCAGGCGGTGGGAGATGTAAATGATGGCCACGCCCCGCGCCTTCAGATCGCGAATCGTCGCAAACAGCGTTTGCACCTCCTGCGATGAGAGAGAGGAGGTGGGCTCGTCCATGACGAGAACCTTGATGTCATGGCGCAGCGCCTTGGCAATCGCGACGATCTGCTGCTCGCTTACGCGCAGGTCTCCGACCAGACGGCCGGGATCGATTTCCTGCTCGAGGTGATTCATGATCCGTCGCGTGATCTGTGTCTGCCGTTTACGGTCTATGAGGCCGTTCCTGGTGTGCTCATGTCCGAGAAAGACGTTCTCGGTCACGGACATATTCGGACACAGATCGAGCTCTTGATAGATGATTCCGATCCCTTTCGCCATCGCTTCCGCCGGCGTCGCGAAGCGGACCGGCTCGCCTTCGAGCAGCAGTCGTCCTTCGGTGGGTTGTTCGGCGCCGGCGAGGATCTTCATCAGCGTCGACTTGCCCGCGCCGTTCTCGCCGACAAGTATGTTCACGCTGGCCGCATGCGCGTCGAAATCGACATGATCCAAAGCGAGTGCCCCGGGAAAGGCTTTGGTGATTTTTTCAGCGCGCAATGCTATCGGGCTCATCGTGATGCCCCTGTCTCGACCCGCAGAATCACGGGGGTGACCGTGATATCCCGCGGATTGGCGGTGTCATATGTGTAAGCGCCCGATACCTCGACTCTTTCCCCCTCGAGTCGCGCCAACTGCAGCGGCGCAATGACCTTTTTGGCAACCTGGCTGTTGAGTTCGTCGGCGACATCGCCATATTGGATCTGATTGAGGAATTCCCCAAAGCTGATGAATTTCAGAGCGTCCCGTAGTGTCGTACCGAGGATGACGGGGCCGATGGCCACCTTGACGGGAACCACGTGAGCGGATTTGGCAACATCGACCGTGATGGTGCCGATCGGCGATGAAGTATCGATCCGGCTCACATGTCCGCCGAAACGAACCAGCATGTTATACGAGCCACTCACGCGGTGGCCGAATTTGCGTAATGTGGCCGATTTGTCCCTGGCCATTGCAGCCAGAAGTTTCGTCAGGGGAACGCTCTCGTGCAGGGCGGCCGGCACGACCCGAGTGGACCATATCCGGGCGACATAGGCTTTCGGGCTGAACTGGAGGCCACTGGCAGGTGAACCGGTATTGGCCGTCGTGCCGCCTATCGGACGCACTGTCACAACCAGGCCTTCGGCACAAAGCGCGGCAAAGAGGGCGCAGAAGGCGAGGAAGAGCGCCAAACGCGGATATTTCGTACAGATGGCCGCGAACGGCTTCATGGCTCGCCTCGCCCTCGGTTTGCGCGCAAGCACTGGGCTGATCCTTCCACTGACGGTCTGGAGGCCGCGCCGTCTTTTTGGGCTGGCACCCGCTGCTGGAAGCCTGACGTTGATCTTTCGGTGCCGAGGAATTGGAACATCGCGGCCTGCCAACGCGAAACGATCGCGCCCCGTTATGCCTGGCCGGGTCTGGTCGAGGCCCGGGCAGCCTTCGCGGCCGGCGCTGCTGCGCGGAGGTCTCGCCCGGTGCGGTCCGCGCCAAGGGCCCGGGCGATCGCGGCCGACCAATTCGCGACGATTCCTTCGCGCTCTCGGGCGCTCATGTCGGGACGGAATTGCGTGTTCTCGTCCTGGAACAGGGCGCTCGCCTGTTCTTCGCCCCAGACGCCGCCGCTTATGCCGGCCATGATGCCAACCCCGACTGCGCTCAGCTCCGCGACGCGATTGCGCCGTACGGGGCGGTTGAGCACATCGGCCTGAAGCTGCATGAGAAGACCATTGCGGCTGGCTCCGCCGTCGGCGGAGAGCTCGTCGATTCGTGCCCCAAGATCGGCTTCCATCGCCGTGAACACGTCTCGAATCTGCAGCGCAATCGCTTCCAGCGCCGCCCTGGCGATGTGAGCGGGCTTCGTGGCGAGGGTCATTCCGGTGATGACACCGCGCACGTCGTCGCGCCAATAAGGCGCGCCGAGGCCGGCAAACGCCGGTACGCAACAAATGCCCTGGCTCGAAGGCACCGTCTCCGCGAGGGCCGTCAAGGCGTCTTCATCCTCGAGACCAAGAAGCTCACGCATAAAGGCGACCACCTGCCCCGAGACGGAAATGTTGCCCTCGAGCGCATAGGCCGGTTCCTGTCCTCTCGCCCAGGCGATCGTCGTAGACAGACCATGTGAGGATGGGCACGAACGGCCGGTCAGCGTCATCAGCGATGTTCCCGTTCCGTATGTCGCCTTCACCTTGCCCGGCTTGCGTACGCCATGCCCGAAGAGCGCGGCATGGGAATCGCCCATGACGGCAAGAATCGGCACGCCCTTGCGCAGCGGAGCATCACCGCCCGTCGCTCCGAAAGCGGAGTCGGATGGGCGAACTTCGGGGAGGACGGAAGCGGGCACGTCGAACAGCGCGGTCAGTTCACTGTCCCATTGCAGGCGACGGATATCGAGAAGCTGAGTGCGCGAGGCATTGCCCACATCGCTTGCATGGACTTGCCGGCCCGTGAGGTTGAACACCAGCCAGCTGTCGACCGTGCCGGCGCACAGCTCGCCGCGCCGCGCACGGTCACGAAGACCGGGTTCGGAATCGAGCAGCCACGCGATTTTAGAGGCGGAAAACAGCGGATCGAGCGGTAGTCCGGTCTTGTCGGTGATCGTCCGCCGCAAGGCGGATTCGCGGAATCTGTCGAGGCGCGCCGCCGATCGCCTGCACTGCCAGGTTACGCAAGGGCCCACGGCGCGCCCTGTCCTGCGCTCCCACAAGAGGACCGATTCACGCTGATTGGAAATGCCGATCGCGGCGAGGGTCAGCTCGGGTCGTCCCGCCAGGCATTCCTTCACCGACTCCACGACGCTGGACCAGATTGCATCGGGCGACTGCTCCACCCATCCGGGCCGCGGGTGATGGACCGCCATCGGACGCGAAGCCTTGACCATGACCGTTCCCGCGGAATCGATCAGAACCGCCTTGGTGTTTGTCGTTCCCTGATCGACCGCGAGGACGGCGTGTGTCATCGTGTTCTCTGCGCGGCAACGATCTCACGGACCGAGGCCGCAATTCCGTCGATGCTCAGACCCGCATGTTCGCAAAGAAAGCCTGCCGATCCGGTCGGCTGAAAACCCGCAAAACCCATAATCCGCATATGACAGGGCTTGGATGTGGAAATGACTTCGGCTACCGCGCTGCCGAGTCCTCCGCGGACCGAATGCTCTTCGACAGTCACCACGGCGCCCGTGTCCGCGGCCGCAAGGATGGCCCCGACATCGAGTGGCGCGATGGTCGACATATTCACCACACGGACATCGACGCCATCGCCGGCCAGGCGTTTCGCCGCTTCGAGTGCGCGGCACACCATCGTGCCGTTCGCGATAATGGCGGCGTCCGTACCTTCGCGCAGGATTTCGGACCTGCCGATGCGGAAGCTGGCGTTCGCGGCTCGCGGCAGGTCCGGAACCGGCTCACGGCTCACACGAATGAACATCGGCCCCTCGAAGCTGGCGGCGGCTTTGACCGCCTGTGCCGTCTCCCAGCGGTCGGCCGGAACGAGAATAGTCATGTTTGCGAGGACTCTGAGCCAACCGACATCCTCGATGGAGTGGTGCGTCGGTCCGAGCTCCCCATACGCGACACCACTCGACATGCCGCACAGCTTGACGTTGGCATTGGAATAGGCGAGGTCGGCCTTGATCTGCTCCAGCCCCCTCGCGGTGAGAAAACACGCCGCCCCGCTTACGAATGGCACTTTGCCGCCGTTGGCCAATCCTGCGCCGACGCCGATCATCGTCTGTTCGGCAATGCCGACATTGATCAGGCGATCCGGGTAGCGCTTGCGAAAACCGCCGAGCCTGCTCGAGCCGACGCTGTCATTGACCACGGCCACGATCCGGCGGTCGCTCGCCGCGAGATTCTCGAGCGTCTCGGAAAAGGCGCCGCGACAGTCGTAGAGCTGATCGGACAAGCTCGTTGGGGCATCCACTAGGCGAGCTCCCGCATGGCGATTTCGTACTGTTCCTGATCGGGAATCCCATGGTGCCAGCTTACCTGGTCAACCATGTAAGAGACCCCCATCCCCTTGTGCGTATGGGCGATGACGCAGCGCGGGCGGTTCGTGCCCGCCGCCCCAAGGACTTTGAGCAAAGCGGCATGATCGTGGCCGTCAACTTCAATGACTTCCCAGCCGAACGCCCGCCACTTGTCGGCGAGGGGCTCGAGCGCCGAGGTGTCCTCCGTGCGCGCGCCCTGCTGTAGTCCATTCCGGTCGATCACGACCGTCAGATTGCTCAATTTGCGATGACCGGCCGCCATCGCGGCTTCCCAGTTGCTGCCTTCCTGAAGCTCGCCATCGCCGACGACCGCGAACACGCGGTAGGACGCCTTGTCGATCCGGCCTGCAATGCCGATACCTACCGCAACGGGCAGTCCATGGCCCAGGGGACCGGTGTTGGTCTCGACGCCGGGGACGTAATTCCGGTTCGGGTGGCCATTGAGGCGCGATAACGGCTGCATGTACGTATTGAGCTCTTCGAGGCTGATGAAACCGCGCTCGGCCAGAGTGGAATAGAGCGAGCCGGTGCAGTGGCCCTTGCTGAGCACGAACCGGTCGCGGGCCGGATCGTTCGGATCGGCGGGATCGACGTTGAGAACGCCGAAATACAGCGTGCAAAGGATGTCCGTAACCGACAGATCACCGCCCAGATGCCCAAGCCTGGCGGTGTAGACCATTTGCATGCAATGGCGGCGCACGGCGCGCGCCTTCGCACGAATCTCGTCAATCAGAGTGTCGGATGCACCGGGCATGGATATCTCCGCTGAAGAAACCGCGCCACGCCCCAGGGAGAGGTCGATCACGGCAAGGGGCGTGCGGCGTCCGCGTCAGTCGGCTCATGACGATAAATGGGCCAGTCGAGGTATCGGCGCACCGCCTCCTCGACGACCGACGCGCACCGGCCGCGTACCATGGCGACGTGATGCTCGAAACCGTTGCGCACGATGTGGCTGAGCAGGGTCCGCAAGCGGTCGATTCTGGTGACGGCAATGCCGCCATCCATCGGAAAGGGATCGTTCGTGAATTCTCCTTCGCCGACGTAGGCTTTCAGCGTCCCTCGTCCGTCATCGCTCGACAGGCGGAAGAACGTCATCGGGCCCGCCTTGACCTTGCCTTTGACCGCGCCGAAACATTTTTCCGGTCCGATGACGGTTCCAAGCACATCGAGATTGGAGATTTCGGGCGTGACCCCCATGAAGCTCTTCGGGAAGTTGCCGCAGTGGGTGCACACGCACATGTTTTGTTGCGCGCCGTAATTGTTGTTCCAGTCGAGAATGGCCGGCGGCGCCCCGGAGGCGAGCGCCAGCGCATACATCGAGATGGCCCCCATCACATCGACCTCGCAGGCACTCGGCATCAGCTTCTCGCCCATCATGCTCATGGTGAGGCAGCTCGCGCAGCCGAAGTTATCCTGAATGCTGCGCCAGCACTGAATCGAACTGGCGTCGCATTCGTTCTCCTCGATCCAGCGATTGATCACGATGGACAGCCGCGCCTGCCTGGCGACGTTGTCGTGCAGGATGGAGGAGGGAACACGCCCGTAGCCCCTGATCTCCTCGAGCTTGGCCTCGACCTCCGGGGCGTCGGGCGACAGCGCTTCGGCCCTGCCGATTATCTCGGACATGTCCGCGGTCACGACCGTGATGCCGCATGCCTGCAGGAGCTTCTCGCTATAGCGCACCGTGTGGAAGGCGGGGGTTCTGGCGCCGATGGCGCCGATCCGCGCTCCCTTGAGCCCGCGCACGGTCCTGCACACCCCGGCGAATGCCCGAAGGTCCTCGAGGAACTCGTCGCTGTCGACGTCGACGGTGTGGGACGCGGTATCGGTGAAGGCAATGCCGTACTGATGGAAATTGTTCGCGACCGAGATTTTCCCGCAGAAAGCGTCGCGGCGGCTGCGGACGTCGACCTTGTCCAGCTCGTCATTGCTTGCCTGGAGCAGGATGGGGACGTCGAGCGCGGCGCGCGTCACGGTTTCGACGATCGCTATCTCGTCGCCGAAGTTCGGTAGCAGGACCACCAGACCGTCGATGTTGTCACGCTCGCGACGGAAGAAATCCGCATAGAGCGAGGCATCCGACCGTGACTGCACCGCGCCGTTCTCGGTCGCCTCCTGAGGAAGGATCAGCGGCTCTATGCGCAGACGCTCGAGTTGCGACAGGACCTGGTGCCGCGCGGCGATGGCGGGCTCTCCATTGAAGAACTGACGGCTGCCCACCACGAGGCCGAGCTTGAGCGACTTGTTGACGGCTCGCATGGACTTTCTCCTGCCTGGCATCGTCTGTGCCGATGCCGGACGAATCGCAAAATTCGGCAGTTTCGATTTTTTTCGAAATTATCAGAATGGTATCGTACAGTCAATATTTATTGCGTAATGGTATCAAGAAAAATCGCGAATGCTTGTGTTAATTTGTGTTTCGACGGGCTTTCGTGCGACGATGTCGTTCGTGTAGCGTTGTCCCGCCGCTTTGGATTCAAAGGATTATTTGGCTGTCGAGCCGTTTCACCATCCCGATCGGTAATCGGCGCCGGGCCGTTCCGTAGGAGTGACGATGAACTCTGATCCGATGACCGAATCGACGGCCGCCAAGAGGCGGCAGGCAGGCCCGCCCCGTCCAGCGGACGAGCAACGTAGTGCTCTTCTGGCCGAGCCGCGCCGCCGGAAGATCTTCGAATGGCTGCAGGAGGAAGGCAGCGCCCGTGTGCGTGATCTGAGCGAAGCCTTCGCGGTGTCGGAAGCGACGATCCGTCAGGATCTCGACCGTCTGAGCACCGACGGACTTGTCGCGCGCGACCATGGTGGAGCTTACCTGAAGTCAGTTCCCCATCAGGTGCAGACGATGTCCCTGCAGCACCTGGCGAACCTGGACAAGAAGCGCAAGATCGGCCAAGCCGCCGCCGCGCTGGTCGAGGACCATGAGACGATCATTCTGGATGCGGGCTCTACGACGACTGAGCTCGCGCGTCACCTGACGTGCCGAAAGGATCTGACGATCATCACGCCCGGGTTGAACATTGCTCTGATGCTGGGAGGAATACAGTCCTTCGCGGTACACATGCCCGGAGGGCAATTCAAGGCGCCGACATTATCCTTGAGCGGCGAGAAATCGGCCGAGTACTTCCACGAGATCTTCGCCGGAAAGCTGTTTCTCGCAACGGCGGGCGTATCCGTCGAGGCGGGACTTACCTATCCGAGCTTTGCCGACCTGGCGATCAAGCGCGCCATGATCAAGGCAGCCAAGGAAGTCTTGCTCGTTGCCGATTCCACCAAGGTCAACAACAATTCCTTCACCATGCTGGGCGCATTGGAACTGGTCAACACATTCGTCACCGACGACGGATTGAGCGACAAGGACGCCGATGCATTCGAGAAAGCGGGAATTCGGATCGTTATCGCCCGGTGATGGCGAAAGCGGATATCACTCGGTGGCCAGGTCGACCGTGGGCAGACCGCTCGCCACGCGGCCGGTCTCGCGCTTGAACAGGTACAGCGTCGCCAGCAGCAGCGTCATCGGGACCAGAGAAAAATAAAACGCGTGGATGCCGCCGAAGCGCGCGAACACGATGGCGGTGATGCGCGAGCCCAGCGTGCCGCCGAGCGCCGAGAACACCAGGATCAGGCCCGTCATGGAGGCGTGCGCCGACTTCGGCAGCGCGGTGAGCACCACGGAGTTGATGACCGGATAGATCGGCGCCATCAGCAGCCCGATCAGCGGGATGAGATAGGCCGCGGCCGGGGCATGGAACCAGGTGAAATCCGAGCCCGCCACGTCGCGGGCCAGCGGCAGCGCCAGCATCATCAGCACGCCCATGCCGACCACACACACGTTCAGCAGCGAATACCACGCCACCCGCCGCAGCAACTGCCCGGCGGCGACCCGGCCGATGGCGATGGAGGCGGCCAGGATGCTGGCCATCTGCACGCTGAGCGCATCGGGAAGCCCGAGCACCTCGTTGTTGAAGGTCGGCAGCCACGTGCTCAGGCTCTGCTCGATGAGCACGTACAGGAAGGTCGATGCCAGGAACACGTAGACCATCGGGCGGACGAACAGGCGGGAGGTCTCCGTCAGAGAGCGCCGCGGGCGCCGGGCCCGCTCCCCGGAAACCGCCGATTCGTCGAGACGCGCGCTAGCGAGCAGCCCGATCGCGAGGCCGCAGGCCGCCACCAGCACCCAGTACGCGCGCAGCCACGCCGTGCCGCCCGCTCCGCTGGGCGGGATGAAGGCGCTGAACAGCCACCCCGAGATCACCACCCCGACCATGAACAGTCCTTCGAGGGTATTGGTCAGGCGGCCGTGCTCGGCATTGGTCGTGGTCAGCAGCCCGATCGAGGAGTACACCGACATCTTGGTGAGCGCGAAGGAAATGCCGAGGCAGACGAACAGCAGCTCGGTGGTGCGAAAGCCCGGGAACAGCGGCATCAGGGCACAGGCCGCCGCCACGATGCCCATCGAGATGAGCATGGCGCGCCGGTAGCCGAGCACGGGCAGGAACGAGGCGACCGCGAAGGAGGTGATGACGATCGGCAGGTCCTTGAACAGCTCGAGCAGGCTCGCCCGCGGCTTGCCGACGCCGAAGGTGTGAATGGACTGCAGGATCACGGTGCCGACGCTGTTCAGCAGAATGGCGAAGATGATGAAGCTCAGCGCCAGAGCGGCGATCATGCGGTGCCGATTCACGGGACTCTCTGATTGACCTCCCACACGCTCCTGCCGGGGGCTGTTTTTGCTTGGGGCCAGGCGCGCGACGGCCGAAGTGTACTCGATGTGCGTGAGGGGCGGGCCCGCAGCGGATAGCGGGAGGGCGGGCGCGAGGGAGGGCGAGCAGGGACCGCCGGCCCCTCTTGCCGGACAGCTTTACGGCTCTGGTGCGTCCGGGGGATGATATCGATATCTCCTCCCGCGTGAGCGTCAGTGCCGGACCGTAAGAAGAAAACGCCCGCAGGCCGGACCCACCTCACCATGGCGGATCTGGCCAAGCTCGCCGGAGTGTCCACCATCACGGTATCGAGGGCGCTCGCCGACAGCCGCCTCGTCAATCCCGCCACACGGGAGCGGGTTCAGCAGCTCGCGCGCAAGCACGGATACAAGCTGAACGTCAGCGCACGCAATCTGCGGTTGCGCCGCAGCCATGCCGTGGCCGTGATCGTGGAGATGACTCCGTCGCCGGAGCGCACGATGGCCGACCCCTACCCGCTGGCGCTGCTCGGCGGGATTTCGCAGGAGCTCACTTCGGCCGGCTACAACGTGCTGCTCACCACCCGCCAGGGGTCGGTGGACATGGCCGTGCAGGCGGCCGATGGGCTGATCCTGCTCGGCCAGGGGGCGCATCAGGACGCGGTGCGTATCTACGACAAGGTGGGGCTGCCCATGGTGGTCTGGGGCGCCGCGGGCGTCGGCGGCGACCGGCACGTCGTCGTCGGCAGTGACAACCGCCACGGCGGCATGAGCGTCGCCGAGCGGTTCATCTCGATCGGCCGGCGCCATCCGGTCTTCATCGGCGATCCCGATCACCCCGAGATGGCGCAGCGCCTGTACGGGTTCGTCGACGAGCTGGCGCGCCACAACATCAAGCCCCTGCTGATGCGGCGCGCGGAATTCACGCTCGAGGCCGGCATCCAGGCCGTGCGCTCACTCCACAACCGCAAGGTGCAGTTCGACGCGATTTTCGCGTGCAGCGATCTGGTGGCGATGGGGGCGGCCCGTGCGCTCACCGAGCTCGGGCAGTCGGTGCCGCAGGATGTGTCCGTCATCGGTTACGACGACACCCCGCAGGCGGCGACTTTTCTGCCGCCGCTGTCGACGGTGCGGCAGAACTGGCAGGAGGGCGGTGTGCTGCTGGCGCGCAAGGTGCTGGGCCTGCTGCGCGGCGAGACCGTGCAATCGGAGATGCTGCCGACCGCGTTGGTGATTCGCGCGACGTAGCGCGGTACTCAGGGCTTCAAGCCCATGCGCGCGAAACGCTTGGCGACACCGGCGTCGAGTTTTTTCGCCGCGGCGAGGTCGGCCTCGCCCTTGACCTTCTTGCCCTCGCGCAGCTCGGCGAGTCCGCGGCCGTAGAGAGAGGTGGGCATTTTTGGATTGTTTCTCAGCGCCGAGTCGTAGTCGTCGATGGCATCCGCGAGCCTGCCGAGCCGCAGGTAGACCAGGCCGCGGCTGTCGAGGATATCCGGGTCATCCGCTTCGAGATCGAGGGCACGGTCGCAGTCGTGCAATGCCTTGCGTAGCCGCAGGCCGATCTCGGCTCTCTCCCAGCACCGGTCGTCCAGGGCCGAGGCGAGCGCTTGATCGCGACGGTGATGGGGGAGCCAGAGATCGACCTGGCGGATGGCGGCGGAGTACTGGCCGTTGTCGTCGTACAGGCTGCTGAGCGCCAGGCGCAGGTTGGATTCCGGCGGATTGAGCCGGCTCACGGCGTCCAGGTCGGCCTTGATGGCGCCGGCTCCGGCCCGCTCGTCCGGTGGCAGGTCCTTGCTCGCCCACAGCAGCACCTCGGCGCGCTGCAGGTGCGCCCGGTAGTTGTCGGGCTGGAGTCGGATGGCCGTATCGAAATCCTCCAGCGCTTTGCCCGGCTGCTTCAATTGCCGGTAGACCAGACCGCGCTGATATCGGCAGTTCGCGTTCTTGGGCTCGTGCCGGCAGGCGAGCACGAGGTCGGCCAGGGCCAGGTGGAACTCCCGCTGCGCCGCGTAGGCCACGCCGCGGCTTATCAGCGTGGCAGCGTTCGCAGGGGTGGCCGGCGCAGTGCCGGCGGCGGCGGCCGGCGCATGCTTCCACTCGGACGACGGCTGTCCCAGATCGAACACCGGGCCGCCGGTGTAGGTGAAATACAGCTTATGCTGCTCATAAGACACGAAGATGTGATGCGACAGGAAGAAGTCCTCTCCCACGATCATGTCCGCCCTGCCCTCGCGCACGCTGAGGTCGGCGTCGCCAGTGTTCCCGATGAGCAGATGCGTGTGCTCGATTTTCTCGGTGCCGATCCGCAGATCGGCGATCGGGGCGTTCCAGAGCCTCACCACGGTGTTCCCCGCCACGCCCGCTGCGTCCCCCGCCGGCACCACGCCGGGGTTGTGCGGGGTGATGCCCGCGCGTTTGGCGGCCGACAGCGACAGGATCGACTGGGACACGCCCGTGTCGAAATAGATGCTGATGCGGTGCCCGTTCACAGAGCCTCGGCCGATGATCTGCGGGCTTCTGTCGGTGAAATCCCGTAGCTGGACGACCGCCACGTGCTGGCCCGGCTTGGCCCAGAAAATCAATGGTTGATCGCCGCAGTGCACCGGCTTCGCCAGGCGAATCATGCCGTCCGCGAAGTCGTATTCGGTGTCGGCGATGCGCAGCAGGTTGTCGCCCAGTTCGCCCACGGTGTCGCCGCCGATGTCGTTGCCGCCGACCAGGAACTGGACGTTTGGCAAAGTAACGCCGGCGTAGGTGAAGGTTTTGACGGTGGTGACTTTTGCGGTGGTCTCGCCCCCGCCGAAGCCCTGTATGTTGTAGCCGGATGATTTGTTCTGCAGGCTATAGGCCCTGCCCCACAGCGAGTCGTCGGACGCCGTATCGCGCAGCACCAGTTTGTATTGCGCCACCGCGGCGGGGGACAGCACGCTGTAGAACGCGCCGCTGTCGAGGATGAATCTGGCCTTGACTCCGTTGATCTTCGTCAGAATGGTCGGCCGCAGGCCCTGCATGGTAACCGGTATGGGCCGGGTCTCGAGGATCTTGCACTTGGTGGCGGCTGTTGCGGTGGACAACGACAGCACGGCCATGACCGGGATCCAACCTAATTGACGCTTGCGCATCTCCCACCCTCCCAAACCCTGTTGTTCTTGATACGGGCTCGCATGCGCCGGTCGCGCGCCCGGGAAAATCCCGGAATCCGCATGGCACTGCTTCGTGCGGCCTTCTAGGTTACCTCAGAGGTCGGATTTCGGGAACGGCCCGAAAGGGGCACGGGCCCGCAGCGCTTCGCTGCGGGCCTTGCCGCGCTAGACTGTGCACCATGCCGGCACGTCCTGTTCTCACCGACGCTGATCTCTTCCGGCTCGCCGAGCGGGTCGGGCAGGGACTGCGCGCGGCCGGATGGCGCATCGCCACCGCGGAGTCGTGCACCGGCGGATGGATCGCCAAGGCGCTGACCGATGTGCCGGGCAGCTCGCAATGGCTGGAGTGCGGCTACGTCACGTACTCCAACGCCGCCAAGATGCGCGACCTCGGCGTCTCGGCACGGACGCTCGAGGCGAACGGGGCGGTGAGCGAGCCGGTGGTGAAGGAGATGGCCGAGGGCGCGAGGCGGGTCAGCGGCGCCGAGGTGGCGGTGGCGGTCAGCGGCGTCGCCGGCCCCGACGGGGGCACGGCCGAGAAGCCCGTCGGCACGGTCTGGTTCGCTCTGGCTGGGCCGCGGCAGGAAGTGATCTGCGAGCCGTGCCGCTTCGAGGGCGACCGTGAGCAGGTGCGCCGAGAGTCGGTCGCGCACGCCCTGGGTCTGGTGCAGCGGATGCTCACGGCCGCCGGGGCGAGCCGCAGGCTGTTCTTCGCGCTCTGGCCGGATGAGCCGATGCGGGAGGCCCTGGCGCACGCCGCCCGCAAGGCCGTCCGCGGCAGCGGCGGCCGGCCCGTGCCGCCTTCCAACCTGCACCTCACCCTGGCTTTCCTGAGCTCGGTGCCCGAGGGCCGGGTGGTGGAGCTGGCGGATGTGGCGCGCGGCGTGGGGTTGGCCGATCCCGGGTCGATCGAGATGAGGCTCGACCGCCTGGAGCACTGGGCGGGTCCGCAGGTGCTCTGCGCCGTGCCGAGTCAGCCGTCGGCGGCGGCGGCGGCGCTGGCGCAGGCGCTCCAGGGGCAACTCTCGGTCGGCGGTTTTTCTCCGGACATCAAGCCCTTCCGCCCGCATGTCACAGTGGCTCGCAAAGTGACGCATCCAAGCCGCAGCATGCAGATGCCGCCGGTATGCTGGCGGTTCGGCGCCTTCGCGCTGATCGAGAGCCGCACGCTCGAATCGGGTCCCGTATACAGTGTTGTCGAGGTCTATTCACTGTAATGAGCCTGTGCAATGGCGCCTCGAGACCCCAAATGCGACGAAATAACAGTCTGCGGGTAGATTTGCGGGCTGCTGTCGCGGCCGGCTTTGTGGGATAATTCCCCGCACCTGTACTCCGTACCACCTTCCCGGGATAACCAGATGGAAGAGAATCGCAAGAAGGCGCTCGCCGCCGCATTGGGTCAGATCGAGAAACAGTTCGGAAAAGGCTCGGTGATGCGCCTCGGCGATGCCGGGGCCGCCTACGACGTCGAGGCCGTGTCGACGGGCTCGCTGGGCCTGGATATCGCCCTCGGCGTCGGCGGCCTGCCGCGCGGCCGTGTGGTGGAGATCTTCGGGCCCGAGGCCTCGGGCAAGACCACGCTCACCCTGCAGGTCATCGCCGAGGTGCAACGCATCGGCGGCACGGCGGCCTTCGTCGACGCCGAGCACGCGCTCGATCCCTCCTACGCCGAGAAGCTCGGGGTGAACATCGGCGATCTGCTGGTTTCCCAGCCCGACACCGGCGAGCAGGCGCTCGAGATCACCGACATGCTGGTGCGCTCCAGTGCCGTGGACATCGTCGTGGTTGACTCGGTGGCGGCGCTGACGCCGAAAGCTGAGATCGAGGGCGAAATGGGCGAGATGCAGGTCGGCCTGCACGCGCGGCTGATGTCCCAGGCGCTGCGCAAGCTCACCGGCAACATCAAGCGCTCCAACACCATCGTCATCTTCATCAACCAGATCCGCATGAAGATCGGCGTGATGTTCGGCAGCCCCGAAACCACCACCGGCGGCAACGCGCTGAAGTTCTACTCCTCCGTGCGCCTGGACATCCGCCGCATCGGCTCGATCAAGAGCGGCGAGGAAGTGGTCGGCAACATGACCCGGGTCAAGGTGGTGAAGAACAAGGTGGCCCCGCCGTTCCGCCAGACGGAGTTCGAGATCATGTACGGCCAGGGCATCTCGCGCGAGGGCGAGATCATCGACCTCGCCAGCTCCCAGGGCATCATGGAGAAGTCCGGTGCCTGGTACTCCTACAAGGGCAACCGCATCGGCCAGGGTAAGGAAAACGTGCGAGCCTACCTGCAGAACAATCGCGAAGTCGCCCAGGAGATCGAGGCGGAAGTCCGCGCCCGGCTGGTGCCGGTGCGCCCGCAGCGCCAGAGCGGTGAAGCAGCCAGCGCCTGAGAGTGCAATCTCATGCGCTGCGCGCACGGCTCGACGGAGTTCGCCGGCAGGCGAGCTCCGATCACGTAGCGGCGCGAGGACGCGCCGATAAGACGGCGCACTTGACCGCCGGCCAGAATGTGAAGGACATCCGCGCCGCCGCGCTGGCGATGCTCGCGCGGCGCGATTACCTCACCGCCGAGCTGCTTGAGAGACTTCGGTCGCGGGGCTTCGATCCGGCCGCCACGGCGGCCGTGACCGCCGATCTCGCCGCCGAGCGACTCCTCGACGATGAGCGCTTCGTGGAGCGCTTCGTGGCTTCCCGGGCCGAGCGCGGCCAAGGGCCGCTGCGCATCGCGGTGGACCTCAAGTCCCGGGGAGCCGCCGAGGCGCTGGTCGAGGCTGCGATCCGGGAGGGGCCCGACTGGCGCGCCGTGGCGCGCGAGGTCCGCCGCCGCAAGTTCGGCCCCGAGTCCCCCCGCTCCTGGCCCGAGAAGGCCCGCCAAGCGCGATTTTTGCAGTATCGGGGCTTTTCATCGGATCATATCCGCGCTGCCACCGGCGCCGATTTCGAGGACTCACGACTTTGACCCGAACCGACCCCCTGGGCGCGGCCGACGTGCGCCGCGCCTTCCTGGAGTTTTTCCGCGAGCGTGGCCACACCGTCGTGGCCTCGAGCCCTCTCGTGCCCGCGAACGATCCGACGCTGCTGTTCACCAATGCCGGCATGGTGCAGTTCAAGGACGTGTTCCTCGGCAAGGACAAGCGCGACTATGCGCGGGCCGCCACCAGCCAGCGCTGCGTGCGCGCCGGGGGCAAGCACAATGACCTGGAGAACGTGGGGTATACCGCCCGGCACCACACTTTCTTCGAGATGCTGGGCAACTTCTCTTTCGGCGACTATTTCAAGCGCGACGCCATCCGCTTCGCCTGGGAGTTCCTGACCGGCACGCTCGATCTCGACCCCGAGCGGCTCTGGATCACCGTCTTTCGTGACGACGACGAGGCGGCGGACATCTGGCTGAAAGAAATCGGGGTGTCCCCGCAGCGCTTCTCGCGCCTGGGCGAGAAGTCGAATTTTTGGGCGATGGGGGAGACCGGTCCCTGCGGCCCGTGCAGCGAGGTCTTCTACGACCACGGGCCCGATGTGCCGGGTGGCCCGCCGGGCTCCGCGCAGGAGGACGGCGACCGCTTCGTGGAGATCTGGAACCTGGTGTTCATGCAGTTCGACCGCGGACCCGACGGCACGATGGCGCCGCTGCCGAAGCCCTCGGTGGACACGGGCATGGGGCTCGAGCGCATCTCGGCGGTGATGCAGGGGGTGCACTCGAACTACGACATCGACCTGTTCCGCAACCTCATCCGGGCGGCGGCCAGGCTCGCCGGCACGGACGACCTTACGTCGAGCTCGCTGCGCGTCATCGCCGATCACATCCGCGCATGCGCCTTCCTGATCGTCGACGGCGTGCTGCCTTCCAACGAGGGGCGCGGCTACGTGCTGCGGCGCATCATCCGGCGCGCAATCCGCCACGGCTACAAGCTCGGGATCGTGGAGCCGTTTTTCTACAAGCTGGTCGAGGTGCTGGAGAGGGAGATGAGCGGCGCCTATCCGGAGCTGACCCGCGGCCGCGAGCTTGCCGAGCAGGTGCTTCGCCAAGAGGAAGAGCGCTTCGCGGAGACGCTGGCCAACGGCATGGAGCTGCTCGATGAGGTGATTGCAAACCTCGACGTGGGCGGTTCGGCTCGGGAGCTGGGAGCGGTTTCCGTGGCGGCATCGACCGGAGTCATTCCCGGCGACATCGTGTTCAAGCTCTACGATACGTATGGCTTCCCCGCCGATCTGACGGCGGACATCGCACGCGAGCGCGGTCTCGGCATCGATCAGGCGGGCTTCGACGCCGCGATGGAGGCGCAGCGGCGCCGTTCCCAGGAGGCGAGCAAGTTCGGCGTCGATCTGCGCGGCGGCGCGCAGATCGAGGCGCGCACCGTCTTCGAGGGGTACGAAGGGCTGGCCGGCGAGGGGCGCGTGCTGGCTTTACTCAAGGGCGGCGCGGCAGTGGAGGCACTGGCCGCCGGCGAGCAGGGCGAGGTGGTGCTCGATCGCACCCCCTTCTACGCCGAGTCCGGCGGTCAGATGGGTGACACCGGAACGCTGCACGCGGCAGGCGCGCGGTTCCAGGTGCAAGACACGCAGAAGCGTGGAGCCGCGTACGCGCACATCGGCCGCGTGGCGGAGGGAGGGATTCGTGTCGGGGACACGGTTCAGGCGCAGGTCGATGGCGAGCGCCGCCGCGCCATCATGCTCAACCACACCGCGACACACCTGCTGCATGCGGCGTTGCGCGAGACGTTGGGTGCCCACGTGCAGCAGAAGGGCTCGCTGGTGGCCCCCGAGCGGCTGCGATTCGATTTCTCGCATCTGAAGCCCGTGACGCCGGAGCAACTGGAGGCCATCGAGCGGCTGGTGAACGCCCAGATCCGGCTCAACAGCCCCGCCGAGACGCGCCTCATGAGCTACGAGAGCGCGGTGGCGGAGGGCGCCATGGCGCTCTTCGGAGAGAAGTACGAAAAGGACGTGCGTGTGCTGCGGGTCGGAGATTTCTCGATGGAGCTGTGCGGCGGCACCCATGTGCAGCGCTCCGGAGACATCGGCCTGTTCAAGATCGTCAGCGAGAGCGGCGTTGCCTCGGGGGTGCGCCGCATCGAGGCGGTCACGGGCGAGGGCGCCGTCGATTACATCGAGCAGAACGATACGCTGCTGAAGGAAATCGCCCACCTCGTGCGCGGCTCGCGGGACGAGGTGAAGGACAAAGTGCGTGATGCGCTCGAGCATATCCGCCAGATGGAGCGGGAAATCCGCACCCTCAAGGATCGGCTGGCCTCGGGTCAGGGCGCCGACCTGGCCGCGGCAGCGGTGGACGTGCAAGGCGTCAAGGTGGTCGCCACCCAAGTGGCGGGGGCGGATACGGCGGCCCTGCGCGGGGCGGTAGACCGCCTGAAGGAGAAGCTGAAATCGGCCGTGGTGGTCCTCGCGTCGGTGGAGAGCCCCGAAAAGGTCGTCCTGGTGGTGGGTGTGACCGCTAACGAGTGTGCCCGAGTGAAGGCCGGTGAGTTGGCCGGAGCCATCGCGGCGCAGGTGGGCGGCCGGGGTGGCGGCCGGGCGGACTTCGCACAGGCCGGCGGCAGCGATCCGGCTAAGTTGGAGGCGGCGTTGGCGTCCGTTGCGGATTGGGTGCGGGCGCGGCTTGGCGGCTGAATCTCCTGACAAAATTGCCGAGATCCGCTGTTATCGGCCCTTCCCAAAGGGTGTACAGTGAGCGGCGAGGAGGTCAAGCCATGCTCATATTGACCAGACGGGTGGGAGAGACGCTGATGATCGGCGACGAAGTCTCCGTCACCATCCTCGGCGTCAAGGGCAACCAGGTGCGCATCGGGATCCAGGCGCCAAAAAGCGTCGCCGTGCACCGGGAGGAGATCTACAAGCGCATCCAGCGAGAGCGGGAGGCGCACGTGGAAAGGCCGCCTCCGGGTCCCACGCAGGAGCCGGATTCGGAGCATACGAAGGACGAGACGCTACCCGCCGAACGGGACGCCGCCCTTTAGAATCGCATCAGGCGTCCCAAATTCGCCGGGCATGCAGTATCATGCCGCCCCTTGCGACCGGGGAGGGCTATTTGCGCGCTCTGCCACCGGGACATGTACATTATCGGGATCGTTTGCAACGGACGCGGAGAGATGGCCGAGTGGTCGAAGGCGCACCCCTGCTAAGGGTGTAAGGGTCAAAAGCCCTTCGAGGGTTCGAATCCCTCTCTCTCCGCCAGATCAAGCACTTGCGTCGATTCGGTCAAGAGCAGTTCAGTCGCTCGTACGAAAACCGAGGCGAAATCGGCTGTTGGTTTCGCTTTCGTGGCAAACGGCTCATCGGTGCAGGCTCGCTTGCTACCTCGGATCTTCCCAGTTGCCCGATGGAAAGATCGCCAGAATCTTGCCTTTGCGACTACGTACCGCTTGGGGAGCGCCGTACAGAATTTCACTTCGTGACTGAAAACTAGCCCTGATTACACCCTAGACATAGGGTGCTGCAGTGGGCGCCCACGGTATTGGGCCTGCACGGCAGAGGCATTTTGTGGCTACCAATAGTTACTATATAATGGTAAGGCATTGGAGGCCCGTATGAGCAAGACCACCAGCATCAGTCTCGGCGACCACTTCGAGAGCTTCATCGACCAGCAGCTAACCAGTGGGCGCTACGGGTCCGCGAGTGAAGTGATCCGCGCCAGTCTGCGCCTTCTCGAGGAGCGCGAGCACAAAATAGAGGGCCTTCGAAAGGCCTTGCTCGATGGCGAGCGCAGCGGTGACGTCGGCGCATTGGATATGCGCAAGATTAAGTCGAAGGCCCGGCGCGGCGCTAAATCCGGCTCGTGATGCGCACGATCCATGTCCATGGATGGGCTGAGAGCGATCTTATCGACGTCTGGCGATACTCTTTCGAGCAGTGGGGCGAGGCTCAGGCGGACAACTACCTCGATGAATTGGACAGTGGCATCAGGAAGCTTGCCGATGATCCTGAGATTGGGGCGAAGCGCGACTACGCGCCCGAGGGGTACCGCGTGCTGTTTGTGGGCAGTCACGCCGTCTATTAGTAAGCGTCTGGGCAACACACCTGCCTTCTGAGGCGGGGAGATAAGAGCATACGTGTCCACCTGATTTGGAGTGGACACGTGAACGCTACGATCATTGAGCGGCGCCGCCGGCGCCGCCACAGCGCGGAGTTCAAAGCTGAAGCGGTGGCAGCCTGCCGCCAGCCGGGGGTCTCGATTGCGGCGGTAGCACTGTCGCGGTCGGTGAACGCGAACTTGCTGCGGGGGGGGGGGGGGGGAGAGGGGCGGGGTGGGGGGGCAGCGGCCCTCACCGCACCGTCTGATAGGACTACCGCTGAGCACACATGGGCGG
>OBLK01000017.1_pt1 | contig 113550 bp, 96 predicted proteins | sample 1518871 | NCBI WGS metagenome assembly OBLK01 (sample SAMEA2464837, study PRJEB22497) | soil metagenome | biome: Grassland; feature: Farmland; material: Clay | place: Australia | collected 2013-02-01 | depth 0.8 m
CGTATAGACCATAAATATAAAGTAATTTATAGGTCAGGAGCGATCCGGCCGGGCGGATTGATGGGCGGCTCTCGGGGAATTTCCAACTCGCGGTGACTGTCAGTCAATGCCAGCGGATCGGCCGGAAGCAGCTCAACGTCGCATTTCGGCATACTTCATTCACAGTGTTTAGGCAGCGTGGGAAGCCATGAGTAACGGCGATTCGGCCGAGACCCCGATTTCCTCCCCCGAACTGCGGATTGGACTCGACACCGGCGGTACCTATACGGACGCGGTCGTTCTGGACGGCGAGCGCCGGGTCGTCGCGAGCGCCAAGGCGCTGACGACACATTGGGATCTGTCGATAGGTCTGGGAGCGGCGCTGCGGACCGTGCTGGCGGCGTTTCCCGAAGGCGTGCGGCGCCAGGTCTCGCTCGTGTCGGTCTCGACGACGCTCGCGACGAATGCCGTCGTCGAGAACCGTTTCAGTCCGATCTGCGCCATCCTCGCCGGCTTCAATGAGCGGATGGTGGAGCAGGCCGGTATCAAAGGTGCCAGCGCGGCGGTCGTGCGCGTGCGCGGCGGACATGATCCAGCCGGCCGGGAGGAGGAAGCGCTCGACGAGGCGGCGGTCGAGGCGGCCGTGCGGGAGTTCGCGCCGCGGGTCGAGGCCTTCGCCGTCGCGGCACAATTCTCGGTGCGCAACCCGGAGCACGAGCTGCGGATACGCGAGCGGATCCGCGCCCTGTGCGACAAACCGGTGACCTGCAGCCACGAGCTGAGCTCGCGGTTGGATGCCCCCAAGCGGGCGTTGACCGCCGCGCTCAATGCGCGCCTGGTCCCGCACATCCGCCATCTGCTGTCGGCCTTGCGCGAGAGCCTGCGAAGCGAGGCGATCGACGCTCCACTGATGGTCGTGAAGGGCGATGGAACGCTGATGAGAGCCGAGCTCGCCCTCGAGTATCCGGTCGAGACGGTGCTGTCGGGACCGGCGGCGAGCGTCGTGGGAGCGGCCTTTCTCACCGGTCTGAGGGATTTTACGGTCGCCGACATGGGCGGGACGACGACCGACGTGGCGATCATCGTCGGCGAGCGTCCGGTTGTGCGCACCGATGGCGCGGTCATCGGCGGTTGGCGCACGATGGTCGAAGCCGTCGATGTGCGCACCTGCGGCCTCGGCGGAGACAGCGAGGTGCGTCTCGACCGGCATGCGCGCATCGCCATCGGGCCGCGCAGAGTCGTGCCGCTGAGTCTGCTCGCCCATCAGTTCCCCGAGGCTCTGGCCGAGCTCAGCCTCCTGGCCGGCGCCGAGCGCCTGCCGCCGTTTGCCGGGCAGTTCGGCCGTCGCCATCCCGGAGGCGAGCCCGGCGCGCATCTGGATCGGCTCGAGCGGCGGGTGTGGGAGGCGCTCGGTACGAGTCCGAAGCGGCTCGATGTGGTGGCGCGCACCGCGCAGGGCGTCGAGGCGCTGCGGCGGCTGGTGGACCGGGGACTGGCGTCCATCGCGGGATTCACGCCGAGCGACGCATTGCACGTGCTCGGCCGCCACAGCGGCTGGAACCTCGATGCCGCCCGGCTCGGCGCGGCGATCCTCGCCATCGAGGAGCGCAACGAGGGCGCGCGCAAAGGCAGGGACACGCCGGAGGGGGTGTGTGAACGGGTGTACGAGCAGGTCATCCGGCGGGCGGCGAGGGTGGTGTTGGAAAGTGCGCTGGCGCAGGATCCGGGCATCGAGCCGCCCGAGGGGCGCTGGGGGCCGCTCGGTATCCTGATCGATTGCGCGGTGGAGGGCAGGCCGATGTCGGGGCTGCTCGATGCCCGGCTGAGGCTGTCGAACCCTCTGGTGGCCATCGGCGCGCCGGCCGGGGCGTTCTACACGGAAGTCGCGCGCCGCCTCGGCGCGCGGCTGGTCGTTCCGGAGCATTCCGCGGTGTGCAACGCCGTGGGCGCGGTGGCCGGGGTGGTCTCGGAGACCTGCGACGTGTTGGTGAACCAGCCGGAATGGAGAGTGTTTCGGGTGCACGATCCGGCGGGCATTCGCGATTTCCGCGAGGCGGATGAGGCGATCGCGGCGGCGAAGGATGTCTCGCGCGGGCTCGCGCTCGCGGCGGCGCATCGCGCGGGCGCCACGGATCCGCACGTCGAGACGTCCGTCATCGAGCGTCGCGCCCGTGCCCAGTCCGGAGGCGATTACCTCGCCGAGGCCACGGTGCGCTCGCGCGCGACCGGCCGGCCTGCGACCGGCCGTGCCCGGGGTTAGATTCGATACGATCGCCTCTGGTGCTCGGGAGAGAGACGACCAGGAACCGCACGTCCTCGGAGGACTCGTTCCTGAACTGATGGGCGACGCCCGGCGCCACTCATGACTCAACCGGCGATGCGGAAGGCGGGGTCCCATCCCAGATCGCGCCTGGCCTTTGCGCTCGAGACGGTACCGTCCTCCTCGGCGACATTGTAGATGCCCGCGGGGCCCTGAGAGATCGCTCGCCGTGCCGCGTCCGCGGCCGCATCGACGTGGATTGGAGCGCCCGCGGGCGGCGTGTCGAAACCCGTCCCCGGTCCATAGAATCTGCCGTAACGCAGGACGAGACCGACGCAGGGACCTTCCAGGACCTGCCGCTCCAGATTCGCGATGCCGCGCGCGTTGGCGCCTCCGGCGACGTCCAGCGGCGAGGCCTCATCGTAGGGCTTGGGCCCGGGCGCATAGGCGAACGCGATGCTCTGGGCAATCATGCGTTGCGTGCCGCACTCGGCCGCGGCGGCTACGAGGTTGCGCGTGCCGATGTCGCGCAGGCGGGCGTTGCGCGGGCGGGCCTCGGCCATCCGCAGCGGATCGAGCCCGGGCGGCAGATCCGTGAGTTGGTGGATGAGTATCGCCGGTTGCGCCTTGGCCACGGCTTCTCGCAAGCGCTGCGCGTCGAACACATCGACGATGACCGGCTCGATCCCGATGGCCCGCAGCGCGGCCGCCCTCTCGGGGCGGCGCGTCGTGCCGCAGACCCGCCAGCCATCCTCCACCAGCAGGCGGCACAGCCTTCGGCCGATGGCGCCGCTCGCGCCGGCCAGAAAAATCGTGCGATCGGGACCGTTTCTCCGCATGGTTACCTGTCTGATCCGGCGCGGCGTCCGCTACCGCACGCGGACTCGGCCTTCCTCACCCACGGGGCGTGGGCGCATCGGGAGTGGCGCGCATCAGCGAGTCGAGCGCATCGCCGGAGGCGGCATCGCGGAAGCCGTCGAAGCTTCCCTCGTCGGCGAGCAGCGTCGCGGCGCGCATGAAGCCGCTCCAGGCCGAGCGCGCGAGTGCGCCGCCCACGCTGATCCGCCGCACGCCGAGCGCCGCGATCTGACCGACCGTGAGCGGGCTCGGGAAACCCACCAGCAGGTTGACGGGTTTGGGCGCGACGCCCTCGACCACGCGGGCGATGTGCTCGCGCTGGCGGATCCCCGGAGCGTACAGACAGTCGGCCCCGGCGCGCGCATACGCCTGCAGCCGGGCGAGGGTCTCCTCGATGTCGGGTCTGCCCACCAGGTAGCACTCCGCCCGGCCGATGAGCAGCGCATCGCCGCCGTTGCGGTCGATCGCGTCCCGGGCCGCGCGGATTCTGGCCGCGCCGAGCTCGGTATCGTACAGCGGCTTCGCCGGATCTCCCGTGGAGTCCTCGATCGAAATCCCGGCCACGCCGGTTTGCAGGGCCAGCCCGATGCTCTCGGCGACGCCCCGCGGATCGTGCGCAAAGCCGTTCTGGAAATCCGCATTGAGGGGCAGATCGGTCGCTTCGGCCATCGCGGCGAAGTGGGCCAGGGCCGTCTCGCGGGATATGCCGTAGTCGGGCATTCCCTGCGACCACGCGAATCCGGAGCTGGTCGTGGCGAGCGCCTTGAATCCGATTGACTCGAGGTAGCGCGCGCTGCCGGCGTCCCAGGGGTTGGGAATCACGAAGCAGCCGCTGCGATGCAGTTCCCGAAATTGTCGGCGTTTGTCGGCAACGCTCCGGTGTACGGCGGACATGACGTCGATCTCCTCTTGGTCGGCACGAGCAGGGCGGCATGATGCCGTAAACAGGGAGCCGGCAACAGCGTCATGACTCATCGAATCGCCCCGGGCCATGAGCCGATCGGCGCTGATCGCCGCCGAGGCGCCGCACATGAGAATGAGATGCGGAAATTCCCTATGTCGCATCCCGGGAAGGTGCCGGATGATACAAATCAAACGGGGGCGGGCTTGAAGCGGGCCCGGTAATCCACGACGCTCAACCGGAGCTTGTGCAATGTCGGAAGAATCCAACACCTGGGCGCTGGTGCTGGCGGCAGGGGACGGCAGGCGGCTGCGATCGCTCACCACGGTGGCCTGTGGAACGACCGTTCCCAAGCAGTTCTGCTCGCTCTATGAAGGGCCGTCGCTGCTGCACGAAGCCCTGTGCCGCGCGCGCGCCGTGACCACCGAGGACAGAATCTGCGTCGTGGTCGCCGAGCAACACAGACGCTGGTGGGAGGGGCCGTTGTGGTCCCTGCCTCCCGAGAATGTGATCGTTCAGGCGGAGAATCGCGGCACGGGTCTCGGCATACTCATGCCACTGCTGCATATTCTTTCCCGCGATCCCCACGCCCGGCTCGTGCTGTTGCCCTCGGATCACTATGTGCGCCACGAGGCGCTGCTGACCTGCGCTCTGGAAGATGCTCTCGAGCAACTCGAGTGGCGGTTCGACGAGACCGTGTTGCTCGGGGTTCAGCCCGGGGACCTGGACCCGGACCTGGGCTATATCATGCCGGGTCCCGGCGATGGCCGGGGAGCGCTCACGGTGGAGCGCTTCGTCGAGAAACCTTCGCCGGCCCTGGCCACCGAGCTGATCCGAGCCGGCGGACTGTGGAACACCTTCATCGTCGTGTCCACGGGACTGGCGCTGCTCGAGCTGTTCCGCAAGCGCTTTCCCGAAATCGTCAGCGTCATGTCGGCGGCATTCGAATCGGACCGGCGCGCGGGCTCGGAGGGGGCGGCCATGGCCGAGCTCTACGAGAGACTGCCGGTGGTTGATTTCTCGCGGGATATCCTCGCAGAGCAGCTATCCGACCTGCGCGTGCTGCCCGTTCGGCCGTGCGGCTGGAGTGATCTCGGCACGCTGAAGCGGGTGTCGGCGGCGCTGCGCAGCGCACCCCGGCCCGCGCAGACGCCCTGGATGCTGCCGAGCACGGGATATCTGAGCCTCGCCGACCAGCATGAGCGGATACGCGGAGCGCGCGGGGTCGGCTGGGCGGTCTGACCGGGCTGTTCGTCGCGCGGACCCGTGGACGGCGCCCGCGCTCCCGCAAGGCTTCAGGCCGTGCTTTTGAGAAAGGCGGAGGAGTGTAGCCACCTGGGGTCGGGGTAGTACCCGACCAGCACGGTGCCGTCGCGGATCTCCTTTACGACGGCGCTTTCCACCTTGCGGCTGAGGGCGAAGCAGCCCCAGCTCCGGCCCATGCGGCCGTGCGCCTTCGCAAACTTCCTGCTGACGTACCAGGCGCTGTGAACGACGATGTCGCGGCGGTAAGCGTCGCCGTTGAATCCGGGATCCAGCCCGTGGAGCCGCAGCGAGTACCCGTGCTCGCCGTAATAGGCGCGCCCGGTCAGATACACTCCGAGGCTGCTCGCGTCCGTACCGGGTCTGTCTGAGAAATGGGTCGCGTAATCGAGTCCGCTGCCTTTCCCGTGCGCCACATAAGTATAGAAGAGGACTTTTCCGGTCCGCACGTCGGCGACGACCAGGCGCCGTCTGGCCGACGGCACGGAATAGTCGACGATCGTGACGAGCGGCTTGTCGGTCAGGTGTCGCCGTGTGGCCTGCAGGTATGCATCGATCGAGGCGACGACGGCGTCGGTGCTGATGTTGGGAGCCTGCGCATGAATCGTTTGCGCGAGACGCTCCACGCGTCGTGGCGCGAGCGGGCCGGCATGAGCCGATGACCCGAGGCACAGCGTTGCCATTGCCGCCCACAGGGCCGGGAGCCGGGCGGTCCTCGGCAGAGTCGTGATCACGCGTTTTCTCACATGGTTCATCGCTTTGTCTCGGTGATCCGGATCCCGGTGCCGCAAAGCGCAGGGTGAGTGCCGCCGTTGTGCGCCAACGGCAGCCGCGGTGCGGCAGGGATCAGCGGAGAGGGGATACTATCATTTGGCGCACGAAGCCGATGCCGACGCTGTCTGCGGAGTGCGGCGGCGCCCATCAGGCTTCAGCGCAGCCTTCGCGGGATGCGGCGGAAAATCCGGCGCGTGTCCGACGATCCGCACCGTCGGCCCGTCCGTCAGCTCATGGAAGCGCCCGTCGTCCGGATGCGGGGCGATCGCCCACTCGTAGAGCGCCCGGGCATCTTCCAGCACCGGATGGCCGGGATCGCCGTAATAATCCTTCTGCATCTGCTCGTCGTACAGTCCGATGCAGCCATGAGACGCCGCATAGCCCGGCACATCGCGCCCATGGATCCATACGGCCGCCCCCTGGCGGGTGATCAGGAACCTCAGGCCGTAATGCATGGGATAGAGCGTGCTGCGGTCGGCCATGGTGTACAGCGAGGATCTGTGCAGCCGGTCGTAGGCCGTCACCTTGAACGTCCCGTCCGGCGTGCGGCGCGCGGGATTGGCGTTCTCGCCCGAAGTGATGGGAAAGGACATGATGAGCGTGCCGTGCTCATAGGCGCCCAGGAACTGCTCCGTGAGGCTCACCAGAATGAATTTCCGGTCGCCGGCGGCGGGCGGATAGCGCTTCGGCATGGGCGTGAAGTGCCGTACCTGCCGCGGATCGTCGGGAATCTTGAGGCGCACCCCCGGATAGATGTGGCGGCGATCGATGCGGTTGAAGCGCAGGACCGATTGCCAATGCGACCCGAAAACTCCGGTCAGCGTGTCGTGGCGCTGGATCCGATGGCAGGTCCACGCGATGCCGGCATCGCTTGGATAGTGGATCGCGCAGGTATCGGGCACCGGCTGTGCGGATGCCGCGGGTATGAATGCCAGCGCCAGCCAGACAATCGGCCAGATCCGATTCGATGTCAGCCCCTTCAGCGCGAAGGCGCGTCGCAATGGCCCGAGCTCCGACTCACCGTGTGCCTCTATGGCGATTCTGTTGTTCAGATGTGGCTGCTTTCGTCCGGATTTCAAGGTATTGGGCCGAGCCGATCATCTCGGCCGCCCGCTGTGAGCACGAGCCGCAGGGGGTGCCCGTTCTGGAAATGAGGAACCGGGCGTGTGCGCGCCGGCCGCGCCGCGGCCCGCCGGAACCGGGCAGCGGGCCGGCTCATGGAGCGAGCTGTCCCGATGCCGCGCGACCCTGTCCAGTAGCGTGAGCGGATCGGCCCAGACCCGACCCTCCCGGGCGCAGCGCTCGCCGTAGGCGAACAGCGCCCGCATCCTGGCCGACTCCAGGTTGCCCATGAGTCCGCCCAACCGATAGCTCGCCGGGATCTCCGTGACCTGCAGCCTCATTCTCTGGCGCAAGGCAAACGAATAGACGAGCTTCACACGGGCCCGCGAGTCGCTGGCGAGCTCAGTGTCGACGCTGCGCCTGAGGATCGCGATCGTGCGGTTCGGCGTCGTCGCAACGCGCGGGCGCAGGTGGCCGTTGATGACGAGGTAGACGTTGGCGCCGCGCAGCGGTCCGATCTCCCCGGGAAGCACGGAAATGATCCCGGGTGCGAACAGGAACGCCGAGCTCGCCGAGCCGTCGACGTGCATCTCGTCGAAGATCTCGTGCGCGGCCTCGACGGGGATCATCACCGGCGGGAATCCGCCGGGCACGCTCGCGGAAGCGACCAGCACCTGGCGAAACAGCCGCAATGCGCGCCGGCCTCCCTGCGAGGCGATAGCGCCCATGTTCCAGACGACGACGTCGCCGGTGTCGAGGTCGGTCGTGCCGACGAGCAGCAGGCGCCCCGCGGCGGCCTGCGCCGCGATGGCCCGCAGCATGGCCGGTGTCGCGTATCGGTCGACCAGCGCCCTGAGAGGCTCGCCTCGATAGGCGCTCCAGCCAAAGAGCGTGCCGAGCCACCCGAACATCCTCGGCTCGAACAACGACGGAGGGGCCTTGCCGTCGAAAGCGCGGGTCAGTTGCCGGTCCCAGCCCGGCCCGAGGAACGCGAACGGGGCGATGAGCGCCCCGACGCTCACGCCGGTGACGATCTGAAAGCGCGGTCGCGTGCCGAGCCGGCTCCACCCCGCGAGCACGCCGGCTCCGAACGAGCCTGCGCCGCCGCCGCCGGACAACACCAACATGTTGAGTCGCTTGCCATCGGCCGAGCGTACGATCGCGGGCAGGTGCGAGGCCGCCCAGCGGCGGAATTCCCGCTGCGTCATCTCTCCGCTCCAGCGGATGGCGGGCGCGAACCCCGGCGGATGGGCATCCGGGTGCCGCAGCGGTGGCGCGGGCCGACGGCTCAGCGGCGCGCACCCGCCCAGCAGCGGGCCGCAGCACACACAGGCGCAGATCCCCTTGAGGATCGGCGCCCGGCGGAGCTTGCTCGAGCGGATTGCGGTCTCAGCTCCTCGTTGGGGACAGGTCGCGCGAGTCGAATTGCCGATCACCACGCGGCAATGTGGCTCGCGGGCGCGACCCTGGCAATCCGTAGAAGCCCTCACCGGCTGTGTCACCGCCCGCGAGCGATGGCACCCGCCCGTATCGCGCAACCGCGCCCGGGCGCCGGATCTTGCGCCGCCAGGATTCGCCGCGGCCGGCCGGAGTCGCAATTCGCGATGCCACTTATGTCGGAATGCGGATCGCAGGCGAGGTGTCACCCGCCGCCTCCCTGGAGGCGGCGCTCGACCCGTTCGAGGTGGCGCGCGTGGGCGGCCATGCGGTGCCCGAGCAGGGTGTAGGCGGCGATCTTGAGCGCGTTTGCGAGGAAGAACGAGGTGATGGCGTAAACCCACACGAGCAGGGCCAGCGGCCAGCCGATCGGCGCCATGGCGATGCCATAGACCACCAGCAGCGTGCCCAGGAGCTGAGTGCTCTCGCAGGCGCCGACCAGCAGTGCGCTCGGCCAGGGTCTGCGCCACGCCCAACCCCTGTTGCGCGTCAGATAGATCGTCATGTGTCCGGAAACCAGCAGCTTCAGGAAGATGACCGCCTGCAGCGTGGCGGTGGCCAGATGCAGCGTGTCGCGCGCGAGCCAGTACAGGATGAAGCTCTCGAGCACCCCGTAGACGCCGAGCACCGAGGCGATGGTCAGCACCTCCGGCATGTTCCAGCGCACGGGAGCCGCGGCGACCGGCGCGTTGTCGTAGGCGATCATCATGATCGGAATGTCGTTGAGCAGCGCCAGCAGCACCACCATCAGCGTGGTGACCGGATAGAAGTTGTAGATGAGGATGGTCGCCGTCATGAACAGAATGAGCCGGATCGTCTCGGCGATGCGGTACGTTCCGTAGCTGGTCATTCTCTGGAAGATGCGGCGGGCTTCCCGCACGGCGGTGGTGATGACCGACAGGCCCGGCGCGGTCAGCACCAGCGCCGCGGCGGCGCGCGCCGCGTCGGTGGAGCCGCTCACGGCGATGCCGACGTCGGCCTGTTTCAGGGCGGGCGCATCGTTTACGCCGTCGCCCGTCATGCCGACGATGCGGCCGTGAGCCTGCAGTGCCTTGACGATCTTGAACTTGTGCTCCGGGAATACGCGCGCAAAGCCGTCCGCGGCGAGCACCCTCGACAGGGCGTCGGCCGGTGCCTTCTCGCCGAACACCGCATCCGCCACGACGATGTTGTGCCCCAGGTCGACCTCGCGTGCGATCTGGCGGGCGATGGCTTCGTGATCGCCCGTCAGCATCTTGACGTCCACGCCCATCCGGCGGGTCTGGCTGATGGTCTGCGCGCAATCCTCGCGCGGCGGGTCGAACAGCGGCAGGAGACCGAGATATCGCCAGCCGTCGCCATCGTCACGGGCGACTCCGAGGGTCCGGTATCCTTTGGCGGCCGCCTGCTCGACCTGCGTGTCGATCACGTGGCGCTGCTGCGGGTCGGGCGAGCACAGCGAGACGATGACCTGGGGCGCGCCCTTGGCGACCTTGAAGAGTCTGCCGCCGCGTTCGATTTCAGCCTCGGCGCGCTTGCGGACGGGATCGAACGGCCTGAAGGTCCGCGCCTTATACGCGACGAGCGCTTCCGCGGGCGGGGCCGCGGCCAGGATCGCACTGTCGATGGCGTCCGGGGCCTCCCGTTGCGAGGCGAGCGCCGCGGCGGTGACCAGCTCCTCGGCGGACACGCCGGGCGCCGGCTGCGGCTGACCGATCGCCAGCTCATTGCGGGTGAGGGTGCCGGTCTTGTCCGAGCACAGCGTGTCCATGCCGGCGAGCTCCTCGATCGACGCCAGCCGGGAAACGATCGCCTTGGCGCGTGCCAGGTGCTCCGCGCCGACCGCCAGGGTGACCGACAATACCGCCGGCAGCGCCACCGGAATGGAGGCGACCGCCAGGATGAGCGCGAACTGCAGCATCACCAGCAGCGGGTTGTGGCGGAACAGCCCGGTAACGAGGATGACGAGTACCAGGGCCGCGGTCACCAGGATCAGGAAATTGCCGATCCGCAGCACGGCGCGCTGGAAGTGCGAGACCGCTCCGGCCTGCTCGACGAGCTTCGCGGTGCGTCCGAAATACGTGCTCGCCCCCGTGGCGGTCACCACGGCGGTCATCTCTCCCAGGCGCGCGATGGTGCCGGAATACGCTTCGTCGCCAGCCTTCTTGTCGACCGGAAGGGACTCGCCGGTCAATGCCGACTGGTCGACGCTCAGGTACTCTCCCTCGAGCAGCTTCACGTCCGCGGGGACGATGTTGCCGAGTTTGATCGCGATGAGATCGCCGGGCACCAGCAGACGCGCCTCGATGTCATGCCACAGACCGTCACGCTTGACGCGCGCCTTGAGGGCGAGGTGTCGCTTGAGGAGCTCGATGGCGACGTCGGCCTTGTATTCCTGCCAGAAGCCGACTGCGGCGTTGATCAGCAGCATCAGCAGGACGATGCCGAGATCGCCCCAATGCTCGAGCACGGCCGACAGGGCGGCCGCGATCTCGATCATCCATGGAATCGGGCCCCAGAAGAAACCGAGCAGTCTCGGCAGCACGCCGACATGGTGCTCGGCGAGGGTGTTCTCGCCGAACTGCCCGAGCCGGCGCCCGGCCTCGGCTTCGCTCAGGCCCGCCGTCAGCGCGGCGGTTGCGCCGGCCACGCCCGATGACTCGGCCGTTTCCCGGCCCACCGGGCTTCGATCAGACGCAGAATTCTCCGCCGATCGCACTCACCGATACTCCGCGCGCTAGATCACGTGAACAGTGCTCGCCTGCGGGCCGAGGTCACCGGCTTCCTCGGCAAACCGGACCTGCGTTCCGGTCGTCAGGTCTTTGAAGCGGCTGCCGACCAGGCTGTTGCGATGGAAGTAGATCAGGCGTCCGTCGGCGGTCTCGATGCGGCCCGAGCCGCCCTCGGCGTCGAGCTCGCGGATCCACCCGTGAGAGACCTCGGTGCGGCGCTTCACGTCGCCGCGCCGCTTGCGCTCGTAGTCCTCGAGCTTGCGGCGCGCCGCCAGGAACGCGTCGCGCAGAGCGACATACGGGTCCTCGTGAGCGTGATCCGCCGGATGCGCATGCGCGATCGCGATCTCCCCATCCGGAAGCGTGATATCGATGCGGAAATCGTACAGGCTCCCCTGATGCTTGTGATGAGCCGGGGGCTCGACGATGACGTGGCAGCGCATGATGTGCGCACTGAATCTGTCGAGTTTCGCGGCGAGCGTGCGAATGCGGGCCTCGAGCGCGGGGGAGGGGGGCATGTGGCGAAATGTGATCTGAAGCGGAAGTATCATTTTCAATCCTTCGATCAGGCGAACGGCGCCGGCGGCCCGGGACGATAGGCGGGGTCGCCGCCGTTCCTTGTCCTGCATTCGGGACCATCGCCTCGATTCAGGCAATCCGCAGTTCTGCGGATGGCGGCTCCGGCCGGCGCCTGCGGGCTCTACGGATGGCGGCGGGTCGGTGCGCGGCTCACAGTGGAATCGGTAACGGCACAGCGGACGCCGCGGTGTTGCAGAGGTCGGGTCTTGCAGCAGATGAGACGGGTGGACGCCGGGCGCGGGCGGGAAAGGACCGATGCGCCCGTGGATGAAATCCGCACGCCCCACGGACACGCGGGCCGGACCACGATAGCCGCGGCCGCGCTCGGGGTATTGGTCCTCGCGGGCCTGGCCGTCTGGTGGGTCATGCGACCCGCGGCGCCGCCGAAATATATCCTGGCCTCCCTCGGCCGGGGCAATGTCTCGCGGACCATCACCGCGACGGGGACGGTGAACCCCGTAATGACGGTTATCGTCGGATCGTATGTGTCGGGCGTCATTCGCGACGTCTATTGCGACTACAACACTCGGGTGAAGAAGGGACAGCTCTGCGCCAGGATCGATCCGCGCCCCTATGAGGCGGCCCTCGAGCAGGCCGAGGGCCAGCTCGAGCGCGACAGCGCGCAACTGACCGGCGCACGCGCCGATCTCGCTCGATACGCGGCGCTGGTGAATCAGCACCTGGTGTCCCGGATGACCTATACGGACCAGGCGGCGCTCGTGCGCCAGCTCGAGGGCTCGGTACGGGCCGATCGGGCGCTCGTCTCGAACGCCAAGGTCAATCTCGGCTATACGAGCATCGTTTCCCCGGTGAGCGGCACGGTGGTCGCGCGCAACATCACGATCGGACAGACCGTGGCGGCCAGCTTCCAGACTCCGACCCTGTTTCTCATCGCGACAGACCTGACGAGCATGCAGGTGGACACCAACGTCAGCGAAAGCGACATCGGCGCCGTCAACACAGGTGATCCCGCGGACTTCACGGTCGAGGCATTCCCGGGGCGTACCTTCCGGGGAAAGATCGCGCAGGTGCGGCAGGCGCCGCAGGTCGTACAGAACGTCGTCACCTATGACGCGGTGGTGGGGGTCGCGAATCCGCGCTTCCTGTTGAAGCCGGGCATGACAGCCACCGTCGGCATCGTCACGGCGGAGCGTCACGATGTCGTGCGGATACCCGACCAGGCGCTGCGGTTCTCGCCCGGCGGACTGAGCACCGCCAGGGCGGCCGGTGCGTCCGGGACCGCGGAATCGCCCGCCGCGCCGGAGCCGCGGGCCGGCCGGCCCGCGCGGGTCTGGGTCCTGCGTCGATCCGCGGCGGTGGCGGTTCCGATCCGCGTGGGCCTCGATGACGGGACCTACAGCGAGCTCGTGAGCGGGGACGTGCGCCAGGGCGATCGGGTGATCGTCGGGGAACAGGTCGCCAGCCCGGCGCGGTCCCGCCCGTTCCGCTTCGGTCACCTGTAGCTTCGCCGCCGGCACGCACGCCATGGTCTCGCCCGTCATCGAGTTGCAGGGGATCACGAGACTCTATCGGGTCGGAGGGACGGAGCTGCGCGCGCTCGATGGGGTCACGCTGAGGATCGGCCGGGGTGAGTTCATCGCGATCATGGGCGCCTCGGGCTCGGGCAAGTCGACGCTCATGAATGTCTGCGGCTGCCTGGACCGGCCGACGAGCGGCCGCTATCTGTTCTCGGGTGTCGATCTGTCCCGGTTGAGCGAGCCGGCGCTCGCGCGCTTGCGCAGCGAGCGGATCGGCTTCGTCTTCCAAAGCTTCAATCTGCTCGCGCGTACGAGCGCCATCGAGAACGTGGCGCTGCCGCTGTTCTACGCCGCGGCCGGTCCGCTGGGGCGCCGCGAACGGCTCGCGCGGGCACGGGCGGCGCTCGCCGAGCTCGGCCCGGGCGAGCGCGAGCCGAGCACGCCAGGCCAGCTCTCGGGCGGACAGCAGCAGCGCGTCGCGATCGCGCGCGCGCTCATCAACCGCCCCGCGGTGCTGCCCGCCGACGAGCCCACCGGCAACCTCGACACCCGGACCTCGCACGCGCTCATGCCGACTCTGCCGCGGCTCAATCGCGAGCAGGGCGTCACGATCGTCGTCGTGACCCACGAGCGCGATATCGCCGGCTATGCCGACCGCATCATCACGATGCGCGACGGCGGAATCGTTTCGGACGAGACTCAGAGCGCTCCCGGGCCTGCCTCTGAACCGCGGGCTGCGGGCGGCGCGATCGGCGCTTTTCCCGGGCCGTCCCCGGTGCCGTCCGCCGCGCCGATTTCCCGCAAGACCGGCGCGTCGCCGGTTGCCAGCGCGGCTTCTCTGGGCTTTGCGAGGATGATCGTCTCGAGCGCCGCGCAGGCGGTGGGGCGAAACGCGCTGCGCTCCATCCTCACCATGCTGGGGGTGTTCATCGGCGTCGCGGCGCTCATCGCCATGGTGGCGGTCGGCCAGGGCGCCAATGAGGCGGTGGCCCGGCAGATCCAGGGCCTGGGAACCAATATGCTGGTGGTGTTGCCGGGGGCGACGACGGCCGGCGGCGTGCGTGCCGGCTTCGGCAGCGCATCGACGCTGACCGTGGGCGACGCCAGGGCTCTGCGGCGCGAGGACCACGCGGTCGCCGACGTCGGCTACATGATCCGGCAGCTCGCGCAGGTGCAGTACGGCGGCGGGAACTGGACGACCAACATACAGGGGGTGACGCCGGCCTACCTGCCGATCACCAACTGGCGGATCGCGGCCGGCCGCGCCCTCGATGAAACCGACGAGCGCAGCGCCGACATGGCGGCTCTCATCGGCGAGACCGTTTACCGGGAGTTGTTCCCTCCCTACGAGAATCCGGTCGGCGCCCGCATCGATGTCAACGGGCGCAGCATGGTCGTGGTCGGCCTGCTCGCCGCCAAGGGACAGACCGGCTTCGGGCGCGATCAGGACGACGTGGTGATGATTCCGTTCAGCACCGCGGAACGCAAGGTGCTCGGCGTCGGCGCGCCGAGCGCGGCTCAGAGCATCGCCACGACCACCATCGGCAATGCCACCATGAATGTCACGACCTCGGCGGCGGCGTTTCCGGCGCCGCCGAACCCCTATGGCATACCGCCGCGCATGACCGGATACGTCAACGCCATCTTCGTGCAGGCGGCCAGCCAGGCTCTGGTTCCCACGGCCCTTAAACAGGTGACCGCCACGCTCATGCGCCGCCACGGCATCGCTCCCGGGCAGACCGCGGATTTCGCCGTCCGCAACCTCAGTCAGATCGCGCAGACCGCGGAAGGGTCCTCGCGCATCATGGCGCTGCTGCTGGCCGTCGTGGCCTCCATCTCGCTGCTGGTCGGCGGCATCGGCATCATGAACATCCTGCTGGTGTCGGTCACCGAGCGCACGCGCGAGATCGGGCTGCGGATGGCGATCGGGGCGCGCCGGCTGCACGTGCTGCTTCAGTTCCTGGTCGAGTCGATCTTCCTCAGCGTCACCGGTGGCGTCGCCGGAATCCTCGCGGGCGTGGCGGCCTCGCTGCTGGTATCGGCGGTGGCGCAGTGGCCGACTTCGCTGTCGACCGAGGCGATCGGCGGCGGGTTCGTGTTCGCCGCCGGCGTCGGCATCTTCTTCGGCTACTACCCGGCGCGCAAGGCGGCGCGCCTGAACCCGATCGAGGCGCTGCGCTACGAATGAGCGCGGGCCCCCGGGGTCCGGTGTCGCTTCCTGGCGCCACTGCGTCAAGTACCTAACTCCAGCCGGTGCGGCTTGCGCGAAGTGCGGATATTCCCGGCGGAGGTTCGGCGCCACGCTTCACGCCGACCTGTCTTCGGCCAAACGATGGGCCGCATCGCGTCCGACGCACGGGACTCGCAACAGCTCCCTTAAGTGATCTTGAGGAAAGAGATCTCCATGAACACGGTCGAAAGTCAACTGACGATCGCGGGGCGCGCAATCGCGCCGCCCGGCGCGCCTTGCGCGGCCCTCGAAGCGGTCCGCCATTCGGACCGGCTGTGGGAGCTGACCGTCTATGGGTTGATCGTCATCGGCATCGCGGCGATCGCGTACTTTCAATTCCACGCCATCGTCCCGCGCGTGCTCGCCGTGGCCGCGAATCGGGGCGACATCAGGCTCGCCGCCTACGTGGGCGTCCTGTGGACGGCCATGGGATTCCTGCTGATCGTCGTGCGGACCATACTCTGGATGCTCTACCGGCCCGTCGCGGCGGTCACCCACGAGCGGGCGCCCAGCCTGACCGTGGTCATTCCCGCCTACAACGAAGGGGCGATGGTGCTGAAATCCATCGAGTCGGTGATTCGCGCGGATTATCCGCAGGATCGCCTCGAAATACTTGTGGTCGACGACGGCAGCCGGGACGACACATGGAGTCACATTCTCGAGGCGGCGCGCCGCTATCCGCGGCGGGTCACCGCATTGCGCCACGAACGCAATCGCGGCAAGCGCGAGGCGCTGGCACTGGGGTTCGCGCGGGCGCGGGGCGAGATTCTCGTCACGATCGATTCCGACAGCGTGATCGAGCGAGGCGCACTGCTGGCTCTGGCCGGGCCGTTCCGGGATGCGCGCGTCGGCGCGGTGGCGGGCAAGGTGCTCGTCTACAACCGGGCGCACGGGATGATCCCACGCATGCTGCACGTTCGGTTCGTTCTCTCATTCGACATGCTGCGCGCCGGCGAGTCCGTCTATCGCAACGTGTACTGCTGTCCGGGAGCGCTCACCGCCTATCGGGCGCAAGCGGTTCGCCGGGTGCTCGGGCGATGGAGGAGGCAGACGTTCCTGGGCTCGCGCTGCACGTTCGGGGAGGATCGGGCCATGACCAATTATCTCCTCGACCAGGGGTATGACACGGTCTATCAGCGCACGGCGGTCGTGCATACTCTCGTGCCGCAGGCGTATGGGAAGCTGTGCAAGATGTACCTGCGCTGGAACCGCTCTTACGTGCGTGAGGAAATCCGCTTCGCCCGCATAGTGTGGAAAAGACCGTGGCCGACGCGCACGCTGGCGTTGTTCGACCGATTCATCACCAATGCCGGCTATCCGGTGTCCTATTCGACTCTCGGTGTCCTGCCGATCGTCATCGCGGTGCAGCCGGCCATCGTCGCGCCCGCCCTGACCGTGATGGCGGCCATGTCGCTCTTTCAGGTGCTCTATTACCTGCGTGCCGAGCGGTCGTTCGATTTCGTCTATGGCGTGCTGTACGCCTATTTTTCGAGCCTCGCGCTCTTTTGGATCTTCCCCTACGCCGTCGCGACCGTGCGTGCCCGCGGATGGCTCACGCGCTGAGCGCACGGCCCCATTGAATCGGGCCCCCCTTTGTTCGTATGATTCCCGGCGTGCTGTTGGGATTCTCGAAGCGGGACACGTCGCACGACCGATTCCGGGGATGGAGTCCCCCTCGAGCGGTCTGATCGGGCTCGTGACTCCTGCCGGTCCGCCCGAAGAGGGCGGTTGCTCGTCCAATATCGGAGTCGGCGCGCCTATGTCATCGAATACCCGGATCCAGTCCATCCACGGCTTCGAGATCCTCGATTCCCGCGGCTTTCCGACCCTGCGCGTCGCGATACGCCTCGATGACGGCGCCGTTGGCGCGGCATCGGTTCCTTCGGGGGCCTCGACCGGGGAGAACGAGGCGGTCGAGCTGCGCGATGGCGATGCCCGGCGCTACGGCGGCAAGGGCGTGCTCAAGGCGATCGCCAACGTCAACGAGATCATCGGGCCGCGCCTGATCGGCATCGATCCGGCCGCGCAATCCCGCATCGATCGGATCATGTGCGATCTGGATGGAACGGCCAACAAATCGAAGCTCGGCGCGAATGCGATTCTCGGTGTCTCCCAGGCGGTGGCGCGCGCGGCCGCCGGAGCGGCACGGATGCCGTTGTATGCGTATCTGGGCGGTGTCGGGGCGCGCCGCCTGCCGGTGCCGATGATGAACGTGCTGAACGGCGGCAAGCATGCCGACTCGAGCCTGGACTTCCAGGAGTTCATGATCGTGCCGCGCGGCGCGAGCAGCTTCGCGGAGGCGATGAGATACGGGTCGGAGACCTTCCAGGCGCTGAAGAAGCTGCTGCACGAGCGGGGCTTGAGCACCGCGGTCGGCGACGAGGGCGGCTTCGCGCCGGCGTTGAAGAGCAACGAGGAAGCCTGCGAGCTGATCGTCGCGGCGATCGAGCGGGCGGGCTTCAAGGCCGGTCAGGACATCTGCATTGCGCTCGATCCGGCGGCGAGCTCCTTCTACGAGGAGGGTGAGTATCGTCTGACGCGCAGCCGCCGGGGCAACAAGAGCGCGGCGCAGATGATCAAACTGTACACGACGTGGGTGGACCGCTATCCCATCATTTCGATAGAGGACGGGTTGGCGGAGAACGACTGGGAAGGCTTCAAGTCCATGACCAGCCGCCTCGGTGGTCGCATCCAGATCGTCGGAGACGACATCCTGGTGACCAACCCGCGGTTCATCCGCCGCGGCATTCTGGAGGGCACCTGCAACGCGGCGCTGATCAAACTCAACCAGATCGGCACCGTGACCGAGACCATCGAGGCGATCGAGCTGTGCCGCAAGGCGGGTTGGGGCTACGTCGTCTCGCACCGGTCGGGGGAAACCGAGGACAGTTTCATCGCGGATTTCGCCGTGGCCATGGGCGGGGGACAGATCAAGACCGGCTCGCTCTGCCGCTCCGAGCGCATGGCCAAGTACAACCGCCTGATCGAGATCGAGCGGGAGCTGGGCGAGGGCGCCGTCTACGGCGGGCCGTGACCGCAACCGGGATGCGGCGGGACCGCGGTAGCGCCCGGCGCTTGCCGCCCGGTCCCGCGGAGATCTAGACTGACGGGGCGATGGGAGATGGCATGCCTCCCTTGAATCGCCGCTTTCTGCGGCTGATGATGCCTGCGACGATGGAGTCCGACACCGACATCGGCGGGCGCAACCATGCGGTCTCATCCGGGTGAGCTGACCATGCTGTTGCAACAGCGGCTGCTGCGGGGCGAGCATCTGACGCTCCACGGTCCGCGCGGCAGCGGCAAGTCGACCGTGCTCGTCGAGCTCCATGCGCGGCTCGAGCGCCGCGGCACACCCTGCGCCTACTCGGCCTCCACGACGGCTCTAGATGACATCACCCGTGCGTTGGAGCGCGCTTATCCGGAAGTGAGCACCGGGGCGGTCACGCGCCGTACGGCCCGTGCCCGGCTGTGGCATGCCGCGGACCTGAGCCCGGGGGTGTTGCTGCTCGATCACTTCCGCTGCAATGGCGCCGCGATGGTGTCCTTCCTGCGGCGCCTGCACGGCAAGGTCGCGGGCGTGTTGACGGCGGTGGATGTCGAGGCCGGGACGGAGCGGGGCCGGATGCGGGCCGCGCGCTATGGAGCGATGTCCGTGCGCATGCCCCTGGCGGCGGCGCGTCAGCTTCGCCGGCTGCTCGATGAGCGCTGGCGCGCTTTGGAGCTGCCGCCGCTCGCGGGCGAGGCGGCGCGGGCCTTCGTCAACGCGGCGCGCGGCCGCCCTGGTTGGATCGTGAAATGCGCGGAGCTTGCCCGCGAGCGGCGTTACTGGTGCCAGTACGGCCCCCTGGTCACGGTACTGTGCGTGGACACCGAGGCCGCGGTGCGCCACCGGGCGCTCGCGATGGTGCGCGCGCTGAGGTCCGCGGGGCCCGGCGGGCGATGAGTCGGTCAGGGATCCTCCGCCGCGGCCGGCGGGTCGGCGGCGTCGGGATTGATCACGCCGAAGCGCGCGGGGAGGTAGGCGTAGAACAGGCGCACGTTCTCGCGGTGCAGCAGGTCGAGGAGCGTTTGCGCCTCCGTTTCGCTCACGATGAATTCGATCTCGACGGTGAGCGAGCCGGCGGGCTCGAAGAAACGCGCCTGGTGCAGCTGATGATGGCGGCCGAAGCCGGCCATTTCCCTGAATGCCGAGCCGCCGCGCAGGCCGAGGCGGTTGCCCTGCTCGAGCAGCCACTCCCACGCGAGCCGGCCATGATGGCGATGGCCTTCGTGCACGTAGAATCGCAGGAACGAGCCCTGCATGGTCAGCGTCCCCCCCGATGACGGCTCGAGTGTATGCCCGGCGCCGTGCCGCCTCAATCCGGTTTGAGACGGCTGTGCCGGGCGGAATCGCCGCGAGCGCTACCGGAACCGGAACCGGGACCGGGACCGGGACATCGTCCGGATGAACGAGCCACGGGGAGGCGGCGCCGGGCGCTCCGTGCCCGGCGGCTCGCCGGGAAATTCCTTGACCTTCCAGTGACTGGAAGCCTTATATTGGCTTCAGCCCACAGAATTTCGAGGTGACCACCATGACATCCCATCCCGGCGGCGCGAGGCGCACCGTCCTGTCGATCACCGGCATGACCTGCGGCGGCTGTGTCAACACCGTGACCCGTGTTCTGCAAAGAGTGCCGGGAGTGGAACGGGCGGACGTCGAGCTCGAGGGCGCGCGCGCGGTGGTGGAGGGTACCGCTCCCGCGGCGGAATTGGTCGCGGCGGCCGAGGGGGCCGGCTTCGGCGCCGCGGTGGTCGAGGCCAACGGTTGAGGCATGAGGCATGACTAAGTCGCCGGGAGCGGTCTTGGACGCTGCGCAGCGCCGGCCGCGAGCCGGCGAGGCCCGGGATGGGACGGGCGCTGCCGCCGGGGCGGACGCCCCAGCGCGGTTGCTGCTGCCCATCGAGGGGATGACCTGCGCGACCTGCGCCGGCCGCGTCGAGAAGGTACTGTGCGCCCTGCCCGGCGTGCAGGCCTCGGTCAACCTGTCCAGCGAGCACGCCGACGTCAGTTTCGATCCGGCGCGTGTCACCCCCGCCGCCCTGGAGGAGGCCGTGACGCGGGCCGGCTACGGCGTGCCGCGCGAGACACGCGAGCTCGCCGTGTCCGGCATGACCTGCGCCACTTGTGCCGGGCGCATCGAAAAGGTCCTCTCGGCCGTGCCGGGCGTGACCCGTGCCTCGGTCAACCTGGCCAGCGAGAAGGCATCGGTCGAGGCTCTGGCCGGTGTGCTCCGCCCGGCCGATCTCATCGCCGCGGTCAGGCGCGCCGGCTACGACGCGCAGCTCCTGACCGGCGATCTCGAGCGCGATCGCGCGCTGGCCGCGGCCGGGCGGCGGCGGCTGCGCCGGGAGGGCTGGCGGATCGTGGCGGCGGCGGTGCTCAGCGCGCCGCTGCTGCTGCCGATGTTGGGAGTTGGCCTGCCCGGATGGGTGCAGCTCGCCCTGGCGACACCCGTGCAGTTTTTCCTCGGCGCGCGCTTCTACGCCGGCGCGTGGAAGGCGCTGCGCGCCAGGGCCGGCAACATGGATCTGCTGGTGGTCCTCGGCACTTCGACGGCTTATTTCTACAGCCTGTACCTGATGCTCGCCGGACCGGTCGGCACGGAGTTGTACTTCGAGGGCGCCGCCGTGGTGATCGCGCTGATCATGGTCGGCAAATGGCTCGAGGCCCGCGCCAAGCGCTCGACGACGGCGGCCATCCAGGCGCTGATGTCCCTGCGTCCCGAGCACGCGCGGGTCGAGCGCGACGGCGGTGAGATCGAAGTGCCGGTCTCGGCCGTGGCCGTGCGCGACGTGGTGGTGGTCCGTCCCGGGGAGAAGCTGCCGGTCGACGGAATCATCGTGGGCGGCCGGAGCGAGGTGGATGAGAGCCTGATCACGGGCGAGAGTCTGCCGGTCGCCAAGCGCGCCGGAGAGAAGGTCACCGGCGGCGCGGTCAACGGCAGCGGCCTGCTGCGTATCGAGACGACGGCGGTGGGCGAGCAGTCGGTGCTCTCGCGCATCATCGCCCTGGTGGAGCATGCGCAGGCGAAGAAGGCGCCGGTGCAGCGCCTCGTCGACCGCGTCGCGGCCATCTTCGTGCCCGTGGTCGTCGCGGTCGCCGTGCTCGCATTCCTGGGCTTCTGGCTGTGGGCGGCTCATCCCGCGGCGGGTGTCATCGCCGCGGTGTCGGTGTTGGTGGTGGCCTGCCCGTGCGCGCTGGGCCTCGCCACTCCGACGGCCCTGATGGTGGGCACGGGCGCGGCGGCCCGGGCCGGCATACTCATCCGCGATGCGGAGGCGCTCGAGCGCGCGCACCGCCTGGATACGGTGGTCCTGGACAAGACCGGGACGGTGACGGAAGGCAGGCCGGCGGTGACCGAAGTCATCCCGAACGGCCTCGCCGAAGGCGAGCTCCTGAAGCTCGCCGCGGCCGCGCAGGCCGGCAGCGAGCACCCGCTCGCCCGGGCGGTGCTGGCGAAGGCCGGCGCAATGGCGCTGCCCGCGCCCGAGGCGTTTCGAAGCGAGCCGGGCATGGGCCTGACGGCGCGCGTCGAGGGCAGGCCGCTCGCGATCGGCAACCGGCGCCTCATGCGCGAGCACCGCGTTGCGACCGAGGCGCTCGAGGCCGCGGCCGAGCGGCTCGAAGGCGAGGGGCGGACGGTGATGTGGATCGCGGCGCTCGAGCCGCGGGCCATGCTGTTGGGAGTGATCGCCGTTGCCGATCCCCTCAAACCCACGGCGCGCGAGGCCGTGCGGCGCCTGCGTGCCGCCGGAATCGACACGGTGCTGCTGACCGGCGACAACGAGCGCACCGCCAGGGCGGTGGCGGCGCAGCTCGGCATCGAGCGTGTCCGGGCCGGCGTGTTGCCGGCCGAGAAGGCCGAGGAGGTCCGGCGGCTTCAGGGCGAGGGGCGCCACGTCGCCATGGTCGGCGACGGCATCAACGATGCGCCGGCGCTCGCGGCGGCGGATATCGGCATCGCCATGGGCACGGGCACCGATGTGGCCATGCAGACGGCGGGCATCACACTGATGCGCGGCGACCCGCGCCTGATCGGCGATGCGATTTCGGTCAGCCGCGCGACCCGCAACAAGATCCGCCAGGGACTGTTCTGGGCTTTCATCTACAACGTGATCGGCATGCCGGTGGCGGCGCTGGGATTTCTGAATCCGGTGATCGCGGGCGGCGCCATGGCGCTCTCCTCGGTGAGCGTGGTCTCCAATGCGCTGCTGCTGCGGCGCTGGCGGCCGGCGGCGGGCGGCCGGCCGTGAGAGCGGCGAACGCGCCATCCGACGGGTTGGTGACGATCGGCGAGGCGGCCTCGCGCTCGGGCATGCCGCCCAAGACGATCCGCTTCTACGAGCAGATCGGTCTCATCGGGCCCGCGCAGCGCCTGGCGAACCGGTACCGCGCCTACAGCGAGAAGGACGTGCACACGCTGCGCTTCATCCACCGGGCGCGAAACCTCGGCTTCACGCTCAAGGACATCCGCGCGCTGCTGTCCCTCTATCACGACCGCGGCCGCGCGAGCCGCGAGGTCAAGCGCCTCGCGCTGGAGCACGTCGGGGCGCTCGACCGCAAGATCGCCGAGCTCACCGCGATCCGCAATACCATCGCCGACCTGGCCACGCGCTGTCACGGCGACGAGCGGCCGCAGTGCCCGATCCTGGATGAGCTCGAAGCGCCGGCCCACTGACCCGCGGAGCACGAAAAAGGCCGCGCCCCTTGCGCGCCGCCGGCGCTCGAACTAGGCACAACTGCGGATTTACCGGGCGGCCCCTCTCGGCGATCGTGCCGGCTCGAGGATAGGCGTCGCCGCTCATCGGCCGGCCGAGGTAGGCGCACAGCTCATGAAACGCATCGTACTGTTTGCGGCGGTGAACATCGCCGTGCTGGCGGTGATCACGGCGATCGTGGAATCTCTCGGGCTCGACCGCCACCTCGCCGGCTATGGCATGAGCCTGCCGGGACTGCTCGTGTTGAGCGCCGTATTCGGCTTCGGCGGCTCGTTCATCTCCCTGGCGCTCTCGAAATGGATGGCCAAGACCGCCATGGGCGTGCGGGTGATCGAGCAGCCCCGAAACGGGGCCGAGGCGATGCTCCTGGAGACGGTGCGCGAGCATGCCGCGCGGCTCGGTCTGGCCATGCCCGAGGTGGGTATTTTCGATTCACCGACCCTGAATGCCTTCGCCACCGGCGCGCGGCGCGACCGGGCGCTGGTGGCGGTGAGCAGCGGCCTGCTCGCGGGCATGGACTGGGACGAGGTGCAGGCGGTTCTCGGGCACGAGATGACGCACGTCGCGAACGGCGACATGGTCACCCTCGCGCTGCTGCAGGGCGTGCTCAACACCTTCGTGATCTTTCTCGCGCGAGTAATCGGTTCGTTGATCGACGGCTGGCTCAGCGGCCAGCGCGAGCAGCGCGGGGGCGGCGGGCTGTTCTATTTCGCCACCGTGATCGTGCTGCAGATCGTCTTCGGCGTGCTTGCGACCCTGATCGTCATGGCCTACTCCCGGCGCCGCGAATACCGCGCCGACGCCGGGGGAGCTCGCCTCGCGGGAAGTCACAACATGATCGACGCGCTTCGCGTTCTCCAACGTACGCAGGACCAGCCGCTGCCGGGCCAGTTCCAGGCGTTCGGCATCCATGACGGCCAAGCGGGAGGGCTGCTGCGGCGCCTGTTCATGAGTCATCCGCCCCTGGAGGAGCGCATCGCCGCGCTCGAGGCGCTCGGTCCGCGGCCGTGAGCGTGCCGTAGACTGACGGGATCCGCCGGGCGGGCCGCACGGGGGTCACTTCGGGGTGGTGAGACGGTCGCGGATCGCGAGCAGCACGTCGTCGCGCGAGACTTCCCCGAGCAGAGTATGCCGCCACTGACCCGGTGTGACCGGCAGGGTCCTCGCCTTCTCGCGCAGGAAGCTGTCGAGCGCCTGGGTCAGCGACATGTCCGGAGAGAGCGCCTCGTTCACCGGCTGGGCCACGGCCTCCACGGGCGTATTCCAGCCGACCTCGCCGTTTTGAATCCGCGGCTGCACTTCGCGGGGCCTGAACCAGGCGATCAGATCGTCGCCGTCGGTCACGTACACGCGCCGCACCGATCGCCTCGATGTCCGCTCGAACACTTCGGACAACGGTGTTCCGCGCGGCACCACCACGGCCGCCGTCTTGATCAGCGGCTCGACGGTGCGCAGCCGCCAGTCATCGCCGTGCTCGGCCAGGATCGCCTGGTCCAGCGTGGCGTGGTAGATGGACCTGCCGCCGCGGTAGACCCTGGCGGTGTAATGGGCCGTGACGCAGGCCAGCATCAGCGGCAGCACCACCTGGTAATCGAGGGTCATCTCGAAAATCATCAGCATGGAGGTGAGCGGCGCCTGCGTGGTCGCCGCCAGAAACGCGCCCATGCCGATCAGCCCGTAGGCGGCCGGCGAGACGACGAGGTGCGGCATCAGGCTGTGCAGCACCCCCCCGACCAGCGTCCCGACCGAGGCCCCGACGAACAGCGACGGGGTCAGCACGCCGCCAACGCCACCCGATCCGACGGTCGCGGCGGTCGCCAGGAGCTTGGCGACGAGCACGGCGAGCAGCCACCAGCCGAACACCCTGCCGAGCAGGATGTGGCTCACCACGCTGTAGCCGTTGCCCCAGACCTGGGGAACGAATATGGCGATGACGCCCACCAGCACGCCGCCCAGGGCGAGCTGCCAGTAAAGCGGCAGCTTCAGTTTCACGAACTGCGACTTGGAGAAATCCAACAGCCCCATGAACGCCGGCGCCAGATGCCCGAACAGCACTCCGAGCAGCACGTAGAAGATCAATTCCCAGTTGGAGGCGAATGCGAAGTGGGGCACCTCGTAGACCGAGCCCACGTGCATCACCGCGTGCAGCGTGGCGTTGGAGACCACGGAGGAAATGACCAGCGGCCCGAAGCTCTCCATCGACATGGAGCCGAGCACGATCTCGGAGGCGAACAGTGCGCCGGAGATCGGCGTGTTGTAGGCCGCGGCGATGCCGGCCGCCACGCCGCAGGCGACCATCAGGCGAAGACGCGGGACCGGCGCGCGCGCGATGAGTCCGAGCCTCGAGCCCACCATGGCCGCGAGCTGCACCATGGAGCCTTCCCGACCGATCGAGCCGCCGGAGGCGACGGTGAGCAGCGAGCCGACGCTCTTCAGGATGGAGGCGCGAAAGCCGATCCTGCCGTCGGCGACCCGCACCGCCTCGATGTAGTCGGCCGCCTTGGCCGAGACGAACCGGCGCTTCACGAACAGGAGCGTCGCCCCGGCGAGCAGCCCGCCGATGACGGGGTTGATCGCCCGGTGCCACCAGGACAGTTTCAGCGCGACCGCCACCAGCCCGGAGCCATGCTCGGCGTGCGGCCAGAAGCCGGTGAAGAGGCGGATGGCGAGCGCGATGCCTTTGCGGAACGCCACGCTGGCCAGCGCGCCGCCGATGCCGACCAGGGTGGCCCAGAACACCACGCCGGCGAGCTCGTCGTGGCCGAATAACATCGGGCGCAGCCGCGCCAGGAGCCTCGGCGAATGGCCCGCGCCGGCGCCGCCCGGCGGCGGCTGGGCCGCATTGTGCAAAACCGGAAATTTCCAGTCCCGGGCTCTGAAACCTCTCGCAGCGGACGCCCGGCTCGAAAGGCTCATGCCCTGCGGCCGTAGTACAGCGCCGCCACGTGCGTGGCCTCGGCGAAGAACAGCCACCGCTCGATCAGCAGCCCGAGTGCCGCGCCCGCCAGCGCAACCGTCGTGGTGGCCATCGGCGCCGGTGCGAGGCCGCCGAGAAGGCTGAAGGCGAGCGGCACGGCGAAGCCGATGAGCAGAGCGAGGGAGCGCAGTTTCGCGGCGTGCCGCCGGGCGAGGGCGAAGCCCATCTCGCGCAGTATGTAATTCTCGGTGAAATGCGGCGCGTCGAGTGTTCGCGCCTCCACGTTGCCGGGAAGGCCGATCGCGGCGGCCAGGGTGGCGAGCGGCGCCTGCCCGTCGATGTGCCGCCAGTAGGCGCGTTTGGCGAGGAGCGCGACGGTCGCTGCGACGGCGGCTGCCGTGCTCGCCGTCGCTCCGGGGGCGCCGAGCACCGCGGTGCGCAGCACCGCGAACAGCACGGCACCGGAGAACAGGGCGTAGACGAGGTAATCCGGCGCGGTGTGCGCGTTGTGCCACTGGCGGATCGGCTTCAGGCTCGCGTAGATCATGGCCGTGCAATACACCGTGCCGAGCGACGCGACGAGCGTCGCCACGCCCAGCGACCGGGTCCACGCAAGCGGCGCATCCCGCCACAGAGCGATGCCGAAGGCGATCGCCACCGGATATGTCAGTACGGCCGCGACGGCCTCGCGGGACAGCCACGAGGAGCGCCACTGCGTGAACGAGCGCCACGCGCGCTCCTTGCGCTCGAGATGAAACGCCGAGGCGGCGAGTCCGACGGTGGCCAGGATCAGCGCCACGGCGATGCCCGCGGCGGCGAGCATCGGCGCGTGCGCCGGCAGCCGTCCGAGGGCGGCATACACTCCGAGCCAGGCGAGCAGTCCATACCCGAACCCGGTCGATGTGGTCAACAGCAGGATCGACCCGGCGGGCTTCATCGGCTGAGCGCCTTGTCGAGCAGTTTGAGCAGCGCCGAGCCTAGCCCCGAGGCGCCCTCGGCCGGGGGGGCGGGCGGCTCGGCCGGGACCGTCGCCCGGCGCGGCGGCAGGTACTTGTTGGAGGGCTTATAGCCGAGCCCGGGCAGCAGATCGACTCCGCCGCGCGCTTCGACGAGCTTCGAGACTTCGCTGTCCGGGTCGGCGAGGTCGCCGAAGTGCCGCGCTCTGGTGGGGCAGGTCGAGACACAGGCCGGCTCCCGCTCCTGCTTCGGCAGGCTCTCGTCATAGATGCGGTCGATGCACAGGGTGCACTTGCGCATCACGCCTTCTTTCTCGTCGAGCTCGCGCGCGCCGTATGGACAGGCCCAGGAGCAGAGCTTGCAGCCGATGCACTTGTCGGTGTCGACCAGGACGATGCCGTCCTCGACGCGCTTGTACGAGGCGCCGGTCGGACAGACCGTCACGCACAGGGCGTCTTCGCAGTGCAGACAGGAGCGGGGAAGGTTGACGGTCCGGGAGCCCCCGGGGCCGTCCGCCTCGTAGGAGTGGATCCGGTTGAACCACACTCCGTCGGGCTGCGGACCGTACTTGTCGTAGTCGGGCAGGATGCCGGCTTCGCCGCCGGTATTCCACTCCTTGCAGTTGACGGCACAGGCGTGGCAGCCGACGCACGTGTCGAGGTCGATCACCAGAGCGAGCTTCTTCGCTCCGGCCGGGCGCTTGGGCAACATCGTCATCGCGGGCTCCGCGAGGTCGACGCGATGCGCAACGGGTTCGCCCGCGGGTGCGGTGAGGTTTCATCGGCCGTGTCCGGTCCGCAGGGCTCCACGGACACGGTCAGATCGAACCAGGCGGCCTGGCCGGTGACCGGATCTGAATTGGAATCCGGCGCGGCGTCCGCCCGTTTCGGCAGGTATTCCGAGATGACGTGGTTCAGCAGAAAGCCCCGGCGGGACTCCGGCGCATCGGGCGTGAGCGCCCAGGCGCCGGCGCGCTTGCCGATCGCGTTCCAGGTCCACACCGTGTCGCGATTGACTCCGCTCATCGTGCGTGCGCGGCACTTCAAGCCGCCGTTGCGCGAGCGGACCCAGACCCAGTCCTCATCCCTGATGCCCTTCTCGGCCGCGAGGTCGCGGTGCAGATAGAGCCGGTTCTCGGGCAACACCTGGCGCAGCCAGGCGTTGTGCGAGCCCCACGAGTGGTACATCGCCATGGGCCGTTGAGTGATCGCGTGCAGCGGAAATGTCGTGAGGTCGGTCATCGCTTCCTCCAGCGGCACGTACCAGATGGGCAGCGGATCGAGGAAGCGCGCGACGCGCTCGCGCAGGCGCGGCGGCGGCAGGTGCGCGCCGTGTCCCTCGGCCGCCAGGCGAAAGCGCTGCAGCGTGTCGCAATAGAGCATCAGCACGATCTGCGAGTCGTCCTCGATCAGGCCCATGGCTTTGGCGCCGGCGAGGTAATCGCGGTTGGCGTGCTTGAAGTACAGTTGCCCGGGCGGCAGGTGGTGGGACCAGAAGCTTCCGTTCTCGACATAGCGCTCGAGCTGGCGCGGGTTCGGCGCACCCTTGCCGATCGCGCGGCCATCTTCGCCGCGAAATCCCGCGAGCGGACCGATGCCGGGCCTTCGCTCGTGGCGCACCATGTAATCTGCGTACGAGCGGTACAGCGGGCGGCCCAGGTCGTCGGTGAAGTCCGGCAGGCCGAGGCGGCCGGCGAGATCGATCAGCACGTCCTGGAACGGACGCACATCGCGCTCGGGCTTCAACACCGGCACGCGGATCGCATCCGCCGGTCCGTGCGCCGATCCGATCGGCCGGTCGAGCAGCGAGATGCAGTCGTAGCGCTCGAGGTATGTCGTATCCGGCAGCACCAGATCGGCGTAGGCGACGGTTTCCGATGCGAAGGCGTCGGCCACGACGACGAAGGGAATCCGGTAGTTGCCCTCGCCGTCGCACTCGCTCAGCATCCGCGTGGTCTCGCCGGGGTTCATCGCGGAGTTCCACGCCATGTTCGCCATGAACAGGAACAGCGTGTCGATCTTCTCCGGTCCCGCTTCATACGCGCGCGCGATCGCCATGTGCATCAGGCCGTGTATGGCGAGCGGGGCTTCCCACGAGAACGCCCGGTCGAGCCGCAGCGCTTCGCCGGCTTCGTCGACCAGCAGATCCTCGGGCCCGCGCGGAAAGCCCAGGGGGGACGCGGCGAGCGGCTGCCCGGGCGCATTGGGACGGCCGGGCGGCGGCCCGCCGGGGATCGGCTTTGGATACGGCGACTTGTAGCGCCAGGAGCCCGGTGTGTCGACCGCACCGAGCAGCATCTGCAGCACATGGATGGCGCGGCAGGTATGAAACCCGTTCGAATGCGCCGATACGCCGCGCATGGCGTGTATCGCAACGGGCCGGCCGGTCATGGTCGCATGACGGCGGCCGGCGGTATCGGTCCACGGCTGATCGAGCACGACCGGCTGATTGAAGGCCACTTCGGCGATTTCCGCGGCGATGCGCCGGATTGTGGCCGCATCGGTTCCGCAGCGCGAGGCGACCGCCTCCGGGGCATATTGCCGATCGGCGTAACGCTCGGCGAGCAGGGCGAAGGCCGGGCGGGCCCGCCGTCCGTCCGGCAGCTCGAAGGTGCCGTGCAACGCCGGATCGATGCCGGCCGTTTGCGCCTCGACCAGGCGCTTCGACGCGCGATCGAAGCACAGCTCGCGTCCGGCGGCAGTGCGGGCGATCAATCCGTGGTCCGCCTGGCCGGGGGCATCGATCACCAGGTGGTGTGCGTTGGTGTAGCGGATGAGGAATTCCGTGTCGATCCGGCCCGCCTCCAGCAGGCAGTGGATCAGTGCGAGGACCAGCAGGCCATCGGTTCCCGGAGTGATGGCCAGGAACTCGTCCGCGATGGCCGAGTATCCCGTGCGCACCGGGTTGATCGAGAGAATCTTCGCGCCGCGCTCCTTGAGCTTGCCGAGTCCGAGCTTGATCGGATTGGAGTCATGGTCCTCGGCCACCCCGAACAGCAGAAACAGCCGCGCGTACTCCCAGTCCGGCTCGCCGAACTCCCAGAACGCACCGCCGACGGAATATAACCCCGCCGCCGCCATGTTCACGGAGCAGAACCCGCCGTGCGCCGCGTAGTTGATCGTGCCGAACAGGCGGGCGAAGTGCCCGGTGAGCGACTGGGACTGGTCGCGGCCGGTAAAGAAGGCGAGACGGTTCGGATCGGTGGCGCGGATCGCGGCCAGCCGGTCCGTTGCGATCCTCATCGCCTCGTCCCACGAAATCGCCTCGAACTCGCCGGAGCCGCGCGGTCCGGTCCGTCTCAGGGGCGCGGTGAGCCGGGCCGGGGAGATCGCCGTCATGATGCCGGCCGACCCCTTGCCACAGAGCACGCCGCGGTTGACCGGATGGTCGCGGTTGCCCTCGATGTACCGGAGCCTGCCGTTCTCGAGGTGCACCTTGATGCCACAGCGGCAGGCGCACATGTAGCAGGTGGTGCGCGCCACCGTTCGCTGCGGCTGCGATTGCCCCGCGGTTGCCGCCATGGAGGAGTGCCCTCGAGCCGCTATTAATAATGAGTCATGATGGACCGGGTTTGGCTATATCGCCAATGCAAATAAGGCAAATAGTCCATATACTTCATATATAGCCATATACTCGCCGCACATGAACCTGCACCATCTCTCGGTCTTCTTCGCGATCGCCGAGACCGGCAGCCTCACCGCCTCGGCCCGCCGGCTGCACATCTCCCAGCCGGCGTTGTCGCGCGAGCTCAAGGCCTTCGAGAGCCGCCTGGGGGTCACCCTCTTCGAGCGGCATGCGAAGGGCATGCGCCTGACCCAGGCCGGAGCGGTGCTGCGCCAATACGCCGAGCGGCTGTTCGAGCTCGAGCGCGCGGCCGAGGCGGCCATGGGGGAGATCGCCGGCGCCACGCGCGGACGACTCTCGATCGGCGCCAGCAACACCATCGGAACGTACGTGCTGCCGAGCGTGCTCGCGGCCTTCCGGCGCGAGCACCCCCAGGTTCACGTGTCCTTGTTCGTCGGCAATACCGAGCAGGTGTCCCAGGGCGTGGTCGACATGCGCTTCATGTTGGGTTTCATCGAGGGACCGCTGCACCTGAAGGGACTGCGCACGCTGGTCTTTCAACGCGATGAGATCGTCCCGGTGGCCCGCCCGGACCACGCGCTGTTCCGCAAGCGCCATCTGGCGGTAGCCGATCTGTCCGGCGAGCCGCTGCTCGTGCGCGAGCCCGGTTCGGGAACGCGCGAGCTGATTGCCGATGCGCTGCACCGGCATGGCATCGAGGAAGGCGAGCCCATGGAGTTCGGCAACACCGAGGCGCTGAAGCGGGCGGCGGTGCACGGCGGCGGCATCGCCTGGCTGCCGCGCATCAGCATGGCGAACGAGCTGCGCGAGGGGAGCCTGCGCGAGCTGCCGCTGGGCCAGTTGAGGATCGTGCGCCCGCTCAGGGTTCTCAGCCGCGAAGGCTCGCCGCGTGAGCCCGTGGCGGAGGCGTTTCTGACTCTGGTGCGCCGCAGCGCCGATGCCGGTGGTTGACAGTGGTGTCGGCTGGCCCATATCGAGCCGCTACGCGCGCGACGTTCACTCGCCGCCGAACCGGTAACCGACACCGATGCCGAACAGCAGCGGATCGATGCGCGCCTGGGAAATCTTCTCGCCGTGAGACTTCACGTCGGAGCGGATCATCGCCCACTTGAGGTCGGCATTGAAGTACCAGTGCGCGGCGAGCTTGTAGTCGAAGCCTGCCTGCGCCGCAGTGCCGACACTGGTGTGATAGAGCTGCAGCGAGCCGCCAATCGGTACATACAGGTGAACGTCGGAGATGATGGTGAGATTCACGCCGACGCCGAGGTAGGGCTGGAATCGGCTCTCCGGCAGAAAGTCGTATTTCAGCAGCAGCGTGGCCGGAAGCTCACGGAACGTCCCGATCGGCGTCGGCCCGCCGAGAGCGCTGTGCTCGATTGTCACGGTCTGGGACTGCGGATAGGTCAGCAGCAGCTCGGTCGACCAGTTTGGCGTGATGAAATACTCGATGTCGAGATCGGGGAGCCACTTGCCGTTGACGTGGATCGCGTCCTTCGGTATTCCCAGCGGCAAATAGGCATCGGAATGATTCGACGGGTTCAGGTAGACGGCCCGCAATCTCACCTCCCAGGCGCCCTCCTGCGCGCGCGCCAGACCCGATCCCAATGCCAGCGCCACGAGAGCGCAGGCGATGATGCGCGATGAGATCCGCATGCGACCTCCGGTCGGTGTGGCCCGTGCGCACGACTATATCGACCGGCACGGTCGCGTCGAATACGGATTAGTACCGAACGAGCCGTCGCATGCAAGCAGGGGCCAGAGCGCGTGGCGTCGGCCATGCGAATCAACGGCTCGGCCGAGCTAGGTAAATGTGCTGATGGATGGCTGCGAGGAGACGGGTGTTCAATGATGTTTCAGAAGCCGGCAGAAACCCGCGGCTGTATCCGCACGCACGACTCAGCGGCGAGGACGTCGCGACATGTGGGGCGGGTACATGGGTTACGGCCCGTGGGGCGCGGGCGGGTTTTTCATGATGCTGTTCATGGGTTTGTTCTGGATCATTCTCGTTATCGGTGCCGGGACGTTTCTCTGGACGGTACTGCGCAAGGGATCCGCCGGCGCGGCGCCCCAGGGATCGGGATCGGCGCTGCGTATTCTGGAGGAGCGCTACGCGCGCGGTGAAATCGACAAGGACGAGTTCGAGCAGAAGCGCCGCGATCTGCAGCACTGAATCCACGCCGGCGCCCGCCCGCACTTGACGGCCACGCGCCCGCTCGGCCGCCGGATCGGGCTCAGGGGTTGGGTATGGCGCCGGGATCGCCGGCGAAGCGCCGGGCCAGGCGCTCGGCGGCGTCGATCTGCCCGGATCTCATGTGCAGCCGGGCCAGGGCCATGGCGCGGAGCATGTATGGAGCGCGCATGCCGCGTATGAATGCCGTGCGCATCAGCGCGTAACTCAGTTCCGGGTTGGGCGGCGCGCCGCGGCCGTGGGCCAGGGCGGTGCCCATGTTGAACATCGCGGCGGTGATGCCGGCCCGGGCCGCCCGCCACCACCAGGCCTGTGCGGCGCGGGGGTCCATCGGTACGCCCCAGCCGCGGTTGTACATGGAACCCAGCAGACTCTGTGCGGCGGGCTCGCCCCGGTCCGCGGCGGCCCTGGCCCACCGGGCAGCCAGCGCCTCGTCGCCGATGTCGTGCTCGTACCGGGCCAGCCAGACCTGGGCGTCCGCGCTGCCGCTTTGCGCGTCACCGCGCAATTGCGCGAGCGCCTGTCGGTCACCCTCCCGGGCCTGCTGCTCAAGTTGCCGCTCCCCCAGGAATGCCGCTGTGTCATGGAAGAGAGGGATGGCCGCCGAGGAGGTTTCGGCGGGCGCGGTCGGGCGCAGCACCCCGGCTTTGACCGCGGCCGCATCCGCGTCGATCAAACCGTAGCCGTAATGGGCATTCCAACCGGCCGTATCGGCCTGCGGGATCGCGGTGCTGTCGAGCATGGCGATGACCCGACTGGCGGGCACATGGGCCGACAGCAGCAAGGCGGCCACTCCCGCGGCCGCCGGCGCCGCGGCCGAATCGCCGGTAAAGGGCGCATAGCGCTCCTCGCGATCCCCCGGCATCACCACACTCATTCTATCGGGGGCCACGAACTCGGGCTGGCGGAAGCATCGCGGCTCGGGCAGGGCGGTCCAGTGCCCTCCGGCGCGGGCATAATCCATGCATTGCGGTCCGGCGTTCGCGAAAGTCTCGTAGAGATAGCGCTGACGCCAGCCGGTGTTTGGATCCACCGACGCCACCGCCACGAGATTCGCCGCGGTGGCCGAATTGCCCGCGCCGCCCTCGGTGCGATACTCGAGCGGCAGCGGCGAGACCCCATCGGTACCGAGCGCCACAGCCACCAGCTTGAGCCGAAATTTCGCGGGCCGTGCGCCCGCCGGCCGCAATACGGCGAGCCGCAGCGGCTCGGGCCCGTGCGGCGGATGACGTTCGGACAGAGTCAGGATGGGACAGCGCCCGTGGGCCGAGTCCAGTACCTGGCCGGACCCATCGAGGAGAACGAGTCTCACCTCGGGGTTGTCGGCCAAGCACCTGGGCCAGCCGTTCGGATCGGCGTTGGTGCCGAGCAGTACCCGCATTCCCGCGCCGGGTGGCACCTCGAAGCGCTCGTAGGGATCGCTCCGGCGGCCCATCGACGCGCCGAAGTCCTGCGCCTGGTAGGCCGTTCCGTTCAGGATCAGCGGCGTCGGCGTCCAGGCCCCCTGGTAATAGCCGCCGGCGTTGTTGCCGGCGCCGGTGAAGAACAGCACATCGGGGTGCTCGCGCGACAGCTTCGCATAGCCGATGTCCTTGGACGTTGGAAACTGGTACACCGGCGGCGGGTTGATGTCGTCGACGACGATGTCGGCATGGAATGCGCGCACGAGAGTGCGGGCACAGGCAACGGTCCGCTGCGCCGGCCCGCCCGGGCAGAAGGCGAGTTGCGCTCCGGGTGCGATCCGGTGGACGATCTGCAGCATCCAATCGCCTTCATCGCCGTGCGAGGATTTGGCGCCGTAGAACCTGACCGGTGGCAGGATGTCCTGACGGGCCAGAGTGGCGTAGAACGACGCCCCGCTCGAGATCACGCCCACCCTGACACCCTGGCCCCGGTCGCCGGCCCGCAGCAGCCGGTGCGTGTGCAGAATGGCATCGAAGGAGCGTGCCGTGATCCGCTGTGCGCCGGCGCACGGGACGGCGGCCGCAAGCGCGACCACACAGGTGGTCAGGCGCAGGCGGGCGAGGCTCATGCGCTGCGGGCTTACCGCATTGCCGTCCCGTGGAGCGACGTTGCGCAGCAGCCCTTTGTCCACCCCTGCCTCGCATGCCATTGGAGGTTCACGCCCTGTTACAAACACCGTGGCCGGCCATGCCGCCGCGATCCGCGGATTTTCCCGCGCCGGCATGCCGTTGGGTCTTCGGATGTCTATTTGAGGGTTGCGTGCCCGACAAAGTCAAGCGCCCGGCTGTGACGGGTTTCAAATTCCACGGTCACGGCCGTCCCCGCCGGCGCGGGAATTGTCAGATCTGGACGTGGCGGGGCATGCCGTCACGTCCGCCGCAGGCGCGGCCTATCGGGTCGGTTGACCCGCGGTCGGCGGCGCCGCGGTGGAGGCTTTCGCCGCCGGAACGGCTCTGATTCCCAGATTGTAGGCCTCGAAGCCCCACACGTCCGCCGTCTGCGCGATCAGCTTGTCGAGCGGCATGTAGATGTGGCTCGTCGCGCCGGTGGTGTGCAGCAGCACGGGATTGGCGCAGCCCTGGGCATGCTGCAGGGCGGCGGTGAATTTGAATTCGTGCATCGGCACGACGCGATCGTCATCCCACGAGGTGGTGATCAGCGTCGGCGGATAGCACGTGCCCTGCTTGACGTTCTGCAGCGGAGAGTACGCATGGAGCCACTGGAACGCCTTGGGCTCGCTCGACAGGCCGTACTCCGGCGCCCACAGCGCGCCGCCGGAGAAGTCCTGGTACCGGAGCATGTCGAGCACGCCATGGCCGATATAGACGGCGCCGAACAATGCCGGCCGCTCCGTGATCGAGGCGCCCGTGAGCAGTCCGCCGTTGGAGTATCCCTGGATGCCCAGATGCTTCGATGAGGTATAGCCTTGCCTGATCAGGTACCGGGCCGCCCATGCGAAGTCGTCGAACACGTTCTGCTTGTTGCCGAGCATGCCCGCGTGGTGCCACTTCTCGCCGTAGGCGCCGCCGCCGCGCAGGTTGGGAACCGCATAGACGCCGCCGAGCTCGAGCCAGACCGGCAGCATGGGATTGAAGTGCGGTGTGATGGTGATGTCGAAGCCGCCGTAGCCGTAGAGGATGGTTGGGTTGTGGCCGTCGAGCTTCACGTTGCGCGCCGCCACGATGAACATCGGAACCCGGGTGCCGTCCTTGGAGCGGTAAAACACCTGGCGGGTCTCGTACGCCGAGGCGTCGAAGCCCGGGCGAGGCTCGAACACCGTCTCCGTGGCGGCGCGGCGCAGGCCGTAACGGTAGATCGTCTTCGGATACAGGAACGACGTGAAGCCGTAGTAGATCGAGTTCGAATCCATCCGCGCCGACACCGAGGTGACCGTGCCGGGCGCCGGTAGCTCGAGCTCGCGCAGCGGCTTTCCGCTCAGGGCGTAGAGCGTGAGCCGGCTGGTGGCGACCACCTCGGAATCGACCAGCAATCGTCCGCCGGCCGGCGCCGCGCTTTGAATGACGCCTTTGCCCTGCGGCACGACGGTGCGCCAATGTGCGGGCGCGGGCGCATACAGGTTGGCCGCCACGATACGACCGCGCGGCGCATCGAGCGTGGTGAGCAGGTACACCGTGCGTCCGTGCACGCCCACGAAGGCGTATTCGGCGTCGTTCCTGGTGTAAAGCGGCCTCAGCCGGGCCGTCACGTCGGGATGGCGCGGATTGCCGAGGTTGGCGACGTACAGCTCGTTGCGAACCGAGGTGCCGTTGACCAGGGTGACGAACAGATAACGGCCGTTCTCGCTGACCTGGCCCTCGATGATCCAGCGCGGCAGATCCGGCCGGCGGTAGATCAGCTTGTCGGCGCGTTGCGCCGTGCCGAGCGCGTGAAAGTAAAGCTGCTGATCGACGACCCGGTCGTTGATCCTGTCGCCCTTCGGCGGCCGTGGGTAGCGCGAGTAGAAGAAGCCCCCATCGTCGTTGGTCCAGGCGATGTTCGAGAATTTGACCCAGTGGACCGCGTCTGGCAGCGTCTTGCCCGTGGCCACGTCCATGACGCGGACCGTCTCCCAATCCGAGCCGCCGCGCGAGAGCGCGTAGGCGAGATACCTGCCATCCGGGGAGGGCTGGAAGTCCGCCAGTGCGATCGAGCCGTCGGGCGAGAGCTCGTTGGGATCGAGAAGCACGCGGGGCGCGGCCGCGGGCGAGTCCTGCACGTAGAGCACCGACTGATTCTGCAGGCCCGAATTGCGCCGGAAGAAAATCCGGGTGCCCGCGACCTGCACCGGCGTGGTCTCCTTCGGATAGTCCGCCAGCCGCCTCAGGTGGCGCTCGATCCAGCCGCGTACCGGAATCCTGGCCAGGTAGGCGTTCGTCAGCGCGTTCTCCGCCCGCACCCAGCGGTGCAGCGCCGGGCTTCTCATGTTCTCCATCCATTGATAGGGCGCGGCTACGCGGGTGCCGGAGTACGTGTCGACGGTGTTGTCTCGCCGGGCGTGCGGATACCGCGGCGCATGCGGCCTGGCCGCCTGCGGTCCCGAACAGGCCGACAGCAGCATTGAAGCGAGCACGACAGAGATCGCGGCTTTCATCGGGGTTGTTCTCCGCCCGGATGCGAAAAAAAAAGAATAACACAGATGCGCCCGTCATCCGGCGTACGCGGGCCGCCGCCGGGCCGGGACGAGGCGTTGGAATCGCGGGACAAGGCGTTGAGTGCGGCGGACGAATCGTTGAATGCACGGGACGAAACGTTACTTGTTTCTATTGTTCGCCGCGGTGCAGCCGGGGCGCCCATCCGCCCGGGCGGCGCCTGAGCACGAGGTGATACCAGAATACGGCGGCGAGCAGCACCGCGCCGAGCAGCAGCAGGCTCGGACGTCCGGCCGTGGGGTCGGTCCAGTCCGCAACGGCGAAGGCGAGCGCCATCGCCAGGCCCAGGAGCGGCGCCAGCGGGTACAGCGGCGAGCGCCAGAACCCGGGCTTTCCGGTCAGGCCTTTCGCCCGGCCGACCAGCACGGAGACACTGACCAGCCCCAGGCCATAGACGACCAGACCGGACATGAACACCAGCAGCACCTGCGAGCTCAGCAGACAGCATGCGGCGGAGGTGGTGCCGGCCACCAGCGTGGCGACACGCGGGGCGCCCGAGGCGCCGTGAACCCGGGCCAGGGCGGCGTTGATTCGCGCCGGGAAGATCGCGTCGCGCGCGAAGCTGAAGAACAGTCGCGCCGAGAACATCACCTGGGCGATGAGCGCGTTGAACACCGCCAACGCCACCGCTGCGCTCAGTGCGCGTCCGGCCGCGGGGCCGGCGATGGAGGCCACGAATGTACTGAAGGGGGCGGGGCTGCGCAGGACCGCCGCGTCGCGGCCGGCACGCAGCGCCACCGCGATCACGGGCAGGGCGATCGCCACGGCGCCCGCCATGCAGGCAATGAGGATCACGCGGCCCATCCTGCGGTGCGGATCGATCAACTCCTCTCCGAACGCGATGGCCTGATTGCCGCCGACGGTGGCGAAGGCGGCGTTGACCGCGCCCAGGGCCATTGCCCCGGTGGCGACCGGGATCCACAGGCCGTGGGCGCCGGGCAGCAGTGGCTGGGCCAGCCGCGCGCCGATGCCGGCGGGGACGTGCCAGAAGCCCGCCACGGCGAGCGTCGAGACCGCCAGCAGCTCGATGGCCAGGAAGATGCCGGTGACCACCGCGCTGGTGCGCACCGCGAGCAGCGCGACGCCAACCGCGACCGCCAGCGAGCCGAAAGTGACCGCTTGCGGCGGCACGCCGGGAGCGAGCTGACCGACGTAAGTGGCGACCATCTGGGCCAGGAAGGCGTTGATCGGGATGATCACCGCCGCCCACAGCGCGAGGCAGACGAAACCCGCCGCGGGACCGAGTATCGAGCCGACGCCCACGTAGTCGCCGCCCGCGTAAGGATAGGCCGATCCCAACTCGGCATAGACGATGCCCCAGACGGCCGCCGCGCCTATGCCGATGACAAACAGCGTCGCCGCGCCCGAGCCGGTCTGTTGGAGCACCTGGGAGCCGGGGCCGTAGACGGAGAACACCGGGGACAGGCACGACAGGGTGAGCAGCAGCGCATCGAACGCCGAGAGCCCGCGGTGCAGCCGTGTCGCGGCCGCGGGGCGGGCGCCGGTATCGGCTTCGTCGGCCGCCGCTGTTTGAGTGGAATCGGCGTTCAAGCGATACCTCCGGAGTGATGCGCGGGTATGCGCGATGGCGTTGGATTCATCACGGGCTCCGATCAGCCCGGCAGAGTGCGCAGCCAGGCATACAGCCGCTCGTCGTCGGCATAGGCCACGTTGAATCGCCAGCGATCGCTCGGCCGCGATTCGGGGCTGAACAGCTCTCCGGGGGCGAGCAGGATCCCCTGCGCCTTTGCGCGCTCGAGGATGCCCGCCGGGTCGCCCGGGAGCCTCGCCCACAGGAACATGCCGCCGCCGTGCGCGGCGACCTCGATGCCGGCCTCGCGCAGCCGGCGCGTCACGCGCGCCCGCGCCTCCAACAGGCGGCGGCGGAGCCGCTCGAGATGGGTGCGGTGATGTCCGGAGGTCAGGATGGCGAGCACGATGTGCTCCATCAGCTCCGAAGAGGACAGCGACATCACGTTCTTGAGCCTCGCCAGGTGTCCGGCCCGGTCGGTCCGCGCCGCGAGGTAGCCGACGCGCAGGCTGGGCGCGATGGTCTTGGAGAAGCTGCCGACGTACAGGGTCTGCTCCAGGCGATCGAGCGAGGCGAGCGACACGGTCCGCTCGGGCGAGAGCTCGGCGAAGATGTCGTCCTCGCAGATCACAAGTCCGTGCTGCTCGGCCACCCGCAGCACCGCGTGCGCGGTCTGGGCGCAGGTCGTCGTTCCGGTCGGATTCTGATAGGTCGTGTTGGTGATGAACAGCCGCGCGCCCGTCTGTCTCACCAGCCTCTCCAGCGCGAGCGGGTCGGGTCCGCGGTCGGTCCGCGGGACGCCGACGGGGCGGTTGCCGCGGGCGCGCAGCATGGCGAGCACATAGGGATAGCCCGGGTCATCGACCAGGACCGCGTCCCCGGGCCGGGTGAGGGCCGCGATGGCCAGATCGAGCGCCTGGCTGGCCCCTTGTGTGAGAACGATCTGCTCCTCGGCGCACTCCACCCCGCGCAGTGTCAGTTGGCGCGCGAGATGATGGCGCAACGCGCGCAGGCCGTAGCTGCTGCCGTATCGCCCCGCATACACCGCCGGGCGGCGCGCGGCCTGGGTGAGCGCCGCGCGCACGCCGTCCCCGAACAGCCACTCCGGAGGCAGCCAGCCGCAGCCGGCATCGACCTTGAGAGCCCGGCGGTCATAGTCGCGCCGCAGCGCCCAGATGGCATCGACCAGCGGCTCGGGGCCGGCCGGGTGAGGGACGCCGAGGGCATCGGCGTCGCGGGCCACGTAGTAGCCGGAGCCGCGGCGCGCCTCGATGAGGCCCTCGGCAACCAGCAGCTCGTAGACTCTCGCGGCGGTGAATGGGCTGACGCTGCGCGAACGGGCGAGCGCGCGGACCGAGGGCAGGCGGTCTCCGGGGCCCAACTTCCCGGCGACTATCCGCCCGCGCAGATCAGCCGACATGGCCGCGACCCGGGTGGGAGCGTCTTGTGGCTGGGGGCGCATGCTTGCTGTATCGTCGATCAAACCAGTACAGTCTGGCGAGCTATCCGCATGAGTGTAGCGCGGTGACCGGCCGGCGAAAGCCCATATTGACGCCCCATGAGCACACCCACACCCGATCTGTCCGCCTTCTGGATGCCCTTTACGGCCAACCGGTACTTCAAGCGCCATCCGACGCTGGTGACCGGAGCCGAGGGGGCCTATTTCACCCTGTCCGACGGCCGGCGGGTCTACGACTGCCTCTCCGGCCTGTGGTGCACCCCGCTCGGGCACGCCCGCGCCGAGGTCGTCGCGGCCGTGCGCAAGCAGGTTGCGGAGCTCGACTTCGCGCCCACCTTCCAGGTCGGTCACCCGAAGGTGTTCGAGCTGGCGGCGCGGGTCGCGCATTGGGCGCCCGAAGGGATGAACCGCGTCTTTTTCAGCAACTCCGGCTCCGAGGCCGTCGACAGCGCGCTGAAGATCGCGCTGGCCTACCACCACGCGCGCGGCGAGGCGGGCAGGGTGCGCATCATCGGGCGCGAGCGCGCGTATCACGGTGTGGGCATCGGCGGGATCTCCGCGGGCGGCATCGGGCCCAATCGACGCATATTCGGCGCGTTGAGCGCGCCCTTCGTCGACCATCTGCCGCACACCTACGATGCGGCGCAGATGCGCTTCAGCCGCGGTCAGCCCGCCTGGGGCGCGCACCTGGCCGATGTGCTGGAGAGGCTGGTCGCGCTGCACGACGCCTCGACCATCGCCGCGGTGATCGTCGAGCCGATGCAGGGCTCGACCGGGGTGATCGTTCCTCCCGTGGGCTACCTGGAGCGACTGCGCGAGATCTGCACGCGCCACGGCATCCTGTTGATCTTCGACGAGGTCATCACCGGCTTCGGCCGCCTGGGCGCCAACTTCGCCGCGCAGCGCATCGGTGTGACGCCGGATATCATCACGTTCGCCAAGGCCGTCAGCAACGGGGTGATACCCCTGGGCGGCGCGATCGTGCACCAGTCCGTCTACGACGCGCTGATGCGCGGGCCGGAGACGGGGATCGAGCTCTTCCACGGCTACACCTACTCCGGCCATCCGATGGCCTGTGCCGCGGGCCTCGCGACGCTCGAGGCGATGGAGAGGGAGCGCCTCGTCGAGCGCTCGGCGCAGCTCGCGAAAGTGCTCGAGGAAGCCGTGCACTCGCTGCGGGAGGAGCCGAACGTCATCGACATCCGCAACTTCGGCCTCGCCGCGGCGGTGGAGCTCGGCGCGCGCGAGGGACAGACCGGGGCGAGGGGCCGCGAGGCGTTCGAGAGGGGCATGGAGGCGGGCCTGTTGCTGCGCTTCACCGCCGATACCCTGGCGGTGGCGCCGCCTTTCATCTCCAGCGAGGCGGAGATTCGAGACATGGTCGAGAAGCTGCGCACCGTGCTGCGCCGCCTGGCGTGACGGACGGTGCCATGACGGTGGATCCCTCCATCGCGCTCGCCTGCCGTCTGCTCGGCGCGCTGGTGTTCGCCACGGCGGCCGGCGGCAAGCTCAAGTATCGTCACGAGCTCGCGGGCGTGGTGGCCAACTACCGCCTGTTGCCCGAGTCGCTGGCGGCCGCGGCGGCATGGACGGTCCTCGGCCTGGAAGTGCTGGCCGCGCTGTCGCTCGCGAGCGGTGTGCGGGTTCGGGCGGGCGCGGCGGTCGCGATCGGCCTGCTGTGCGTCTTCGCGCTCGCGATGGGCATCAATCTCGCGCGCGGGCGGCGCGAGATCGACTGCGGCTGCTTCCAGTCGGGCCTGCGCCAGAGGCTGAGCGCGGGGCTCATGGTGCGCAACGTTCTGCTCGCGGCGGCGCTCGCGCCCGTACTGGCCGGCGCCGCCGCGCCCGCCGGAGCGCTGCAATGGTCCGACGGGCTGGGGGCGGGTGTTGCCGCCTACGTCCTGTACCGTGCGTTCGATGAGCTGCTGTCCCTGCAACACTCCTCGGCGCAGCTGCGCGGGAGGTTCACGTCTTGACCGCCGCACTCACTGGCTGGCCCGGGTCCGGGGCATTTCGAGGGTCGCTCTGATGCTGCTCGTATCGCAGGTGATGTTGTGGGTCGCCGTCATCGCGCTCGCCGTGGCGGTGCTGGCCCTGGCCCGGCAGGTGGGTGTGTTGCACGAGCGCATTGCGCCGGTCGGGGCGCTGGCGCTCGGTCGCGGGCCGCAGACCGGGGAGGCCGCTCCCCGGCTCAGCGTGCGCACGCTGGCGGGCGGCTCGGTCGAGATCGGCGGAGCGCTGCCCGATGCGGCGCTGCGGCTGCTCTTTTTCGTCTCCCCGACCTGTCCGATCTGCAAATCCCTCCTGCCCACCGTCAAGGCGTTCGCGGAAAGCGAGAAGCTCGATCTGCTCCTGGTCGGAGACGGCGATCTCGACCAACAGCGACAGATGGCTCAGCGCTTCGGCGTGGCGCCCGAGCGCTTCGCGGATGCCCCCGAGGCCGGGCGCGCCTTCCAGGTCGCCAAGCTTCCCTACGCGGTGCTCGTGAACGCGATGGGTGTCATCGCGGCGCAGGGTCTGGTCAACAGCCGCGAGCACCTGGAGAGCCTGGTCACCGCGCACGAGCTGGGCCTGCGCTCGGTGCAGGAGTATCTCGCCGGGCGCGCTTCTCCCTCGGCCTGAGCCGCTCGCGCCGCGCCTGTGCGCGCGGCGCAGCCTCGCGCGCGCCCCGGCTCATTGACGCCGTAGGGAAGCTGTCCTATGCTGCCGATACAGTTCGATTAATATATATCGATAATCAATAGATGGACGGGGCAGCTTCTTGACGACACAGGCGGCCGGCTCGCTCTGGGCGGCGACCTGCGCGCCGATGGCGCCCCTGTCGCAGCTCTCGGCGGACATGCGCGCGGAGCTCGCGGTGATCGGCGCCGGCTACACCGGTGTGTCGGCGGCGCTGCATGCGGCCTGCGCCGGCCGCGACGTGGTGGTGCTCGAGGCGGGGCAGGTCGGCGAGGGCGGCTCGGGGCTCAATGGCGGGCAGGTGATCGCAGGTCTGAAGCACGACCCGGACGTGCTCGAGTCCGTGTATGGACAGCGGGTCGGCGCGCAGCTTGCGGCCTGCTCGGGCTCGGCGCCGGACCTGGTCTTCGATCTGATCGCCCGGCACTCGATCGAATGCGATGCGCAGCGCAGCGGCTGGCTCCAGCTCGCCGTGAACGAGCGGCACCTGCGCTCGCTCGAGCGGCGCGCCGGACAGTGGCGCAGTCGCGGCGCCGATGCGGCCGTGCTGTCGGATCGCGACGCCGCGGGGCTCACCGGCACGACGCGCTACTGCGGAGGCTGGATCGATCGGCGCGGCGGCTCGGTGCACCCGCTCGCGTACCTGCGCGGGCTGGCGCGGGCGGCGATGAGCAGCGGAACGCGCCTGTTCGTCCGCAGCGCGGTCCGCCGGCTCTCGCGCTCCGGCGGCGCGTGGCGTGCGGAGACGGCATGCGGCTCGGTCACCGCGCAGACCGTCGTAGTGGCCACCGACGCCTACACCGATCGGGCATTCGATGTGCTGCGGCGCACCGTGGTGGCCGTACCGTCCATACAGGTGGCCACGGCGCCGCTGCCGCCGCACCTGCGCGCGAGCATCCTGCCCGGCGGCCAGTCCGTTTCCGATACCCGGCGGATACTGCGTTATTTCAGGCTCGACGCCTCGGGGCGCTTCGTGCTCGGCACGCGCGGCTCGTATGCGGACATCCCGGCGCCGGCGGCCACCCCGGCTCACGAGCACGCGCTGCGCGAGCTGTATCCGCAGCTCGCGGGGTTGCCCCTGACGTATCGCTGGGGAGGATACGTGGCGATGACTCCCGACGGCGTACCGCATCTGCACGAGCCGGCGCCGGGGCTGCTCGCGGGCCTGGGCTACAACGGCCGCGGGGTCGCGATGGCGACCGCCATGGGCCGGCTGCTGGCACGGCGCGCGCTGGGGGAGCCGGCCGAGAGCCTCGGCTTTCCGGTCCCCGGCGTACGGCCCATCCGTCTGCATGCGCTGAGCCGTCTGGCCGCCCGGGCCACCATCGGTTACCTTCAGACCCGCGATGCGCTCGAGCGGGGGCTCCGACGCCCGCCGGGAGCACCGGGATGAGTGCACCGCAGATCACTCTGTTCGCGCTGATCGCGCTCCTGAGCGCGGTATTTTTCGCGCAATGGCTGGCGCTGGGGCGCCACCGCGAGCTGCGCGAGCGGCCCACCTGGTCCGATCTCGGCATCGGGCTGTTGACCAACTTCGGTGACGCCCTCGGCATCGGCGCCTACGCCACGACCACGGCGCTGTACAAGTTCCGTCGCAGGCCGGCCGATGAGCTCATTCCCGGCACGCTCACCGTCGGCAGTGTCGCCATCGGCATCGCCGAGACCGTCATCTTCGTCACGCTGATCGCCGTCGATCCGAAGCTGCTGCTCACCATGGTGGCGAGCGCCACCGCCGGGGCGTGGCTGGGGGCGGGCATCGTCAGCCGCATGCGCCGCCGCTCGATTCAGCTGTTCATGGGCACCGCCTTGTTGGTCGCGGCGGCGTTCTTCGTCATGGGCAACCTCGGAGCGTTTCCCGTCGGCGGCGCGGCGCTGTCGCTCGGCGGCTGGCGGTTCGCCGCGGCCGTGGCGGCCAATTTTCTCCTCGGCGCGCTCAGCACCATCGGGATCGGCTGGTATGCGCCGACCATGGTGGTGCTGGCGCTGCTGGGCTTCAATCTGCGCGCCGCCTTCCCCATCATGATGGGCTCGGGCGGGGTCATGCTGCCGGTGGCAGGGCTGCGCTTCCTGCGCAGCCGCCGCTTCGCCTGGGGCCCCGCTCTGGGGATCTCGCTTGCCGGCGTGGTCGGTGTGTTGATTGCGGCGTTCATCGTCAAGAGCCTGCCCCTCAATACGCTGCGCTGGCTGGTGGCGGCGGTGGTCACCTATGCCGCGGGAGCGATGTTGCATTCGGCGCACATCGAGGTCGCGGCGGCGCGCTCCGGCGCGGCGAAGGAGACTTCCCGTGAAACGCCGTGACCCGCCGTCCGAGTCCGGACAGTCGGGGTCCGACCGCGGCCTGGGGCTGGATCGCGACATTTCCCGGCGGGACTTTCTCAACGGTGTGGCGATGGTCGCCGGCTCGCTCACGCTGTCCGACGGGGCGCTCGGCGCGGGCGATTCGCCGGCCTCTGCGCCGGGCCCGGTACCGACGCCGGATGAGGCGTATCCCTATCCGCCGATGCGCACCGGGTTACGCGGTCTCGCCCCGGACTCGTTCGTCGCGGCCCACCGCCTGCGGGACACGCACCGGGTCGACCTCGGCAGCGCCGAGCACACCGGCGAGACCTACGACCTGGTGGTGGTGGGCGGAGGCCTGAGCGGGCTGGCCGCCGCGCACTTCTTTCACAAAGCCGTGGGTCCAGGCGCCCGCGTGCTGATCCTCGACAACAACGATGACGTGGGCGGTCATGCCCGGCGCAACGAGTTTCACTACGAAGACCGCACTCTGGTGGTCAACGGCGGCACCTACGACATCGAGTCTCCGGACCGCTACAACCGCTGGGCGAGGCGGATACTGGACGACATCGGGGTCGACCTGCCGCGTTATGTCGCGGCCAACCGGCGCAATCAGAAACTGTACGAGTCCCTCGGATTGCGCCTGGGGTACTTCTTCGACCGCGAGACCTTCGGTGCCGACCGGCTCAGCGTGCAGCCGCCGGGCTCCGGCGACCTGCCGGGGCTGGTCCTCGGCGATGTCCAGCCGCGCTTCACCGGCGCGTTCCTGCGCCGCATGCCGCTGTCCGAGCGGGCCAGGCGCGACCTCCAGCGCCTTCAGGATCCGGCGCAGCCGGATTACCTGGCGGGCCTCACGCAGAGCGAGAAAAAAGAGCGTCTGGCGCGCATCAGCTTCGAGGACTATCTGCTCAACGTCGTCAGGATCGACGAGCAGGCGTACTGGTTCTACCGCAATCTCGGCCGCAGCGTGTTCGGCGTGGGCGCCGATGCGCTGCCGGCGCTGTTCGCCTGGGCCATGGGGAGCCTGCCGGGCTTCCAAGGCCTGAAGCTCGATCCGCTGCCGCGTGGACTGCTCGCGGACCTGCCGGGCGGGATGCACGGCCGCCAGCGCCCGGGCCGCGGCGATGTGCATTTCCCCGACGGCAACGCGACGCTGGTGCGTCTGCTGCTGCGCAAGCTGATTCCCGCCGCGGTTCCCGGCACGACGCAGGAGGATGTCGGGATGGCGCGGGTCGATTACGCGCTGTTCGATCGTCCCGCGAACTCGACCCGCATCCGGTTGAATCACACGGTGCTCAACGTGCGCCACGCCGGCGATCCGGGCAGCGCGCGCGAGGTCGTCATCTCGTACAGCCCCTCGGCGAGCGCCGCCGGCAAGCTACGAGACGTGCGGGCACGCTACTGCATCATGGCCAACTGGAGCATGATGATCCCCTACGTGGTCCCGGAGCTGCCCGCGGCGCAGAAGGAGGCGCTGGCGTACAATGTGAAGGCCCCGATCGTGTACACCTCGGTGTTCCTGAAGAACTGGAAAGCGTTCGAGAAGCTGGGCATCAGCTCGGTGCGCAGTCCCACCATGTATCACGACACGCTGTGGCTGCCCGAGGCGGTCGATCTCGGCGAGCTGCGCCACTCCGGCAGCCCCCGCGAGCCCATCGCCCTGTCGATGACGCGCTATCCGTGCTTTCCCGGCCGGCCGCGCAAGGAGCAGTACCGGATGGGGCGGGCGGAGCTGATGAGCACCTCGTTCGAGACCTTCGAGCGCAACATCCGCGATCAGCTCGCGCGTGTTCTCGGTCCGGGAGGTTTCGATCCGCGCCGGGACATTCTCGGCATCATGGTCAATCGCTGGTGCCACGGCTACTCGTACACCTACAACAGCCTGTACGATCCCATGGACTGGGTGTTCACGGAGACCGACCGGCGCCCGTGCGTCGAGGCGCGCCGGCCGTTCGGGCTGATTTCGGTCGCAAACGCCGATGCGGCCGCCAGCCCGCACACGGACGCGGCGTTTCTCACGGCGCACTGGGCCGTGGAGCAGGCGCTCGAGAAGCTCGCATATCCTTTCGTGTCCCACAATACCTGAAAGGGGCGGATTATGAAGCGAATCGCACACGAGGCGCGCCGGGCAACCGCAGCGGCCGCGCTGTCGATGCTGGTCGCCGCGGGGCTCGCGGCGCCGGCCTGGGGCGCCGGGCAGGGCGCATCCGGCCGGGCGCCACCGGTGCTGCAAAGCGAAACGGCGGGCGTCACCCCGTTCACGGGCCTGACCGCGCACGAGCTCACCTACAGCAAGATGGACAGCGTTGGCGGCAGCGGTATCCGCATCATCGACGGAGACACGGCGAAGCTCGTAGGGACCGTGTACTCCTCGCAGTACGCGAACTTCAACTGGGCGCCCGATGGGCGGACTCTGTACGTCTCCGAGACCTACTGGGCCTTGGGCAATCGGGGCAAGCGCGAGGACGTGCTGTCTATCTACGGCGGCGCGGATTTGCACAACGAAGGAGAGATCACGCTGCCCGGCCGGCTCATCTCCGATCCCAGAACGCATACCTTCGCCCTGAGCACCGACGGGGCTTACGGGTATGTCTACAGCTTCCAGCCCGCGCCTTCGGTCAGCGTGATCGACCTGCATGCGCGCAAGGTGCTCACTTCGGTGGAAGTGCCCGGCTGCGGCCTGGTGTTCCCGTTCGGCAAGCGTGCATTCGCCTCGCTGTGCGCCGACGGCTCACTGGCCGTGGCTGATGTGAACGCGCGGGGCCAATACGCCGTCCACCGCACCAAGCGGTTCTTCGACGTCATGAACGATCCGGTCATGGACGAGAGCGTTGCCGACGAGCACGACGGCCTGGCGCTGTTCATCACCTACAACGGCTGGGTCCACCCGGTCCACCTGGCCGACACCCCCCGCTTCGGCAAGCCCTGGTCGATCGAGCAGGCCGCCGGACTCTCGCCGGCCACCTCGCGCGTGGGCCAGGTCACCTGGCGGCCGGGCGGGCAGATGCCCTTTGCCTATCGGCCCTCGAGCCACCGGCTGTTCGTGCTGATGCACGAGGGCCCGCCCTGGAGCTACGAGACGGCCGGGACCGAGATCTGGGTGCTCGATGTGCGCAGCCACCGGCTGCTCGATCGCTGGGCGGTGCCGGAGTCGGCCTACCTGGTGGCGGTCACCCAGGATGCGCATCCGCTGCTGTTCGCCCTGTCGCAGCGATGGCTGTGGGTCATGAGCGGCGAGTCCGGGTCGGTGCGGCGGGCCACGCAGATCGAGACCCCGGGCCTGGTCAGGGTGAGAGGTGAGTAATCATGAACCGAAATGATCTGGACACCTTGAGCGAGCGGCTGACACGGCGCCTGGCGGGCCGGCTCTCCCGGCGCAGCGCGTTGGCGCGGCTCGGGGCGCTGCTGGTGGCGGCGCCCGCATTCCCGCTGCTGCCGGTACAGCGCGCTCGCGCGGCGGACGCCGTCAAAGGCACCGACTTCAGCCATGCGGCGCAGACGCACGATGACACGGCATGCAACTATTGGCGCTATTGCGGCATCGACGGATACCTCTGCTCGTGCTGCGGCGGCAGCGTGCATTCGTGTCCGCCGGGGTCGCAGCCCTCACCGACGTCCTGGATCGGCAGCTGCGTCAACCCCGACGACAGGCGCGCCTATCTGATCGCCTACCGGGACTGCTGCGGGGCCAACGAATGCAACAAGTGCAGCTGCCTGAACACCGACCACGCCATGCCGATCTACCGCCCGCAGGCCAACAACCACATCATCTGGTGCTTCGGCACCCAGAGCTTCGAGTACCACTGCTCGATGGCGGTGCTGGTGGGGCTGGCCGAATGAGACGGTGCGCCGGGTCGCCGGCGAGCCGCCGCCTCGCGCTGTCGCTGGCGGGCGGCGGCCTGATGCTGGTTGCGGCGGCGGCGTGGGCTGGATCCCCGGGCGCTCGTGAGACCCGGCCTCCCGCCGCGCGCGAGCACTCCTCGGTGCGCGACTCGCGCAACGCTTCGGGGTATCCCGCGGGCGCGAGCCGCCTGAGCGCGGTGCAGGTGGCCTATCTCACCTCCTGCGGTGGCTGTCATGGCGTCGAGGGGGTGTCGGCGCCGAAGGACGTGCCGACGCTCAAGGCTTTGACGGGCAGTTTCCTGTGCACGCGCCAGGGGCGACGGTTCATCGTGCGATTGCCCGACGTGGCGCTCAGCAGTCTTTCCAATCGGATGCTGACCAGGGTGATGAACTGGGTGGTGTTCGATCTGGGGGCGCCCGTGCCCGCCGGGCGCGAAGCTCACCCCTACACCGTGGAGGAGGTGGCGCGGTTGCGCCGGGAGCCGTTGACGCAGACGGGGCTGACTCCGTATCGCGAGCGGGTCGTGGCGCACCTGAAAGCGCACTGCGCTGTGCCCGCCGGGCTCAGCGTCTACGGCGCGGCCTACGGGTCGGGCGTAAACTCGCCCAAGAGCTGAGAGCCGATCGGAGGGATCATGCCGATTACGCTGCACGTCAACGAGCGCCGGGTCGCGGTGGAGGCGGCGGCCGATACTCCGCTGCTGTGGGTGTTGCGCGACGAGCTCGGGCTCACCGGCACCAAGTTCGGCTGCGGCGTCGGGCTGTGCGGGGCCTGCACCGTGCAGGTGGCCGGCCAGCCGGTGCGGTCCTGTGTGACGACGCTCGCGCAGGTGAAGGGCAAAGCCATTACCACCATCGAAGGTCTCGGGCGGGACCGCGTCGGCCGCGCCGTCCAGGCCGCCTGGCTCGCTCTCGGCGTGCCGCAGTGCGGCTACTGCCAGGCCGGTCAGATCATGAGCGCGGAGGCGTTGCTGCGCGGCACGCCTCAGCCCACGGATGCCGAAATCGACGACGCCATGGCGGGGAATCTGTGCCGCTGCGGCACCTATCCGCGCATCCGCGCGGCGATTCACCGGGCGGCGCAGGCGTTGCGGGGCCACCCGTGAGCGCTCGCGAATCCAACACCCCGCGCACGCTCACGCGCCGCGCCGTGATGAAGGGCGTCGCCGCCGGCGCTCTGGTGCTGTGCGTGCGCCAGTCGGGCCGGATCGCGCTCGCCGGGCCGGCCAAGTACGGCGTGGCCGCCGAGCCGGGCGGCGCGGTCGACAACCCGCTGGTGTTCGTCGCGATTCACCCCGACGACACGCTCACCATCACGGTGCAGCGCGTGGAGATGGGCCAGGGAATCCGCACCAGTCTCGCCCTGGTGGTGGCCGATGAGCTGGAGGCCGAGTGGGACCGGGTGCGCGTGGCGCAGGCGCCGGCCGATGAGGCGCGCTACGGCAACGAGGACACCGACGGCTCGCGCAGCATGCGTCATTTCTTCCGGCCCATGCGGCGCGTGGGCGCGGCGGCCCGCATGATGCTCGAGAGCGCCGCGGCGGCGCGCTGGGGTGTGCCGGTGAGCGAGGTGCTCGCCGGGCGGCAGCGGGTCACGCACCGCGGCAGCGGCCGCAGTCTCTCCTATGGGGCGCTCGCCGGGGAGGCGGCGCGTCAACCGGTTCCGGACCCGGCCCGGGTGCGCCTGAAGTCCCCGGCGCAGTTCCGCTACATCGGCAAGATGAGCACGCGGGCCATCGATGGCGAGGCCATCGTCTCCGGGCGCGCCGTCTACGGCATCGACACCCGGCTGGACGGGATGCTCTACGCGGTCGTGGCCCGGCCGGCGGTGCTCGGCGGCAGGCTCGTGAAGTACGAGGCGCAGGCGGCTCTGGCCGTGCCCGGCGTCGTGCGGGTCGTCGAGATCCCCTCGCATGCGCTGCCGGCGCAGTACTTTCCCCTGGGCGGCGTGGCCGTGCTGGCCCGCAACACCTGGGCGGCGCTCAAGGGCCGCGAGGCGCTCAAGATCGAGTGGCGCGAGGGGGCGAACGCGAGCTTCGATTCGCAAGGGTTCCAGACGGTGTTGGAGCGGGCGGCCCGCCATCCGGCGAAGGCGGTGCGCAACGACGGGGATGCCGTATCGGCGCTGAAGGCCGCGGGGCGGCGGATCGAGGCAGAGTACCACCTGCCGTTCCTCGCCCATGCCTCGATGGAGCCGCCGGCGGCCACCGCGCGCATCGCCGGCGGGCACTGCGAGGTGTGGGCGCCCTCGCAGGCGCCGCAGGCCACGCGGGACCTGGTGAGCGGCCTGTTGAAGATGAAGGAGTCGGACGTCACGGTGCACATAACGCTGCTCGGCGGGGCGTTCGGCCGCAAGTCGCTGCCGGATTTCGCGGGCGAGGCGGCGCTGCTGAGTCACGCCATGCAGGGAGCGCCCGTCAGGGTCATGTGGACCCGCGAGGACGACATCCGCCACGATTACTATCAGGCCGCGGCGCTCGAGCACCTGGAGGCGGCCCTGGGCGCCGACGGTATGCCGCTCGCCTGGCTGCACCGCTCGGCCTCGCCGACCGAGGACGCCACCTTCGAGGCCGGGGCCGAGGGGGAGGATTCGAGCGAGTACGGCCAGGGGATGATCAATATTCCGTTCAGGATTCCCAACATCCGCCTGGAGATCCCGAAGGTGCCGGCGCGCACGCGCATCGGCTGGTTCCGCTCCGTGTACAACATCGCGCACGGCTTCGCGGTCCAGAGCTTCCTCGATGAGCTCGCGCACGCGGCCGGGCGCGATCCGCGCGAGTATCAACTGGCGCTGATCGGCCCGCCGCGGCGCATCGATCCGCGCACCCTGTCGGACGAGTGGAACTACGGGGAGTCGCCGACGCGCTATCCGCTGGACACCGGGCGGCTGCGCGCGGTGATCGAGCGGGCGAGCCGCGAGGCGGGCTGGGGGCGGACCCTGCCGAAGGGGCGCGGCCTCGGGCTGGCGGCCACCTATAGTTTCATGAGTTACGCGGCGGCGGTCATCGAGGTCGAGGTCGGCGTCGGCGGCGAGATCAGCGTGCCGCGGGTGGACATCGCCTTCGACTGCGGGCCGCAGGTCAATCCCGATCGCGTGCGCGCCCAGTTGGAAGGCGCCTGCGTCATGGGGCTGACCCTGGCGCTGCACGGCGAGGTCACGTTCAGGGACGGGCGCGTGCAGCAGTCGAACTTCAACGACTTTCCGCTGCTGCGCATGTCGGAGGCGCCCAGGGACATCCGCATCCATCTGATGCCGGCGGGGTTCGAGGTGCCGCTGGGCGGGGTCGGCGAGCCGGGACTCCCGCCCATCGCGCCCGCGCTCGCCAACGCCATCTTCGCCGCCACGGGCCGGCGCATCCGCCGGCTGCCGATCGGCCGGCAGCTTCGAGCGTCATGACGAAAGCCACATCGCCTGCTCGGGCTCACACGCGCCTGCTCGTCGGCGGCGAGCTGGTCGACGGCCAGGGACCGTCCGAGCCGATTCTCGATCCGGCCACCGCTCGGGTGATCGCATCGGTTGCCGAGGCTTCGCCCGAGCAGCTCGAGGCGGCGGTCGCCGCGGCCGAGGCCGCCTTCGAGAGCTGGTCGCAGACCACCCCGGCGCATCGCTCGGGATTGCTGCTTCAGATCGCGGCGCACATCGAGACGGACGCCGAGACGTACGCGCAGCTGGAATCCCTGAACACCGGCAAGCCCCTGGAGGCGATGCGCCGGGACGAGATGCCCTCGATCGCGGACGTCTTCCGGTTCTTCGCCGGGGCCGCGCGGGTTCAGACCGGACCCGTGGCGGCGGAGTATGTGCCGGGGCACACCAGCATGATCCGCCGGGATCCGGTCGGCGTCGTCGCCTCGATCGCGCCCTGGAACTATCCGTTGATGATGCTGGCGTGGAAGCTCGCTCCGGCACTGGCCGCGGGTAACACCGTGGTGCTCAAGCCTTCGGAGCAAACGCCCCTCACGGCGTTGAGGCTGGCTGCGGCTCTGCGTGAGATCCTGCCCAAGGGCGTGCTCAACGTGGTGTGCGGCAGGGGAGAGTCCGTGGGCGCGCCTCTGGTGGCCCACCCGCGCGTGCGCATGGTGTCGCTGACCGGGGATGTGGCGACCGGACAGAAGGTGCTGGCCGCGGCGGCGGGAAACCTCAAGCGCACGCACCTGGAGCTCGGCGGCAAGGCACCGGTGATCATTTTCGAGGACGCGGACCTCGAGGCCGTGGCGGCCGGCATGGGGGTCTACGGTTTCTACAATGCGGGCCAGGACTGCACCGCCGCGTGCCGGCTGTATGTCGCCGAGGGCGTGTATGAGCGCGTCGTCGCGGATGTCACCGAGGCGGCCCGGAGCCTCAAGGTCGGCGCGCAGAAAGACCCGCAGGTGCGGATGGGGCCGGTCATCTCCGCGGACCAGCGCCAGCGCGTGAGCGGCTTCGTGGAGCGTGCCGCGGCAGAGCGGCACGTGACCGTGACGACGGGCGGGCGGGCGCGCTCCGGCACGGGGTTCTTCTACGAGCCGACGGTGATCGCAGGTGCGCGCCAGGACGACGAGATCGTGCGGCACGAGGTCTTCGGTCCGGTGGTGACGCTCACCCGGTTCAGCGATCCCGAGCAGGCGGTCCGCTGGGCCAACGATTCGGAGTATGGCCTGGCCTCATCGGTGTGGACGCGGGACGTGTCCAAGGCGATGCGGGTGGCCGCCCGGTTGCAGTACGGCTGCACCTGGATCAACACCCACTTCTGCCTGGCGCGCGAGATGCCGCACGGCGGCCTGAAGCGCTCAGGCTACGGCAAGGACCTGTCGTCGTACGCGCTGGAGGACTATACCGTTCCCCGGCACGTGATGATCAAACTCTAGCCCGGCGGTTGGTCCGATGCCTCGCCTCCGTACAGGTACGCGATCCCGCAACCGCGGCGCGGCGGCGATTCTGGTGACAGGCGGCGTTCTGGCCATTGGCGCCGCGATCGCCTCGGCCGCGGCCGGGCCCGACGGCCACACCGCCGGAAACGTCACCGACGCGCGCGTCGCCGCGCAGGCCGCGACGGGACATGACTGGCTGGTCAACGGCCGCCATGAGGAACAGCACTTCAGTCCCCTGAAACAGATCAGCGCGCGCAACGTGAAGCGCCTGGGTCTCGCCTGGTACCTGGACATTCACACTCCGATGGGACTGGCCGCCGAGCCGATCGAGGTTGACGGCGTCATCTACGTGTCCGCGCCGTTCGATCGGGTCTATGCGGTGAGCGCGTCCACGGGAAAGGTGTTGTGGACGTTCAAGCCCCGCGTGCGCCTGGATCACTATCGAAACTCCTGGGCCGCCCGCACCAACCGGGGCGTCGCGGTGTGGAAGGGCAGGGTCTACGTCGGGACCGGCGACTGCCGGCTCATCGCTCTGGATGCGGCCACGGGCCGGGAGCAGTGGCGGACGCGGGTGTGCGATCCCAACCAGACCGGCATCACCGGCTCACCGCGGGTCGGTGGCGGCCGCATCTACATCGGCTACAACGGCGGCGACACGGGTGTGCGCGGCTCGATCCTTGCCGTGGACGCGGCGACCGGCAGACATCTCTGGCGCTTCTGGACGGTACCCGACACCCCGGACGGCATCGACCCACGGGAGCCCGCACTGGCCCTGGCGGCCAAGACCTGGATCGGCAGGCGCTGGTGGACCACGGGAGGAGCGTCCGTCTGGACGGCCATCACGTACGACGCGCCGACGGGTCAGGTCATCTTCAGTACCACGGCCTCCGATCCCGACATGCTCTACGGCGACCGCATGCACCTTGCGGTCGGCGGCAGGAAGCTGTTCTCCGGTTGCGTCATCGCCGTGAACGCGGCCACCGGCAGGCTGAACTGGTACTACCAGACGAGCGTGCACACCGAGAACATGCAGATCGTGATGGCGCATCTCGACATCCGGGGTAGGGAGCGGTACGTGGCGATGACCGTGCCCAAGAACGGTACGTTCTACGTCCTCGATGCGCGCACGGGCAAGCTCATCTCGGCCAGGTCGCTCGATCCGCGGAGGGTGCCCGTGCCGGCCGCCTGGGGCGGAGGCACGAGGCCCGCGGCGTTCCACAACTGGTGGCCGATGAGCTACAGTCCGCTCACCGGCCTGGTCTACGTTCCGGGCGCCGACGCGCGCGTGCATCGCACTGCCGGAGAGACGGCGAGCATGGGCAAGCTTTACGCGTGGAATCCCATCCGGCAGCGGGCACGGTGGTCCGTCGACGAGCCGCTACCGGACAACAGCGGAGTGCTCTCGACCGCCGGAAACCTGGTCTTTGCCGGACAGGGCACGGGCGAGTTCGATGCGTATGCGGCCGATACCGGGCACAAGTTGTGGTCCATCGACACCGGCTCGGCAATTGACGCGGTGCCGATCACGTACGAGGTAAACGGCATACAGTACGTACTGGTGCCGGTCGGGTATGGATCCGCCTCCAGGCTGTTCGACAAGGGCAGCAACATGGGGACACCCGCCTCGAAGCGCGGGCCGGCGCGGCTGCTCGCCTTCCGCTTGAACGGATCTGAGCGCTTCCCGTTCCCTGAAGTCGCGATCCCTGCCGTGCCGCGGCCGCCCGCCGAGACCTTCACTCGGGCCGAGGTCACGGCGGGCAGGAGACTGTACCGGCGATTCGTGTGTTGGGATTGTCACGGACCCGACGCCGACGGGGATGGTGCCTGGACTGTCGGCGGAGCCATCCCGGACCTGCGATACATGCCCTCGGTGGTGCGGCGGCGATTCCTGTCCATCGTCCTGGCGGGTACGAGGAGGAGGTCCGGGATGCCGTGCTTCGGGTGCGGTGCGGGCTTTCCCTTCGTCCATACGAGACTGACCGCCCGGCAGGCCGTCGCGATCCGCGACTATCTCATCGACCAGTCCTGGAAGGCCTATCGGTAATCGTCTACTGCGCAGCTTTCAATTCACGGTCGCGAGACGCCGCATCCTGACGTACCACCAGTAAACCGGCACGCCCGCGAGACCGAGAGCGAGCGCCCACAGGAGCGACCGCGCCCCGATGCCGACGAAGGCCCATAGGCAATAGATCACGGCCAGCGCCGCGGCGATCAGCCAGCGTGCTTCGCGCGCCCCGGGTTTGGGCACCTGTCCACGCCGCCACAGCACCAGCACCGCGAGCGAGCAGGCGAAGTACAGCGGGAGGTTCGCCGCCGTGACGATCACGCTGAGGAAGGTGAATCCGGCGGCGAGCGAGTCCTGGTAGTTCATGAGCAGCATGAGGCTCGCTACCACGCCGGCGAACAGGAAGGCGCGGCTCGGAACCCCGTGTGAATTGGGCCGAGCGAACGCCGGCGGCAGGCTGCCGTGCTTCGCGCAGCTCTGCGCCACCTCCCCGGTCACGAGCGTCCAGCCGTTGAGCGCGCCGAGCCCGCTCACCACGATGAAAGCCGCGAGCAGCTTGCCGGAGCCGCTGCCGAGATACCGGGTGAGCAGGTCCGCGAACGGCGCACTGGAGGAAGCGAGCTCCTTCTGCGGGATGAGCAGCAGCGGGATCGCGGAGATCAGCATGTAGATGAGCGCCACCAGCGCGGTCCCCGCGAACGTGGCACGCGGCACGGTGCGCGCCGGGTCGCGTACCTTGCCGGCCGGCACCGCGGCGCACTCCACGCCGAGCATGGCGAACAGCGCGATGGTCGAGGCGCTGACCAGCCCCCCGAGCGAGACGGGTGTCGCCGGCACGTGCATGAGATACACGGCCGGATGCCTCGAGAGCTGCCAGACTCCGAGCGCGATGATGGCGAGCTGCGGCAGCAGCTTCAGCGCCGTACTCGCGACCTGCACCCAGCCGGCGGTGCGCAGCCCGCGCAGGTTCACCAGCACGAACAGCCACACCAACCCGAGAGCGGTGAGGGCGGCGAGCGGCCGGCTCGTGGCCAGCACCGGCAGGAACGCCGACAGATAACCGACCACGCCGACGGCGATGGCCGCATTGGTCACCCAGCAGCTTACCCAGTAACACCACATGATGAGGAAAGCGACCTGGTTGCCGAAGGCCCGTCGCACGTAGGCGTACGGCCCGTCGTCTTCGGCGAAGGCGCGGGCGAGTCCGGCGAACACCCAGGCCACCATCAAGCAGCCCGCGGCGGTGATCAGCCAGGCGCCGAGGGCGTTCACTCCGTAAGGGGCGAGCGCCGCCGGCATCATGAAGATGCCGATGCCGATGGTGTTGCCCACGACGAGCGCCGTGCACATGAGAAACCCGAGGGGCCTCTGCGCCGGAGCCGTTACGCCGGTCACGTGAGCCCTTCAGGGCCGCCCGGGCGTTTCACCGGGCGCGATTTCGATCCCGGCGCAGTCGTGCGATGCATCCAAGTGTCCGGCATCGGTGGATTTCGTCAACGCGCGGCACGGGTCGGTTTCAGCGCTTCGCCTTGCCCACCACGGCGGCGCGCAGCGCATGCACCTGCATCGGCGAGAGGGGCTTGCCGGCGCGCACGCGGGCGATCTGCCCTGGCCGGATCACCCGGCCCTTCCAGTGCAGCTTGCCGGAAGGCTCCAGGCTGATCACGTAGTTCAGCGCGGCGGCCAGATCCTGGTTGGACAGCGAGGAGAAGGAAGGCATGACGCCGCCGACGATCGGCGTGCCGTCGACGGTGATCTTGCCCATCATTCCGTAGAGCACCACGTGCTCGAGGTAGCGGCGTCCGGCCGCCGTCGAGGCGATCCGGCCCGCGCGTCCGGCCAGGCGCGGGAACTGTCCCGGCACGCCCGCGGCGCGCAGCTGGTGACACATGGAGCAGTTGGCATCGAATACCGCGCCGCGATTCGCGGGGGCCGCCGCGGCCAGGGCGAGGCCGGCCAGGAAGAGCGCCGGGGACAACAGGCAAGTCGACAGCAGGCGGGCGAGCGGGCGGGTCATGGTGAGCACTCGGGCAGGGGCGATTCAATCGTGGGCCGGGGGGACGGCGCCGCTCGAGACCGCGCGCGCGGTCTCTATGAGAAGCGGTGCCAGCTTCCTGCGCATCTCATCGAGTGTCCAGCGGCTGGTCGGCGCGGAGATGTTGATGGCGCCGACGGGATGTCCGCCTTCGCCGATCACCGGCGCGGCGACGGTGAGATCGCTGCGGTAGCACTCCTGCTCGGACCAGGCGTAGCCATCGTGGCGAACCGCATCGATGAGCTCGAGGATGCGCCGCGGGTCGGTGATCGTCTTCGGTGTCAGCGCCCGCAGGGAGCAGCGGTGCAGCAGGTGCTGCGCTTCCGCCGGGGGCAGGGCGGACAGATACGCCCGGCCCGAGGCCGTGCAGTACATGGGCAGCCGCGTGCCGACGGGGAAGTCGATCAGGAAGCGCTTGTGGCTGGGAAACCGGGCGACGAACACCATGTCGGTGCCGTCGGGCTCGGACAGGCTCACCGACTCGCCGGTGGCGCGGTTGAGATCGACCAGGTGGCGCGTCGACTGCTCGATGAGGCGGTATCCGGAGAGATAGGCGTGCGCGATCGCGAGCGCGCGCGGTGTCAGCCCCCAGCCGGTGCCGCGCCGGTCGCGTCTGAGGTAGCCCAGAACCTCGAGCGTGTGGATGCAACGCTGGGCCGACGCCTTGGTGATGCCGGCCACCTCCGCGGTCTCGGCGAGCTTCAGGACCCTGCGTCCCCGGCCGAACGCCTCGAGCACGGCAAGCGCCTTCTGCGCCGAGTCGTTGAACAGGGGATCGTGAGCGGGGGCCTTGCCGGCCACGGCGGGGCGGCGCGAGATTTTGCGGGCTCTGGGCGCCGCAGTATTCGCCACCTTGCGCTTGGCAGTTCCGATCATGGCGGGAAAGTATACATGCCTATCGGTAACCGATAGAAATATTTGACGATTCCTCGTCCGCTGAGCTAAAGTTTTTATGTCGATGCACAAGTATTGGTAATCGATAATTTAGCAGCATCGCTTCACGTGTCCGTGCCGGGGGGTAAGGCCACGGTACCGCACGCGGTCAGAGGGGTTTCCTGACGATTACGGGAGTCAGTGGTATGCACGATCTTCGACACGGTATCCACGCTTCTGACCAGGCCGCTCCGGTCGCAATCCGGGGCGGTCTCAAGTACGGTTTCATGCTGGGCGTGCTGCTGAGCGCACCGGCCCTGGCCGCGGTCCCCGCGGCAGGCGCCCAGTCCGATCAGGCGCCGCAGCTTCAGCAGATCATCGTCACCGCCACCCGGCGGGCCGAGGCCATCAATAAAGTGCCGATGAGCGTCTCGGCGCTGAGCCGCTCGGAGATGGACGTCCGCGGCATCAACGACATCGAGAACCTGGCGCGCTTCATCCCCGGCATCCACATCGATACCGCCGGCACCCACAGCATCGCCATCCGCGGCATCGCCTCCAGCGGCGGGGCGGGCACGACCGGCCTGTACATCGACGACACGCCCATCCAGATGCGCGGGCTCGCGTTCAACACCGACGAGGCGCTGCCGGTGGCCTTCGACCTGCAGCGCATCGAGGTGCTGCGCGGCCCGCAGGGCACGCTGTTCGGCGCCGGATCCGAGGGCGGCACGGTGCGCTACATCACCACGCCGCCCAGCCTGACCCGGACGAGCGTCTACAGCAAAGAGACCGTCGCCTACACGGAGCACGGCGCCCCCAGCTACGAGGCGGGCGTGGCCGCCGGCACGCCCCTCATCGAGGGGCGCCTGGGAGTGCGGGCCGACGTGTATTACCGGCACGAGGGCGGCTACGTCGACCTGATCAACCCGGTGACGCTCGCGAGCGTGGCCCACAACGCCAACTACGTGAACTGGGCCATGTTCCGCCTGAGCGCGGTCTGGAAGATCAACGACCGCTGGCGGCTGCGCCCGAGCTTCTACTACCAGAGCCGCGTGGCACACAATACCAACGACTACTGGCCGCTGTACTCCAATCCCGGCCAGGGCCGCTACGTGAGCGCCGATCCCGACCGGCGCGAGATCCCCGACAAGTTCTATCTGCCCTCGGTGCAGCTCACCGGCGACTTCGGCGCCTTCCGCCTGATCCTCGACAGCGCCTACTACCACCGCCGGGAGACCACCGGCTACGAGGGAACGCTCTACAACCTGGGCTTCTATCAGTCCCCCGCGGTGCTCGCTTCCGCCGACCCCGTCAACTGCTGGACGGGGGTGTGCCCGATGCCCTTGCTGCTCGACGCCAACGGGGTACATCTGCCCGCGGGAGCCACCAACTACCGCGCGCCGGCGACCGTCGACAACGACCAGCAGAACATCGTCGAGGAGGTGCGCCTGGAATCGACCGATCCGCACTCGCGCCTGAAGTGGACCACCGGCTTGTTCTTCAGCAGCGACCGGCAGCGCTACCTGGAGCAGATCCACGATCCGCTGCTCAACGAACTGACAAACGTCTACGCCGGCAGCAACTACGGCGATGTGTTCTGCAACTTCAGCGCCATCACCGATGCCTGCGTCAACCCCTACCAGCCGATCCTGTACGATCCGCGCTTTCCGAACGACTCGTACTTCCTTCAGACCAACGCCAAGGACGTTCAGTACGCCTGGTACGGGCAGGGGACCTACTCGATCACCCGGCAATGGAATCTGACGGTCGGGTTGCGCGAGTCGCACACGCGCTTCACCTTCAATACGCTCACCGGCGGGCCGCAGCTGTATTACCCGACGCAAAGCGGCAGTGGCGCCAAGTCGGAGAACGACTTCACGCCGAAGGTGAGCGTGTCGTACCAGTACGACCAGAACGACCTGTATTACGCCACCTACGCCAAGGGCTTCCGGCCGGGCGGTGCGAACAATCCGGTGCCGTATGCCGCCTGCGCCACCGACTTCCAGAACTTCGGCATCAATGGCGCCCCCAAGACCTTCAACTCCGACACCGTCAACAGCTACGAGATCGGCGCGAAGAACACTTTCGGCGACCGGGTGAGGCTGTCGACCAGCGTCTACTACATCCGCTGGAACAACATCCAGCAGTTCGTGGTGCCGCCGATCTGCCAGATCTCCTTCATCTCCAATCTGGGCAGCGCGGTGGCCAAGGGGGCGGACCTTCAGGCGCAGCTGCTGCTCACCCGGCACCTCACGGCCAACATCACCGCGGGCTACACCAGCGCGCGCTTCACCCGCGCCGCGCGCTTCACGGCCGCCGAGGTCACCCCTATCGTCGCGAGCGGGGATGCGATCACCGTGGGCGACAGCGGCAACGGCGTCGGCACGCCGAGCCCGCCGGTCACCGTCTCGATCGGTCTTCAGTACGAGTTCCGGCTGTTCGGCCGCGGCTCCTTCGTCCGCGTCGACGACGAGTACCAGGGGCGCTCGAACTGGCTGACGCCGCAGCTCGATCCGAACACGCAGCAGTTCGATCCGGCGAACTACACGCTCGGCTCGACGAACCTGCTGTCGATGCGCGCCGGCATGCGCTTCGGCGAATGGCGGATCGAGGGATTCGTGAACAATCTGACCGACACCCACCCTGTGACCAGCTACTCCTGGTCGATCGATCCGGGTGTGTGCGTCAATGCGACGCCGCAATGCGAGAGATCCACCCGGCTTCAGCGCCAGTGGACCTACCGGCCGCGCACCTTCGGGCTCACCGCGATCTACCGGTATTGATGGCCGGCCCGGCTCGCCCAGGGAGGGGCGCCGGAGCGCGATGCGTCTGAGCACTGCCGGGAGCGCAGCGCGGCCCGAGACGTGAGGTTCCGCCTTCGGGAGGACGTCCGGAAGGCTCGCCGGACGCGGTAGGGACATTACCGAATGGCATCCGGGGGGCGATCTCGGCCATCCTCCCGAGGCGTTCGGCGCAGCGCCGCTTCCGCGGGAGTGCCGCGAGCGTGAGCTCGAGGGGATGGCCGCATGAACATCGGCGAGGTTTGCAGTCGCGAGGTCTACATTTTCACGGCCGCCGAGCCTTTGGCGAACGCCGCCGCGGAGATGACCAAACGCCACATCGGCGCGATCGTGGTGGTGCGGACCGAGCCCGAGCGGGTGCGGCCGATCGGCATCGTGACCGACCGTGACATCGTGCGCGGCCAGCTCTCGCTCAAGAAAGACCTCGAGAACCTCACGGTCGGGGAGGTCATGACCGGCGATCCCCTGACGGCCCCGGAAACCGCCGGAGTCGCCGAAACCATCGAGCGGATGAGGGTGCGACGGGTACGCCGGGTCCCGGTGATCGACGGGCGGGGAGATCTCGTCGGCATCGTTTCCCTCGATGACCTGCTGCCGGTCCTCGCCGATGAGCTGCGGGCGCTCGCATATCTGGTGGGCAACCAGGCGAGCCGCGAGGGCAAACCGGACTCGTTCGCGCAGGGCTCGCCTGGCCCGTAGGAGGCTGCGCGCGGCGCGCCCGGGTGAGTAGATCTACCGATCCCCGGCCAGCGCCGATCGGCCTACCGTTGGCCCGTCCCGAGATCCGGAGGAGAATGCCATGGCACGCTGCGAGACCTGCGGAAACGAGTATGCGCGCTCGATCGGCGTGACGGTCGATGGGCAGGCACACCTGTTCGATTCCTTTGAGTGCGCCATTCACGCGCTCGCGCCAACTTGTAACCGGTGTGGCCTGCGCATCGTCGGCCACGGTGTGGAAAGCGGTGTCCACATGTACTGTAGCGCGAACTGTGCGCGGGAGGCCGGCGCCCGCGGCCTGGTCGACCACGTTTGATGACGGTGCCGGAGCGCAGAGGCGGAGCTCGAGCTGACACGCGGTACGGAAATGGCTCCGCGACGCACGGTCAGGCTGTTCGTGTGCGGGGATGTCATGACCGGGCGGGGGATCGACCAGATCCTGGCGCATCCGAGCGATCCGCGGTTGTTCGAGCCCTACGTGAGCTCCGCGCTCGAGTACGTCGCGCTGGCTGAACGCGCGTCGGGTCCGATTCCACGGCGGGTGGACTTCGACTATGTGTGGGGGGATGCGCTCGAGGCCTTGAGCCGCATGAGGCCGGACGTCCGCATCGTCAATCTCGAGACCGCTGTCACGGCGAGTCAGGATGCCGACCCCGGCCGGGGCATCCATTACCGCATGCATCCGGCGAACGTCCCGTGTCTGACCGCCGCGGGCATCGATTGCTGCGTATTGGCCAACAACCACGTGCTCGATTGGGGCCGGCGAGGTCTCGAGGAGACGCTGCAATCCCTGCGCGCGGCGGGACTTCGATGCGCGGGCGCCGGCCGGGGCGCGTCGCGGGCCGCCGCTCCAGCGGTGATCGCCGTACCGGGCGGGCGTGTGCTGGTATACGCACTGGCCTTCCCCAGCAGCGGCGTGCCGGCGCACTGGAGGGCGAGGCGGGCCCGGACGGGGGTCAACTGGTTCGCCGACCTGTCCTCTCACGCCGCGGATGCGCTCGGCAGCCGGATCGCGCTCGACCGCCGCCCGGGCGACCTCGTCGTCGCCTCGCTTCATTGGGGAGGGAACTGGGGATACGCCGTCTCGGCGGCCAAGCAGGAGTTTGCCCATGAGCTCATCGATCGGGCCGGGGTCGATCTGGTGCACGGGCACTCCTCGCATCATCCGAAGGGGATCGAGGTCCATCGGGGCAAGGCGATCCTCTACGGCTGCGGCGACCTCATCAACGACTACGAGGGCATCGGCGGCTACGAGCCCTACAGACCCGAGCTGTGTTTGATGTATTTCCCGGAGCTGGAGGCCGCCAGCGGCGAGCTGCTCGCCATGATACTGGTGCCGCTGCGCATGCGGCGGTTTCGGCTGGAGAGAGCCTCGGCCGAGGAGCGCGACTGGCTGAGGACACGGATGGAAAGGGAATGCGCTCAATGGGCCGTGCGGGTGGTGCCCGGCGAGGACGGCGCTCTGGCGCTGGATTGGCCCCGGCGGCCCTCGGATCGGGACTTGCCGTCTCCAGGGAGCATCGGGTGAGCTTCAACCGGAGAGGCGACCCGGACCTCACCAGCAAGGTCGCCTACCTGGCCGATCCGCATCACTTTCCCGGGCATCCGGGCGCCGTCGAGGTCATCGAGACTCACTTCGCCTGGGTGTTTCTGGCGGGCTCGCGCGCGCTCAAGCTGAAAAAGCCCGTGCGTCAGGCGTCGATGGACTACCGCGCGCTGGGCGGCCGGGAGCGCGCGTGCCGGGCGGAGCTCAAGCTCAACCGGCGGCTGGCGCCCGATGTCTACCTGCGTGTCGTTCCGCTGCGGCGTACGCGCGATGGGGCGATGTCGCTCCGGGCGGGCGGGCGGATCGTCGACTGGCTGGTCGAGATGCGCAAGCTCCCCGCCACGCGGCGACTCGACGGGCGGCTCGCGCGGGGCGCCGTTGGCGCTCGCGACTGGCACCGGCTCGTGGTGAGACTCGGGACGTTCTTCGGCCGCGCCGAGCGGCGGCCGATGAGCGATCGAGCCTACCTGGGGCGGCTCAGGCGACAGGTCGAGCGCAACGTGCGCGAGCTCGGCGCCGCCGACCTTGCGTTGAGTCCGCGCCGGGTCGCGGCGCTCGCGCACGCCCAGTCGGAATTCCTGGCGCACAACGCGTGGATTTTCGCGGGCCGCGGTGCCCGTCTCGTCGACGGGCACGGGGACCTGCGCCCCGAGCACGTGTTTCTAGGCACGCGGGCGTCGGACGTCTGTGTGATCGACTGTCTGGAGTTCGACCCCGACCTCAGGCGACTCGATCCGGCAGAGGAGATCGCCTTCCTGGCGCTCGAGTGCGCGCGGCTCGCGGGCGCACGGGCCGTCGCCAGCCTCCTCTCGGAGTATCGCCGCGTCACGGGCGATCCGGCCTCCCAGGCCCTGGTCCGCTTCTACATGAGCCGCCGGGCCGCGGTGCGGGCTCAGATCACCGCCTGGCATCTGCGGGACGAGGCGTTCGCCGGCGAGGAGCGGGCGTGGCGCGCCCGCGCACACTCATACCTGACCGACGCGCTGCGTCTCAGCCGCCAGGCAGCCGTGCTCGCGCGGCGCATGGGTCCCTCTCTCAGCCCCGGGGAGGCGCCGGCCAATGCGAAAGGAGCGGCGCCACGGGCGCGCCTTCGGTCATTCGCCGCAGCGCCTGACCGAGCAGCGGCGCGACAGGCAACGTGACGATCCGGTTCGAGTCGGCGGCGGTGCCCGCCGCGCGCTCGAGTCCCACACTGTCGGTCACGACGATGCCGCCGATCGCCTCGGCGGCCACCAGCGCCTCCAGTCCGCCTGGCATCGGTGCGTGAGTGACGGCCACCCGGACGGATTCGGCTCCCGCGATGCGGCACGCGTGCGCCGCGCGTATCAGCGTTCCGCCGGTGGCGCACAGGTCATCGAGCACGATCACGGTCCGTCCCGCCACCTCTCCCGAGAGACTGCCGCCGGAGACGACATCCCCGGCGCGGCGTTTCGAGACAAACGCGAGTTCGACTTCGCGGCCGATCAGGCCCGCCAACTGCTCTCGGAAGATCTGGGCGCGCTTGATGCCGCCGACATCCGGCGAGACAACAGTGAGCGCCTGCGCCGGATGCCCGGCCGCGAAGTGCGCGGCCATCATGGGCAATGCGGTCAGGTGAACGGTCGGAACGCGGAATGCGTTGTCGAAAGCGGCCGGGTTGTGCGCATCCAGACCGACTGCGCAGCCGATGTGTGCCGCCTCCAGGAGCTCCGCGACGTAGCGCGAAGTCACCGGATCGCGCGGTTGTGTGCGCCGGTCCTTGCGGGCAAAGGCGAGGTAGGGCACCACCGCGACCGACCGGGCACCGTTCTCGTGCAGGACCTGAAGCAGGAACAGCAGCCTCACCAGCCGCTCGCATACCGGCGCGGCCTCCGATCCCGCGAGCGACTGCAGCACGAACACCATCCGGCCGCGGACGGATTCGAGGGGACGGAGCTTGAACTCCCCGCCCTCGAATCGCCGCTCCTCCAGCTTCAAGAGGGGCAGTCCCGCTTCCCGGGCGACCGCCGCGCCGAGAGGACGACTCTCGGTGAGCGCCGCGAGCAGGGCGTCCTGAAGCATCAATCCGCCTCCCGTGTGATGTCGCAGCAGTGGGCGGCCGCCGAGGGCACCGTGCACGCTTCGGCCTCGAGCGCGGCGGGGCGCGAGGTCTGGCGGAACACGGTGCAGCCCTTCAGGTGAAGCTCGTAGGCCGTTTCGAAGATTTCCTCCACGGCCGCGGGCGCGGCCGTGCTGTCGAGGCCCACGGTCTTGGAGATGGAGCCATCGACCGCCGGCGCCAGCGCGGCCTGCATCAGAAGCTGGTCGCGGGCCGGGATCGAGGCGAGTTCGATGAATGCCTCGGGCCGGTCCGCGGTGGAGCCTCGCTGCGCCCGCCAAAGCGCGTATGCGCGGTCTGTCGCGGGGAAGCTCCGGTGGGCGCCGTCGGCATCGAGCACGGTTCGAGGCGCCTCGAGGCGATTGATCGGCTCGATGCCGCTGCTCACATTGCCCGCCAGCAGGCTGATGGTGCCGGCCGGCGCCACCGCCAACAGATGACTGTTGCGGATTCCGAAGCGGCGGATGCGCCCCTTGAGGGCCGGCGGCAGGCGCTGGATGAACGGCTGGGCGGTGTAGCGCTCCGCGTCGAACAGCTCGAACGGTCCGCGCTCTCGCGCAAGATCCACCGATGCCTCGTACGCCGCATCCCGCACAGTACGCATGAGCGTGCCGGCAACGGTCCGGGCGCGCTCGGTGTCGTAGCGCAACCCCAGCATGGCCAGCGCGTCGGCGAGCCCGGTGATGCCGAGCCCGATGCGGCGGCTGCGTTGCGACTCCAGGCGCTGGCGCGGCAGTGGAAAGCGCGAAATCTCGATCACGTCGTCCAGGAATCGCACCGCCAGGCGCGCGTGCTCGCTCAGGGCGGCCTCGTCGAGGCGGGCCGCGGGCGTGAACGGATCGAGGACGAGCGCCGTGAGGTTGAGCGAGCCGAGATTGCACGCCCCGTAGGGGGGCAGGGGCTCCTCGGCGCAGGGGTTGGTGGCGCTCAGGGTTTCCGCATAGCCGAGGTTGTTTTCCGCGTTGATGCGGTCGATGAACAGCACTCCTGGCTCGGCCGACTCGTGCGCGCTCGCGCACAGCTTTTTCCACAGCGCGCGTGCGGGAATGCTCTTCCACACGCGGCAGGCGACCGGAGCGGCGCTCGCGCTCCAGGCTCGCTCCAGGGTGTCGGCGGGGGCTTCTTCGGTCGCGGCCCGCGGAAACACGAGAGGCCAGGGCGCATCCGTGCGCACCGCCCGCATGAAGGCGTCGGTGAGGAGCACGGACAGGTTGAAGTGAGTCAGCGCCCCCGAGGCACGCTTGGCGTCGATGAATTCCTCGATGTCCGGATGGTCGCAGCGCAGAGTCGCCATCATCGCGCCGCGGCGCGCACCGGTCGACAGGATTGTCGCGCACATGGCATCCCACACGTGCAGGAACGACACCGGCCCGGAGGCGATCATGCCCGTCGCCCGGGCGCGGCTGCCGCGCGGGCGGAGCGTGGAAAAGTCGTAACCGACGCCGCCGCCTTGTTGCATCGTGAGCGCGCCTTCCTTCAGCGCCTCGAAGATGCCCGTGACCGAATCCTCGATCAGTCCCATCACGAAGCAGTTGGCGAGCGTCACCTGGCGTGAGACCCCGGCGCCGGCAAGGATCCGGCCGGCCGGCAGGAAGCGGAAGCCTTCGAGCAGCCCGCGATAGGCGCGCTGCCAGCGGGGCGGATCGCGCTCGACGGCCGCGACACTGCCGGCGACCCGGTCCCAGGTATCGCCGATCGAGCGCTCGGGCGGGATGGCTTCGGCGTCACGGTAGTGCGTGCGCCAGATGAATCTCGACAGGCTCTCGGGCGGACTCTCGGGCAGGGTGGCGTCCACGGTACCCTCAGGATGTGCGGCCGGGGGGCCGGCGCGCGCTGAGATGGCGCTCGAACCAGTCGGCGGCCAGGGCCGCGACACGCTCCAGAGCGCCCGGCTCGACGAACAAATGCGTCGCCCCCGGGACGATCTCCAGCTTCGCCTCGGTGCCCAACTGTGCGAGCGCGGCCCGGTTGAGCGTCAAGACTTCTGGATCGTGACCGCCCACGATGAGAAGGGTCGGTGCCCGGACCGCGACCAGGGACGCACCGGCCAGATCCGGCCTGCCCCCGCGGGAGACGATCGCGCCGACCTGCGGCACGCGTGCGGCCGCGGCGAGTGCGGCGGCCGCGCCCGTGCTGGCGCCGAAGTAGCCGATCGGGAGCGGCGCGAGTTGCCGGTGGCGCAGCGTCCAGTCGGTGGCCGCGACCAGACGTTCCGTCAACAGCGGAATGTCGAACCGCAGCTGCGCGGTCACCATGTCGATCTCCTCCTCCCGCGCCGTGAGCAGATCGAACAGCAGCGTCGCCAGGGAGGAAGCGGCGAGTCGCTCGGCGACGAAGTTGTTGCGGGGACTGAATCGTCCGCTGCCGCTTCCGTGCGCGAACAGGACCACTCCGCCCGGCGAGCGCGGGATGCGCAAGAGCCCTTCGAGTCTGGCCGTGCCGGCCGGCAAAGAGATCGCAACGGGCGGGGCGGTGGTCATTTGCCGCCGCCGTGCAGGGCGAGCAGGCGGGAGACTTCGCTGTCCTCGAGCTGCTCGAACTGCTCGTACCACTCCCCGATCGCGTACAGGAGCATCGGGACTTGAACGATGACGACTTCGTCCGCCTCGGCCTGGATGAGCTCCAGGGCTTCGGCCGAGGCCAGGGGCGCCGCCGCGACGATCGCCGTGGCGCCGGCCTGGCGCGCGGCCCGAACGGCCGCGAGCATGGTCGAGCCGGTCGCGATCCCGTCGTCGACCAGGATGACGGTCTTGTCCTCGAGCGTAAGAGGCGCACGCCCCGCTCGGAAGACCTGCTCGCGCCGCTCGAGCTCCCGGCGCTCGGCGGCCACGAGCGTCTCGAAGGTCTCGGCGAGCTCAGGCATGTCCCGCTCCATCCGAGGCTCGTGTACGACGATGTTTCCGGAGGCGATGGCGCCGATCGCGAGCTCGGGCTGTCCCGGCATCCCGATCTTGCGCACGAGCATGACATCGAGCGGCGCGTTGAGCTCCCTCGCAACCTCGAAAGCAACGGCTACGCCTCCGCGAGGCAGGCCGAGCACGAGCAGCGGCGGCTTCAGGTGCCGCTGCTCGAGTTCCCGAGCGAGCGCGACGCCCGCCGCCGCGCGGTCTTTGAACCTGCGCGAAACCGCCCTCATGGGCATCACCTTTAGGACTTTCCCGAGCGCCTGTCATCGCGGGTTCTACGGACGACCGGCAGGGCACCGCGGCGGTACGATCGGTCAGGCGGAGCGGGCGTACGAGAGGCCATGATCGCGCACTGGGAGCATTTCCCCCATGGGGCCGACGTCGGCGTGCGGGGCGCAGGCGCGACCAGGGCGCAGGCGTTCGAGCAGGCCGCCCTGGCGATGACGGCGATCGTCACGGACCCTGACACGGTCGAGCCGCGCGGCAGCGTGCGGATCGAGTGCGATGCGCCGGACGAGGAGCTGCTGCTCGCCGAGTGGTTGAATCGCCTCGTCTACGAGATGGCCACCCGCGGCATGCTCTTCTCCCGCTTCTCCGTTCGGCTCGAGGGCACGCGGCTGGATGGGACGGCCTGGGGCGAGCCCGTGGACCGGCACCGGCATCACCCCGCGGTGGAAATCAAGGGCGCAACGTACACGTCGCTGCGCGTGGCGCAGGAGGGTGGACAGTGGATCGCGCAGACGGTCGTGGACGTGTAGGGTCATGGATCTGAATCTGCTCACCCGCCGCCGCGAGTACGAGTGGGAAATCCCCCGCCAGGGGCAGATGCGCGTGCCGGCGATCCTCTTCGGCAGCGAGGCGCTGGTGCGTGCGATGGACCTGAAGGTCTACCAGCAGGCGGTGAACGTGGCCAAGCTCCCGGGCATCGTGCTCGCCTCGTATGCCATGCCGGATGCGCACTGGGGCTATGGCTTCCCGATCGGCGGCGTCGCCGCCTTCGATCCCGAGGCGGGCGGGGTGGTGTCCGCCGGAGGGGTGGGATTCGATATCTCCTGCGGCGTGCGCTGCGTGCTCACCGGGCTTACGCGCCCCGAGGTGGCCGCGGTGCGGATGGAGCTGGCCGAAGCGCTCTACGCACACATTCCGGCGGGTGTTGGCAGCACCGGCGACCTCAGGCTGAACCCTGCCGAGATGGAGGCCATGCTCCGGGGCGGGGCCCGCTGGGCGGTCGAGCGGGGTTTTGGCACGGAGGCGGACCTTACGCGCATCGAGGAGCACGGGCGGATGGCGGGGGCCGGGCCGGAGGAGGTCTCGGACCAGGCCAAGCGCCGCCAGCGGGACGAGATGGGGACCTTGGGCAGCGGCAACCACTACCTGGAGGTGCAGGAGGCGGTCGAGGTGTTCGACGAGCCGAAGGCGCGCGCTTTCGGGGTGCGGCGGGGCGAGATCGTCATCATGATCCACTGCGGATCGCGCGGGCTGGGTCATCAGATCGGCACGGATTTCCTCAAGCGGATGGCGCAGGCTCCCGGCTCGATTGTCCTGCCCGACCGGGAGCTGGCGTGCGCGCCGATCCAATCCGATCTGGGTCGCGCGTACCTCGAGGCCATGCGCGCCGGCATCAACTGCGCCCTGGCGAACAGGCAGATCCTGACGCACCTCGTGCGGCAGGTGTTCTCGCAGGTGCTGCCGCAAGCGCGCCTGGCCGTCTTGTACGACGTCTCTCACAACACGTGCAAGGTGGAAGATCATCTCGTGGGCGGGACGTCACGCAAACTGTACGTACACCGCAAGGGCGCGACCCGGGCACTGGGCCCGGGGCACCCGGATCTTCCCGAGGCGCTGAGGGCGGCCGGACAGCCCGTGCTCGTCGGCGGCTCGATGGGCACCGCCTCGTACCTGCTCGCCGGGACCGGGCAGTCCGAGTCGCGCGCTTTCAGCTCCGCCTGCCACGGAGCCGGCCGCGCCATGAGCCGGCACGAGGCCGCGCGCACGTGGCGGGGCAGGCAGGTGGTCGATGCCCTGGCCGACCGTGGAATTCTCATCCGCAGTCCCTCGATGCGAGGGGTCGCGGAAGAGGCGCCGGGCGCCTATAAGGATGTCACGGCTGTAGTGGATGCCGCGGAAGCAGCGGGGCTGGCGAGCAAAGTCGTGCGCCTGGAGCCGCTCATCTGCATCAAAGGGTAGCGCCGAAGCCCGAGCCCGGCTCCGCTGTAAAACCGGCCACCGACGTCATATGATCCGGCGTGCCTTCCGAATCGAATGGCATCCTCCGCGTGACCGTGGCATCTCGAGTGTTTCTCCTCGACCAGGACGATGGTCTGTATCGCCTGCCGGCCGGCAAGTTCCAGGCGATGCTCGCCGAGCCCGCGGCCCATCCGCTTCCCCAATTCTCCGGACAGCGGGTGCGCGCGGCGAATGTTCTCGTCGAGCTCGTGGATCAAGTCCCGACCTCGATTCAGCAGATCACATATTACGTAATGACCTTCGATCGGGACGGATGGCTCGATGTCCCGAGGTTTCACCGGCAGGTGTTCGGCGATTTCGAGCAGAGGATGGCTCGCAGGCTGACGCGGAACAAACGTCATCGCGAGAGTCAGAATACCGTGATCGACGCCGCGAATCGCTTCGAGGCGCGAGGTGCCACATGGGTCCCATCCGCGCCTCTGGCCGATGTCATCCAGGACGCCGCGCTGGGTCGCGTGAAAACCAGACGGCTGTGAGCTGGCGGGGCCGCGCGGCTCGGCACGTCGCGAGGCAGGTCGCTCGTGCGGCGGGTGGTGACGTATCAATGAGCGCAGCACGCCGACGTACGTTGAATAACGCGGTTGGGAACTACGTCCTTGGATTCGCGCATTGTTTTATGTTGCGGTTGAATTCGTCTCGAAAAACGAATAATTTGAAGACATGAGACAGTGTCAAATGATTGGGCTCGCCGACCGCCCGCGGTGCCCGGGCTTGCGGCCGGGGTGCGATTGGTCGCACATGGAGCACATCCTGATGCTCCGTGACGATGACAACTTCGACTATGTGTCTGACGACAATCGTCTGTCACCGACGAATCTGTTGTCGTGTTTCGATGTGGATTTGAAAGCAGACTGCCATCAAAGTGGCGTCATGAGTGTCGACCGCGCCCGTCTGCAAAGGAACATTGCCGCAGTGGTGCGGCGCCACCGGGAGAGCACCCGCCTGAGTCAGGAAGCCTTCGCGGATCACATCGGAATGCACCGCACGCAATACAGCTTCGTCGAGCGGGGGAAAAGGGACTTTCGACTGTCCACCCTGGAGCGGGTCGCGAGGGGCCTGGAAAAACCGGTCTGGGTGATTTTGCGGGAGGCCGAGGAAGATAGCGGTAACCCCGCGGGTATTCTGCTGACATGAGCGGCCGGGTATCGGGCCGATCGGCGTGCGGCCGCCCGGTCTCGCGCGCGATACCGCTGGACTCGTCGTTCAGAGGTTGTCCGGCGCGTCCCCATCGTCGGCATGACGATTCCAGATCGGATCCCGCGGCCAGACGGTATGAGTGGGGGAGAAGCGCAGTACGCGGCAGCACTGGGGCTGGATCGGCCGGGCGGAGTCCGATTGCCCGATGTGAGGCCCGAGCGCGCCGCAATGAGGACATGTCCGCCAGGTGATCGTCGCGCCGGTGGCTCGATTGAAAGGCCCGTTGTCCATGGCTCATGTCGTCCGGTTTGCTCTCCTCCACGTCATGCGGCGGCCACGCCGTGCTGCTGTGCGCGCCACAGGGCGGCATATCGGCCGTTCTGGCGTATGAGGCCGGGATGGGTACCGGGCTCGGTGATCCGCCCCCTTCGGTCCGCGCCGCTCTTGCATAGAGTGGCGCAGACCGGTGAAGAATTCATGATCGCGACGCACCGTCTTTGGACGCGTTGACACTCCGGTGCGCGGCGTCGACCCGCAGGGGATCCTTTCGGCGCCGCACATGCTCGCCGCGTGAGCGAACGTCGTTTGCCAGCGGGTCGCGAAGCGGCTATATTTTGCACGAGGATCGCGATTTCCTACCAAGAAGCAAAACAGCGTGGATTCGGGAGAGGATTCCGTGCGCAGCCGCCGTGGCTCGGAGAAGCTCGAGGGAGGGGCGGGAACAGCCTCAATGGGGCATTTGCGCAGCTCGTTCTCTCCTGACGTCAGGAGGTCCGGATGATGAGCAGGTCGCGTGTATTTCTCCCGGCAATCATCATGGCGCTGGCCGCGACCGCGGCGGGCTGTGCCGATCATCCCGTCGCCGGCACCCAACGCCACGGTACCGCGGGGGCGGCAGTGGCCTCGGCGGTGGCCTCGTCGAAAAAAATGACTCTTTATGATGTGCCCCGGCAAGTGCTCGCGGCGGCGGCCAACCTCGGCTACAAGCCGACGGAAATAAAGGGCCGGCTTCTGTTCTGCCAAAAAGAGGCGGATACCGGCTCGATCATTTCAACGTACCATTGCGTCGACGCGGCGAGTTTGATCAGCGAACTGGAGAGCCAGCGCGAGGGGATCGACCGGCTGGAGCGCTCGAACACCGGCTGCTACCAGGCAACCTGCAACATCCCGTAGAGGGTGGCCCGGCCGGTTTTTGGTGCGCGACGGCGCGGATCCTGCGCGAAGCCGTTGCCGGCGGGCTCTAGGGCGTCACGTGATCGATGAGCAGCATGACCGGGCCGTGGCCGACGCGCCCGGCCACGCGGCCCGACAGGTCCCCGCTCGCGTCGATGGGGTTGCCGGAAGGGGCGATGCGCGCGACGACCTCGACGCGCTCGCCGGAGGTGAAGGCATGGCCGGGAATCATTGAATCGGCCGGAGTGAGCTCCACGGTCTGCGGGAAACGGCTGGCGAGACGTCTGACCGCCAGTGGCGGTCCCTGCCGCCCCGGATCCCGGACGAACACATATAGAGGTGCCTTGGGCGGCGCGCGACCGGCCAGGGCAGGCGACAGGTTCACCCTGACAAGGATCGTCGGGGTGTCTGCCCCGGTGGTGGCCGCCGGGGCGGCCTGCCGGACCGCCGCGGTCGAGGTCGGCGGGAGCTTGCCGTCGATCGCGGCAAGCTGCTGTTGCACGAGCGCCTTGACGTTGGCGGGCGGGTTCAGCGCGAGGAGCGCATGGAAGCGAGCGCGCGCGAGCGGCAGATCGCCGCGATGCAGCGCCGCGGCCGCACCGAAGAACAATGCCCGCGGGTCCCGCGGGGCGAGGGCGAGCGCCCGCTCGATCAGCCGGCCGGCGCGGCCCACGAGCTCGGAGCCGTCGATCAGGATGAGAGCCTCGGCCTCCCCGAGCAGCGCGTTGGCGTTCGTGCCGCCGGCCACCCGGTCCGCGTGCCGGTAGGCGCGCACGGCGAGCGGATACTCCTCCAGAACGACGTACGACCGGCCAAGCATCAGCCAACCGTCGAGGTCATCCGGATGGCGGTCGAGCTTGTGCACCAGTCCCTCGACCATCGACTCGGGCGAGGCGGTGCCCGAGGATCCGCTCCACGACCAGTTGCTGAGCCTGGCGTACAGCAGCGCCGAGCCGACGAGCAGCACGCCCGCGCAGGCAAGAGCCGTCCAGGCCGAGGGCAGGAGACCCGCGCGCACCGGTTTCAACAGCGGCACGGCAATCAATACGACGGCGATGACGATGAGGAGGGCGGCCAGGACCATGAACGTGATCATCGCGAGAGTGCTCCCTCAGATGGCGCGGCCGGGACGGGTGCGGGATCGTCGGTGAAGTCGGGATCGCATCTCTCGCTCGCCCCGGATTGAGAAAACGCAGCAGCGGCCGCCAAAGGCTCGACCGGCCGCGTTGCCGGCGCGATTCGGAATTATACGTATGTCGTGATAATACGTATTTCCTAAATCGGGCGGCACGAGCAGGCTGCCTCAACAAGATCCAACCGAGTCAGGGGACCCACATGACGCAGACAAGGTTGATGCAGGACTTGAAGCGTCAAGGAATATCGCGCCGCGAATTTCTCCTCTTTTGCTCGAGCATGGCCGCCGTTCTGGGCCTGCCCAAGACCGCCTCGGGCGCCATCGCCAAGGCCATCGCGACCGAGAAACGCCCCATCCTGGTTTGGCTGGAGTTCCAGGATTGCGCGGGCAACACCGAGTCCTTCCTGCGCGCCGGCCATCCGACGGTTGCCGACATCATTCTCGATACCATCTCTCTCAACTACCACGAGACGCTGATGGCGGCGGCCGGAGCCCAGGCCGAGGGCGCTCTGAATGAGGTGGTCGCCAAGCACAAGGGCGAGTACATCGCGCTCGTGGAGGGCTCGATTCCCGCCGATGCCGACAGCGGCTACTGCATGGTCGGCGGCCGCTCGGCGCTCGACATCGCCCGCGAGGTATGCGGCGGCGCGGCCGCGACGGTGGCGGTCGGCACCTGCGCGACCTTCGGCGGCATTCCCGCGGCCCGACCCAATCCGACCCGCGCGCTCTCGGTCGCCGATGCGGTGCCGGGGGTGAAGAACCTGATCAACATGTCCGCGTGCCCGATGAACGGCGAGAACCTCGCCGCCCTCATCGTCTACTACCTCACCATCAAGCGCTGGCCGCCGCTCGATCAATACCGCCGGCCGCTGTTCGCCTACGGCACCGTGATCCACGATGCTTGCGAGCGGCGGGCGCACTTCGACTCGGGCCAGTTCGTGGAGCAGTGGGGCGACGAGGCGCACCGGCACGGATACTGCCTGTACAAGATGGGCTGCAAGGGGCCGGCGACCTCGCAGAACTGTCCGCAGGTGATGTGGAACGAGCATACCAACTGGCCGATCGGCTGCGGGCACCCGTGCATCGGCTGCGCGGAGCCGAATTTCTGGGACGTGATGACGCCCTTCTACGAGCGGCTGCCGAATGTCGCCGGGGTGAGCGCCAGCCGCTGGCTCGATCCGGTCGGATTCACCGCGACCGGCGTGGTGGCCGCCGGTGCCGTCGTGCACGGCATCGGGGAGCTGACCCGCTACCGCCGCGGCCACCGGCCGCCAACCGAGAGCAAGCCGCAGGCCGGCGAGCCCACGCGCGACAGCGAATCGCATGAGGAGGACAGCCGCAAATGACCCACGTCGTCGTTGATCCCATTACCCGGATCGAGGGCCACCTGCGCATCGAGGCGGAGGTGGAGGGCGGAAAGGTCACGAAGGCCTGGTCCTCCTCGACCATGTTCCGCGGTGTCGAGTTGATTCTCGAGGGACGTGACCCGCGCGATGCGTGGGCGTTCACGCAGCGCATCTGCGGAGTGTGCACCACGGTGCACGCCATCGCCTCGATCCGCGCGGTCGAGCACGCCATCGGCGCCACGCCTCCGCCGAATGCGCGCATCCTGCGCAACCTCATCATCGCGGCGCAGAACGTCCACGATCACGTCATCCACTTCTACCACCTGCAGGCGCTCGACTGGGTGGACGTGGTGAGCGCACTGAAGGGCGATCCGGCCAAGACCGCCAGGCTCGCACAGTCGATCTCCGACTGGCCGCTCTCGAGCGCGAAGTATTTCTCAGGCGTGCGCGATCGGGTGAAGGCATTCGTCGAGCGCGGTCAGCTCGGCATCTTCGCCAACGCCTACTGGGGCCACCCCGCCTACCGGCTGCCGCCGGAGGCCAACCTGATGGCCCTGGCGCACTACCTGGAGGCGCTCGACTGGCAGCGCCGCTTCGTGAAAATCCACGCGATCCTCGGCGGAAAGAACCCCCACCTGCAGAGCTTCCTGGTCGGCGGCATGGCCACGCCGGTCGATCCGGACGCCCAGGCTTCGCTCAATCTCGAGACCATCACCCAGTTGCGCAAGCTCGTGGCAGACGGCGTGGATTTCGTCAGCCGCGTGTATGTGCCCGATGTGCTGGCGGTCGCCTCGTTCTACAAGGACTGGTTCTCGATCGGCTCCGGCGTGCCCAACTTCCTGTCCTACGGCGACTTCCCCATGGATGACAGTCCTCACCCGATGCTCTATATCCCGGGCGGGGTCATCCACGACCAGGATCCGACGCAGATCGCCTCGGTCGACCAGGCCAAGATCGACGAGTACGTCACGCACTCCTGGTATGACTACTCCGTCGGCGACGACAAGGGCCTGAACCCCTACCACGGCGAGACCCGCCCGAACTTCACCGGGCCGAAGCCGCCGTTCGAGCGGCTGAACGTGGAGGAGAAGTACTCGTGGCTGAAGTCCCCGCGCTATGACGGGGCGCCCATGCAGGTCGGCCCGCTGGCGCGCATGCTGGTCGCCTACGGGCTCGGCCGTCCCTCGCGGGTCAAGGAGCTGATCGATGGCGCGCTCGGGCGGCTCGACGCGAAGCCGAGCGCGCTGTTCTCGACGCTGGGGCGTATCGCCGCGCGCGCCATCGAGGCCCAGGTGCTGGTCGAGTCCATGGGGACGTGGGTGGAGGCGCTGGCCGAGCAGATGGCCCGCCGGGACTTTCGCATCCAGGACACCTCGCACTGGGATCCGGGCACCTGGCCCAATGACTGCTTCGGCGCCGGGTTTCACGAGGCGCCGCGCGGCGCGCTCGGCCACTGGGTGCACATCCGCGACGGCAAGATCGCCAAGTACCAGTGCGTGGTGCCGAGCACCTGGAACGCCGGCCCGCGCGATGCGCACGGACAGCCCGGGCCGTACGAGGCCTCGCTCGAGGGCACACCCGTCGCCAAGCCCGACCAGCCGCTGGAGATCCTTCGCACGGTGCATTCCTTCGATCCGTGCATGGCCTGCGGGGTGCACGTGGTCGATGCCCGCCGGCGCGAGCTGGCTCGAGTGAGGGCCTCATGAACGCCGTGCCCGGAAATACGGCGCACGAGAACGCCGCGCCCGCGGACGGTTCCTTCCAGCTCAACCTGCGAAGGATCTACGTGTGGGAGCTGCCGGTGCGCCTGGTGCACTGGCTGCTGTTCCTTTCGATCATCACGCTGGCGGGCACCGGCTACTACATCGGCAATCCCTTCGCGAGCGCTCCGCTGCTCATGGCGACCGTGCGCGCCGTGCATCTGTACGCCTCCATCGTGTTCACGCTGTGCGTGCTGGTGCGCGTGTATTGGGCCTTCGCGGGGAACCGCTACGCGCGCTGGTCGGATCTCATCCCGGCCTCGCGCGAGCGATTGCGCAGCCTGTGGACCAGCGTGAAGTTCTACAGCTTCCTCGGCCGGGAGCCGGACGAGTACGTCGGGCACAACGGGCTCGCGGGCCTCACCTACGCGTTCATCTTCGGCGTCTACTTCGTGATGATCGCCACCGGGCTCGCCCTGTATACGGTCGATGCGCCGGTCGGATCGCCGATGCGCGCGTTCGCTTTTCTGATCCCGTTCTTCGGCGGCCTGCAAATGGCGCACCTGATCCATCACATCGGTATGTGGCTGATCCTGGTGTTCGTCGTGGCGCACCTGTACTTCGTGGTCCTGTCCTCGACCGTCGAGCACGTCGGCATCTTCGACTCGATCCTGTCGGGCTTCAAGTACATGCCCAGAAGAAGGAGGAGGGGCGGCCCGTGAGCGGTTCGGGTGATCGCCCCCGGGTGCTCGTCCTCGGGCTGGGCAACGTCCTGCTCGGCGATGACGGGGTCGGACCTTTGGCGCTGGCGCGGCTCGAGCGCGACTACCGGTTCCCTCCCGAGGTGCGCCTCGTCGAGGGCGGTACGCTGGGACTGGCGCTGCTCGGAGAGCTGACACAGGCCGAGCACGTGATCATGGTCGATGCGGTGGCCACGGATCAGGCGCCCGGCACGCTGGTGCGTCTCGATGGCGAGGAGGTGCGGGACGCGGTGCGCGAGCGGCTGTCGGTGCACCAGGTGGGCGTCGCGGACCTGCTCGATGCCGCGCGCCTGATAGGCCGTTATCCGGCCTCGGTGGTCCTGCTCGGCCTGGTGCCGGGCTCGATCGGGCTTCGAGTGGGCCGCACCGCGGCCGTGGACGCGGCGCTGACCGAGCTGGTCTCGGCGGTGGTCCTGGAGGTGAGATCCCTTGGGCTCGAGGTTCTCGCGCAAACCGGTCCCGGCGGCGCTGATCGGCCTATCCATGCTCTCATCCGTCATTTCGGGTTGTGAGCGCTCAGGCCCGGCGCCGCCGCAGGCGATGCTCTCATCGGGCGCGGCCCGCCGCGCCGGGGCGCGCCTGTTCGCCGAGCACTGTGCGATCTGCCACGGAGTGGCCGGCGACGGGCAGGGACTGCGTCAAAACGACATGGCCCGGCGGCAGGCGGCCAACCTGACTTTGCCGCCCTTTTCGCGGCGCTCGCACGCCGGGCGCACCTTTCTCGCCATCCGCAACGGAATCCGCGGCACCGCCATGGCGCCGTGGCCCTCTTTGAGCGACCGCCAGACCTGGGAGCTGGTCGCCTACATCGAGTCGCTCGGGCGGGAGCGCTGAGCGGCGAGGCGATCGGCCGTGCACGAGCTGTCGGTTTGTCAGGCGCTGATGGAGCAGGTGGCTCGGGTCGCGCGTGAGCAGTGCGCGCGGCGGATCGTGTCCGTGACGGTCAGGATCGGCCCGCTGGCGGGCGTGGAGCCGGCGCTGCTGGCGAGCGCCTATCCGCTGGCGAGCGCCGGAACGATCGCGGCGGATTCCAGGCTCATCATCGAGCGCTCCCGGGTGCGGGTGCGCTGCCTGGAATGCGGCGCGGAATCCCCTGCCGAAAGCACCCGGCTGCTGTGCGCGGTCTGCGGGCAGTGGCGCGTGCAGGTGATTTCCGGCGAGGAGTTGCTGTTGGCGAGCGTCGAGCTTGAGCGTGAGTGATGTTGTCGGAAATTACTTACAGACCCGTGTCCGGATCAATCACTAACATACATTTTCATGGGTCGCGGTCAGGATCGGGCGGACCCGGGTGCAAGAGAGGAGAGCTAACGATGAGGACGGTCTCGACAGCCTCTCGAGCGGCGCGAGCTCTGATCGGTGTCCTTTGCGGTCTCACCGCCGCGGTGCTGCTGTCGGCATGTGCGGGCAGCACCGGCGCACAGGGGGCGGCCGGCGCCGCCGGCGCCACCGGACCGGCAGGTCCCCCGGGACCGAGCAGCACGGTCTCGGCCATCAACGTGACGACCGCCTCGCGGATCAAGGCGACCATCACCAAGGTGACGATCCCGTCCTCCGGACAGCCGGTCGTCGAGTTCACGCTGGTGGATCAGAACGGCGTGCCGCTCCTGGGCCTGCCGGCGTCCGACGTCAGCTTCGCGATCGCCAAGCTCGTGCCGCCCGGGGTGCAGCTCAAAGCCTACCCGGGACTGTCCGCGCCCGCGCCGCTCCTGCAATCCCAGTGGCAGTCCTATCTATACCACATGGTGCAGCCGGCGCCCGCGGCCGACGGCACCGCCACCACCCCGGTGGTGGGCACCTCGCCCGAGCCCGAGGCGACCACCGAGTCCGGCTCCACGGGGGGGCTGGTCGACAACGGCAACGGCAGCTACCAGTACACGTTCCAGAAGGATATCGAGACCGACCCGGTGGTCACCTATGACCCGAGCCTGGTGCATCGCGTCGGCTTCGAGATCCGCGGACTGGCCCCGACCAACAGCCCGGTGTATACGTTCATTCCCGCCACCGGAGCGACCAGCGGCTTCGACGCCGACGATGCCGTCGACGACACGGCCTGCATCGCCTGCCATCAGCAGCTCGCCTTCCACGGCGGGGCGCGCACCAGTGTGCAGTACTGCGCGATCTGCCACAACCCGAGCTCGATGGATCCCTCGAGCGGCAATACCCTCGACTTCAGGGTGATGATCCACAAGATCCACATGGGCGTGGATCTGCCCTCGGTGGTGGCCGGCACCCGCTACTACATCTTCGGCTACCGCAACTCCATCGACGATTTCAGCGACATCGTGTATCCGCAGACGGACGCGAGCAACAACAATACGACGGTCTCCGGAACCGGGCAGCGCTTCTGCACGACCTGCCACACGCCGAACGACACCAATGCACCGCAATCGGGCAACTATCAGACCGCCATCAGCGCCGCCTCCTGCGGCTCCTGCCACGACAACGTCAACTTCGTGACCGGCCTCAATCACGGTCCAGGCAACCTGCCGGCGACCGATGCGGACTGCGTGACCTGCCACGGACCGACCAGCACGGTCGACAACGGCGCGCTGCAGGTGGTGGCGGCGCATACCACGCCGGTCGACGCGGCGGCGAAGAAGTTCCAGTACAAGCTCGTCAGTGTGACGGGCACCGCCCCGGGGCAGAATCCCTCGGTCACGCTGGAGGTTCTCGATCCGACCACCAACACACCCTACGATATCCTCGATCCCACCGGTCCGTTCCAGCTATCCGGCTCGCGCCTCGTGGTCGATCTCGCCTGGCCGACGACCGACTTCAACAACGTCGGCAGCGGCAGCGCCACGGCCTCGAGCGGCACGCCGAACCAGCCCATCGGGATCGACTTCCAGAGCGGGGTGACCGACAACGGCAACGGCACCTTCACCGCGACCTCGTCCACTGCGGTGCCGGCGGGGGCGAGCGGCTCCGGCCTGGCGGGCGTGGAGGGGCGCGCGGTGGTGTCCCTGGCGAATATCTCCGGAACCGGAACGAGCGATGTCGAGCTCGGTATCGCCGGCGTCACCGACCCGTTTGCCATTACCGACCCGTCGGCGGTGGCGCGTCAACCGGTCGTGTCCATCACCAAGTGCGACGCCTGCCACCACGTGCTGACCCTGCACGGGCAGAACCGTACCGACAACACGCAGTTGTGCGAGGAATGCCACAACCCGAACGCCACCGACATCGGCCAGCACGTGGCGAGCTCCGGCTTGTGTGTGTCGGAGGGGACAGCGGGGGCCAATCCGGAACAGCCGATCGACTTCAAGGTGATGATCCACGAGATCCACGCCTCCGGCGCCACCGACTCCAGCGGCAACCCGCGCTATCCGAACGGCATCACGATCTGCGGCTTCGGCGCGCGGGCGAACACCTTTGATGTGGCCTATCCGGGCAATCTGCGGGATTGCAAGGCCTGTCACGTGAACGACTCCTACTACCCGGTGGATGATGCGGTGGTGCAGGGGACGACCGTCGTGTCGAACGACCGCACGACTCTCACGGACGACGTGGTGATCTCGCCGAACGCCGCGGTGTGCTCGAGCTGCCATACGGGCACGACGGCCAGGCAGCACATGATCCAGAACGGAGCGAATTTCGGTGCCACCAAGACGGTCAGCGGCGCTTTGGTTTCATCCAGCACCGAGACGTGCGCGCTCTGTCACGGACCGGGCGCGGTGGCGGATGTCGCGAAGGTGCATGATCTGGCGAATTTCCCTAATTGAGTCAGGGATGGGACTGGCATGAAACGGGCCGGTGGGAGCGTTGCACGGCAGGGGCGCGTCGCCGCGACGGTTCTGACGGGGATGGCGCTGCTCGCGGCCGCCGGTGCCGGGCACGCCACGACCTCCGCCGGTCCTCCTCCCCCGAGCCACTCCGCGGCGACGCCCGGCTACAGCGCCCACGGCGCCGACACCTGCCTGCTGTGCCATCGCACCAATGCGCACGTGATGGCGATCTTCCGCTCACCGCACGCCCGCCCCGCGGATCCGCGCGGACCCTTCGGACCCGGGGGTCTGCAGTGCGAGGCCTGCCACGGGCCGGGCGGGGCGCACGTGAAGGCGTTCGGCAGGAAGCCCGCGGGCCTGGTGGTCTTCGGCGCGCATTCGGCGACGCCCATCGCCAGGCAGAACGCGACGTGCCTCACCTGTCACAAGGCGACCGTGGGTCACGCCTGGCCGGCCAGCGCCCACGCCGCCAACTCCGTGAGCTGTGCCGAGTGCCACAAGGTCCACGGCGCGGTCGATCCGGTGCGCGTGCAGGCGACTCAGGCGACGGTGTGCGCCAAGTGCCATCAGGGCGTCGTGGCCCGGTTCCGCGAGCCGTACCACCACCCGGTGCCCGAGGGCACCATGACGTGCTCGTCCTGCCACGATCCCCACGGCTCCACCGCCGACGCGATGCTCGTGAAGGCCACCACCAACGAGACCTGTACGAGCTGCCACGCCCGGTTCCGCGGGCCGTTCCTCTGGGAGCACCAGCCGGTCACCGACAACTGCGAGAACTGCCACAGGCCGCATGGCTCGGCTCAGCCGGCGCTGCTGAAGGAAAGTCCGCCCATCCTGTGCCAGAGCTGCCACGACGCGGCCGGCCACCCGGCAGTGCCCTACGGGCCGCAGGGACTGCCCGGCGGCATGCCCAATCCCTACCTGCTGGTCGGCGGATGCATCAACTGCCACTCCCGGATCCATGGCTCGAACAGTCCCTCCGGCCGGGCGCTGATGCGCTAGGAGGAGCGATGCAAGCACGAGCCCGACAACGATGTCCCAGGCGCCCGAGTCAGCCGGCCGCGCTGCCTCGGGCGCTGATCGCCGCGGCGGTCGCCGCGGTGCTCGCCCCGGTGGCGCACGCGGATTCCCCGCGGCCCGACACGAGCACCTGGACGTGCAAGCTCTGCCCGTTCCACACCGGTGCGAGCGCCACGGTCGAAGGGGGCGTGCTGTATGCCGACGGCGCCAACGCCAGCTCCGGGCGCTACAACGGCCTGGCCCACGACGGGCCGTACGCGCTGCTGAATGCCAACGGGCGGTGGCGCACGGCGAGCGGCTTCCACGGCAGCTTCGATGCCCGCAGGCTCGGGCTGGCCTCGCGCGGGGCGCGCCTGAGCGTGGGCAGGGAGGGGCGCTACGAGTTGCGCCTGTCCTATCAGGGCCAGCCGCTGCGCGAGTTCGACACGACGCGCACGCCGTTTCGCAGCGCCGGGTCCGAGAAGCTGGTGCTGCCCTCGAACTGGGTCGCCGCCAGCACGACCTCCGGGCTGTCGGCGCTCGCCGGGGATCTGCAGCCGGTGCGCATCCAGTCGGATCGGCGCACGGTGAGCGTGCGCGGCAAATACTTCGCCAGCCGCGCCTGGACGGTGTTTGCGAGCCTGCGCCACTCGGAGCGGACCGGAACCGACATCGCCGGGGCGAGCTTTCTAACCGAGGCGCTGCAGTTGCCCGTGTCCGTCGACTACGCGACCAACACACTCGAGGCCGGGGCGATGTGGTCGGCGGGGACCGCGAGCGCGCGCCTCGCCTACACCGGCTCGTGGTTCAAGGACCACACGCCGCAGCTCCTGTTCCAGAACCCTTACGCGCCGATCGTGCCGGGCTCCACCCAGGGGCTGCTCGCCCAGCCTCCGGACAACGATCTTCAGCAGATCTCGCTCTCGGGCGAGATCGGACTTCCCCTGTGGTCCGGTACACTCACCTATGTCGTCTCCGACGGCCGCCTGGCGCAGGACGGCTCGTTCATCGCCGGCAGCACGCTTGCCTCCGCGCCCGTGACGCTCTCCGGCTCGCTCGGCGGCTCCATCGACCTGACTCACTATGCGCTGGCGCTCGCCCTGCGCCCCTTGAGCCGCCTGAGCCTGCGCGGCCGGGCGACCTATGACGGGCGAGACGACCACACCCGCGCGCTCGCGATCGACTACGTCGTGACCGACACTCTGCCCGGCGGCACCTATCTCACACCGCGCTATGGAGAGGACCACACGAGGCTCACGGGCAGCGCCGATTACCGGCTCTTTCACTGGCTGCGCGCCGGGGCCGGCGGGCGCTACGCGCACACGCATTATTCTCCGGGGCAGGTGCTGACTTCCCTGAGCGAGCTGGCCGCCTGGGGCTACGGCACGGTGACCCCGTTGCCGTCCCTGAGCCTCACGGCCAAAGCCGGCAGCAGCCGTCGCGATGCCTCGGCGTTCCACGCAACGGCGCTGCCGGTGACCGAGAATCCGCTGCTTCGCGCCTACGACTATGCGCCTCGGGACAGGGAGTTCGTCACGGTGCGCGGGACGTGGATGGCCACACCCGCGCTCACCTGGTCGCTCGAGGGCTCGGCCGCCACGGATGCCTACCGGCTATCGCAGTTCGGATTGCGCGAGTCGCGCGAGCGCGAGCTGTCGACGAGTCTCGCCTGGGCACCGGCTAAGACCTGGAGCCTGTATGTCGACAGCAGCTATCAGCATCTGGAGGCGCTGCAGAACAGTCTGCTGACCGCGGGGGCGTCGTGGCAGGCGCGCCAGGGGGAGTATTTCTGGACTCTCGGTGCGGGCGGCAAGTACACGATCCTCACCCGCTGGCACCTCACCGTCGACTACGTACGCTCATACTCGCGCAGCGACACGCAGCTCATCCCCCTGGGGGTGGTGGAATGGTTTCCGGAGGATCGCACGGGGCTGGATACTCTCAAGGTCACCGGAGCCTACCGCGCCTCGGCCAGGCTGACGCTGCGGCTGCGCTACGAGCGCGCGCGCTATGGGACCAGCGACTGGGCGCTCGGCAACGTGTATCCGGATACGATTCCGACACTGCTCGCGCTCGGCGCCATGCCCTATCGCTACGACCTCGACCTCGTGGGTGTATCGTTCGTGTACCGGTTGGGACGGTGACAGAGGAGATGGTTGGATGAGCGTAAGAATTGTGATTCTCTCGGGGCTGGCGCTCGCGCTGACGGCCCCGGTCGCTCCCGCGCCGGCGGCTCCCGCCGCGGCGGCCGCGCCATCGGCGGCCCAGGGCAAGCAGGTGGCGAGCGCGCAGAGCTGCACCATGTGTCACGTGAGCGGCGGCATGGCCAAGCCGTTCTCGGCTTATGCGGGCGAGTCCGCGACCCGGCTCAAGGCGGCCATCCTCGACCCGAAGAAAACGCTCGGCGCCTCCACGATGATGCCGCCCTATGAAGGCAAGCTCAGCGCCGGGCAGCTCGATGCGCTGGTGGCCTTCATCAAGTCCGGTGGGCACTGACAAGGCGCCGGCTGCACGCACTGCCTCGACCAGACCGTGTGTTGCTGCGCGCTACCGATCCCGCATGAGCTTGCGCAGGACCGCACCCCGGTGCGCGGCGCCTGCGGTCACTGACGATTCGGCGTAAACTCCGCCGACGGACGAGACGGCGAGTCTCGTCGCGTATGCGTGCCGACATACGAGGTTTTGCCCATGAAGTCCTTCTGTACGGCCTGCCTTCTGTGCGCGGGCATGGCTTTGGGATCCAATGCGCGGTGTACGGTCGCCCAGGGCTTCGTTGCCGGCGCCAATGGAGTGCGGATCCATTACCTCGAGGCCGGCCCCCAAAATGCGAGATTCTCGCTGCTGTTGATCCCGGGTTGGCGGGTTGGCGCCGATATCTGGAACCGCCAGATCCGGTACTTCTCCGGCCTGGGAGATCGGGTCGTCGCCATCGACTCGCGATCTCAGGGCCTTTCGAGCGTCGTCTACTCCGGGAACAGTCCCGAAGACCGGGCTGGCGACATCAAGGCTGTCATCGGGCGCCTTGGGCTCAGGCATCTCACTCTGATAGGTTGGTCGCAAGGCGTACAGGACGTCGCCGCGTACGTGGATTTGTTCGGTACGCGTGCCGTCCAATCGGTCGTGCTGGTGGACGCTCCGGTCAGTGACGGGCCTGAGCTCGCCTACGTTCATCCGAAGGCGTACAAAGCCACGATCGAGGGGATCGGCATATTCTCCCGTTATCCTCGAAGGTACTCCCTGGGCATGATGCACGCCATCATCTCCAGATCGCTCCGGTCCCGCGCATTCGTTCATCTCGCCGATGAATCGATGAAGACCCCGCCATCGGTCGGAGTCGCCATGCTCGTCCAGGATCTCCTGACCGTCGACCGGCGTACATACCTGAGGAAATTCGATAAACCGACGCTTGTCATCGCCGCGGATCACAACGGACACAATGCGCTGCTCGAGGATGAACGCAACATGGCACGGAGGTTGCCGAAGGGGAGGTTCGTCCTCATTCACCATGCGGCGCATGCCGTATTCGTCGATCAACCGCGTGAGTTTAATCGAGAGGTGGAAACGTTTATCCGCCGTGTGGCGGCCGACGAGCCACACGGACAGTGGCGCTCGGCACGGCTGCCGATGCGTCTCGACCCACCTGGCGACGCATAGACCGCATCCGGTTCTGTTCCCGGCGGCGAGTCGGTGGACAGTGCGGATCTCAATCCGCCGCGAGGGGTGCCGAATAAGGTTCGGCCGCCGTGCAATTGACTGCAATCATCGGCTGAGCAAGGATGGCGGCAGGCCCGCAAGGGGCTGGCCTTCCGCCCGCCGGCGCCGGCCGGACGGGAGGTACAGAGCGTCATGACACAGCGGAGACACCCATGAAAGATGAAGTCTTCAATATGAGCGTGCGTAAGTTTCTCAAATCCTTCGGATTGAACGGTCAACGTGAAATCGAACAGGCGGTGGCCAAGGCAATGGATAGCGGCACGATCAAGGGGACGGAGACGCTGCCTGCCAAACTGACACTGGAGATTCCGGGCTTGAAGCTGAGCAGGCAATTCAACGGCGAAATCGCGCTTGAGTAGCCGCGGCGCCGCCCGCTGCGCGACCGGTTCCGGCGCCGTGTTGCCGGGCTGTCACTGCGCCGCAAGCGGCGTCGGGTCCAGATAGATGTCGTAGCGGGCGATCTTGTCACCGCGCAATCCGAGCACGTTGCAGAACGGCATGCTCACCGACTTGCCGTCGTGCCGCGCATAACGCACCTCGCCGCGACAGACGATGTGCCCGGGCACCTCCCACAGATCGAGCACCCGATGTGACAGAGACGACACGCTCGCGAAGAACGCTTCGAGGACCGGGAGGATCGCCGCTTCGCCCTCTACGGCCGGCGCGCTGCCGTAGCGAAAGCTCGCGTCCGGGGTGAGGAAGCTCAGAAAGTCGCCGCTGCGCTTGCCGTCGATGCTCTGAAACAGCCGTGTGCACCATTGTTCCCGGTTCATGCAGGTGGACTCCTCAGCGGAGGAACGCCGCGAGCAGCACGCTCACCAGCAGCAGTGCGGAGCCGAGGGTGTGCACCCGCAATGTGGTCCGGATACCTCCAACGAGCGTGGCGCGCCCGGGCGGCTCGGCGATCGCCCGGGCGGCGCGCCAGGCCTCAGGCAGCAGGAGCACGGCCGCGAGGCCCGCCCACCAGGGGATGAAACCCAACACCGCGGCCAGAATCATCCCCGCGCAGGCGCCGCCGTGCAGGCCCAGATACAGCCTGCGCGTGCCCTTCAGCCCGAGCCGCACGGCGAGCGTCGCCTTGCCGGCGCGAGCGTCGGCCTCCCGGTCGGGCACCTCGTTCATCAGGAGGATGGCCGCCACCCACAGCCCCACCGGTACGGAGATCAGAAAACTTCCGGCGTCGAGCCGGCCGCTTTGCAGCCATGCCGCGCCGGTCACCGGCAGAACTCCGAAGGCCACCGCGATGGTCGCCTCGCCCAGCCCTCGGGCGGCGAGCCGGATCCGCGGCAGGGAGTAGGCGAGGCCCAGCGCCACGCCGATCAGGCCGAAAACGAGTACTCCGGGGCCGCTGAGCTCAAGCAGCGCGAGGCCGAGCGCCGCCGCCACGCCGAGCAGGATCACCCCCCAGACGGTCATCTCGTGCGCGGTCATGACTCCGTTCTGAATGAACCGTGAGCCGCCCGTGTACGGAAAGATCCGCGCGTCATTCCCGCGATCCGCGCCGGAGAGGTCATCGCTTACGTCGTTCAGGACATTGGCCGCCAGGTGTACGCACAGCGTCGCGAACAGGGCGAGCACGGCCGGCGCCAGCGAGAATCGCCCGGCGAGCCGATAGCCCCAGGCGCTGCCGATGAGCACCGAAGCAACCGAGGCCGGCGCGAAGGCCGGCCGGGTGGCGAGCGCCAGCCGCCGCGCGCGGGCGCCGAGCGAGTCACCGCCCAGCCCCGCGGGGCTGGGCTCCGCGGGGCTCGAGTGGGTGTGCATCTCCATTCTCATTGACTCCTTAAGCCGGTGGCCAGGCTCGCGGCCGCGATGGATTGATTATGGTCACTGTTTGGCAGCCGCGCCGCTGAAAGGGAATAAGCAACAATACGTATGCGGTCGCGAGCCTGCTCGGCCCGTCAGCCCGCGAAGATCACCAGCGCGATGAGCGTCAGGCCGGTCACGATCACCGCCAGCCCGAAGATCACCGAGATCGCGGTCATGAAGACCGAGGGCGGCGGGACGATGGAGCGCTCGAGCGTGCCCTCGCTCACCAGCCGCTGGTACTGCAGCGGGTGCTCCTCGCGGAAGCGCTCGAGCGGCATCCGGCCGGTGAGGATCGACACGTCGATCGGGAACCTCTGGGGCCGCAGGTGGTTGTGGAAGAAGTGGAAGATGAAGATGAAGCCGGTCGCGAGGATCGCCTCCTCGGAATGCACGACGAAGGCGACGTTGATCCAGATGCCGGGTATGAAGCGAGTGAAGAACACCGGCGCGGCGAGCATCAGGCCCGAGACGCCGATGACCGCCACGCCCCAGAACACGGCCCAGTAATCGAACTTCTCCCAGTACGTCCACCGATCCATCTTCGGCTGCGGCCCCAGGTACAGGAACCAGCGGAAGTTGCGCCAGATGTCCTTGATGTCCGTCCACGTGGGCATGAGCGAGTCGAAGCCGAAGAGCCGGTAGCGCTGCTTCTTCACGAGCACGCGATAGCCCAGGTAGAACAGGTGGAAGAAGAAATATCCGAAAGTGACGCCGCCGTTGATGACGTGCACCAGGTTCATGGTGTGCACGCCACCGAAGAATCCCGTGATGGCGCGCGCCCAGCCGGTGTGCGGATGCATCAGCGCGAGTCCGGTGAGCGACAACAGCATGAAGCTCAGGATGACCACGAGGTGGGTCAACCGGTCCACCACCGTGAAGCGCACGATGTGCGGGCCGCCGAAGTGCTTGAGCGGCGGCAGCTCCCGGCGCAGCCGGCCGATGAAGCTGCGCTGCAGCCACAGCAGGGTGTGGAGCGCGAAGAACCCGAACACCCCCGCGAGCAGCGCCACCATGAAATAGTGGGCGCCGGCAACCAGGGCCGAGCGCCGCGGATCGTCGGGCCGGGGATGCGGGTCGAAGCCCGCGAGCTTCGGATCCGCCCGGGTGTGGCAGCCCCGGCAGGTCGCCGCGCGGTGCAGGGGCGACACCCGGGACAGGGCGTTGGTGGGCGGCAGGGCGAGGTGCGGATCGTGACAACTGGCGCAGGTCGGGGCGCTCGCCAGTCCCAGCGTCGCCGCCTGCCCGTGGGGCGTGCTCAGGTAGGTGCGGTACGCGCCGGCGTGGCATCGGGCGCAGTCGCGCGAGAGCGTGCGGCGAAAGGCCGTGCTCATGACCGGCTGGACGTCGTGGGTGCCGTGGCATGCGACGCAGGTCGGCGCGTGCTGCGCTGCCGCGGCGGCGTGCCCCGGCGGGGGGGCGCGCTGCGAGGCGGGCGCCGCCACCCCGGCGTGGGAGCCCTGGCTCAGTTGCCGGCCCTGCAGCCGGTGACAGCCGGCACAGTCGACCGGCGCCACGACCGGCGGATGCGGAACGTGCTTGATCGAGGCATGACAGCTCACGCACGAGAGGGAGGTGTGTACGGAATGGGCCAACACCCCGGCGTCGATCCTGGGTGCGCCGCCCAGGCCCCGGGCGTGACAGGCGAGACACATGGTGTTGGGCACCGCGGCGCCAGCCTCCACGGCGGGGTGCGACTGCCACACGGGAGCGGCAGTTGAGGCGCGGGTCGCTGCGCCGCCTGCGCCGAACATGACGAGAAGCGCCCCGAGCAGCGCCGCGTGCCACCCGATTGTTCTGGTGTTCTGGGGCGTCATCCTGATTGGCAAGCATCAGACAACGCGGCCGCCGGGGTCGATACGTAGTAGTGCATACGGGCGTTCAGACCGATACGTATTCCGGCGATCGGCCGGGCGCGGCAGGGTATCGGGGCGGGGTTGATGCTCCGATGCGTCTCAAGGAGTTCTCTCGATGTGTCTGGCCATTCCCGGCCGCATTCTGAGTGTCGAGGGCGATGACCCTCTGTTGCGTACGGGCCGCATCGATTTCGGCGGCGCGGTCAAAGAGATCAACCTCGTCTACACCCCCGAGGCGCAGCCCGGGGATTACGTGCTCGTGCACGTTGGATTCGCGATGACGGTCATCGACGAGGTCGAGGCAGAGCGCGTGCTCGAAACGCTGCACGAGGTCGCCGGGCTCGCCGAGGCGGCCGGGCAGGCGGCGCCGCCCGGAGCCGCCGCATGAGGCATGTCGAGGAATACCGCGACGGCCGGCTGGCGCGCGCGCTGGCGGCACGGATCGCGGGTGAGGCGGTCGCCCCGGCCGGCTATCACTTCATGGAGTTCTGCGGCGGCCACACGCACGCGATCTCGCGCTATGGGCTCGAGGACCTCCTGCCGCCGCACGTGCGTCTCATTCACGGCCCGGGCTGCCCGGTCTGCGTACTGCCCATCCCGCGCATCGACACGGCGATCCGCCTGGCCGGGCGTCCCGAGGTGACGCTGTGCTCCTACGGGGACCTCATGAGAGTGCCCGGCTCGAAGGGGACCTCGCTGTTGAAGGCGAAGGCCGCCGGAGCGGACATCCGCATGATCTATTCGGCGGCCGATGCCGTGGCGCTCGCGCAGGCCGAGCCCGGGCGCCAGGTGGTGCTGTTCGCCATCGGCTTCGAGACCACGACCCCGCCCACGGCGCTCGCCATCCGCCTCGCCGAGCGCCAGGGGCTGAAGAACTTCTCGGTATTCTGCAACCACGTGCTGACACCCTCGGCGATCCAGAACATCCTGGAGAGCCCGGACGTGCGCGAGCTCGGCCGCGTGCGCATCGACGGGTTCATCGGGCCCGCGCACGTGAGCACCGTGATCGGCAGCCATCCCTACACGTTCTTCGCCGAGGAGTTCGCCAAGCCCGTGGTGATCGCCGGCTTCGAGCCTCTCGATGTGATGCAGGCGGTGCTCATGCTGATCCGCCAGGTCAACGAGGGCCGGCACGAGGTCGAGAACCAGTACGGCCGTGCCGTACGGTCCGAGGGCAACGAGCACGCCAAGCGCGACGTCGCCGAGGTCTTCGAGCTGCGCAAGCGCTTCGAGTGGCGGGGACTGGGCCTGGTGCCCTACAGCGCGCTGCGCATCAAGAGCCGGTACGCGCACTTCGATGCCGAGCGGCGCTTCGCCCTGGAGGACATTCCCGCGCGGGACACCCCGGGATGCCAGTGCGGGGCGGTGCTGCGCGGCGTGAAGCAGCCCACCGACTGCAAGCTCTTCGGGACGGTGTGCACGCCTGAGACGCCGATGGGCTCGTGCATGGTCTCCGCCGAGGGCGCGTGCGCCGCCCACTGGACCTACAAGCGCTTTCGCGACAACACGCGGCGGGTCGCCGCGGCCGCGGGGCGGGGATGAGCGAGAGGGCCTGCCACCGTCCGCTCGATGTCAGGCGCGGCCTGGTGGAGCTTTCCCACGGTGCCGGCGGGCGGGCGATGGCGCAGCTCATCGCGCAAGTGTTTCATCAGGCCCTGGACAACGAGTGGTTGCGCCGCGGCAACGATCAGGCCGCCTTCGACCTCACCGGGCGGCTGGTGATGACCACCGACGCCTATGTCATCTCGCCGCTGTTCTTTCCCGGCGGAGACATCGGCTCGCTGTCGGTGCACGGGACTCTCAACGACATCGCCATGGCCGGCGCGGTGCCGCGCTACCTCTCGGCGAGCTTCATTCTGGAGGAGGGCTTCCCGCTGGCCGATCTCACGCGCATCGCCCGCAGCATGGGCGAAGCGGCCCGCGCCGCGGGCGTGGCCGTGGTCACCGGCGACACCAAGGTCGTCGAGCGCGGCAAGGCCGACGGCGTGTTCATCTCAACCACCGGCGTCGGGGTCGTGCCGCCCGGTGTCGCGATCTCGGTCGAGCGGGTGCGGCCCGGCGACCGGGTCCTGGTCTCGGGCTCCCTCGGCGATCACGGCGTCGCCGTCATGTCGCGGCGTCACGATCTCAATTTCGAGACGGCGATCGTGTCCGACTCGGCGGCGCTGCACGAGCTGGTCGCCGTCATGGTGGCCGCGGGCGGCGCGGACCTGCACGCCATGCGCGATCCGACGCGCGGCGGACTCGCCTCCACGCTGAACGAGATCGCCCGGCAGGCGGGCGTGGGCTTTCGCATTCGCGAGCAGGCCATTCCCATCAAGAGCGGGGTCGCCGCCGCCTGCGAGCTGCTCGGCCTCGACCCGCTGTACGTCGCCAACGAAGGCAAGCTCGTCGCCTTCGTCGCGCCAGAGTCCGCCGAGACGGTCCTGGCCGCGATGCGCGCGCATCCGCTCGGAGCCGAGGCGGCCTTGATCGGCGAGGCGGTTCCCGACGAGCACCGCTTCGTGCAGATGACCACCGGCTTCGGCGGCGAGCGGATCGTCGACTGGCTCGCCGGCGAGCAATTGCCGCGCATCTGTTGAGCGTGTCGATGCGCCTGCTCCTGCTCACCCACAGTTTCAACAGCCTCGCCCAGCGGCTGTTCGTGGAACTCGGCGCGCGCGGGCACGAGGTGTCGGTCGAGTTCGATATCAACGATGCGGTGACGGAGGAGGCGGTCGAGCTGTTCGATCCGGACCTGATCATCGCTCCGTTCCTGAAGCGCGCCATCCCGGAGCGGGTCTGGCGCACGCGGCTCTGTCTGATCGTGCATCCGGGCATCGCCGGCGACCGCGGACCGTCCGCGCTCGACTGGGCCATCCTCGAGGGCGAGCGGCAATGGGGCGTGACGGTGCTGCAGGCGCAGGCGGAGCTCGATGCCGGGCCGGTGTGGGCGAGCGCCGGCTTTCCGATGAGAGAGGCGAGCAAGTCCAGCCTGTATCGCGGCGAGGTGACCGATGGCGCCGTCAAGGCGGTGCTGGTCGCGCTCGAGCGGATGGAGTCCGGCGCGTACGTGCCCTGGCGCGTCGAGGTCACGGACCACGCGGTCCTCGGGCGGGCGAGACCGCTGTGCCGAAGCACCGATCGCGCCATCGACTGGGAGCGGGATTCGACCGAGCGCGTGCTGCGCAAGATCCGCAGCGCCGACGGCTTCCCCGGCGTGCCCGACAGGCTGTTCGGCCGCGCGGTGCGCGTTTTCGATGCGCACCGGGCCGGGCTCGGCGGGCCCGCGGGAGCGATGCTCGCGCAGTGCGGCGGCGCGTTGGCACGGGCGACACGCGACGGCGCGGTCTGGATCGGCCACGTGCGCGAGGACGGCCAGGGACTGAAGCTTCCGGCGGCCTCGGTGTTCGCCGCCGAGGCCGCGCGGCTGCCGGCGGCGGCCGGCTACGAGCCCATCCGTTACGAGGAGGACGGCCGCGTCGGCTTTCTGCATTTCGCTTTCTACAACGGTGCGATGAGCACGGAGCAGTGCAAGGCGCTGCGTGTGGCGTACGCGCGCGCCCTCGAGCGGCCGACCCACGTGCTGGTGCTGATGGGAGGCCCCGACCACTGGTCGAACGGCATTCACCTCGGGCTCATCGAGGCGGCGGACAGCCCCGCGGAGGAGTCCTCGCGCAACATCGAGGCGATCGACGACCTGGCGCGCGACATCATCACCACCACCGACCGGCTGGTGATCTCGGCGCTGCGAGGCGGCGCGGGGGCGGGCGGAGTGTTCCTGGCGCTGGCCGCCGACGAGGTCTGGGCCTCGCAAAGCGCCGTGCTCAATCCCCACTACAAGGACATGGGCAACCTCTACGGCTCGGAGTACTGGACGTACCTGCTGCCTCGGCGCGTGGACCCCGAGATCGCCGCCCGTCTCATGCGGCGCCGCCTGCCCATGGGCGTCGAGGAGGCCGGCCGGCTGGGACTCATCGACCGTGTGCTGCCGGCCGGAGTCAGAACGAACCCGGCCGCGATCGCGGTCATGGCGCGCGCGCTCGCGCAGGACGATGCGCTCGCGGCTCGCATCAGGCAGAAGGCGCGGCGGCGGGCGGACGACGAGCGCGCGAGGCCGCTCGAGGCCTACCGTGCCGGGGAGCTCGAGCGCATGCACCGCAACTTCTACGGCTTCGATCCCAGCTATCACGTCGCGCGCTACAACTTCATCTACAAGGTGCCGAAGTCGCGCACTCCGCTGCACCTGGCGCGCCACCGGGCCCGAGGCCCGGGCGGGCGTTGGCCCGCGGCCGCGACCATCCTGTCATTGACGCAAGCGAATCGGGAGGATCCTCACCATGTGTGAGCACTGCGGCTGTGCGATCACCGACGGCGCGGGCCTTGCGGCCGGCGCCGCCCACCCCCACGCGGGCCATTCGAGCGAGTCGGTCTCGGTGCTGCGCGATCTGCTGTCGGAGAACGACCGGCTCGCCGCCCACAATCGCGAGCACTTCGATTCCCACGGCGTGCTCGCCGTCAATCTGATGTCTTCTCCCGGCGCGGGCAAGACCTCGCTCCTGGAGGCCACCGTCGAGGCGCTCTCGGGACGGGCGCGCATCGCGGTGATAGAGGGCGACCTCGCCACGGAGAACGACGCGCGGCGTATCCGCGCCAAGGGCGTCCCGGCCGTGCAGATCACCACCGGCAGCGCCTGTCATCTCGATGCGAGGATGGTCCACGAAGCCCTGCACGAGCTGGCGCTCGAGGGTCTGGACCTGCTGTTCATCGAGAATGTCGGCAATCTGGTCTGTCCGGCGAGCTTCGACCTCGGCGAGCATCTGGCCGTGACCCTGCTGTCGGTGCCGGAGGGAGACGACAAGCCGCAGAAGTATCCGGTGATGTTCCGCGCGGCCGACCTGACGCTGCTCACCAAGTGCGATTTCCTGCCGCTGCTGCCGGAGTTCGATCCGCGGCGCGCGGAGTCGAGCCTGCGCGCGGTGGGGGGCGAAGCGCCCCTGCTGCGGCTCTCGAGCCGCACGGGCGAAGGACTCGCGGCATGGTGCGACTGGCTCGATGCGCAGCTTGCGAGTCATCGTGCGCGCAATCACCGTCCCGAACCGGGGAAGGACTCGCTTGAGCGGACCGCGAAGCTCGACCGCATCGCCGGCTGAGGCCGCGGCGGCGCCGGGCAGCGAGCGCATCGCCCGCCGCCTGCGTCTGGCCGGACACGTGCAGGGCGTGGGATTCAGGCCCTTCGTCTACCGGCTTGCCGGAGAGCTCAGTCTCTCGGGCAGCGTGCGCAACCTGCACGGCGAAGTGGAGGTCGTCGTGGATGGGCGGGTCCGCGACATCGAGCGTTTCGCTCGGGAGCTGATCACGCGGGCGCCGCCGCTTGCGCGGCCGCGGTTGATCGCTACGACGGATGCCGCCCCTGTATCCGGGCGGGACTTTGTCATCCTCGCCAGCGCCGCGGGCGAGGGCGCGCGGGTGTTCGTTCCGCCGGACTCCTTCACCTGCGAGGCCTGTCTCGCCGAGCTCCAGGATCCCGCGGACCGCCGCCACCGGTATCCGTTCATCAACTGCACTCAGTGCGGCCCGCGCTACACGCTCATCGACGCGCTGCCCTACGATCGTCCCGACACGACGATGGCGGACTTCGAGCTGTGCCCCGGGTGCCGCGCGGAGTACGAGAATCCCGGCGACCGGCGCTTCCATGCCGAGCCGGTCGCCTGCCCGGCGTGCGGCCCCGGCATCTGGCTGGAGAGCGGGCCGCACGGCGACGAGCGGCCGGCCGGGGATGTCGCTCCGGCGGTGCCGCCCGAGCCGATGCGCGCAGAGGCGGCGTTGGCCCGCACCGCTGAGTGCCTGCGCGAGGGTCTCATAGTGGCGGTGAAGGGCGTGGGCGGCTATCACCTGCTCTGCGATGCCACGTGCGAGGAGGCCGTGGCGCGGCTGCGCGCCCGCAAGCGCCGGCCGGACAAGCCGCTCGCGGTCATGTTTGGGCAGAGCGGGCCGGACGGGCTCGCCTCGCTGCGGCGCGAGGTCGAGCTCACGGACCTCGAGGCCCGCTCGCTGCTCTCGCCGGCGCGGCCGATCGTGCTCGTCGCCCGGCGTGCCGGCTCGAGACTCGCCCCGTCGATCGCGCCGGGGCTCACCGAGGTCGGAGTCTTCCTGCCCTACAGTCCCTTGCACCATCTGCTGCTCGACGACGTGGGGCGGCCCCTGGTGGCGACCTCGGGCAACGTCAGCGGCGAGCCGGTTCTGACCGAAGTGAGCGCCGCCCGGCGGCACCTCGCGGCCGTGGCCGATGCGCAGCTTCACCATGACCGGCCCATCGCCCGTCCCGCGGACGACCCGGTGATGCGCTGCACGCTCGGGAAGCCGCGCACGCTGCGCCTGGGCCGGGGACTCGCGCCGCTGGAGCTCGCTCTGCCCCGGCCGCTGGCGCGTCCCGTGCTCGCCACCGGCGGCCATTTGAAGGTCACGGTCGCGCTCGCCTGGGACGATCGCGTGGTGGTCTCGCCGCACATCGGCGACATGGGCACCGTGCGCAGCCGCCGGGTGTTCGAGCAGGTGGCCGAAGATCTGCAGCGCCTGTATGGGATTCGGGCCGAGGAGGTGGTGTGCGATGCGCACCCGGACTATGCGACGAGCCGCTGGGCGGCCGAGTGCGCGCTGCCGGTGAGGCGCGTGTGGCACCACCACGCGCACGCCTCGGCGGCCGCGGGCGAGAGCGGACACGAGGGGCCGCTGTTGGTGTTCGCGTGGGACGGCAGCGGACTCGGAGAGGACGGAACGCTCTGGGGCGGTGAGACCTTTCTCGGGATCCCCGGGCAGTGGCGCCGCGTGGCGAGCCTGCGCACGTTCCGCCCGCCGGGCGGGGAGCTCGCGGCGCGCGCGCCGTGGCGGTGCGCCGCCGCGGTGTGTTGGGAGGTGGGTGAGGCGTTGCCGGGCGAGCCGCCCGATCCCCTGGTGCTGCGCGCATGGCGGCAACAGGTCAACACGCCGCGGACGAGCTCGGTGGGGCGGCTGTTCGATGCCGCGGCGGCGCTGGTGCTGGGCCTGCGCGCGACGAGCTACGAGGGACAGGCGCCGATGAGACTGGAGGCCGCTGCCAGAGGCGCGCCCGATGCGGCGAGCGCGGCGGCGCTGCGCGAGCCTCTGCCGCTGTCCGGGCACGGCGATGGACCGCTGCGGATCGACTGGGAGCCGCTCATCGCCTGGCTCCTTCGGACGCGCTGCTCCCCGGCGGAGCGCGCCGCCGTGTTTCATGCGCGGCTGGCGGCCACCATCGTCGCGGTGGCACGGCACGCGCGGCGCGCGAGCAATGTGGAGTGCGTGGCGCTCACGGGAGGCGTGTTTCAGAACGCCCGCCTGGCGGCGCTCGCGCATCAGGCGCTGACGGTGGAGGGCTTCCGCGTCGTTCTGCCGCGGCGGCTGCCGTGCAACGACGGGGGCTTGAGCTACGGGCAGATCATCGAGCTCAGCGGGCACCCCGCCGGTGGGGTGCCCGAGTGCTGAGCGAGCGGGCCGAGCGCCTCGTGCCGTATCCGGCCGGCCGGCTGTTCGATCTCGCGGCCGACCTCGAGCAGTATCCGCGATACCTGGCGGGTTGGAAGTCCGCGAGGATCTATGAGCGTGATGCCGGGGTGTGCTGCGCGGAGCAGCAGGTGGGCTTCGGGCCGGTGCGCATGGCGTTCCGCTCCAAGGCCGTGATGCACCGGCCCGAGCGGATCGAGGTGACTTCCGACGACACCCCGTTCAGGCGCTTCCTTTTATTGTGGCGCTTCGAGCCCGCCCGGCGACAGGAGGGCTGCGTGGTGAGCTTGAGCATCGAGCTGGAGCTGCGCTCGCGCCTGCTTCAGGGTTGGGTCGATCGGGTCGGGCCCGCCACGCCGATCAATGTGCTGTTCGCCTTCGAGCAGCGTGCGCGCGAGCTGTTCGGTCCGCCCGGCCGGCCCGGCGACACGGCGGTCGGATCGCCCGGGTGAGGCGCGCTCACGGGGAGTGACAGCCGGGGCTGCTCTCCTCCGGGCAGCGGCCCCCTTCGAGCTGGATCGTGGCGTGGGTGATGCCATGGCGCTCGCGCAGGCGGCGGAGCATTTCCTCGAGCACCGCCGGGTGGCTGGCGGCGGGCTCGATCGTCGCGTGCAGCGTCATGACCGGCGCTTCACCGGTCAGCGACCAGACATGCAGGTGGTGTACGTCGCACACCCCCGGAGCCTCCTTCAGATCGCGCATCAGACGCTCGAGGTCCAGCGCCGGCGGCGCACCCTGGAGCAGCACGTGTCCGGCTTCGCGCGTCAGGCGCCAGCCGGAGAGCAGGATCAGCAGGGCCACCAGGATCGAGAGCACCGGGTCGGCGATGCGCCAGTCCCATTCGATGATCGCGACCGCGGCGATCGTGGCGGCGGCCGAGCCCATCAGATCGCTGAGCACATGGGCCCGCGCGGCGCGCTCGTTGAGCGAGCGGGCGCCCGCGAGCACGAGGAAGGCGGCGAGGTTGGCCGCACCCCCGAGCAGGGCGATGAGCAGCATCAGCCGGCCGTCGACCGCCGGCGGGGCGATCAGGCGCCGGATCGCCTCGGCCATCACCCAGGCCGTGAGCGCGAGCAGCATGAGGCCGTTGGTGTAGGCGGCGAGTGTCTGATAGCGGCTCGCGCCGTAGGTGTGGCGCGCATCGGCCGGCCGGCGGCCGGCCCGGATGGCGACGATGGCCAGCACCAGCGCGCCTGAATCGGCCAGCATGTGCGCGGCTTCCGCCAGCAGCGCGATGGAATTGGCCAGCCACCCGCCGAGCGCTTCGACCGCCGTGAACGTCAGGAGGATGCACAGCGTCGCCAGCAGGCGGCGCTCGCTCGCGCGATGCCCGTGGTCATGGCCGTGGCCGGCGGGATGGGTGTGGCGATGCGCCATGGGCGTCGTGGTTGCGCGGGCTCGCTTGAATCCGTCTGACGATGGGGCCTATGCTAAAACCTACAGCGACTGGAGCTTCAAGCATGAACGCGATGCCGATCGGCGAGCTGGCGCGCAGCGTCGGCTGCAAGGTCCAGACCATCCGCTACTACGAGCAGATCGGGCTGCTGCCGGCGCCCGAGCGCACCGCCGGAGATCAGCGCCGCTACGGCGAGGCGCACCGGCAGAAGCTCGGCTTCATCCGCCACGCCCGCGAGCTCGGTTTTCCGCTGCCGGCCATCCGCGAGCTGCTGGAGCTGGCGGACCGGGCCGGGTCGGACTGCACCGGGGCCGACCGGATCGCGCGCCGCCAGCTCGAGGCGGTCGACCGGCGCATCTCGATGCTTCAGAGTCTGCGCGCCGAGCTTGAGCGCATGTTGACTCACAGGCCCGGCAAGCGCATCCGCGATTGCCGGGTGATCGCGACCCTGGCCGATCACGGCCTGTGCATCCACGAGCATCACTGACGACACGCCGTCCGCCGGTCGCGCCGGCAACCGACCCGGCAGGCAGGCTGCTCCGCGCGCGCCCCTTCGCGATCCGGTTCTACCGGATCGTAACGTGCGCCACTTTCCAGGACCTCTTCCAACTGCAGCCTGCCATCCGGGTCACCGGCACGAGTCAGTTGAGCATCAAGTTCGCTCCCTCGCTCCGGTCGACCACGACACCATTGTCGTTCGTCCTCGTGCATATGCGTGGCGGTGGCAAGCGCCGCCCCGGCTCCGTGCGACGTGCCGCGTCAGCCGGCAACGCCATCCTCGAGCGCCGCGCCCCTGCCGGCCGCCTCGGGCGGGCGGGTGCCATGATCCGCGCCTCGGCGTCGGCCTGGCGTCGCTTCGGTCCGCCGCAGCGCAACCGATCATTGCAGTCCGATGACGGGGAGATTGCGCGGACATGACAGACGTCGCACGGGATTCCCCGCGAGGCGAAAACCCTGTACCCTGCGCTCTCTTTCCAACATCTCATGGGCTGCGCATGGCGTTCCGGAGACTTCCCGGCATCGCGTTCCTGTTGGCTGCTGTGCTGGCGCTCGGGCCGGCGGCAGGGCGCGTGGCCTCCGCGCGCCGGGTGCCTGTCGCCCCGTCCGGGGTACGACTGACGCCGACGGCGGCCGCCGGCGCGCATTTCACGCGTCTCAATCCCCGCCTGCGGGCCTTTCCCGGCTACCTGGCCGGCCAGGCGGTGAGCACGCTCACCAGTCCGGACGGTAAAACGCTGCTGATCCTGACGAGCGGCTACAACCGGCTGTTCGACCGGCTGGGCCGGGTGATCCCGGCCGACTCCGAGGAATACATATTCGTCTACGACATCGGCCGGGACCGGCCGCGTCTCGAGCAGGTGCTGCGGGTACCCAACACCTACATGGGCATGGCGTTCGCTCCGGACGGCCGGCGGTTCTATGTCTCCGGCGGAGTCGACGACGACGTGCATGTCTTCGTGCGCCGCGGCGGGCGCTGGTCCGAGGACACCGCCGCGCTCATCCGGCTCGGCCACCGTGCCGGCAAGGGCCTGCGGGTGACACCGGAAGCCGCGGGGCTCGCCGTGACGGCCGACGGCCGCAAGCTGGTGGTGGCCAATTTCTACAACGACTCGATCTCGGTGGTGCCGCTGTCGCACGGCCTGCCGAGCGGGGTTCCCGTGGAGCTGTCCCTGCAGCCCGGCGGCGGGCGCCCGGGAGGAACCTACCCCTACTGGGTGGCGATCAAGGGAAGCCGCACGGCGTACGTGTCGAGCATGAGGGACCGGCAGGTCGAGGTGGTCGAGCTTGGCGCCAGGCCCGCGCTCGTTGCGCGCATCCCCGTCGAGGGCAACCCCAATCGCATGGTGCTGAACCGCTCGGGATCCAGGCTCTATGTGGCGAGCGACAATGACGACGTCGTCTCCGTCATCGACACCGCTGATGATCGCATCGTGCACGTGATCCGTACGATCGCACCACCTTCCCTGATGCGACCCGGGGCGTATTATCACGGCGTCGCTCCCAACAGCCTGGCCCTTTCGCCGGACGGGAAGCGGCTGTACGTCACCAACGGTGGCGAGAACGCGGTGGCGATCATCGCACTGCGGACTGCGGATCCGCACGTCATCGGTCTGTTTCCGACGGGCTACTGGCCGAACTCCGTGAGCGTGAGCGCCGACGGCAGAATGCTCTACGTCGTCAACGGCAAGAGCGTTCCCGGCCCGAATACGGGGTATTGCGACACCAGCGTTCCGCACAGTGCGCAGCGGGCACGCTGCCGCTCGTCCAATGGGTACATCCTGCAGATGTCCAAGGCCGGGTTCCTCAGCCTGCCCACCCCGCGTGGCCGCGACCTCTCGGAGCTCACCCGCACCGTCGCGGCCAACGACCATCTGTACGTCCGGGAGAATGCCGCCGACCGGCGGCTGATGGCGGTGCTGCACCGGCGCATCAAGCACATCATCTACATCGTGCGCGAGAACCGCACCTACGACCAGGAGCTCGGCGACCTGCCGGTCGGCAACGGCGATCCGCGCCTGGCCGAGTTCGGCCACGCGGTCACCCCGAACGCCCATGCGTTGGCGCTTACGTTCGTGACGCTCGACAATTTCTACGACACCGGCGAGGTGAGCGGCAACGGCTGGCCGTGGAGTACCTCGGCGATGGAGTCCGACCTGGGCGCCAAGGAGCTGGCGATCCAGTATGCACGCCGCGGGCTCTCCTACGATTGGGAAGGGGACAACCGCAATGTCGACGTCGCCATCGGCTCGCTCGCGGCCCGTATGAAGGAGGACCCCGGCTATCCGCGCGACCCCGACCTCCTGCCCGGAACGGGCAATGTGGCCGCGCCGGACGGTCCCGAGGGCCAGCGCCAGAGGGGCTACCTCTGGGATTCGGCCATGCGCGCCGGGCTCACCGTGCGCAATTACGGCTTCATGCTCGACCTGAATCCCTACTTCAACCACCGCCATCCCGTGCCGCTGCTGCCTAAGCCGCACGAGACCCATACGCGTGTCGCGTTCCCGGCCAACCGGCAGCTCGCGCCCGTGACCGATCCTTACTTTCGCGGCTTCGATACGCGCTTCCCCGATTATTATCGGGAGGCCGAGTGGCACCGGGAGTTCGAGCGATACGTCGCGCACGGCGATCTGCCGGCGCTCAGCCTGGTGCGGCTGATGCGCGACCATCTGGGCGATTTCGGGCAATCGATCGACGGACTCGACACGCCGCGGGCACAGGTGGCGGACAATGACTATGCCGTCGGCCGCCTGGTTCAGGCGGTGGCCCACAGCCCCTATGCCGACGACACGCTGATCATCATTCTCGAGGACGATGCTCAGGACGGGCCCGATCACGTCGACGCACACCGCAGCGTCTGCTACTTCGTCGGACCGTACGTCAAACATCACGCTGTGGTCAGTGAGCGCTATTCAACCGTGAATGTGCTGACGACGATCGAGGACATCCTCGGCATCGGACACCTGTCGATTTACGATGCCTACCAGCGGCCGATGTCGGCCGTGTTCGATCCGAGGCAGAAGCACTGGACCTACGAGGCGGTGGAGCCGGCACCGTTCGAGGCGGCTTTCACCGGCGGCAGGCACGCGCCCGATCCGCGAGCGTTCCATTTCGAGCACACGGCCGCCTACTGGGCGAGGGTGACCCGCGGCATGAACTATTCCCGGGAAGACGCCAATCCGGCTCCCTACATCGAGAGGATCTATTGGCGCGGCCTCGATCCCGGCGTGCCCTATCCCAGGGCGCGCTCCGGAGCGGATCTCAGCCACGGTCGGGCGAGGCTGCTCGCCTCAGCCGGGACGCACCGTTCGGCACTACGGGCGGCGAGGGTGCGCCGGCATTGAAGAAGGTCTATTAATCAATAGCTTGGAAGACGAACTTCGCGCGTTTTGAGCCTTCGCGCGGCGCTCGAGACTGCGCAGTGCGATCCGCTCCAGCCCCGAGCTGGCGAGGCGGGCCTGCTCGAGCATTTTTCGGCGGATCAGCCACGGGCCGATCAGCGGCGGCACCCAGAACGCCGGCTCCATCGCGATGCGAACGTCCACGCAGGCCGGGGCCCGGTGGGCCGGGCAGGGCCTGACGGTCCAGCGGCCGCGGCCCTGCTTGAAATCGCTCCCCTGCGGCAGCAGCACGGAGCGCAGCACGCCCCCGTGCGCATCGGCCGTCGCCGTCATGACCTGCTCCTGACGCATCGTCTTGCAGAAAAACAGCACGCAGGCGTGCAGGCTCATGTACAGCAGCACGCGGCCGGGCCGGGCGGTCCGCACGACGCGAACGGTGCGCACGTTGGGGCTGTAATGCGGCAGGGCTGAGTAGTCCTGAAGCGCGCGGAACACCGCCGAGGGCGGCGCATCGATGCGCAGGCGCATGCCGATCAGGAACAGCGCGCCCTCGCGACTCACCTCGACGCCCGCCACGCCGGCCGCATGCGCCCGAGGCGCCAGGCACAGCAGCGCCAACACCGCCCAGCGGGGCGTTTTCTTGAGCTTCAATGCCATGTGCTGCCTCGCCGCCGAGCGGTCCCCGAGGCGGATGGTACTGCGTTCCCGGCTGCGCCGCCCGCCGCGCAATACGCACTTCCCACGACGCGGCTTCGCGGTTGCCTCCTTGGCCGGGCGGGGCGTTTGCGATACAAGTTTTGTGTAGCTGTATCAATGGCGCGGGGGCGCGCCTGGGCGAAAAGGCGGTGCGAGCCGGGGCGCGGGAGCGCCTGAACGGGCCGCCCAAGCGGACTTACGTGGCAACCAGGCAATCGATTTCGGTGTGGTATTGGGTGGCGATGGCCGCCCTGCTGTTCGTTCTGGCGCAGGACTACTTCGTCCGCTCGCAGGTCACGACGATCCCCTACAGCGACTTCAAGGCGCTGCTCGCGGCCGGCAAGATACGCCAGGCGACGGTGAGTGAGGACACGATCGAGGCGGTGATCGACCTCAAGGGTACGGAGAAGCTCCTGCCCGCGGCCGAATACCGCCGGCTGAGCTCGCAGTCCGGCGGCAAGAGCGCGCCCGAGCAGCGCAAGATCGCGACCACGCGGGTGCAGGATCCCCAGCTCACCTCCGAGCTTCAGGCCGCGCACGTACGCTACACCGGAGTGGTGCAGAGCCACTGGCTGACGACGATCCTCGCCTGGGTCCTGCCGATCGCGGTGCTCGTGCTCCTGTGGGGCTGGCTGATGCGCAAAGGCATGGGCGGCGGGGGCATGGGCTCGGTGATGGGCATCGGGCAGAGCAAGGCGAAGGTCTACGTGGAGACGAAGACCGGCGTGCACTTCGCCGATGTCGCCGGGATCGACGAGGCGAAGCAGGAGCTCGAGGAAGTCGTGCAGTTCCTGCGCGATCCGCAGCGCTTCCGCCGCCTCGGGGGCAAGATCCCCAAAGGCGTGCTGATCGTGGGGGCCCCCGGCACCGGCAAGACGCTGCTCGCCAAAGCGGTGGCCGGCGAGGCGGGGGTGCCGTTTCTGTCGATCAGCGGCTCGGAGTTCGTCGAGATGTTCGTCGGCGTGGGCGCGGCGCGCGTGCGCGACCTGTTCGCGCAGGCGCAGCAGCGCGCTCCGTGCATCATCTTCATCGACGAGCTCGATGCGCTGGGCAAGGCTCGCGGCATCGCCGGTATCAGCGGCAACGACGAGCGCGAGCAGACCCTGAACCAGTTGCTCGTGCAGATGGACGGGTTCGATTCGCAGAACGGCGTCATCATTCTCGCCGCCACCAACCGCCCCGAGATCCTCGATCCGGCGCTGCTGCGGCCGGGACGTTTCGACCGGCACGTCGCCATCGATCGTCCGGACGTCAAGGGCCGGGAAGCGATCCTCAAGGTCCATGCCAAGGACGTCGTGCTCGCCGCGGACGTGGATCTGGCCGTGGTCGCGGCGAAGACCCCGGGCTTCGCCGGCGCGGATCTCGCGAACATCATCAACGAGGCGGCACTGCGCGCCGCGCGCGAGAACAAGGCGGCGGTGGAGATGAAGGATTTCGACGAGGCGATCGACCGGGTGATCGCCGGACTCGAGAAGCGCAACCGTGTCATGAATCCGAAGGAGAAGGAGACGGTGGCCTACCATGAGTCGGGGCATGCGCTCGTGGCAGAGAACCGCCCGCACGCCGACCGCGTGAGCAAGATCTCGATCATCCCGCGCGGCATCGCCGCGCTCGGCTACACGCAGCAGCTGCCCACTGAGGAGCGCTACCTGCTCAAGCGCAGCGAGCTGCTCGACCGCCTGGACGTGCTGCTCGGCGGGCGGGTCGCCGAAGAGCTGGTGTACGGCGATGTCTCCACCGGCGCGCAGGACGATCTGCAGCGCGCCACGGACATGGCGCGACACATGATCACCCGGTACGGGATGAGCGAGCGGCTCGGACAGGTCACCTTCGGCGGCCCGAATCAGGGGACATACCTGCCGCTGCCGCAGATGCCGCAGCCGGCCAACTACAGCGAGGAGACCGCCCGGCTCATCGACGAGGAGGTCGCGAGGCTCATCCGGGAGGCCCACGATCGGGTCAAGCAGACGCTCAGCGAGCGGCGCGACACCCTGGAAGCGCTCGCCCGGCTGCTGCTCGAGAAGGAGGTCGTCGACCGCGCGGCTCTCGATGCGCTGCTCGAGGCGCACCGGAGTGCGCGGCCCGTCGCGGTGCCGAGGCCGGATGTGGCCGCCGCCCCGTGAGATCCCGTGGCTCGCCGGTCATTTGCGGGAGTTGCGCGAGGCGGTGCGCCTCGGGGAGGCCGCGCGGCCGGCGCGCCGCTCCGTGTCCGCAGGCTTGCCGGCGGAGGAGTTGCCGACGGTCTGCTCGATGATGCGGGCGCCGTTTTGCAGCAGGAAGCTCCAGAACGCCGCCGCGATGGGCGGCAGGACTTTCTCGCGCAGCCGCAGCACGTACCACTCGCGCACGATCGGCAGCCCGCTCACGTCCAGGATCGCGATCCGGCCGGCTTCGACCTCCAGGCCGACGGTGTGCGAGGAGATGAACGACAGTCCCATCCCCGCCATCACCGACTGTTTGATCGTCTCGTTGCTGCTGACTTCCATCGAAGTACGGACCGACATGCCGCGCTCGCGGAACATCTGCTCCATGGAGGCGCGCGTGCCCGAGCCCTCCTCGCGGATGATGAAACTCTCGCGCTCGAGCGCCTCGAGCGGGATGCGGCGCCGGCGGGCGAGGGGATGCCGCGGAGGCGCGATGATCACGTGCGGGTGGCGGGCGAACGCTTCGGCCGTGGTGGCGAGCTCGCGCGGCGGCCGTCCCATGATGACGAGGTCCAGCTCGTTGGCGCCGAGAAGGCGCACGATGTCGCCGCGGTTGGCGACCGTGAACTTGATGGTGACCTCGGGATACTCCGGCGCGAACGCCGAGAGCAGCGCCGGGGCGAAGTATTTGGCCGTGCTCACCGCCCCGAGCTTGAGCAGCCCGCGCTTCAGGCCCCGCATGGCCGCGAGCGACTCGCCGGCCTCGCGCAGCAGCTCCGTCACCTGAGTGGCGTAGCGCAGCAGCTCCACGCCCGCCGGCGCCAGGCGGATCCTGCGGCCTATCTGCTCGATCAGCGGCATGCCCGCCTCCTGCTCGAGCAGCCTCATCTGCTGCGAGACGGCCGGCTGGGTCAGGTGCAGCTCGCGCGCCGCGCGGGTGAAGGACTGGTGGCGGGCCACCGCGGTGAACACCCGCATCTGGCGGAAGGTGATATTGCGCATGTCTTACGATAAGCAAGTCTTATTCAGAGGACAAGAATATCTAACTGGACCTAATGAAAATCAAGTCCCACGATGGCAGCAGGGCTTTCCGGTAATGCGGATCTTCCGGCGCGAAGCGCCGCCAAATGAACGGGGTTCGCCCGGTCGAATCCCGTAAATCCTGCGCGACAGCGCACGAGACGAGGTACTGTCATGATTGCAGCGAGCGAAAAAAATCGGGCGAAAAGCGGCGCCGAGCGATATCGGGCCGGTGTGCTGAAGTATGCGCAGATGGGCTACTGGCAGCCGGACTACCAGCCTGCGCCGACCGACGTGCTGGCGGTGTTCCGGATCACGCCCCAGGATGGCGTGGACCCCGAGGAGGCCGCCGCAGCCGTGGCGGGGGAGTCCTCCACCGCCACGTGGACGGTGGTCTGGACGGACCGCCTGACGGCATGCGAGCGCTATCGGGCGAAGGCCTACCGGGTCGATCCGGTGCCCGGCTCGCCGGACCAGTACTTCGCCTACATCGCCTACGACCTGGACCTGTTCGAGCCGGGCTCGATCGCCAACCTCACGGCCTCGATCATCGGCAATGTGTTCGGGTTCAAGCCCCTGAAGGCGCTCAGGCTCGAGGACATGCGCCTGCCGACCGCGTACGTGAAGACGTTCGCCGGACCGCCCACCGGCATCGTGGTCGAGCGCGAGCGGCTCGACAAGTTCGGCCGGCCGCTGCTCGGGGCGACCGTGAAGCCGAAGCTCGGGCTCTCGGGCAAGAACTACGGGCGCGTGGTCTACGAGGCCTTGAGGGGCGGACTGGACTTCACCAAGGACGACGAGAACATCAATTCCCAGCCCTTCATGCACTGGCGGGACCGCTTTCTCAACTGCATGGAGGCGGTCAACCGGGCCCAGGCGGCCACGGGGGAGGTCAAGGGACACTACCTCAACATCACCGCGGCGACGATGGAGGACATGTACGAGCGCGCGGAGTTCGCCAAGGAGCTCGGCTCGGTGGTCGTCATGATCGACCTGGTGATCGGCTACACGGCCATCCAGTCGATATCGCGCTGGGCGCGCCGCAACGACATGCTGCTGCACCTGCATCGCGCCGGGCACTCCACTTATACCCGCCAGAAGACCCATGGGGTCTCCTTCCGGGTGATCTCGAAGTGGATGCGTCTCGCCGGCGTCGATCACATACACGCCGGCACCGTGGTCGGCAAGCTCGAAGGGGATCCGAACTCGGTGCAGGGTTTCTACAACGTCCTGCGCGAGCGACACAACCCCGTCGACCTGCAGCGCGGGCTGTTCTTCGAGCAGGACTGGGCGGGCCTGGCCGGGGTGATGCCGGTCGCCTCCGGAGGCATCCATGCCGGACAGATGCACCAGCTCCTGCACTACCTGGGCGAGGACACGATCCTGCAGTTCGGCGGCGGCACCATCGGTCATCCCATGGGAATCGCCGCCGGCGCGACCGCCAACCGGGTGGCGCTCGAGTCGATGGTGCTGGCGCGCAACGAGGGACGGGACATCTGGAACGAAGGGCCGCAGATCCTCGCCGACGCCGCGCGCGACTGCGCCCCGCTCAAGGCGGCGCTCGATGTCTGGGGCGAGATCACCTTCAACTATGCGAGCACCGACACGCCGGACTTCGTGCCGACGCCCTCGGTGGCCTGAACAAGGCCCGCAGCCGGAGCGCCGGACGCGGCTTTCAGCCCAATCACTCGAGAGATACGTCCATGAGAATCACCCAAGGCACATTTTCGTTCCTGCCCGAGCTCACCGACGAGCAGATCGTCAAACAGATCGAGTACGGCCTGGCCAACGGCTGGGCGATGGCGATCGAATACACGGACGATCCGCATCCGCGCAACACGTACTGGGAGATGTTCGGCCAGCCGATGTTCGACCTGCGCGACGCCGCCGGCGTGATGGCGGAGGTGACTTCGTGCCGCAAGACGTTTCCCAACCACTACATCAAGGTGAACGCGTTCGACTCGACTCTCGGGATCGAGTCGGTGCGGCTGTCGTTCATCGTCAACCGGCCCGAGCGCGAGCCCGGATACACCCTGGTGCGCCAGGAGGGGCCGGGACGCACGCTGCACTACACGACCCACGCGTACGCGACCGAGCGTCCCGAGGGAGAGCGTTATTGAGTGGATGCCATGAGCGCGACGACCGATGCACAGCCACCCGAGGGCGCCCCGGCGGGTGAGCCTCTCGATCTCGAGGCGGCCTTCCGCGACTCGCATGTCGGGGAGGTGCTCGAGCGGCTCGATCGCGAGCTGGTGGGACTGGCGCCCGTCAAGAGCCGCATCCGCGACATCGCGGCGCTGCTGCTCATCGACAAGCTGCGCCATACCGCGGGCTTGAGCTCCGGCGCCCCGTCGCTGCACATGTGCTTCACCGGCAATCCGGGCACGGGCAAGACCACCGTGGCGCTGCGCATGGCCGAGATCCTTCACCGGCTCGGCTATGTGCGCAAGGGCCATCTCATTGCCGTCACGCGCGATGACCTGGTCGGGCAGTACATCGGCCACACCGCGCCGAAGACCCGGGAGGTGCTCAAGCGCGCCATGGGCGGGGTGCTGTTCATCGACGAGGCCTATTATCTGTATCGTCCGGAGAACGAACGCGACTACGGACAGGAGGCGATCGAGATTCTGCTGCAGGTGATGGAGAACCAGAGGGATGATCTGGTGGTGATCCTGGCAGGCTACAAGGACCGGATGGAAACCTTCTTCCGCAGCAATCCCGGCATGTCCTCGCGCATCGCGCACCACATCGACTTTCCCGATTACACGCCCGGGGAGCTCATCGCCATCGCGCATCTGATGCTCGCGCAGATGCAGTACCGCCTGAGTCCCGAGGCGGACGTGGCGCTGCGCGAGTACATCGACAAGCGCAGGGCCCAGCCGCATTTCGCCAACGCCCGCTCCATCCGCAATGCGCTCGACCGGGCCCGCCTGCGCCAGGCGAGCCGGCTGTTCGAGCGCCGCGGCGGGCGGGCCCTCACCCGGGGCGACCTCGAGACGCTCGAGGCCGCCGATATCCGCGCCAGCCGTGTGTTTCTGGAGACTTCCGGCGGGGAGGAAGCATCATGACCTACGACATGTTCACCACCACACCCATCACACGCTTTCTGATCGAGGAGCAGCGCCGGCTGAATGCGGAGGCCGGCGACGGCGGTACCGGTGGCTTTACCGCGCTGATCCACGACGTGCGTCTCGCGTGCAAGCGCATCGCGGCGCTCATCGGCAAAGGCGCCCTGGCCGATGCGCTGGGGGACGCCGGCGCGACGAACGTGCAGGGCGAGACGCAGAAGAAGCTCGACGTACTGGCGAACGAGATCTTCCTGCACACCAACGAATGGAGCGGCAACCTGGCCGGCATGGCCTCGGAGGAGCTGGAGGAGCCCTATGCCATACCCGGGGAATATCCGCGCGGGCGGTATCTGCTGCTGTTCGATCCGCTCGACGGCTCGTCCAACATCGATGTGAATGTCTCCGTCGGCAGCATCTTCTCCGTTCTGCGCTGCCCGGAGGGCGTGACCGATCCCAAGGTGGAGGATTTCCTGCAGCCGGGCAGCGCCCAGGTGTGCGCCGGGTACGCGATCTACGGACCGTCGACCATGTTCGTGCTGTCCACCGGCCACGGCGTCAACGGCTTCACGCTCAACCGCGAGATCGGCGAGTTCTCGCTGACGCACCCGAATCTGCGCATCCCCGATACCACCTCCGAATTCGCGATCAATGCCTCGAACTCCCGGCACTGGGAGCCGGCGGTCCGCCGCTACGTCAACGAGTGCCTCGCCGGTCAGAGCGGCCCGCGCGGCCGGGACTTCAACATGCGCTGGATCGCCTCGCTGGTCGCCGAGACGCACCGCATCCTGATGCGCGGCGGCGTGTTCATGTACCCGCGTGACCGCCGCAATCCGGCCCAGCCCGGCCGGCTGCGGCTGCTGTACGAGACCAACCCCATCGGCTATCTGATCGAGCAGGCCGGCGGACGGGCGAGCGACGGGCATGGGCCGATCCTGGACATCAAGCCGCAGAGCCTGCATCAACGTGTGAGCTTCGTGTTCGGCGCGCGCTCGGAAGTGGAGCGCATCGAGCGCTATCACCGCGACCACAACGAGTTCGAGCTGGACGTCCCGCTGTTTGCCGAGCGGGGCCTGTTCACGCGCAACACCTGATCTTAAGGGGGGGTATCATGTCCACACGGCATCCCATCATCGGGGTCACCGGCTCCTCCGGCGCCGGCACGACTTCCGTCAGCAAGATCTTCGAGCAGATCTTCCGCCGCGAGCACATCAAGGCGGCCTTCGTCGAGGGCGACAGCTTCCATCGCTACGACCGCGCGCAGATGAAGGAGCAGATGGCGCAGGCGATCGCGCGGGGCGATCATCGCTTCAGCCACTTCGGGCCGGAGGCGAACCTGTTCGCCGAGCTCGAGGAACTGTTCCACAGGTACGGGGAAAACGGCACCGGCAAGGTGCGCAAGTACCTGCACACCGACGCCGAGGCCGCCCCCTACAGCCAGCCGGCCGGCACCTTCACCGAGTGGGAGGACCTGACCGGCGACACGGATCTGCTGTTCTACGAAGGGCTGCACGGCGCGGTCGTGACGGACGACGTGAACGTCGCGAAGCACGTGGATCTGTTGATCGGCGTGACACCGGTCATCAACCTGGAGTGGATCCAGAAGCTGCACCGGGACAAGGTGTCCCGGGGCTATTCCACCGAGGCGGTCACCGACGTCATCCTGCGGCGCATGCCGGACTACCTGAGCTACATCTGCCCGCAGTTCTCGCGCACCCACATCAATTTCCAGCGCGTGCCGGTGGTCGACACCTCGAATCCGTTCATCGCGCGGTTCATCCCGCGGGCGGACGAGTCGTTCCTGGTGATCCGCTTCGCCAATCCGCGCGGCATCGACTTCCCGTACCTGCTGTCCATGCTGCACGATTCGTTCATGACCCGGCCCAACACCATCGTGTGCCCGGGCGGCAAGATGGATCTGGCGATGCAGCTCATCTTCACGCCGATGATCTGGCGGCTGCTCGAGCGGCGCAACGACGCGCTGGCGCGCGAGCGCGGGCAGGCCCGCTGAATCCCGACCATTACACGAGGAAAACGGCATGGCATTGATTTCATTGCGGCAGCTGCTCGATCACGCGGCAGAGCTCGAGTACGGCGTACCGGCGTTCAACATCAACAACATGGAACAGGTACAGGCCATCACGCAGGCTGCGGCCGAGACCGACAGCCCGGTGATCCTGCAGGCCTCGGCGGGCGCGCGCAGCTACGCCGGCGAGCCGTTCCTGCGCCACATCGTGCAGGCGGCGGTCGAGAGCTGGCCGCACATCCCGCTGGTGATGCACCAGGACCACGGCGCGAGCCCCGCGGTCTGCCAGGCGTCCATCCGCTCCGGGTTCACGAGCGTGATGATGGACGGGTCGTTGCGCGAGGACATGAAGACCCCCGCCTCCTACGAGTACAACGTCGAGATCACGCGCCGGGTCGCCGACATGGCGCACGCGGTCGGAGTGTCGGTCGAGGGCGAGCTCGGCTGCCTCGGCTCGCTCGAGACCGGCGAGGCGGGCGAGGAGGACGGCGTCGGGGCGGCGGGCAAGCTCACCCGCGAGCAGTTGCTGACCGATCCGGCGCAGGCGGCCGAGTTCGTGAGGCACACCGGCGTCGACGCGCTCGCGATCGCCATCGGCACCTCTCACGGCGCCTACAAGTTCTCGCGCCGGCCCACGAGCGAGGTGCTGGCGATCTCGCGCATCAAGGAGATCCACCGCGCGATTCCAAACACCCACCTGGTCATGCATGGCTCCTCGTCGGTGCCGCAGGAGTGGCTCGCGGTTCTGCGCCAGTACGGCGGCGACATTCCCGAGACGTACGGGGTGCCGGTGGAGGAGATCCAGGAGGGCATCCGCAACGGGGTGCGCAAGGTGAACATCGACACCGACATCCGCATCGCCATGAGCGCCGCGGTGCGCCGCTCGCTGTCGACCCAGCCGAAGGATTTCGATCCGCGCAAGTTCCTCAAGGCGGCGACCGCGGCGGCGCGCGAGATCTGCAAGGCGCGCTTCGTCGCCTTCGGCTCCGCCGGCCAGGCCTCGCGCATCCACCCGATGCCGCTCGAGAAGATGGCCGAGCGCTACGTGAGGGAGAAAGCTGCGTGACCACCCGCCGAGAGCTGGCCAATTGCCTGCGCGCGCTGTCGATGGACGCGGT